>Ga0126377_10001038_pt1 | contig 17781 bp, 21 predicted proteins | sample PanSoiMetPlot_22_FD_92647 | JGI IMG/M metagenome (GOLD analysis project Ga0126377, IMG submission 92647) | Tropical forest soil microbial communities from Panama - MetaG Plot_22 | ecosystem: Environmental > Terrestrial > Soil > Tropical forest > Bulk soil | place: Panama | collected 2016-02-17 | reverse complement strand
GGAGCCGCGGTTTCTGCGTTTCACGACCGGGCGGCGCAGGAAGTTCTGGAACAAGAACTGCATTGCGCTGGGTCTCGCGAGCGGCTTCATGGAGCCTCTCGAGTCCACCAGCATCCATCTCATCCAGAGCGGTGTGATGCAGCTCGCCGCGATCTTCCCGGATCGCAGTTTCGATCCGAGCGATGCCGAGGAGTACAACCGCCTGCAGATCGACGAGTTCGAGCACATCCGCGACTTCATCACGCTGCACTACCACGCGACCGAGCGCGAAGATCAGCCGTTGTGGGCGTACTGTCGCCACATGCCGATCCCGGAATCGCTGGCGTACCGCATCCAGCTGTTTCGCAGCAGCGGGCGCGTCGCGTTCTACGACAAGGAGCTGTTCGTAGAGCCCAACTGGCTGTCGATCTTCATCGGCCAGCACATCTGGCCGCGGCGTCACGATCCGCTGGCGGATCTTCCGGCCGTTGAGGAGATCAGGCGCCAACTTACGCGCATGAAGAACCTGATACGCCAGACCGCCGAGGCCATGCCCACCCACGAACGGTTTATTGCCGAGAACTGCAGCGCCGCCGCGCGCACTTGACACCGCTCAGCGACAGAAGAAGAAGGTGTTCGCCGTCAGGCGGCCGGTGCGCGGGTTGCTCGCAAAGGAAAACTCCGCCGGGATATCCGCGCTATGCAGGGAAACGCTGCGATACACCAGCACGCGGTTGAACGTGGCCGCGAAGGTGCCGATGCATTCGAACAGGTCGGTGTCGCCGCGGATGTAACGCTCGGCGGGTGATCCGTTTGCCGCCAGTTCCGCCGTGACCGCCCTCGTGTACTCCGCGAGGCGCAGCGGCCGTATGGTCTCGAAGCCGGTGGCCCGGTGACGATAGAACGACGTGCCGCCCATGCCGTCGCACAGGTAGTGGAGCACCGCGAGTTGCCGCTCGTCCGTATTGTCGAAGTGCGGCAGGCGTTGCTGAACCTGCAGGCGCTCCGGCCGCGTGGTCACCAGGGAGAAGGTCGCCAGTTCCTTCACGACCTCGCCTACCGAAAAGGTCCCGGTGATCAGGCCGCCGAGAAACGCGCGCACGGCGAAGGTGTAGATCTGCGGAATGGGCGCGCGGATGCCGGGGTAGAACGTATCGGTGACGGCACCGAAGTCCGCGACGGTCGCGGCATAATCGACCAGCACCGCGGGGTCGGCGAGGAAATCGTCGACGATGAGGACCGGTGATCTCTCGGCACCAAGGTGCGCGACCGACGACCTGAACGCCGGATGCAGCTTCAGCTTGCCGTTGAGGTCGACCACTGCTCCTCCAGACGCCTGAACTCGCGGCCATGGAGAATCGGCCGTTACCACTCACAACACAAGCGCGCGCCGGAATGTGGTCGTCGTGGGTATACTGCGACGGTCGGAGAAGTCCATGGCGGCTGGCGCTCGACCTGCAAGAATGACCCTGAGGGGACTGACGCGAGGGATGTCAGTCGCCTTGACGATCTGCGCGTCAGCCGTGGTGCTCTGCCTGCTCATGCTCTCTGCGGCCGATGCGCAGCAGATGTCGGTCACCGCTAAATCGCCCACGACGCCGCAAGCCCCACCACCACCTGATGCCGCCGAAGCACTTGTCGCAGCGCAAAGGCAACTGGCCCAGGCCGAGCAACAGTACGGTGAGCAGGCGCTGCAACTCGTCAACCCGCTGATCGCTCTCGCGGCGGCCCAGCAACGCGCGAAGGACGACGTGGGCGCGACGAAGAACTACCGCCGCGCCATGGCGCTTGTCGAAGCGCACCAGGGCACCGAATCTCATGAGCTGGTGACGGCGCTCGCCGGTCTCGGCGCCATCTATGCCGAGAACGGCGATCACGACGCGTCGGCGGAGATGCTGCGCCGGGCGCTCGATGCCAGCCGCAAGGTCGACGGGCTCCTCAACCCGGAGCAGCTCACACTGCTCGACTCGCTGATCGCGAACTACCTGGCGCTCGGCGACTACGACAGCGTGCTGCGCGAGCAGCAGATGGCCATGCGGGTCGCGGTCTCCGCCTACGGCAACGACATCCCGCGGCTGGTCGATGAGCTGGAACGCAATGCCGGCTGGTACGAATCGATGGGCCGCTATACGACGGCGCGCAAGCTCCACACGCGCACGCTCCTCATCGCCAGCAATCTCGGCAAGGAGAAGAACCTGATGATGATCGAGCCCCTGCGCGGCGTCACGCGTACGCATCGGCTCGAATTCCTGTATGGACTGGAGAACCCCACCATCGATGCCTACGGTGCGAGCACCTACACGCGTCCGAACCGCGAGGGTGAAACCGCCCTGAAACTCGTGATCGAGATCCTCGACGCGCACCCGGAGAGCGGCGCCGGGGAGCAGGCGCGCGCGCGCCTCGACCTGGGCGACTGGCGCATGCTCGCGGGGTACAACGACCAGGCGATCGAAGCGTATCGCGATGCGTGGGCGGCGCTCAGTGCTCCCGACGCGGGCGGCACCTCGGCTTTTGATGCGCCGGTGCAGATCTATTACCGCCCGCCGAGCGCGACTCATCGGCCGCCGGACACCGACAAGTTCACGGAGCGTTTCGTCGAAGTGCGGTTCACGGTGGCCGCGGACGGCACGGTGAAGGATGCCACCCTCGGGCCCACCGACGCGCCCGACAAGTCGGCGCGGCTCGTGATGCGCGCGCTCAAGGATGCCCGCTATCGCCCACGATTCGTTGACGGAGCGGCGGCGGCCACGACCGGGGTGAAATATCGCGAGACGATCTACGTTCCCAAGGGCCCTTAGCACACGCGGGCCCTGCTACGCGATTGCAATGGGCAGGGGTCGACCCCTAGCATCCCATCATGCTCACGCAGGCCAGTGAACGGGCTCAGCAGGCGACGCGTCTCTTCGAAGATCTGCAATCACGCATCTGTGCGCGCTTCGAAGGACTCGAAGGCGCGGGAGCGCGCGCTCACTTCGAGTCGACGCGCTGGAGCAAGCCTGCCGAACATCGCCTGAAGGGCGGCGGACACATGCGCCTCATGCGCGGGGCGGTGCTGGAGAAAGTCGGCGTCAACGTCAGCCACGTGTGGGGCACGTTGTCCGATGCGGGGATCGCGCAGTTGCCCGGCGCGAAGGAGTCGGCCGGCGAGTTCGTGGCCTGTGGCATCTCGCTGGTCGCGCACCCTGCGAACCCGCATGCTCCCACCGCGCACATGAACCTGCGCTATCTCGCGACCAGCATCGACTGGATCGGCGGCGGCTCGGACCTGACGCCGGCGATCGAGTACCCCGAAGATACGGCTGCATTTCACGGCGCGCTGCGCGCCGCGTGCGACAGCTACCGTGCGAACGCGTATGAGGAATATCGCGACTGGTGCGATCGTTACTTCTTCCTGCCGCACCGGAACGAGCGGCGCGGCGTCGGGGGCATCTTTTTCGACAACCTGCACGGCGCGGACTGGCCGGCCGATCTTACCTTCCTGAAAAGCGTGGGCGAGGCGTTTCTCGGTGTGTACCCGGCCATTCTCGAGCGCCGGATTGCGATGCCGTTCGATGCCGCGGATCGTGCGCGGCAACTCGCGAAGCGCGGCCGCTATGTGGAATTCAACCTGGTGTACGACCGCGGCACACGCTTCGGCTTCATGACCGACGCGAACCCGGAGGCTTACCTGATGAGCCTGCCGCCGCTCGCGAGCTGGTAAGGCCGACGCGGGGCCGGCGCTATGACTGCGCCGCGAAGATCCTCCGCACCGATTCCATCGTGTCCGCCTCCGAGGCCGGCTTGTCGTCCCGATAGCGTTTCACGCGTGCGAGGCGCAGCGCGAGGCCCCCCGGATAGCGCGGACTCGCCTGCAGATCACTGAAGGCGATCTCCACCACCAGCTCCGGCCGCACGTGGACGGTCCACTCGTCGCGCCGCGTCTCGCGCGCCAGCAATTCCTTCGTCTGCCATTCGAGCATCGCATCGGTGAGACCCTTGAAAGTCTTGCCGAGCATCACGTACTCACCGCTCGCCGGCTCGAGCGCGCCGAGATGCAGGTTCGACAGCTTGTGCGTGCGCCGGCCGTGACCCCATTCCGCGGCGAGCACGACGAGGTCGAGCGTATGGGCGCGCTTGATCTTGAGCCAGCTCGCGCCCCGGTTGCCCGCTTCGTAGGGCGCATCGAGCGCCTTCGCCATGACACCCTCGTGTCCCGCCAGCAACGCGGCGTCGTAAAAATCCCGTGCTTCCATTGCCGAAGCGGTGATGAGATGCGGAATCCGCAGCGCGTGTGGCACCGCCTTCGACAGCGCGCGAAAGCGCTCGCGTGCCGGCAAGGTGACGAGCGTGTCATTCCCGAGCCGCAGGCAATCGAAGAAGAAAGCCTTGATCGGCAGCTCGGCGCGCAGCGCCTCGACCTCGAGCTTGCGGCCGAAGCGTCGCATCGTGACCTGGAACGGATGCGGCCGGCCCGAGTGGTTGAAGGCGATCGCCTCGCCATCCAGGATCACTTCGCTCACCTCGAGCGCGTGCACGGCCTCGGCGATTTCCGGCACCGCGACGGTGACCTCGTTGAGACTGCGTGTGTAGATGCGGACGGTGTCGCGCGCCTTGTGCACCTGGATGCGTGCACCATCCATCTTCCATTCGAACGCCGCCTCGCCGCCGAGGATTTGCAGTGCCTCGGCCGTGTCAGCCGCGGTCTGCGCGAGCATGGGAGCCACGGGCGAGAGGAGCTCGAGCTGGAAGCGGGCGAGGCCGGCTGTACCCTCGAGCAGCGCCGCCTGCGCCACCGCGCCGACGCTCTTCGAGTACATCATGGCGCGGCGGACCTGATCGACCGGCAATTGCGCGGCGGCGGCGATGGCGTCCGTCATGATGCCCGCGAGCGCGCCCTGGCGAAGCTCGCCGATGAGCAGACGCACCAGGAACTGCTGCTCGGGCGCGGTCGCGAGTGCAAAGAGTTCCTGCAACGCCTCGAGCCGGCGATTCGCTCCGCCGGCCCCGCGGATCGCCGCGATTTCACCCAGCCGTCGATCGACGTCGCCGATCGACAAGCCTGGCTGCGAAGCCGCCGCGACACGGGCCTCCTGCAACACGGCATAGCCGATGCCGAAGCGTCCCTGTGGCATCTCGCCGGAGAGGTACGAGACGCCGATTGCGATCTCGCCAGGCTCGAGCGCGCGCAGGCTGGCCGCCAGCTCGCGCACCTTTCCGAGGCGCGCAGAGGTGGTAGCTACCCGTTGTGATGCGCTGACGAGGCTGGCGAGAAGAGTCACGGCATGGCCCCGGTCGTGACCGGGACCTTACTCTTCGCGTCCGATCCCATCCACATGCTGTTGCAGGCTCATCCGGTCGAGCGCCGCGAACGGCAGGTTCATGAAAACGCGCAAGCGCCGTTCGAGGCCGGCGCGCGTGCGGATCAGCGACAGCCGCCGCTCGGGGTCATCGGGCGCGAACTTTTCCGGATCCTCGCAACGCCAGTGCCCTGTCACCGGGTGACCGGGCCACAAAGGCGGGGCCTCGCCGGCCGCCGTGTCACTCAGCGTGAAGACGAAGTCCAGGGCGGGCGCACCGTTGTCGATGAACTCATCGCACGACTTCGGCCGGACGCCGCCCGGCGCGACCCCCACATGCGCCAGCAGGTCCATTGCGATCGGGTCGACCGAGGGCGCCGGCCGGACTCCGGCGCTGTAGGCGCGAAACTGTCCCCTGCCCAGGGTGTTCAAGAGCGCCGCGGCCAGCACGCTGCGCGCGGAGTTGCGCTGCGACAGGAAGAGGACATTGAAGACCTTGTCCATCGCAGGTGATTGACGCGCGCGCCGCCCGACAAGTTCACAGCAACCGCGTGCATTTGCACCGCTCGTCGGTGGGCGGCGACAGGTGTGGCTGCAACTGGATTACGGGGGCGTTCCGGCCCTATGATTTCCGCGACCCTGCTCTGCTCGATCGTCCGGACCCGGCTGCGGGGCCGGACATTCCTGGTGTGGCTCCTGGAGGAAGACGGCTTGGACGTACTTTCCGACGTTCTGCGCGCGGTGCGCCTCACCGGCGCGATCTACTTCGACATCCACGCACGCCATCCGTGGGTGGCGGAAACGCCGCCGATCTCGAAGATCGGCGCCAACGTCATGCCTGATTTCGATCATGTCATCGCGTTTCACATCATGCTCGACGGCTGGTGTTGGGCGCAGCTCGACAACCAGTCGGAGCCGCCCATCCGGCTCGAGAGTGGCGATGCGGTCCTGTTCGTGCGTGGTGACGCGCATTACATGTCCACGGAAGTGGGGCGGCGCTCGTCGCCGAACCTTGACATGTATTACCGTCCGAAAGACCGCACGCTCCCATTCGTACTCAACGAGTTCGGCGGCCGGGGCGATGAGTCGCGCTTCGTATGCGGCTACCTCGGCTTCGACTCGCGCCCGTTCAATCCGCTGCTCGGTGCCTTGCCGGGGATGCTGCACGTCAAGAGCGCCAGCGTCGGCGGGCAGCTCACGCACGACCTGATTCGACTCGCGCTCAAGGAATCGGCGAGCCCGAGCGCGGGCGGCGAGACCATCCTCTCGAAGTTGAGCGAGGTCATGTTCCTGCAGGCCATCCGCCAGTTCGTCGACACCCTGCCGCCCGAATCGACCGGCTGGCTGTCGGGACTGCGCGATCGCTACGTCGGCGCCGCCCTGCGGTTGATGCACGGGCGTCCCTCTGAAGGCTGGACGGTCGATTCGATGGCGAGGGAAGTCGGGCTGTCGCGTTCGGCATTCGCCGATCGCTTCGTCAACATCATGGGTACGCCGCCGATGCAGTACCTCAGCAGCTGGCGGTTGAAACTCGCCGCGAACCTGCTCGAAGAGCAGCGCCTGAGCATCGCCCAGGCTGCGGCTGAGGTGGGCTACGAATCGGAAGCCGCGTTCAATCGCGCCTTCAAGAAACTCGTGGGCGTCCCGCCCGGTGCGTGGCGGCGGGCGCGCGCGCCGACCGGCGCCTGAGATTCGCGCCGCCTCTCTAACGATGCGCCGTGCGAACGGCGGTTTTCGACAGTCGCTTGCGGCCGGACGCGCCGGCACTCGCGGCGCGCGGCGCCGTCGCTTTGCGCGCGATGCCTGCGAACTCCGATCGGGCCAGCCGGTCGATGCGCTTTGCCGCGTTTCGATAGCGACGCACGAGCCCTGACCCAAAGGATGTGAGCTCGACACCGCCGCCGCCCGCGCCACCGACGCTGGCGGTGGTGGCACGCTCGAGGAACGACTGGTTGATGTTGTCGACCAGCAGCCACGCCCGGCGATAACTCATGCGCAGCGCCCGCGCCGCCTGGCGGATGGAACCGGTGCGCGCGATATGTTCCAGCAGGTCGATCTTGCCGGGGCCGATCGAACAGCCGGGAGCGAAGTCGATACGGAAGCGGACGTACTGCATGCGTCTCTCCGCGGTTTCCCTGCGGCAAGCATCCCGCCACGGGTGCGCGCCCGCAAGAGCAGCCGCGGGAAGCCGGCGTATACTGAAACGGTCGGTGAATCGACGGGGAAGATCGTGAAGCACTATCTCTTGTTCTATGACGTGAGCGAGCACTACCTCGCGCGCCGCGGGCTGTTTCGCAAGGAGCATCTGGAGAAAGCGTGGGCGGCGCACTCGCGCGGCGAGTTGCTGCTCGGCGGCGCGTTTGCCGACCCGGTCGACGGTGCGATGTTGCTGTTCGCGGGGCACTCCGCGCAGGTCGCGGAATCCTTCGCGAAGCACGATCCCTACGTGCTCAACGGTCTCGTCACGCACTGGCGCGTGCGCGAATGGACGACGGTCGCGGGCGAAGGCGCCGCACACCCGGTCAAGCCCGACTGAACACAGGCCATCAAGAAAGACAGCGACATGTACCAGGCGCTCGATGCGCTCGCGCTCAAAGTCGGCATCCGCGGCATATTCTCCGACTGGGCGGCAACAGTGACGTACTACGCCAACTGCACGGGCTTGCGCTGATATGGCTAACGGTCGGAATCGACCGGCTGTCGCACGTCGTTCGCAGCCACAGCCTTATCGGGCTGTGGCTGTGATTGCGGCGGCTTGAACGAGTGCAGCGCGACGACGCCGAGCGGCGTAATCAGCACATCGGTGCCGCCGACGCTGACGCATCCCGTCAGCAGCGCGAGCAAGCCAGAGGCGATGAGGAGTCGCAATTTCATGGGTGCTGTCGTTCATGTCCAGGTCCTGCCGGATTAGAACGTGCGAGCGGCCCGAGGTTGCGCGAAAGTTCTCACATTAACTTGTCTGAATGCCCCGTTGACCTATGTTCACGCTGAAAACTGCGACGTGAACATGTTGCAATCCGGTTCAGCTGGCACTCAACGTCGGCTGATGAGCCACAGGCCCGCTACGCACAGCACGATGCCGCCGACGTTGGCGGCCGACAGCTTCTCGCGAAACAGCACCACGCCGAGCACGAGCAGCACCAGCGCTGCACAAGACTGCGTCACGAGCTGACCGAAGCTCACGTTGAATCCCGAGCGGTACAACATCAGGAAGGCGAGATCGAGGAACACGACCGCCGCTGCGAGCCCGAGCGCGGTCCAGTTGAGCTCGTGCAGAGAAGGGCGTAACGCAAACGGCCCGGGCATCGCGACGTAGATCGCGAAGAACGCGCCGGAACCGATGAGGTAAGTGACCGCCAGCGACAGGAACGGACTGGCCGCGGCGGGCGTGGCTTTCAACACCAGGTGATATGCGGCGGTCATCAGGATCGCGGTGACGAGCCAGACCAGTTGCATGGTGGAATCTCCCTAAAAGCCCGGCGCCTATCTTGCCATCCGGCGGCCCGCGCGCCCGCACCACCCGCAGGTCGCGGGTCGGAGCCAGGATGCGCTGCCCCGGAATGCCCGGGGTTGCGGAATTTGTGCCGCGTCCCAGTTGTCTATCCCGTTCCAGCCTCGCAGCCGGCCTGGCGGGCGGCGGGTTGTCGAATCCGACCCGCGCCGCTCGTCGTAGGGATGCCGCCGTAACTGGAGATTGCGATGAAGTATCTGTGCTTCGGCTATTACAACCCGATTGCCTTCGAGAAGCTGCCGAGAGCGGAGCTCGATGAGCTGGTGCAGAAGTGCCGCGCTCACGATGCAGCACTGCACGACAGCGGACATCTGCTGGCGGTGGGATCGCTGGCCGCGCCTGCCGCGGCGAAATCCGTGCGCCCGCGCAACGGCAAGCCGCTCGTGACCGATGGGCCGTTCGCCGAAGCCAAGGAAGTCATCGGGGCCTTCTTCATCATCGAGGCGCGCGATGAGCAGGAGGCGGTCGATATCGCCTCCAGGCATCCGGCGGCGCACCTCGGCGAACACGTCGGCTGGGGCGTCGAAGTCCGCGCGATCGACTTCATGCAGGAAGGCGCCCGATGACCGGCGCCGATCGCGGCTCGCCTCCCGGAATCGTCAACGGCTCGTTTATGATGGCATTCGATCAGACCCGAAGGAGGACATCATGATTTTCCGCATCCGTCGTCGCGCGTGGCTCGCCACGCTCCTCATCGCTTCACTGGCAGGGACGCCCGCGCTGGCGGCGGACACCTACAAGGTCGACTCCGATCACACCTACCCGAGCATCGAGACCACGCACATGGGAGTCTCGACGTTCCGCGGCAAGTTCAACAAGACCTCGGGCTCGATCACACTCGACAAGGCGGCGAAGACCGGGACGGCCGACATCACGATCGACCTGTCGAGCATCGACATGGGTCACGACAAGTTGAATGAGCACCTGCGCTCGGCGGATTTCTTCGATGTCGCCAAGTTCCCGACTGCGACCTACAAGGGCACGCTCAAGTTCGAGGGAGACACGCTCACGTCGGTGGACGGCAAGCTGACGCTGCACGGCGTGACCAGGCCAGTGACGCTCAAGGTCAACAGCTTCAAGTGCATCCAGCATCCCATGTACAAGAAGGAAGACTGTGGCGCCGACGCCGAGACGGAGATCGACCGCTCGGATTTCGGCATCACGCATGGCGTCGAGTTTGGCGGCGGCAAGGTGCTGCTCAGGATCCAGGTCGAAGCGCTCAAGACCTGACGGACTTTTCATCCGATTGCTGGTTCCGGACCGTCGGGCTCGTCGTGCCAGCGGCGGTTCCGGAACGAGGTGAGTTCACATGCTCTATTCAGTGCTGATCTACGACTCCGAAGCGATCACCATGTCCCGGAGCCAGGCCGAGGACGACGAGCTGGTCGCCCGGCACGTGCGCCTGCAGGCGAAGCTGGTGAGCGAAGGCAAGCTCGGACCCGTCGTGCGCCTGATGCCGACGTCCGCGGCTGTGACTGTGCGCCAAGGCCGCGAGACGGTGGTGACTGATGGACCGTTCGCGGAGACCAAGGAGCAGCTTCTCGGGTTGTACATCCTCGATTGCCCGACGCTCGAAGAGGCCATCGCAGCGGCACGGCAGATTGGCGAGGCGTGTGGCCCGCTCGCACTCGAGGTTCGGCCGATTCGCTGGTTCCGCGCCGGGGCTGACGCTGAGGGCGCGGTGGTCACAGCGGCGGACGTCGAATCGCCGCCGCGAGCCCACGTGCAATAACCGACCTCGCCCGGATCGACGCCGCGCGTCAGTCTCGGTCGGTGGTCGTGTGATCGGGCGGTCGCGTGATCAGTGGTGGATGGTGATGCTGGGGTCGAGCTGGCGCAGCGCGTCCTGGGTCGTGATGGCACCCGTGCGATCGATATCATCCTTGGTGTAGGAGCGACCCGGCGCGGTCGAGCAGTCCTGCTCTGGCAGGCGGCTGCCAGTCTTCACGCACGGCGCGGCGGTTTCGGCCGCCTGGTACGGCGGGGTTGCAGGTGGCGTGTGCGCGCAGCCTGCGCCCAATGCCACGATCGCCCCCAGCAGAACGCGTTTCATCATGTCCGGTCTCCTCATGCGCCTCACCGATCCTATGACCGGCCGCGCGGTTGCAAGTTTACTGCTCGGCCAAAGCACGGCGCCAATCTCTGAACCGTTCACGTTCACCGAAGCTTCGTGACAGTCCAGTGACGGTTCGCGTCGGCTCGCGCGCCAGGTGCAGGGTTGCCGCACCCGGCAGGTGGCACAAGTTGCTCAAGGAAGGATTTCTGCCAGACGTCGCACGCCCTCGCGAATGTCCGACTCCCGCATGCGCGGATAGCCGAGCATGATGCCGGGCCGTGGCGGGCGCTTCATGAAATAGCGGCTCACCCCGTAGATACCCACGCCGCGCGCAGCGGCGGCCGCGATCGCCGCATCCTCTGCAACGCGTCGCGCGGGCCAGAGCACGATGTGCGCGCCTGCGCCATCACCACTCACCTCGACGCGCTCGCCGAGATGCTTATGCAAGGCCTCGAGCAGGGCGTGGCGACTCGCCGCGTTCCTGCGCCGCAGCCGGCGCAGATGGCGCTCGTACATCCCGGTGCGGATGAATTCTGCGAGCGTCTCCTGTTCGAGCGTCGTCGTGTGTCGGTCGCAGAGCCACTTCGCCGCGGTGAACGCCTGCAGGAGGGACTTCGGCACCACGACGTAGCCGATGCGCAGCGCCGAAAAGACCGTGCGCGAGAACGTCCCGACGTAGATCACGCGCCCCTCGGTGTCGAGACCCTGCAGCGATTCGAGGGGCTTGCCCGCGTAACGGAACTCGCCGTCGTAGTCGTCTTCGACGATGACCGCGTTCGCGCGCTTCGCCCATTGCAGCAGCGCCTGGCGGCGCGTCAGCGGCAGAATCGCGCCGGTCGGAAACTGGTGCGAAGGCGTGACGAACGCCATCCGGGCGCTGTCCGGAAGCGCAGCGGGATCGATGCCGTCCCGATCCACCAGGGCGCCGTGCAGGCGAGCGCCGGCCGCGCGCAGCACTTCGCGAGTTCCCTGGTAGCTCGGATCCTCGATCACGACCCGGTCGCCGGGCTCGATCAGCACGCGCGCAATGAGATCGAGCGCCTGCTGTGAGCCATTGACGACCAGTACTTGCGAGGGGTCGCACGCGACGGCGCGCGAGCGACGCAGATGTGTCGCGATGGCCTCGCGCAACGTTTCGCTGCCGGCGGCGGGGCCATAGTCGAGCTCGCGCACCAGCGCCTTGCGCGCACGACGCTGCTGGATGCGCCGCCAGCGCTCGAACGGAAAGCACTCGACATCACTGCGTCCATAAGCAAAGTCATAGCGCAGCGCCCCGGTGCGCCGCTCCGGAAAGACCAGCGTCGAGCCGATGGCCGCGGCCGCCGAGCCGAAGCGCGACAGTCGGAACGATGCGGACTTTTCCGGGCCAGTGGAGCGGGGGACGGCGAGGCTATCCGGCACGTAAGTTCCCGAGCCGCTGCGCCCGACGACGAAACCCTCGGCGAGCAATTGCTCGTAGGCGAGCACGACCACGGTGCGCGAGATCCCGAGTTGCTCGGCGAGATCGCGCGTCGAGGGGAGCCGGTCACCGGCGCGGAAATCGCCCGAGAGGATCGCCTGGCGCAGGCGCGCATACACCTGCCGGAACAGCGGTTCCTGCTGGCGCGAAAGCGGTATCAGAAGTTGCACAGAAAGTGGACCTTTGAAAATACCATCGTCGGGCGCATCCTCGCGGATAGTCGTTCGCACTACAAGCCCCTTGCACGGAGTCTCACACCATGAACGCGCGTCCGAGCCTTCGCCTTTGCCTCGCGGTTGCCTGCGCGACACTGCTGGTGCAGCCGGTGCTCTCGCCCGCACAGACCGCCGCCCCGTCCGCGCAGGCCGACCCTGCACACGACGGGCAACATGATTTCGACTGGATCTACGGCACCTGGAAGGCGACGCTCAAGCGCCTCGAACACCCGCTCAGCGGCTCGAAGACCTGGATCGAATACGAGGGCACGCAGATCTCGCGCAGCGTGTGGGGTGGCCGCGGCGTCATGGATGATTTCAAGGTCGACGACGCGAAGACCAACACGCACATCAACGGCTTCACGCTGCGTTTGTACAACCCCGACTCGCACCAGTGGCACATTTACTGGGCCAACGCCAAGCGCGGGAGCCTGGACTGGCCGCCGGTGATCGGCACGTTCAAGAACGGCCGCGGCGAGTTCTACGACCAGGAAGTGTTCGAAGGGCACGCGATCTTCGTGCGTTACGTGTGGTCGGACATCACGCCGACGTCCGCGCACTTCGAACAGTCGTTCTCCGCGGATGGCGGCAGGACGTGGGAGGCGAACTGGATCAGCGACATCACGCGGGTGAAGGAGTGACGACCGGGTGAAGGAGCGAGGCCACGCCGCTGCGCGCCGTTCAGCCCCTGCGCCGGCGATCCAATCGATGTCTGAAAACGGCTAGTCCGGATCGCAGGCGCGGCGTAAGGTCGGCGCCATGGAACAGATTCTCGGTCTCGACCGGCGGGCGCTCGACCGCGCGCGCATCAGCCGCGATCGGCGTTTCGACGGCAAGTTCTTCATCGCCGTGACGTCGACCGGGATCTACTGTCGACCGGTCTGCCCCGCGCGCGTCTCCAAGAGCAGCAACATCCGCTACTTCGCGACCGCCGCCGCTGCCGCGGAGGCGGGGTTCCGGCCCTGCCTGCGTTGCCGACCGGAAGCGGCGCCGGGTACACCCGCATGGCTCGGCACGTCCGCCGTCGTGCGCCGGGCCTTGCGCCTGATTCATGACGGCGCGCTCGATGAGACGTCGGTCGAAGCGCTGGCCACGCGCATCGGCGTCGGTTCGCGGCATCTGCATCGGCTGTTCGTCCAGCACGTCGGGGCGTCGCCCATTGCGGTCGCGCAGACGCGGCGTCTGCATTTCGCCAAGCGCCTGCTGGATGAGACCGACCTGCCGATCACGCAGATCGCACTCGCCGCAGGCTTCGGGAGCCTCAGGCGCTTCAACGATGCGTTCCAAGGATCCTATCGGCAGTCGCCGCGCGAGCTGCGCCGGCGTCGTGCCGGCGAGTCGGCGGGCGCGAGCGGCAACGAAGTCGTCCTGCGACTCGCGTTCCGGCCGCCGTACGACTGGATGCAGGTTCGCGCGTTTCTCGCCAATCGTGCGTTGCCCGGCGTGGAGCGCGTGGATGAGCGCGGGTATGCCCGCACCGTGCGCACGGACTCCGGCCCGGTGGTCGTCGTCGTGCGGGCGCTCGAGAATGAGCCCGCGCTCGAACTGCGTGTGCGCGGCGCGGCGCCCGCGGCCTTGTTCCAGCTGTCATCCGCCGCGCGGCGCACGTTCGATCTGTCGGCGGACCCCGAGCGTATCGCGCTTGCCTTCAAGTCAGATCCGCTGCTCGGCTCCTTGCTCAGGCGCCGGCCCGGCTTGCGGATTTCCGGAGCCTGGGAGCCGTTCGAGTGCGCGGTGCGCGCGGTGCTCGGGCAGCAGGTGTCGGTCGCGGCCGGCCGCACGTTCACGGCGCGCCTCGTGGAGCGCTTCGGTGAGCGCATGAAGGACGGCGAAGAGGGCCTGACACACTTGTTTCCGGCCCCTGCGACGCTCGCCTCGGCGGACCTGCGCAGCATCGGGCTGACCGCGGCGCGTGCGCGCGCCCTGCGCGAACTCGCACGTGCAGTCGCCGCGGGCGGCGTCGACTTCGCGGCGCCGGTGGAAGAGGTCACGAGCTCACTCGCGGCGCTGCCCGGGCTGGGCGACTGGACTGCGCAATACATTGCCCTGCGTGCGCTCGGCGAACCCGATGCGTTTCCGGCGGCCGACCTGGTGCTGCGCAAGATGGCCGCGGGCGAGGCGACACCGCTCTCGACACGCGCACTCGCGGCGCGCGCCGAAAACTGGCGACCGTGGCGCGGCTACGCCGTGCTGCACCTGTGGGCCGCGGCGGCCGAGCAGCGAGCAGGACGGAAGTCATGACTACGCCGATTTACTGGCACGAGATCGATTCCCCGATCGGGCGCCTGCTGCTCGCCGGCGAGCGCGACCAGCTCACGCTGGTGCGTTTTCAGTCCGCAGCGCGTTCGCGTCGACCACAGCCGGAATGGGTAGCCGACGCTGCCAGGTTCGACGCGGTGACGCGGCAACTCAGCGAGTACTTCGCTGGCGAGCGGCAGGTGTTCGATCTCGAGCTCGCAATGGCAGGAACACCGTTTCAGCGCGCGGTGTGGTCGGCCCTCAGAGAGATTCCCTATGGAGAGACAATTTCCTACGGCGAGCTCGCGCGCCGGCTCGGCCGGCCGCGCGCGGTGCGCGCGGTGGGCAGCGCCAACGGCGCGAATCCGGTGCCGATCATCGTGCCGTGTCACCGCGTCATCGGGAGCGATGGCTCACTCACCGGGTTCGGCGGCGGGCTCGACATGAAGCGCCGGCTCCTGGCACTCGAAGGCGCGGCGTGCGTGGACAGCCCCTGCCGCGATTTGTTCGCGGGCCTTCCGACCCGCGTCACGCAAATAGGGCCGAATCCAACCTGATTGACGGTTAGCGTTCGCGGGCGCATCGAGACGCCCCGTGACACTGCGAACGCACTTGTTTCTAATGTTTCTCATCGTCGCGCTCAGCGTGCCGCCGCCGTCCGTCCTTGCTTCACCTCTCGAGGATCGCCAGATGAGCGAGAATGCCCGCGCTGCCGAATCCGGCAGCGAATCCCTGTCTCCCATCGTCGAGCTGCGCCAATACACGCTCCATCCGGGTCAACGCGACGTGCTGATCGAGCTCTTCGAGCGCGAGTTCATCGAGAGCCAGGAGACCCTCGGCGCGCGCGTCATCGGTCAATTTCGCGATCTCGACCACCCGGACCTGTTCGTCTGGCTGCGCGGCTTCGCCGACATGCCGACGCGCGCACGCGCTCTGACGGAGTTTTACGGCGGGCCGGTCTGGCATGCGCATCGCGAGGCGGCGAATGCCACGATGGTCGACTCGGACAACGTATTGCTCCTGCGACCGGCGCGACCCGGCACCGCGTTCCGGTTGACGGCGGCCACACACCCGGCGCTCGATGCCAGAACGATCTCGGCGGGTCTCGTCCTGGCGACGATCTACTACCTGCGGCCGTCAGCAGTCGCCGAATTCGGCGGCTGGTTCGAGGAGTCGCTGCGGCCCGTGTTGCGTGACGCGGGCGTGGCCCCGATCGCGACGTTCGTCAGCGAAACGAGCCCGAACAACTTCCCACGGCTCCCAGTGCGCGAGGGCGAGAGCGTCTTCGTATGGTTCGCCTGTTTCGCGGACACGCCCGTGTACGAGCGCTCCATGTCGCTGCTGGCGAAATCCGCTGAGTGGCGCGAGCAATCGACGCAACTCGCCGCTCGCCTGCGGAACGTGCCCGAGGTCCATCGCCTGTCTCCGGCAACACGCTCGCTATTGCGCGACTGCGCGCCCGGGTCGTAGCCTTCCGCTTCAGAGCGGAGGGTTCGAGGGATGGGCAAGCCGGCGTCGGTCGATCAGTACATCAAGCGCGCTCCCGCCTTTGCGCAACCGATCCTCAGGCACCTGCGCAGACTAGTGCACCAGGCAGCGCCCGGGATCGAAGAGACCATCAAGTGGCAGATGCCGTTCTTCATGGCGCACGGCCGGAACGTGTGCGGAATGGCGGCCTTCAACGCGCACTGTGCGTTCGTCATCGTGGGCGGCACGCGCGTGTTCGGCGCCAAACGCCCGAGTCCCGCCGGCGGCAAGAAGGCGATGGGGCAGTTCGGCCGCATCACCCGTCGCGCGGATCTGCCCTCGGACCGAGTGCTGATCGGCTATCTTCGCAAGTGCGTCGCACTCAACCGCGCGGCCGCGCGCTGAGCCACTCCTGATTACGCGCTTCCCTCGCTCAAGCCGCGTCTGTGGCAGAATCCGCCGTTCCACCGTTGCCCGGGGCCGGCGATGACGAATCAACAAGAACACGCCGCGCGCCTGGCGCCTGAGGTGCTCGCTACGGATGCTGCCGCCACGCGCGGTTGGGGGCGGCGACATGGCGTCGTGCTGTTGTCCTTCCTCGCGCTCTTCATCGCCTACACCGATCGCGTGAACATCTCGGTCGCGGTGGTCGCGATGCGCGAGCAGCTCGGCTGGACGCAGACCACCAAGGGATCGGTGCTGTCGGCGTTCTTCATCGGGTACCTCCTGTTCATGATCGTGAGCGGCTGGCTGGCACGCCGCTACGGCGGCAAGCGCATTCTCGCAGCCGCCGTCGTTATCTGGTCCGTGTTCACGCTCCTCACGCCCTGGGCCGCGCAGCACTCGATCGCCATGCTGATCGCCGCACGGATCGGGCTCGGCATCGGCGAAGCCGCGGTGCTGCCGGCGGCGTTCGAGCTCTTCAACGTCTGGGTGCCGGCCGCTGAGCGCACCCGTTCGGTGGCGCGCTTCCTGAGTGGCGTGCCGCTGGGACAAGTCGTCGGTTTCATCGGCACCGGCTGGATCATTGCGCAGTCGGGCTGGCCGATGGCGTTCTACTTCTTCGGCGCGCTCGGCCTCGTGTGGCTCGCGTTCTGGATGCCGATCGTGCGCGACAACCCCGCCACGGATCCGCGGGTATCGCCGTCCGAGCTCGCGCTGCTGCGCCGGGACAAGCCGGCCGCTCAGCCGCGCGTGTTTCCCTGGCGACGTTACCTCGCTTCGCCCGCCGTGTGGGCGGTTTTCGTGGCGCATTTCTGTCAGAACTGGGCGCTGTACCTGCTCATCTCCTGGCTGCCGAGTTATTTCAGTGAGCAGCTCGGCCTCAGCATTTCGAATGCGGGCCTGTTCGCCGCGGCGCCGTGGCTCGTCGCGTTCCTGGTTGCGAACCTGTCGGCGATGCTGATCGACCGCGCGATCGCGGCGGGCGCGCGCGTGCTCGTCGTGCGCCGCCTGACGATGATCTCAGGCTTCGCGACCATTGCGATCTTCCTGATGTTGATGCGCGACGTGCACTCGGCCACGACGGCGCTGGTGCTGGTCTGCGCGGCGACGACCGGCATCGGGATCCTGATCTCGTC
>Ga0126377_10001037_pt1 | contig 17818 bp, 16 predicted proteins | sample PanSoiMetPlot_22_FD_92647 | JGI IMG/M metagenome (GOLD analysis project Ga0126377, IMG submission 92647) | Tropical forest soil microbial communities from Panama - MetaG Plot_22 | ecosystem: Environmental > Terrestrial > Soil > Tropical forest > Bulk soil | place: Panama | collected 2016-02-17 | reverse complement strand
CCGACCGGTCTCTTCCGTCTGGTTGTAATCGGTGTCGGACAGAATCGTGCCCATTTGCGTCCAGTACCGATCGGTCGCGGCGACCAGCAGCACCCCGCCGACGACCGCGAGCGCCGCGACGCGCTTGGCGATGGAGATGCCACGGAAGATGAACATGAGGAAGAGCCCGGTCGCGACGAGGGCGAGGAAGCCGCCGCGCGATCCCGATCGGGCGAACGCGGCGCTGATGGCGACCAGACCGCCGACCGTCATGAAGCGCAGGAACCACGATCGCGACCGATACGCGAGGTAGACACCGATGGGCATGGCGGCGACGGCAAACGTCGCGAAATCGTTCGCGTCGTAGTAGTAGAGGTGCCCCAGCCGCCAGTTGCTGCCCTCCCCCACGTCGAAGCGCACGAGCACGACGGTCGCGTACAGCGCGGCGGCCCAGAACACCACGCCCGCGATACGCTCGACGTCGCGACGACCGCGGATCACGCCAGCGACCACGGGAACCATGATCACCGTCTTGATAAAACCGTTCAGAACGAAGTCGAAGCTGTGGCCCGGAACGACCGCACCCGGTATCGACAGCACCGACCAGGCGAACAGCGCCATCAGCCAGTAGGTCGTGTTCGAGGCGATCCATGTCCATCGGCGGATTGGCCGGTCGTCGAGGGCGAAGAGGATGATCGAGAGGAGACCCGTCACAATCGCGGGTCGGACGACGCTCAGCGTTGGAAACAAATCATGCACGCGGCCAACGGCCGTAAGGACGTAGGCGGCAATGCATATCAGTACGGGATCCCACTCTCGATCTGGTGTGGACGTCGTGGGCTGCGCCGACGGTGCAGCCGATGGCCACCCGCGAGTTGCATGAGAGAGAGCATCGACCCGAATCGACCCGGCGTCACTCATGAGAATGCCTGAGGATCATCGAAGAAAGATCCGGATTGGCTGGTTGAACGGAATTTCAGGGAGCACTACGACGCTCTGAGCTCTCCCCGCGTCGACGAAGGCTCATCCTGCCCAACAACGACGTGCCGTTCCGACGTGGAGCGGCGAGGCTGTTCTTCGCACAGGATGGCCGCGGTGACGGCGTCCGCCACCTGACGGGCGCCCCTGATCGTGACGTGCAAGCCGTCGTAGCAGGTTCGCAGAGTCTGCTCGAGAACCGGCATGAGATCGAGCTGCTCGACGTCGATGTCCCGCGCCACCGCGGCCGCGCGCGCGTCGAGCGCTCCCATCAATTTCGAGAAGACCTCGAGCGAGTAGTAGGTCGTGACTGCCTCGCGCCAGGCCTGGCCCACGCCACCGTGCCACATCGACGCGGCCTCGTCATGTGAACACGCCTTGTTGAACCACGGCTGTCGGACCACGAGCACCCGATCGGCGTGGGCCTTGGCCGACAACAGCAGCCGACGGAAGTGGTGCTCGAAGTGGTCGAGCATCGGCGCGGGATCGCGAATCACGGCGCGTACCGTCGTCGCCCGCGCGCGCATCGTGCGCGCGCGACCAATCCACCGCCCGGCCTGGTCGTCGACACTGACCGGCCGCAGCCATCGTCGTCGCGCTCGGCGAATCAGCTCTGTCATCGCGAGACACTGCGGCGTCCACTTGAACGGTCCTTCGGGGTGGCACCGGAAGACATCGCTGACGACCGGTGGGAATACCTCCGGCGTTCCGAGCTCGATCCACCGCAGCACGTCGGTCGCGCCGACCATGATGATGACGAGCTGCAGGCGCGGATACTGCGGCAGGATGCGGCTCAAGATCAGATCGAGCCCTTCGGAGCCGACACCGGATCGAGCAATGGCGCCGACGTGCACCGTCGACGCGCCGAGCGTCGCGAAGCGCTCGGACCGCCGAAGCAAGCGCTGTACGACGGCGGGCCACGTCGTGTCCTGATCGAGGAAGTAGCCTTCCGGCTGACTCCCGCCCGCGACCAGCACGCGGTAGAGACCGTCGGTCGAGGACGGGGGCTCGTCGCCTCGCTCACCATCGCTGTTGATGACGTAGTTCAGTGTGTGTGGATGTTTCGGAAATACCTCACGATCGGGATGGATGCGAATTCGAAGTCCTGGAGGGAATACGTAGTACCGGGTTCTGTGCTTCAACCAGGCGCGGCTGATCAGCTCGACGGTCACGACGATCAGCACCAGCGCAGCGATCAACAGAAGGACTTCGACCACGATCATGCAACGGCTCCTCTCGCGCGCGATGCCGAGAGCCTCAGCGCCCACTCGCCGTCGATGCGGGCGAAGCAGGCGTGCCCCGACTCGAACGCATGCAGAATCTCGGGACGGGGCGTCCGGACGAGCAGCCACGGCCCACGTCGATGGAAGAGACAACCGCTGTCCGACAGCGCCTCCATGAACGGTGGATCGATGCGGCCCGTGACCGCGAGCGCTCCACGGGTGCGGGCGTGATGAAACAGGTGATCGAGCACCACCCGATGAGATGTCCGATCGGCAGCAAGATGGACGAGATCGCAGTGCCCGCCAGCGTCGAGCGCCGCGACATACCATCCGCGCATCTGGCCGCTCCGAGTCACCACCCCGCTGATCGGCTCGCGATTCACGCTGACGCGTGCGGTTCGCTCCAGCAGCCATTGAAACGAACGCTCGTCATGCCGCACAGTGAGCCCCGATGGGTCGCAGAACTCGTCGTAGTGGTTCGTCACCGTCGCGGTCGTCAGCGTGTCGACCGGCACTGGATCGCTCGACTGGCCGAACGGCGTTCCCGGGAGACGGGCGGCGACTGCGTCCGCCGCGACCGCACAGGGCGCAGCAACCCGTGCCAACCACGCCCACCGCCGGCGCGCCCGAAACAGTGACGTCGCGTACCGTGCGGGCCGCAGCACCCGGGTCCAATACATGCTGAGAAACTGCGCGGTCGTTCCGCCGAGGCCCATCCACAATCGGCGTGCGGCATCGGTCGCCTCATCCGCAATCGACACGTCCTGTGGCCCGTCGAAATACGCGCGGAGGATGCGAATGGCCACGAAGGCTGCGGGCCCCTCTGGTTCGACGATGAACTGCGAGGACAACGCGGCGAGGTAGGCGCGTTGACCGAGCACCACGCGACGCGGCACGACGCCGATGAACGCCACGATTCGACCGCGCTCGTCCTCGGAGACGAGCGACGGCAGCGACTCGTCGGCCGCGGGGTTGTCGACGAACACCCGATGGAAGTAGTCCTCGTACATATCGAGCGTGCAGCCAGGGTTGGGCCACACACGCGCGTGCAATCGCGCCACCTGGGGGATGTCGCCTGGGACGAAGCCCCTGATGCCTGCCGAGGTCCTCGCCTCGACGACGTCGAGTTGAGCGTTCATGTCGATCGAACGAGCGCGGCGACCGCCGTGCGTGCCGCGCGGGTGGCGCGGGTCAGACGAGGACCGAGCGCGCGTGAATACACGTCGGCATCCACGGTGACGCGCTCCCGCACCGGCCAGAGATACTTCACGCGTTCGGGTCCCTTGAGGAAGTCGAAGTCGGTCGCCCCTTCCTTCACCGCCAGATCGATCGCGGCCGCGAGCGCAAGCCGCCCGAGGTGGATCCTCCCGGCCCACTCGCGATCGTAGCCAGCCAGGTAATAGCCCCACCAACGCGAGCCTGGCGTTGCTCGCTGCACGCCGACATCGTTCCGACTCGCGAGTCCGTAGAACACCGCGATCGGCCGCATGTCGCCGAGCAGACGCACCATGCGCAGACGGCCTTCGCGCAGCAGCAGCGGGAGCACCCGCAGATGGAAGCGCTGTGCCCGCGAACTCTCGAGCACTGAGTGCTCGCTGCCCCAGCGAGCGCGCAGCAGGCCCGCGAGCACTCCAAACGACTGACGCACATCGTCGGCATCCGTCAGCATTTCGATGCGCAAGCGACACTTCCGTTCGAGCCATCGCTGATGGCGCTCCAACGATTCAACGTCGGTCGGCACAGGTGCCCCACCTGGCGGCTGAAGCGGGAGATACGGCAGGGCATAGACTTCGCGAGGCGCGAGCACGAGCCGGGGCCGCCGCTCGGCGGTCACGCGTCCGATCGCTCCCCACAACGACGAATCGCCAGGCACATCGCGCAGTTCGAGCACGAAGCCGCGGGGAAACTCGCTCTCGAGCCATTCGATGACGCGATCCGCGCAGGCCCCTTCGTATCCTCGGGCCGTCAGCAGATCGACGCGATCGGAGCCGGTTCCGCCACCGAGCAGCGACACGCGCGTATGCGTGATCCTCGGGCGGATCGCCAGCGGCACGACGCCTCGGAGCACGCCGGCTTCGCGCAACAGCAACACCGAGGGCTGACACCGATCCGGCGGCTCGGCAAACAGACCCGACAGCCACGCCCGCGTCAGAAACACGCCGACGTGAGGACGCGCCTCGATGAGCGTCTCGAACGCGAGCACATCATCGGTCGTCCACGACAGATCGCCGCGATGCTCGATCGTCAGACCGGTGCGACGCCTCGCATCGGTTCGCGGCGCTGCCGTCGTGGTCGTGACGATCGGGGCGGTGCTCACGCGCGGCTCCACCCGCGGAAACGGACGATCGGCGACCAGACGTCGACGTACGGATCGTCGCGATAGACGAACAGCACCCAGATGAATCCGAAGACGATCACCATCGCGGCTCCAGCCGTTGCGAGGCCAGCAAAGGTGCTGACGCCGAGCGCCGCTTTGAACCAGACGAGCAGCGCCAGCATCGGCAACGCCCCAACTGTGGCCCGCGGCAGAACGTAGCGCCCATAGCTGAACATCGACAGATTCAACTCGCGACAGGTTTCGGCGATCACGATCAACCCGAAGATGGCGTTGGGAATCGCGGTTCCAATCGCCACGCCGAACAGGCCGTACGGCCGCGCGAGCAGCGCGCTCATGACGAGGTTCGCAACGCCGGCGACGAGAAACGTGATGGTGGGGATGCGCGCCTTGCCCAGCCCCATCAGAATCGGCACCGCGACACCGCGAGCCGGCAGAAACACGAAGCACGACAGCATCAGCGGCAGGAGGACGCTGCCCGAGGGCTCCTCGTACTCGGGTCCGATCCACCAGCCGATGAAACGCGGCCCCAGGACGATGAGGAAGAGACCCGCCGCGATCGTGATCGAGAGCGCGGCCTTGGACCACTTCAGATACATCCGTTGCAGTTCCTCGTCTCTGCTCTGGCTCGAGAGCGCGGTCGCCATCGGCGAGACCACTGCGGCGATGCCGACAATGAACTCGACGAGATAGACGACCAGGCTGTTGGCAAACGAGTACGCCGGGATGAAGGCGACACCGAGCATCGAGCCGATCACGAGCGCGTCGGTTTCGAAGCTCAGACGAGCGCCCGCCGCCATCAGCAGGACGAACAGGCTGAACGACAGGACCCGCCGCAGCGTGGCCCAGTCGAACAATCGGAGATCAATGCGGAGATTCGTGTAACGGAGGCGGATGATCGTCAGCGACGTGAAGAAATCGAATGCGAGTCCGATCAGCTGAATCGCAGCCAGCGACGAGAGCGAGGGACGATACCGCAGCAACGCGAACGTCAGTCCGAGCCGCAAAAGCACGCCGGAGATCCGCACCAGATTCCGTGGCACGAAATCGTGGTGCGCGAACATGATGCCTTCGGGCAGCAGGCTGAAGAAGCTCAGCCCGACATACAGCACCATCATGCCGAAGGCGAGATACGCGTCGGCCCGGTACGACGCCGGGATGTCGTAGAAGAGGAAGGCGACCCACAGCCCGCCACCGATGACGAGCGCGGCCCCGCCGAGCATCAGGTAGAGCCCCGCGCAGGTGCCGATCGTCTGGTTCGCCTTGGTCCATTCCTTGAGGCTCACGTGCTGCGCGACGAAGCGCATGCACGCCATCGGAACGCCCAGCGTCACGAGACCGAGATAGCCGGTCATCGCGTTCACGAGCGTCCAGGTGCCGTAGCCTTCCCGTCCGAGCGAGTGCACCACGAACGGCGTCAACAGGTAACTCACCAGCACGGTGAGAACCGTCAGTACCCAGTTGCTTCCGACGTTTCGCAGCACGGTTCCTCGCGGGGGGCAGGTGCGACGCTCCTGCCCAGCGCCACGTCAAACCCGAATTGATACGGATACTGGTGCCAGGTCGAGATCGGTACGCGCGGGAGTTGAAACGGGTCAGTCCGTCGCGTCACCGTCCCTCCGAAACCGGAACAGCAGCAGCGGAACCCCGCAGCCTTGACGAGCTGTCGATTCGCCGGCGTCAGATGCTCGCGCCCGCCGAATGGATACGCAAACGACTCGATTGGGGCGTTGAGCGCTCCCTGCAGATCCTCGCGCGCGCCCTCGATCTCTTCACGGGCGGGACTGCCGATCACCGTCCCCAGATCGACGTGCGTCCGCGTGTGCGCGCCGATGTCGAAGCCACGCTGATGGAGCGTTCGAACGTCCTCCCATGTCATCAACGGGTAGTCGACCCCCCGGGCGCTGTCCCAGAACGGCACGGTGGTGGTGCCGATCCATCGCGAGACGACGAAGAATGTCGCAGGTAACGAGTAACGCTCCAGGATCGGAGCCGCGTTGATGAAGTTGTCGCGATACCCGTCGTCGAAGGTGATCGCCAGCGCGCGATTCGGTGGCCGGCCGTGCTCGAGCATCGAGACGAGATTCGGCAGCGGGACCACGTTGAAAAAGCGTTTGAAGAACCGGCAGTACGACTCGAACGTGCGGGTGTCGACGGTCAACGAATCCGAGACGTCGGTGTCGTCGCGCACGCGGTGAAACGCGACGACGACCGCCTCGTTTCGCATGAGTAGCGTATCGAGGCGAATGGCGAAGAGGCTCAGACCGAGCAGGTGCTTGAGGGTGCGCATCAGCGGCTCGTTGCGGATCCGACAATGGCGCGACGAATAGGATCGATGGCGCGGATGATGTGAGCGAAGCAGACCTCGAACGCCCTGTCATCGCCGTTGATGGGATCCGCTATCTCGAGCGGCGTCGATGGCGCGAGGCACGTCAGGGGAAACATCTTGTCGCTAGCGGCGGGAAACCGCGTTCTGAGCGCCGCAAACTGGGGCACGTCGACGGCGAACACGACGTCGCTCGCCCGGATGTCGTCGAGCGAGACGCGTGACGCGGCGTGACGGCTGAGATCGATGTGCAGCCGACGTGCGAGGCGAAGCGCGTTGGGATGAGGCGGCCGTCCGGGCGTCGCCTCGAGACCCGCCGACGCGATCCGCACGCGTCGTCGGGCTCCGAGCAGCTGCTGCAGTAGCTGTGCCGCAAACGCGCTTCGAATGATGTTGCCGTGACAGACGATCAGCACCTGTCTCGCCTGTTGCAGGGCGCGCCTCAGCTTTGCCGGATCCTTCCGCAGACGTCGCATGGCCAGTCGCGCGACGCGGTGGGTGAACTTCTCTTTCGCTCGAACCGTGACGAAGCGCACGAGCGTCGTGAAGAGCGCGAGTGTGCCGGGACGAGTGTCCGATCCGTGGTCAAGCACGGAGGAAGTGCTGTCGGCTGAGTTCACAGTGATTGCTCCACACGCCGCGGCACGGTGGCCGCGATGCTTTCGTAGACATTGAGCAGCGCCGATCCGCTGCGTTCGTGAGAGAAGGCCTCCTGGATCGTCTGACGTGCGCGCGCACCGAGCGTCAGCGCCAGCTCGTGGTTGCGCATCACTTCAAGACAGGCATCAGCAAGCGCACGATCGTCGCCGGGCGCAACCAGCAGCCCATTGACGCGATGCTGCACCACTTCAGGAACGCCGCCGACGGCAGATGCCACGACCGGCTTGCCGAGGGCCATCGCCTCGAGCAGCGACATCGGGATGCCTTCGTTCAGCGACGGCAGCGTGAAGAGATCCATCGCGGCCATCACGTCGTAGACGTCGCGCCGCGCTCCCGGAAAGAGACACGCATCGGCGATCTGCAGCTCCGCGGCCTGCGCCAGCAGGTCGCCGCGCAGCGGACCATCACCCGCAACCAGGAACCGTGCGCCGCGATCCCGGTCGACGATCCGCTGAGCGGCGCGCAGGAGATGCGCGTGCCCCTTGACCGTCGACAGTCGGCCGACCGTGCCGATGAGCCAGGACCTCGGCCCGACACCGAGATCGCGTCGCACCTCGTCGGCCGCACGCGTGGCCCTCACCTGACCGAGATCGAGGCCGTTCTGGATGCAGGTCACCATCGTCGGGCAGTACCCGGTTTCCCACAGCGTCTGCGCCATCCGCTGCGAGACGGCGATGATGAGATTGGCCATGAACTGCAGCGTCAGTCGATCGAACGTTTCGTAGACACGCGCTTTCAGGTTCTTCCAGCCGCGCAACGGCTCGGCCAGGCCATGCATGGTGCGAACGACCAGCGGCACTCCGGCCAGACGGGCCGCAATGGTGCCGAGCACCCCGTCCTTGTACTTGTGCACGTGTACGAGATCGAACGGCTGCTCCTGAAGAATCCGTCTGAGACCCAGCAGAATGCCGAGCGCGCTGGTGCGGGTCTCGTCGATCACCGTGACCGGTACGCGGAGTCGGCGCAGTTCGTCGGCGAGCCGGCCGTCGTTGAGCAGCACCGCCGAGACCGCAATCTCCGGCTGCGCTACGAGGTACGCCATCGTGCACGCGAGTTGCATCTCGGCACCCGCCCACAGATCGGCCGAGATGATGTGACAGACCCGCAGCGGCTCCGCGATTGGCCGCGTCTTCGGAGTGACGTCAAGAGCCCGCGACGCCATCAGCGTTCTCGTTGTAGTCGGAACCGGACTCCCGCTCGCGCCTTGAGGATTGGTCGTCTGAGGCGACGGCCGGCTGCTCGCGAGAGGTCGCACGCGTAGTGCCACAGCTCACGGCACGCAGGCATCGGATCGTCGAGCCGCATGATTTCGTTGCGAATCCCGGGCGCGCTCGACCGCACGAACTCGAGAACGGCACGCAGCTTCGACGAGCCTCCGACCACGGCACCATCGCGTTCCAACAGGCGCAGCAGCAGATGATCGAGATCGCCGATCCACCATCGGGTGCGATGCCCCACACGGTAGCTCGCCGGCAGGGAGACGCGGCGTCCAAGCGCCAGCTCGCAACTCATGAACGGGAAATCGACGCCGGCATCGATCGCCAGCTGCAGCGATCCCCAGAACCTTCCGTTCACTTCCATCAGCACCGGTGTTCCAGTGCGATGGTCCCGTTTGTATTCCAGCATCGCGACGCCGTGCCATCCGAGCGGCTCGAGCAGTCGCGTCGCCTGCTCGCGAAGCCTGGTGTCCACCGCCTGGCTCTCGGACAGCACGCTGACCCCGCCCGACGGCGGCCGCTCTCGCACCCGCGTGTGCTGGAACACGGTCATCACGCGACCCCGATCGCACAGGACGAACACACCCACGCCCGCGCCGACGATCCGTTCCTGGATGAGCGACGGATATGAAGCGAGGTAGCTCGTCTCACCGTACAGCTTCCGCAGCTCGGTCTGATTCGAGGCGTAGTGGACATGTCCCCCCAACCAGCCGTCAGGCGTCCTGATGCGCGAGCGGGTTGGCTTGACGACGGCGGGGAATGAGATCTGATCCTGAATCGATCGGAGTCCCGCGATGCCGTCGACGATATGGGTGACCGGCGTCGGAATCCCGCATTTTCGTGCCCGCTGCATGAGGCTCGCTTTGTCGGTGAGCCGTTCGAACGCATCGAAGGGCGGCACCGCGAGCGCAGCGTGCTCGCGCAACGCGTCCTGATTCTTCGCGATCGCATGCGTGGTGACGTCGGATACCGGTATGACGAGGTCGAGACGCTCGCGCACGACCAGACGCGACACGAAGCGCTCGAACGCCTCGGGGTCCTGATACGGAGACGGGTAGACCACGGGGCGGGCGCAATATCGAGAGGCGCCCGCCAGGGAGGTGCGATCCTCCTCGCCGACCACGACTGACATGCCGCGCCGGCCCAGTGATCGAGTGATCGCAAGCGCAGCCCGCTGATCTCCATCCGTAACGAGCACATTCATCACTGCGTCTCGATCTGATTGTGCGACGGCGTCTCTGCGTCGGTGCGAGCGAGGCGCGCCGCGGCGCGGGCCCGCGCGCCCCTCAGCAGCGATCTGCCCCCGACCAGAAACAGCACGATGGCAACGCCGGCGATGTCCACCAGGAAATCCGACAGCGTCGCATCGCGACCCGCCACGAATGACTGATGCCATTCGTCCAGCGCGGCGTATGTGGCCGAGGCGACGAAGGCGACCGCGAGCATCACGCCCGGACGCACGCGGCTGGTTGCAAACGTGCGATAGCAGCAGAACCCGACAGCTCCGAACAGCGGGGCGTGCATCGCATTGGCCAGGAACGACCACACCGGACCCTGAAAGGCGTCATCGAGATCCGGAATCGACGACAGGCCGAACACGAGGACGAACAGGGCGGCGGTCAGCCACGCAAACCGCCGGTCGATTTCGATGCTGCCGACGGTCGTTCGCTCGCCGCGGTTACTGGATGAGGTACTTGCGGACACGCGGACCCAGACGACGCGTCAGACCCAGGGGAAGACGGCGCCACAATCGGACAAATGTGGCCTTGCCGGATTCGGACGTCCCGGCTCGAGCCGATTCGGCAACGGGGATCGTGTACCAGAAGAGCGGCTTCTCCTCGGCGCCCCATTGCACTTTGAATTGATATGTTCCGGAGCCGCGCGTCGACCGCCCGAAGTCGAACCGGCGGAATCCGTCGCGGCAGCCGGCGCGAATCGTCTCCCAATACAGGAGCATGTTCGGACAATCAGCGCGGTACTCGGTGAGGCACGATGACCAAGGCACCGTCAACGCGTCCCCCGCGGCCAGCGCGATCAAGCCGCCGATTGGTGTCGATCCCTTTCGCACAATCACGACCCGCGCGCGATCGGCGAACCCGTTCACGATCGAGGTGAAGAAGTCCCTCGCGTGCACGGGCGAGCCGAGCTCGCGCATGCGTGAAGCGAACACCGAATAGAACGCGTCGATGTGCGCGGCGCCACCCGATTCGACCGAGAGTCCCGACCGCTCAGCCTTCCGGATTTGATATCGGCGACCCTGGTCGAGACCCCGCCAGACGGGATTGGTATCGGATGCAAGTGGCAGCACGAGGTTCACCTTGTGCTCCAACGGCTCGCCGGCGATCGCGAGCTTCCGCGCGCAGCGCAGCTCGACGAAGCGGGCGCCGATGCCGCGCGCTTCTTCGACCAGACGCGCGACCAGCGGCTCGTCCAGATCGGGGGCACCGATCGACGGACCGCCGCCGTCGAGGAACGGCATCGATGTGATCACCGGACCGACGAGCGGTCGGCGCACGATGAACGCGGGCAGGAAGGCGCGGCGCCCGCTCACATCTTCGGCACCGAGATACAGCGGATGATGACCGTACGCTTGACGGATGACGGTTGCCCACTGAGGCGCATGTGCAAGATGCGGATCCGATGGCGACAACCATCCGTCAAGCGTGTGGGGGGCCAGGGGCCGAACCTGAACGCCGGAGCCAGCCGACATTACGCTTCGGCTCCCGGATTGGTGAGATTCATCGACGCAACCGCGGGCACAGGCGCCGGGGCGGCCATCGTCGTCGGAAGTGGCAGCGCGTATTGGTCGAGGACGTGACGAGCGCTGCTGAAGTGAAAGCGCGCGAGCAGATTCGACAGTTTCGCGACCTGCTTGCGGACGCCGACGTAGTGCCGGAACGAGTCGCGCCACGGCATCGGCGGACGGGGCTGCTCGGCATCGAGCTCCCACGGATGCAGGTAGAACATCACCGGGCGCCGTTCGGACGTGTTCACACGGTTGAACCCGACTCGGGTGAGCGCATACGGTGCCAGTCGGAAGTAGCCGCCCCCGCCAATCGGCATGTTCCATCCCAACACGCGGGCGGTGCCAATCGGGAATTCGATCAGATACGCAGACCCGTTGCGCCAGATCTCGTATGGAAACCGCGGCGCGTTCGGTTCGCCGTATCGGTCGTGCGCGATCGGGTAGACGCTCGAGTCGTACTGAAACCCTTCTTCGAGCAGGGTCTGAAACGCCCAGGTCTGAGCGCGCCGGATCGAGAAATTCGGCGCGCGGTAGCCGACGACCGGCTCCCCGATCACGTCCTCGATCCGCTTCTTCGCCTGTCGCACATCGGCCCGGAACTCCTCCGGGGTCTGCCGATACACATCGAGGTGCTGGTCGCTGTGACAGCCGACCTCGTGTCCCTCCTCGGCAATCCGACGAACGGTGGCGGGATGCTGCGCGGCGACTTCGCCGAGCACGAAGAACGTGGCTTTCGCGTGGTGGTCCTTCAACAGACCGAGCAACTGATCGACGTTCTGATCCACGCGGCTCTCGAAGCTCGAGAGCGGGATCGACTTCGTCCCTCGCCGGAAAATGGCCGCGTGATAGTACTCCTCGACGTCGACGCTCAGTGCGTTGGCGATCATGCTCCCTCTCTTTCGATTCCAGTCGCGGTCATCTGAAAACCCGGCTGACCGGTGCGTTCCAGATTCACGACCACGCTGCCGACCGCTTCTTCCGGGGGACACGATGCGCTCACAACGCCGTTGAGGTGATCGACGATGGCCTGCTTGTCCGTGTCGTTGAGCCAGTGATGCGTCGGAATTGTCACCAGTTGGTTGGCCGCCTGCCGGGCGCGTGGAAACGCCTGGCCTGCGAACCGTGCACGAAGTTCGGGGATCTCGTTCACCGCCGTTGGATACCCCCGACCCAGACCCAGCCCGCGTCGCCGCGCGACGTCACTCAGGTGGTTCTTCTGTTCGAGGGTCGGGGCGAAGACCGGCAACCGCAGATACGGATAGTCGCGCCCATCGCGCGTCCCCAACCGCAGCCTGCGCCTGAAGTCGAACGCCGTGTTCATGCGAACGCGTCGTGCACGCTGCATCCGTACCTGCATGCGCCGCATCAGTCCCGCGTGCATCCCCGACAAACGCCCCAGGAAGATGTGGGTGGGAAAGATCGTTTCCCCGAGCCGGAGAAACGGCAGGCTCGCCGGTATCCAGTACAGCCATGGCCGGATACAGACGTACATCAGCGCGACCTTGGCAAAGGCGATCGCTGTGTGGATCGGGCGCGGCGCGGAGATGCCGCGGCACTCGCGTTCGATCGCACTCGCCAGCCGGGCACGGTCGGTGAGGATGACACCACCCTCTCCGCACGTCACATGCTTGCCGCGACCGAAGCTGAACACGCCGACGTCGCCAAGCGTTCCGAGCGGCCGCCCCTGCACGTCGACACCCATCGCCTGCGCGGCGTCTTCCACGACGAACCCGCCGTGCGTCTCGCAGATCGCTCGAACTCGCGCGATGTTGGTCGGCATGCCGAACAGGTGATGAGCAATCACACACAGCGTCCTGCGGCTCACGAGTTGTTCGAGCTGGCGCGCATCGAAGTCGAACGTCGTCGCATCGATGTCGCACAGCACCGGCTCGAGCCCTGCCTGCAGCACCGCGGCCGGCACCGTGAAGCAGGTGTACGCCGGGAGAATCACCTCGGTGCGGTCCGACATCGACGCCAGCGCTTTCAACGTGATCGTGAGCGCAGCGGCGCCCGAAGAGACCGTGAAGACGTAGCGCGAACCAAAGAGTCGCCTGAGCTCGTCTTCGAACCTCGTGAGCGCCCGCGCCGGCTCCACGAGACCGCAGGCGCCGTACCACAGATCGATCAGGTCGATCGGCGCGGCGGCAGGAGGAATCGTTCGGCCGATTCTCATGCGACCGGGCGTCTTTCGAGCGTACTGAGCCGCTCTTCGAACAGGCCCTTCAACCGCGAGCGATCGACTTTTCCGCTGCCGTTGATCGGCAAGGCTTCCGACGCCATCCAGTGCACGGGAAGCATGTAGCTGGGGACCAGCCGGCTGAGCTCATGGCGCAGCATGACGGGCGTGCACCCGTCCGTCGGGACATAGGCACAGCAGATCTGCGCGCCATCGAATCCGCCGCGATCGAGGGCCACGATCGCGGAGTGCTTCAGCGAGCCGATCGTGCTCAACGCCGACTCGATCTCGCCGATCTCGACGCGATAGCCCCGCGTCTTGATCTGCTGATCCCGGCGTCCTTCGAGATGGATCAACCCTCTGGCATCGACGCGCGCGAGGTCACCGGTCCGATAGAGACGTTCGTGCAGCCGCTGCGGATGACGCACGAAGGCCGCATTGGTCTGGGCGACGTCACCCCAGTAGCCTCGCGACACACCGGCGCCGCCGATGTACAAATCGCCGATCTCTCCAGGGGCGACCTGTTCGAGCGACGAGGGACTCAAGATGAGGAACTCTTTCCCGGTGCACGGTGTCCCAATCGGGAGGCGCTCGGTCGCATCTGTCGGACAGTCGGGGACGGTGTAGACGCTGCTGATGAAGGTCGTCTCGGTCGTGCCATACAGACTCGTGAACCTGACGTGCGGCAGCCGCTTCATCCAATGCATCAGCGTCGAATTCGGCAGCACGTCGCCGGACCACTGCACGCGCTTGAGCGCCGGAAGACTGCCCGACTTCACGAGATCGAACTGTGCGAGGTACGACAGGACCGACGGGATCGATGACCAGTGCGTGATCGCCGACGTGCGGATGAACTCGGCGATCGTCCGGGGCAGGCCGCTGACGATCGGCGGAACCAGATGCAGCTCCGCGCCGACCGCCGCCGCAGCAAAGATGTCGAGCAGCGACATGTCGATGTGAAGCGGTGCATGGCAGGACAGCCGATCGTCGACAGTCAGGCCGAAGTAGCGCGCCGCCCACTCGACGCAGTGAATCACGTTGGCGTGCGTGAGCACGACCCCCTTGGGCACGCCGGTCGCCGCAGATGTGAACAGCACGTGCGCGGGATGGAACGAACGGTTGCGAGGCTGAATCGCGTCCGGCCCGTACACCGACAGATCAGCGAGACCGAATTCCGTGGTCAGACTGGAAGGCGCATCGGGCTCGAGCCATCCGACCGACAGGTCGTGCTGCAGTTCGTTCAGCACCGGCTCGACCGATCCGCCGGCCAGCACGCGCGTGATCCCGCATGTCGTGATCATCTTCCGCAGGCGGGCACTCGGGCTCAACGGATCCAGCGGCACGTAAACGCCGTCCGCTTTGTGAATGCCCAGCAGGCCCACGATCGCCATCAGCGATTTCGGCATCAGCAACGCGATCGGTTCGCCCTGCCGACAGCCCGCTTCCCTCAGGACACGAGCGAGCTGATTCGATCGTGCGTCCAACTCGCCGTAGGAGAGCTTCGCGTCGCCACAGACAATCGCGGTGGCCTCCGGCCGCGTGTGTGCCTGCGCGGCGACCCAGTCCTGAAGCAGTTGCGCCATTACTGCACCCGTGAACACGGCACGGACGCGCCGCCGCTCGTCGAGCGACGGACGTCGAGCAGACACACGTCGACAATGGGGAGTTCGGTCATACGTTGTCCTTCACTGTGAATGGAATGACTGCGCGAGGCGTGCGTCAGGACGCGTAGTAGCCGTAGTAGGACCGGCGCGGGCGATCGTCGCCGTTGAACACCACACCCATCACCTTGGCGCCGTCGAGCAGGCGGATGGCTTCGCTGAGCATTTTTCTGGTCGTCTGGTGAGCCGCCACCACCACGAGGAAGCCGTCGACCCATCGTCCGAGGAGACGACAGTCGGCCACGGGCAACACCGGCGGTGTATCCAGCAACACGTAGTCGTACTGGTGACGCATGTCGACCAGCACGCCTTCGAGCCGCGACGAGGCCAGCAGCTCGTACGGGCGCGGATGCGTGCGGCCCGGCAGGAGCACCGAGACATTAATCGCGTCGAGACGTCGAACGGCCTGCGCCAGCCCGCACCGTTCGTCGGTGATGATGTCCGAGAGGCCGACCCCGCGCTCGTCGTTGAGGCCGAGATACCTCGCAACCGCGGGGCGGTGCAGATCGGCGTCGACCAGCAGCACGCGGGCACCGGCCGACTGCGCCAGTGCGCCCGCCAGGTTCAGGCTCGTCACCGTCTTGCCCTCGCCCGGTCCAGCGCTCGTAATCGCCACCACGCGCAGTCCGGACTCGCGCCGCTGCCGTTCAATCGTCTCACGCAGCGAGCGGTACTGCTCGGCCTCCGGCGAGTGAGGAGCCCGCAGGCTCACGAGCTCCTCGGCCGGACGCGGGCGATCGTGCCGCTGCGACGACGCGGCGGCCGCGGCCTGCGGCGTCGTGGGCTGCGCATGCACCGGCGGTGTCTGCGCGTGGGACGTGGGCGTTGGTACCTGCAGTTTCAATGTTTCCATGGCCTCAAGCTCCTCGCGTCGTCAGGCGCGTGATCATCTCGTTGCCCGCGGCGATGTACCACGAACCCGCGGCGAGAAGGGTGAGGACGAGAATGGCCGCACTGGCCGCCAGCGCGCGCCGGTACCGGCGTCTCCGCGTGGCCGCGGAAGTGAAGACTCGAGGAATCGTGGCCAGGATCGGAGCCTTGACGAACGTGCGCAGCTCGTCGGGCGCGTGGAACGAGGAATCGAGCTTCTCCACGACGGCGATGCCGATCACCCCGGCGACCGCCGCGGCCGCCAGGCTGATCAACAGCAGCCACATCCGGTTGGGCGCAATCGCCTCGCGGGGCGGAATCGCCGCATCCAGCACGCGGAATTCCTCGGCGCCTTCACCTTGCTCGAGTGAGGCGGCCACCTGCGCATCTTCGTAGGCCTTGAGCAGCACCTGATAGCGATCGCGAGTTGCGTCGTATCCACGCGTGAGCCGTTCCATCTCGACGGCCCGCGACGGGGTGCTCGCGACGCGCGATTCGTACGATCCAATCGCAGTGCGGAGCGCCTTCTCTTCCGCTTGAAGCGCCTTGAGCTGCGCGTCCACTTCGCTCAGCGACGCGGAGTTGTCTGCCGGTTTCGCCGGCGCGGCGCTCTTGGCGGCGGACGCCCGTCGGGCGGCGAGCTGCGTTTCGCGAACGGCCACTTCGTTGCTCAACCGGGCGACTTCCGGATAGCGATCGCTATAGCGGTTCTTCGCCGCGGCGAGCTCCTGCTTGAGCTTCGCCAGATCGCCTTCGGCCAGTCTCGTATCGGCAGCGGCGACGCCGGTTGTGGCGTCGGCGATTTCCTTCTCGATCCGCTCGCGCCGCTCTGCCTGCCGGAGTTGCTGCTCGGTGTTGATCTGCAGCCGCGAGCTCAACCGGCTGAGCGCCGACTCGTTCGCGCTCAACTGCTGCGGCAGATCGGCGTTGTGCCGTTTGATGAAATCGCCGGTGCGGGTGTCGTGCTGCTCGAGTTCAGCCTGGATCGATTCGACCTGCCGGTTGAGAAACGCCGCCGTGCGCGCAGCCTGGCGTCGTCGTCCCTTCGAGTTCTCCTCGACGTAGTAGCTGGCCAGCGTATTGGCGACCTTGGCGGTCGTCGCGGGATCGCGGCCGTTGTAGCTGACGGTGAAGGCGACCGTCGCATTGCGACCGTTGGTCTCGAGCCCCTCGAGCTTGAGATCGACATCGCGTCGCAACCGCTCGACGACTGCCTCCATCGGCCGCTGCCTGCGATCGTCGGGATAGAGATCGAGCGTCGTGATGAGGTTCGCGAGGCGCTCGCGGCTCATGACCTGTTGACGAATCGTCTGGATTCTCGGCTCGAGCTCCCCGGTGACCGTCGGTCGCACGAACGTTTCCGAGACTTCCTGCCGATCGACGAGCACTTTGGTGGAGGCTCGATAGAGGTTGGGCAGCGAGAACGCCGCGCTGGCGGCGCAGGCGAGGACGGCACCGAAGATCAGGATGCCGACCCATCGCCGGCGATGCCAGATCTCGCGAATCAAATCGGGATCGATGCGTCGACCCTGTGGGTCGTCTTCATTGGGGTAATCGTGTTCATCCATTAGCGCACCAGGACGATGTCGTCGGGCATGACGAAGAAGTTCTCGATGCCTTCTCCGTTGTCCGACAGGAGCTTGTCGT
>Ga0126377_10001036_pt1 | contig 17820 bp, 9 predicted proteins | sample PanSoiMetPlot_22_FD_92647 | JGI IMG/M metagenome (GOLD analysis project Ga0126377, IMG submission 92647) | Tropical forest soil microbial communities from Panama - MetaG Plot_22 | ecosystem: Environmental > Terrestrial > Soil > Tropical forest > Bulk soil | place: Panama | collected 2016-02-17 | reverse complement strand
TAGACCGCGGCCAGGTCGTCGCCGATCAGGTTGAGCGCGCCGCGCGCGCCGATCCCGGGCACGAGGCCGCCCACGGCGCCGAAGTCGTGCAGGTAGCCCAGCACCAGGCTGCCGACCGCGAAGGTGTCTTCGGCCATCTCCGGCGCGAGCGCGAGATCGTGGCCGGCCTTGACCACCACCTCGGCGCGTCCGAACACCGTCCCGGCCGCGCCCAGCTCGGCGGTGCTCTCGAGTAGACCCGCGTCGGTCGCGTCTCCCTCCGACGGGATGTTGTGGCCCCACACCGCCGTGGTCGCCACGCTCTCGGCCCAGCGCGGTCGCGCCACGTGCATGAGCGACGCGGTGATCCGCTGGACGCTGACACCGGGCTCCAGCTCTTCCGGCTCGTCGAGGCGGCCGTACGACACCTGCCCGCTCCACGCCGCCTCGGGGTTCAGCGACAGGCGGATCGCGTACGAGTCGAGGCCGTGCAGGTCGAGGTCGTATCGATCCTGGTCCGGCTCGCGCCCGTTGAACCACGACGCCTCCAGCTTGGCCACCCGGGTCACCAGCGCGGCGGTCAGCACGCCGAAGCTGATGTGGGACGAGTCCTCCCAGTGATGACCCAGGACGGCCAGCGGATCGGCCGACGCCGACCGGCGATGGGGAAACGCGACCGGGCCGAGCGCCGGCTCGCCGGCCGGCGCGCCGTAGAGCTCGATCGCCAGCGAGCCGCCGAGCGGCACCATCGTGCTGGCCGCCAGCTCCATGAACAGATCGTGCGGGTGCTGGCGGTCGGCCAGCGGCTCACCGTCGACCGCCTCGCCCGACTGGAGGAGGAGCGGATAGCCCCGCTCGCCCATGGTGACCGCGTCGACGCTGAGCATCGCGCGCAGGGTCACGTCGGCCGACAGGACGGGGCGGCGCGCCATCGCCATGATCCAGCCGGGGCTGAAGACCTTCTCGTCCCCGCGCTCGGTCGACTGCGCGTCGAAGCCGGCGAACAGGCTGCCGTGCAGCATCAGCAGCCAGCCGGCCGCGCCGATGTGATAGGCGTGCATCGGAGTCGCGTCCGGCTGCCACGAGGTCCCCGAGCCGTCGCGTGTGGCCGGGATGCCGAGCGGCCGCGCCATCATTCCGGCGCCGTGGTGGTGGGCGTGCTGCTCGTGGTCATCGTGATTCTCGTGCGGCGGCTGCGCGGCCAGCGGCGGCGCACCGCCCAGCGCGGCGGCCGCGGCGACGACCAGGATCGAGGTGATTCGCATGGCGCTCCTTGCGGGCACCATACACACCTTCGCGCCCGCTGGCGCCTCGCCGGCGCTACTCGGCGCGCAGCGCCTGCATGGGATCGACCCGCGTCGCCCGGCGCGCCGCGCCCAGGCTGGCGACCACCGCGACCGCGAGCAGGAGCAGCGCCGCGCCGGCGAAGACCCGCGGATCCGCGACCCCGACGCCGTACAGCATTCCGGCCAGGAGGCGGGTGGCGGCGACGCCGCCGGCCACACCGATCGCGATGCCGGCCATGGCCAGGAGCGATCCCCGGCGGACCATCATGGCCACGACCGCGCGCGGCCGCGCCCCCAGGGCCAGGCGGATGCCGATCTCGCGCGTGCGCAGCGCCACGTCGTAGGCGATGACCCCGTAGACGCCGATGGCGACCAGCACCAGGGCGAGCGCGCCGAACAGCCCGAGCATGACGCCGTAGAAGCGCGGCCCGACCAGGGCGTCGGCGGTGACGTCCTCCATGCTGCGCATCGACATCACGCTCTGGGTCGGATCGATCCCCGCGATCGCCTGGCTGATCGCGCGCGCCGGCGCCATCGGCTCGCCGCCGGTGCGGACCGCCACGTACATGCCGGGCCACGGCGTCTGCGCCCACGGCGTGAAGATGGCGCTCTCGCCGTCCTGCGCCAGGCCGCTGTACTTGACGTCGTCGACCACGCCGACGATGGTGCGCGGCACCGGATCGACACCGGGGACCAGCAGGCGCAGCCGCATGCCCAGCGGGCTCTTGCCCGGCGCGAGCCGGCGGGCCAGCGACCGGTTGATGGCGATGACCGGCTCGCCGCGGTCGGTGTCGGAGGCGCGGAACGGGCGGCCGTCGACCATGCGGGCGCCGAGCGCGCGGAAGTAGTCGGGCGTCACCACGATCCACGGGCTGTCGTCCGCGTCGGCCTCGGGCCGGCCGTCCGCCACGAACCGGGTCTCGCGCTGCAGCGTGTCCGGCGGCTGGCTGTTGGCCCCGCCGACCGCGACCACCCCCGGCAGCTCGGCGATCCGCTGCATCGCGCGCTCGAGGAGTCGCTGGTGCCTCGCCATCCCGGCCTCGCCGGCGAGATCGCCGGGCGGCATGGTGAAGGTGAGGAGGTTCTGGCTGTCGTAGCCGCGCTCGGTCGACATGAGGTTGACCAGGCTGGCCAGGAGCAGCGCCGCGCCGGTGACCAGGACCAGCGACAGCGCCACCTGCGCGACCACCAGCGCGCCGCGCAGCCGCCCGGTCTGGCGACCCTCGGTCGCCGTGCGCGCGCTGGACAGGAACGCGGCCAGCGGCGGGCGCAGGACGCCGAAGATGGGGGCCAGCGCGAACAGGCAGGCGACCGCGAGCGAGACGGCGAGCGCGAAGCCGAGGACCGGCACATCGACCGCGATCTCGTCGACCCGCGGGAAGTCGGCCGGGCTGAGGCCGACCAGCAGGCTCACGCCCCACATGGCGAACAGGACGCCCAGCGCGCCGCCGGCCAGCGCGAGCAGCAGGCTCTCGGTCAGGATCATGCGGGCCAGGTGGTGGCGTCGCGCGCCGAGCGCCAGCCGGATCGCAAGCTCGCGCTCGCGCGACACGGTGCGGGCCAGCATGAGGTTGGCGACGTTGCCGGCGGCGATGAGCAGCACCAGCGCCACCGTCCCGAGCAGGACCAGCAGGGCCGGCCGCACCTGGCCCGCGATCGCCTGGTGGAGCGGCACGAGGACCATCCCGACATCGGCGTTGGTCCTCGGGTGCTCGGCACCCAGCTGGCGCATGACCCCGTCGAGCTCGCCCTGCGCGGCGGCGAGCTCGACGCCGGGGGCCAGCCGGCCCACCGCGCGCGCGATGCGCAGCTGGCGGTTGTCTCGCTCCGGCCATCCGGCGATCGCCTCCTCGAGCGGAGTCCACACCAGCGTCTCCGGGCTGGGCAGCCGGAGCGCGGACGGCATCACCCCGATGATGGTGTATGGCTTTCCGTTCAGGCGCAGGACGCGGCCCACGACCGCCGGGTCCGACGCGTAGGGGCCGCGCCACAGCCGGTCGGCGATGACCGCCACCCGCTGGCGCTCGTCGGCGGCGGTGAAGGCGCGGCCCAGCTCGGGCGCGGCGCCGGTGACGGCGAAGAAGCTGGGCGTCACCACGTCTCCGCGCATGCGCACCGCGGAGCCGCCGCCCAGATCGGCGGCATAGATGTTGGACGCGGTGGTCGCGAGGCCCGAGAAGCTGCGCGCCCGCGCCGCGACGTCGGCGAAGTCGGGCATCGAGCCGCCCGCCCACACCAGCCGCTCCGGCTCCGGATAGGGCAGCGGCCGGAACAGGACGCCGTAGACGACGCTGAAGATCGCGGTGGTGGCGCCGATGCCGAGCGCCAGGGTCAGGACCGCGGCCGCGGTGAAGCCGGGCCGCGAGAGCAGCCAGCGCCATGCCTGCTTGAGCTCGCCCATTGCCTCGAGTATCGCGAGAACCATGCCAGGCCAGGTGGCTGAAATCACTGAGGCATGGGCGGCCCCAGCGCTGATCCTGGGACGGCCGGTTCCGGAAGCGGACGCCCGCTCAGGAGACCGGCGCGCGGGGCCGGCTCTTCAGCCAGTGGAGCGCGCGATCGCCGAGCTTGGCCAGCTCGGCGGCGCTGACCGGGATGAGGCCGAGCAGGAGCCCGATGACGATCTCGCGCGGACCGACCATGATGAGACCGAAGAGCTCGCGCGCAGCCGGAATGTGGAGCAGGCCGATCTGGAAGACGATCGATCCGGCCACCACCGCCAGGAGCTTGAGGTTGGTGAACGGGCCGACCTCCCAGAAGAGCCGGCTCGGGCTGCGGGCGGCGAACGCGCGCAGGACCTCGCTGAACACCAGGGTCGTGAACGCCGCGGTGCGCGCCGCGGCCACCCCGTGCGCGTCGAGCACCCAGCCGTAGGTGGCCAGCACCACCAGCCCCTCGAGCAGGCCGAGCGAGAGGACGCCGCGCCACTGCGGGCCGCCCAGCATGGGCTCGTCGACCGGGCGCGGCGGATGCGACAGCGCGTCGCGCGGCGCCGGATCCATGACCAGCGCGAGGGCGGGCAGGCCGTCGGTGACCAGGTTGACCCAGAGGAGGTGGAGCGGCAGGAGCGGCAGCGGCCAGCCGATGAGCCCGGCGCCCAGCATGACCAGGAGCTCGGCCGAGTTTCCGGCCAGGAGGTAGACCAGGGTCTTGCGCACGTTCTCGTAGATGCCGCGCCCCTCCTCGACCGCGGCCACGATGCTGGCGTAGTTGTCGTCGGTCAGCACCATGTCGGCCGCCTCGCGGGTCACCTCGGTGCCGGTCCGCCCCATGGCCACGCCGATGTGGGCCTCGCGCAGGGCGGGCGCGTCGTTGACCCCGTCGCCGGTCATGGCGACGATCTCGCCCTGCCCCACCAGCTCGCGCACGATGCGGATCTTGTCCTCGGCGGTCGCGCGCGCGTGGATGGCCTCCGACGGGTCGCGCCCTTCGCACAGCAGGCCCAGCTCGCGGCCGATGGCGCGCGCGGTGGCCGGGTGGTCGCCGGTGATCATGATGGTGCGGATGCCGGCGCCGCGCGCGCGCGCGATGGCGTCGATCGCCTCGCTGCGCGGCGGATCGGCCATGCCGATGAGGCCGAGCAGGCGCAGGCCCTCCTCCTCGGGCCCCGCCCCGCTGGCAACCGCGAGCACGCGCAGCCCGCGCCTCGCCATGCCAGCGCTGACCTCGGCCGCGCCGACCGGGCTCTCGGAGCAGCGCGCGCTCACGATCTCGAACGCGCCCTTGACGTAGAGCACGCCGTCGGCGCGCAGGATCGACATGCGCTTGCGCTCCGAGTCGAACGGGTTCACCGCCGCGCGCGGGCGCTCGCGCTCGATGTCGGCGCGCAGGATGCCCCGGTCGGCGGCCGCGATCAGGATGGCGATCTCGGTCGGATCGCCGACGCCGGCGCGCTCGTCGGGCCCGAGCTCGGCGTCGCAGCAGGCCGCGCCCGCGTCCAGCACGGCGTGGTGGTCGGGGCCCCACACCTCGCGCACGGTCATCACGCCGGTGGTGAGGGTGCCGGTCTTGTCGGTGCAGATGACGGTGGCGGCGCCCAGGGTCTCGACCGCCGGCAGGCGGCGCACCAGCACGTGGCGCGCGGCCATGCGCTGGACCCCGACCGCGAGCGCGATGGTGACCACCGCGGCCAGCCCCTCCGGGACCGCGGCGACCGCCAGCGACACCGACGAGAGCAGGAGCTCGAGCCAGGGCAGGCCGCGCAGCGCGCCCAGCGCGAAGACCACCGCCACCACCCCGAGGCAGAGGAAGAGCAGCGTGCGGGCCACGCTCTCGAGGCGCGCCTGCAGCGGGGTGCGCGGCGTCTCGGCCTGGCCCAGGAGGTGGGCGATGCGGCCGAGCTGGGTGGCCATGCCGGTGGCGAGGACCTCGGCCGCCGCGCTGCCGGTCGCCACCGAGGTGCCGAGGAAGACCGAGTCGGTGCGCTCGGCCAGCGGGGTGTCGGCGGGCAGGAGGCCCACCTTCTTGTGCACCGGCTCGCTCTCGCCGGTCAGCGCCGCCTCGTTGACCCGGAGCGAGCTGGCCTCGACCAGGCGGGCGTCGGCCGCCACGATGTCGCCGCCCTCGAGCACGAGGCGGTCGCCGCGCACCACCTCGGCGGCGGGCACGACGACCGTGTGGCCGCCGCGCATCACGCGCGCGCGCGGCGCGGTCAGCGAGCGCAGCGCGAGCACCGCTCGCTCGGCCCGCGACTCCTGCAGGAAGCCGATGACCGCGTTGAGCAAGAGGATGGTGCCGATGGCGATGGCGTCGGCCACCTCGCCCAGGACTCCGGAGATGACGCACGCGCCGACGAGGAGCCACACCATGGCGCCGCGGAGCTGCTGGAGGAAGACGCGCCAGCGCGGCGTCGGTCCGGCGCGAAACAGCTCGTTCGGCCCCTCCTCGGCGAGGCGCCGGGCCGCCTCCGCGACGCTCAGCCCGGCGCCGTCACCCGCGGCGTCGGCGGTGCCGGTTCGCGTGGCGGCGGGATCGACCATGCCGGGCGAGCATGGTGCAAGGTGGAGGCCGGCGCAATTCGGCGGCCGGGGCCCTGCTCGTCGCGGGTCGGGTGCGCCGGGCGAGCGTCCTGCGCTAACCTGCGCTCGCCGTGCGCGCTCTGGTCAACCTGGTGGCCGGCCTGGTGTTCGTGGTCGGGTTCCCCGCCGTCCTGTTCGTGGACTCGGCGCTGCGCTACGCGCGCGACGGCGAGGCGTGGGTGGGCAGCGCGCGAGCGGCGGGCCTGCGCGAGGCGCTGGTCGACGCCAACGCGGCCCTGGTGGTCGGCGAGGTGGGGCGCGACCCGGGCCTGGCCGCGCTGGACCGCGTGTTCGTGCGCGCCGGCATCGACCATGTCCTGTCGCGCGAGTGGTTCGACGGCACGGTCCGCTCCGTGCACGCGGCCGCGGTGACCGGCGCGCGGGGCGCCTCGCGCACGGCGGCGGTCGATCTCGGCGAGTTCAAGCGGGCGCTGGGGGTGCGGCTGGGGCTGGTGGGCGAGCGCGCCAGCGACACCTGCCGCGACCTGTTCGGCGCCGAGCAGTGCGCGGACCAGGGCCGGGCCCAGCAGCTCATCGCCACCTACCGCCAGCGAGCCGGGCGCGCCATCGCCCGGGTTCCGGACCGGCTGATGCTCTGGCCCGACGCCGGCGGCGGCGAGAACCTCGATCGCCTGGCCTCCCTGCGCGTGCTGAGCCTGGTGCTGGTGCTGGCCAGCGTGATCGCGCTGGCCATCGTCAACTGGCGGCGGCCCCGCGTCCTGGGCAGCATTCTGGCCTGCGGCGCGGCCGGATTCCTCGTGCTCGGCCTGGTCCTGCGCTTCGGCGCGTCGGGGCCGATCGGCCGCTTCCTCCTCCACCGCGCCGGCATCGACGAGGGCGGCGATCAGCCGGTCGCCATCGCCGCCCGGGGGCTCCATCGTCTTGCCGGCCAGATCGTCGCCGACGCCACTCGCGGAGGCATGATATTCGCTGCCATGCTGGCCGCTGCGGGCCTCGCGCTGATCGCGATCGCCCGCGCGCGCGAAAGGAGGTCTCGATGAGGGGGGTCTCGATGACGAGGACAATCGTGCAGTCGCTGGCCGTGCTGATCGCGGCGCAGGCGGTGTGCCTGGCGATCGCGGCGTGCGGCGGCAAGAGCGAGGCGGCGGCCCCGGTCGCGGCCGCACCGGCCGAGCCCGAGCCGGCCACGCCGGTCGAACCGGCGCCCGAGAGCCCGCCGGCCGAGCCGGCGCCGGATCCGGCCCAGGTCAAGACCGAGCTCGCCGCCGCCGAGCAGTCGGCGTACGAGCTGGCCCAGCCGATCTTCCAGAAGCACTGCTCCCGCTGCCACGCCAAGGGCGGCAAGAAGGCCCGCAAGAAGAGCCTCTCGCACTTCGACATGACGAGCTACCCGTTCGGCGGTCACCACGCCGCGGACATCGCTGCGGCGATCCGCAAGGTCCTGGCCATCGGCGGCGGCAAGGCCACCATGCCGATGGACAAGCCGGGCTCGGTCGAGGGCTCGGAGCTGGAGCTCATCTCCGACTGGGCCGATGCGTACGACAAGGCCGCGGCGGGCGGCGCCCACGAGGCGGCCGGCGAGCAGCACTGAAGGCGCGCTCGGGAGCGGCGCCGGGTTCTCGACGGCTCGGATGAGCCGCTCGATGTCGTTGCGCTCTCTAGGGGCTTCTCCCGGAAGTCAGCCGTGCCGGCTCGTCGCCCGGTCGCTGCCCTCCTGCCGTTCACTCCCGGGGAAGTGCGGCTTCAGGGCGTTGCTCCGGCTTCCGATGCGTTGGGTGGCGAAAGCGATCCGTTTCGCCGAGCACCTCGTTCCCCTTCTGAGCTTCTGTCCTCCTTCGGGAATATGCCCGGGCACCTGGAAGGCGTCTCGCGCCCTCTCCGCTCATGACCTTTGCGCCGTTGCCGGGGGCTCGGGCGTGGTCTTCAGCGTATCGATCGATGCCCGGCCTCCTCCTGTCTCCAGTGTGTATATCCCGTTCGAAGTTTGGTGGCCTTCCGGGCCCAGGCCCGGCGAGGCCCAACACCGAGCGGCTCGTCCTAGCCGGCGAGCCTCGCCAGGACCGAGCAACCGCCGTGCCCGCGGTGGCGCCCTCCGGGGGGGAAGATGCGCGATGTTTGCGCCGAGCCCACTTTGGCACGGCAGGAGGTTCGCGAATGCGCCCCACGCGGGCGCACCGCCCGGCGCCTCGGTGCCGCCGGCCGCCCTCGCGGCGGTGTCCTCTCAGAAGGCGTCCCGGCGGTCGTACTCGATGCGCTCGACCTTGAACTGGGCATAGGGCCAGTCGCCCGAGTCGAGGTGCCAGCGCGCCTCGACATCGAGGGGCACCAGCAGGCCGTCGATCAAGCGGTAGTCGTCGAGCTTCGCGGTCCAGGGCGTCAGCACCGCGCCGCGCGGCGTGTCGCGGTAGCGCTGGGCGGTCACCATGCGCGGCAGGCCGTCGCGGCGGAAGTGAAAGGTCGCCTCCACCTCGCGGCCGTGGTGGCTGAGCGCGGCGTCGGCCGTGCGGTCGTCGATCGCCTCCCAGCTCACGAAGCGCTCGTCGGCGAACGAGGTGGGGAACCACACCATCTCGCCGAGCAGCCGGAGCATGCCGCCCTGGTCGATCTCGGGGCCGGCGGCGTTTCCGACGGTGATGGTCGATTCGAGGCGGGCCTCCAGCGACGCGCGCCCGTCCACCAGCTGGTCGCGCGCGTCGACCCAGACGCCGGGTCCCACCCGCAGCCGACCCCACCAGAGAAAGGCCGGCGGGTCGGCGGCGAAGTACTGCTCGCCGCGGATCGGCAGCCAGCCGCCGCCCGGCCGGGTGCGAAAGCGACCGCCGTGACGGAGGCGCACGCTGCACACCGAGCGAGCCCGGTCGCGAATCGCGAGCGTCAGATAGCGCTGCACCGGCGCCGGCAACCTGCCCGTCTCGTCGGGCACGAGGTCGCGGGTCGGTCCCGCGGAGCGCAGGCGCCGGCGACCCTCCCTGCGCACCCGCTCCTGAAACCGCGCGCCGTTGACGGTGAAGAGCGCCGCGAGCGCGACGGCGAGCAGGACGGCGATCCAGAAGACCATCCAGGCCGGGTTCTGCATGGGGGCGGCGGCGAATCGAGCAAGTTGCGTTCCACCTGGGATGCGGCGCGAGCGCGGTCAGGAGCGGTTCGCTCCGGACCGATGTGGATCGGCGACGCCTCGTCTGTGCCGGGCGCAGATGGTGCGGTGGCGCGGTGGATGCACTTTTTTCCGGAATGCAGATCCCGATGAAGATCACCTTTCACGGTCTGAGGCAGAGTGACTCTCTGGCTGCGTGGATTCGCGAGTGGGCGGCGAAGCTCGACTCGGTCTACCCGCGCATTCAGCGCTGTGACGTCGCGGTCGAGGCCCCACATTCGCGCCAGGGGCCGGCGTACCGTGTTCGCATCGATCTGACGGTGCCCGGCAACGAGCTGGTGGTGAGCCGCGATCCGGGGCCCGACGGGGCCCACCGCGATCCGTACGTGGCGGTGCGCGACTCGTTCCGGGCGGCGCGCCGCCAGCTCGAGGACCACGTCCGCAAGAACTTCCGCGGCGAGCAGAAGGCTCACGTTCGCCCGGCGCACGGGCGCGTGACGTATCTCGACGCCGAGGGCGAGTGGGGGCTCATCGACGCCGAGGACGGGCGGCAGGTCTACTTCCACCGCAACAGCGTCGTCGGCGGAGTCGATCGAGTGGGGCTCGGCGATGAGGTCCGCTTCGCCGAGGAGGTGGGCGAGAAGGGGCCGCAGGCCACCACCGTGGCGACGATCGGGGGCAACGGGCGCCACGAGGTCGGCCGCGCGCCGGACTGACGCGGCGCCGGCGCGTCGGTCGATGCGTCGGACGACGCACCGCCCTCGTCTTCGGTCGAGAGGTCGGCTCGCGAATCGGGTGCGCGGCCGCCCGCCGGTGCGCGCACCGAGGCGCCCTTCCCCACCCGGGCGGCGGAGCACGCGACATGCGGCGCGTGCTCCGGGGCGGCCTGTCCGACCTCGCTCGCGATCGATGGCGGTACCGTCGGTGGGCGCAGCCCGCGCCCCGCAGGTGCGCGGCGCCCATCGGCTCGCGCGCCGACCCGCAGCGCGCGCGACGGCCTCCTCGATGGCGCACCGTCGGCTTGCTCGATGCCGCGCACCGTCGGTGGTCGGCGCCGGATAGAGCTCGCCCGCGATGCGGTGGGGCGAGCGCATGCGCCGGCGCCAGTGACCCGAGCGCGGTCTCCCGTCGGTGAGACGGTGGAGTCGGAAAAAATTGCGCACGCATCGGCCGGTTCGCGCATGAGGTGCGCATCGAGGCGCTCGAGCGCGCCCCACCGACGGTACATGGCTTGCTTGAGCCCACTGGTTCGAGGACGACCCGGGGGAGGGGAAGCGTGCCGCTCAAGGAGAGCTCTGCGTCTGGTGCGACTGGTGCGTCTGGTTCGGGAGAAGAGTCGTCGTCGGCCTCGCTGTGCTCCGACGAGCTGGTGTCGCTGCGCGCGTTCGACTCGCCCGGTGGGCTGCGGTCGCACGTCGGGCGGGGCCGATCGCTGCTCCGCGCGGCCATGGTGCGACGCGGACGGCTCGCCGTCCTCGGCGGCATCCTGGTCGCGGTGATCGGCGCGGGGGCGGCCGGCCTGCCGACGCTGGCCGGCTGCGTCCTCGGGCTGGGCGCGGTCTCCTACTCGGCGATGGTGCTGCGCGACGTGTTTCGCCCCGACCTCGCCCGTCTGGTGTACGGCCCGCTCGGCCCGCCGCTGCGCCCGGAGGTGAAGCCGAGCGAGCTCGGCCCGCAGGAGATCCACGCGGCATACGTCGACATCCTGCGCGCGCACGAGGACATTCGCAGCGCCCTGGCCCGCAGCGAGGGCATCGTCGAGCCGCTGCGCGACGCCTATGATCGGCTGAGCGAGCTGGTGCAGGCGGCTGGCCGGGTCGCCCGCCGCGGCAACGCGCTCCAGTCCTACCTACGCAAGTACTGTCCACAGGGGCTCGAAAGCGAGGCGTCGCAGCTCGACGCCCGGATGGGCGAGACCAGCGACGAGCAGGCCGCCCGGGCCTTCCGCCAGGCGGCACGCGCGCGCCGGCAGCAGCTCGACATCTATCGCCAGATCGAGGGACTCTACGACCGGGTCAAGGCGCGGCTCGCGCTGGTCGCCTCGTTCCTGGGCGCGGTCGGGGCGCTCGTGGTCAAGCTCCACGTGCTCGACATGGAGCAGGTCGAGGCCGCGGGGAGCAGCATCTCGGACCACCTGGACCTACTCCGCAGCGACCTGGAGCTGCTCGAGTCGAGCCTCGAAGGGGCCATGAGCAGCTGAGCGATCGCGAGGTGGGCGGGTCGCGGCGCATCGCGAGCGGCGCGCGGTGTTACCATCGAGCAGCTCCGCCCGCACCCGCGACCGCGACCGCGTCATGGAGAACGAGAAGACATCGTCACCCCGCCGGGTGCGCGATGACCAGACCCAGGTACTGGACGACGCCGATCTGGTGGAGGTCGATCCACGCGCCGTCGACGCGCTCGACCGCGGGTGGTCGGAGGCGGACGAGCAGTCCCGCACCGTCCAGCTGCCGGTTCCCGCCTCCGCGCAGCGCGCCCGCCGCGAGAGCGAGTCGCGCGATGCCAGTGCGCGCGAGCCCGAGCGGCGCGAGCCCGGGCGCCGCGAGCCGGAGCGGCGCGAGCCGGAGCGGCGCGAGCCCGAGCGCCGCGAGCCCGAGCGGCGCGAGCCGGAGCGGCGCGAGCCCGAGCGCCGCGAGCCCGAGCCCGAGCGGGCGGCCCGCGGGAACGGGCGTGAGGCCGACGCACCGGCGGGCTCGCTGTTCGCCGAGGCGAGCGCGACGGCCCGCGCGGCCGCGGCCCGCGCGGCGAGCGCCTCGACGCGCGAGCCGGCAGCCGCGTCCGCGAATCCGCCACCCGCGGCCGAGCCCGACCCGGCCCCCAGCCGGCCGCGCGACGAGGCCGTCCGCGCGGACTCCACGCCGAGCGACGCGGCCGCGGCGAGCACCCTGCCCGGCTCGACCGACGACGAGCGCTGGGCGCGCGAGGCCGAGGCGCTGGCCACGGCCCAGCCCACCCGCGCGGCCCTGCTGCTTGCCTTTCGCGCGCGCAGCGCCCTCGACGGCGACGGCGACGCGACGTCCGCGGGCGAGGCGGTGGAGCGGGCGGCGGTCCTCGCTCCCGACGCCCGCTTCGTCGCCCTCGCCCGCCGCTGGCTGGCCGAGCATGCCCGCGATCACGCGGCCATCGCCGCCGCCGCCCGCGCCGAGATCCCGCTGGCCGGCGACGCGCTCGAGCGCGCCCTCCTCCACTGGCAGATCGCCGTCATCGCGCAGCACGCCGCGGGCGACCCCGAGGGAGCGGAGCGGGCCCTGCGCGAGGCCGTCGCGCTCGACCCTCAAGATCTGGGCGCGCACCTGGCGCTGGCCGGGCTGGCCGCCCGCGAGGCGCGCTGGTCCGACGCGGCCCAGGCGTGGGAGACGGCGGCGGCCCGCACCGACTATCTCACCGCGCGCGCGGCGCTCTACACCGCGTCGGCCAGCGCGCGCGAGAGCTTCCTCGACGACGCGGCCGGCGCGCGCGCCGCGCTCGAGCGCGCGCTCGAGGCCGACGCCGGCGGCGCCGCCACCCAGGCCGCCCTCGAGTCGCTCCACCTGCGCGCGCAGGCCTGGCCCGACTACGCCCGCATGCTGGTCCTCGACGCCGAGCGGGCCGGCGACCTGGATCCCGGCCTCGGCTATCACGAGCGCGCCGGCGACGTCCTCTGGGAGTGCCTGGCCGACGGGCCGGCGGCGGCGGCCCGCTATCAGCGCGCGGCCGCGCTGGCCCCCGGCGACGTCGTGCCGCTCGGCAAGCTGGCCGCGCTGTGCGAGCAGGAGGGCCGCTTCGAAGAGCTGGTCGCGGTCTACGAGCAGCTGGCGGCGCGGCTGCCCGATCCGGCGCGCCGCGCCGGCGTGCTGCTCCGGCTCGGCACGCTCTACGAGGGCCGGCTCGATCGCCCCGACGACGCCCTGCGCGCGTACGGGCAGGCGCTCGACGCGATGCCCACCCTGGCCGCCGCGGCCCAGGCGCTGGCCGCCCACCACCAGGCGCGCGGGCGCTGGTCGGAGCTGACCGCGCTCCTCCTGGTCGAGGCCGACCGCCTCACCGCGCCGGCCCAGCGCGCCGCGCGCTACGCCGCCATCGCCGAGCAGCGCGAGGTGCACCTCGGGGCCGGCGACGAGGTCGTGGCGCTGTACGAGCGCGCGCTCGCCCTCGACCCCGGCCAGGCCGCCGCGCTCGACGCGCTCGATCGCATCTACCGCGCGCGCGAGCGCTGGCAGCCGCTGGTCGCCCTGTACGAGGAGCAGCTGGCCCACGCGCGCGATCCCCGGCGCGTGCGCGCGCTGCGGCTCACCCTGGCCGCCCTCTACCAGGAGCGGCTGGACGCGCCCGAGCGCGCCGCCGCTCACCTGCGCGCGGCCCTGTCCGCGCCCGCGCCCGCCCCGCCGCCGACCCCGAGCGACAGGAGCGCGGCGCAGCAGGCGGACGACTTCGCGACCCTGGCCGCGCTGGCCCGCGCGCTGGCCGAGGCCGGCCAGTGGCCCGAGCACATCGATGTCCTCGAGCGCCAGGCCGCGCTGCTGGTCGAGGAGGCCGACGCGGTCGCCACGCTCCACCGCATCGCGACGGTGATCGAGACGCGGCTGCACGACCCGCGCCGCGCGCTGGCCGCGTACCAGCGCGTGCTCGAGCGGGCGCCGGATCACGCGCAGGCCGCGGCGTCCATCCTGCGCCTCCTGCGCGGCCAGTCGCGCTGGGACGATCTCATCGCCGCCGAGCGCCGGCTGCTCGCCCAGGCCGGGCGCCCCGAGGAGGCGGCGGCGACGCTCTATCGCATCGGCCAGATCGCCGAGGAGCACCTCGGCCGCGCGCGCGACGCGATCGGGGCCTACGAGGAGGCGCTGGCCCGCCTGCCCGGCTACCGGCTCGCGAGGGTCGGGCTCGAGCGCCTCCTGCGCGCCGCGGGCCGCTTCGATCGCCTGGCCGAGCTGCTCGAGCAGCAGGGCGCGCCCGCGCCCGACGGCGGCGCCGCGCCCGACGGCGCCGACGCGGTCGCCCGCGCCCGCATCCTGTGCCAGGCCGCCACCGTGCGCGAGCTGCATGCGGCGTCGAGCGGAGGCGACCCGGCGCCCGGGCTGGCCGCGGCCCGCGCGCTGCACGAGGGCGCGCTCGCGCTGTGCCCCGGCTTCCCGCCCGCGCTGTGGGGCATGTATCGCATCGGCGAGCGCTCGGGCGACTGGGCCGCGGCCGCCGGCGCGCTCGAGGGGCTGATCGGCTGCGCCTCGGATCCGTCGGTGCGCGCCCGCCTCCTGGTCCGCCTGGCCCGCCTGGCCGAGCTGCGCCTGGGCCAGGTCGATCGCGCCGCCCAGGCCTACGATCAGGCGCTCGAGCTCCAGGCCGACCCGGCCGCGATCTTCGACCGCCTTCGCCTCGCCCTGGCCGGCGGCGGCGAGATGGCCGGCTGGCTCGAGCGCGCCGCCGACGCCACCGGCGACGCCCGCCTGGCCGCCGCGCTCCTGCGCCTCCGCGCCGCCGCGATCGAGCACGGCCCCGGCGACGCCCGCCCGGAAGCCTCCGGACACGCCAGCGGAGCCGACGCCGACTCCCGCGGAGACGCCACCGGTGACGGCGACCGCGGCGCGCGACGCGCCGCCGCGGCAGCCGCCTACGACGCGGCCCTGCGCCGCGCCGGCGATCCGCGCGCGCTCGACGGCCTGACCCGCAACCTCGCGCCGGTCGCCGGCGACACGCGCCTGCCCGCCGCGCTGGCCGGCCGCGCGCGCCTGATGCGCGACGCCGCCACCCGCGGCCTCGTCCTGTGCGCGGCGGGCGGGCTGTTCGAGCGCGCCGACGCGCCGATCGAGGCGGAGATCGCATACCTCGAGGCGCTGGCGGCCATCCCCGACTTCCTGCCCGCGCTGGCCGGGCGCCGTCGCCTGCGCGAGCGCGATGGCGACTGGGCCGCCGCCGCGGCGCTGTGCGGCGAGATGGGCACCCAGGCGCGCGACGCACGGAACAAGGTGGAGCTGTTCGAGGAGGCGGCCGCGCTCGCCCACGATCGGCTGGGCGATCTCGACGTGACCGTGCAGTTCTACCGCGCCGTGCTCGCCGCCCGGCCGGAGCACCGCGGCGCGCTCGACCGCACGCTCGCGATCCTCGAGCAGACCGGCGACTGGGGCGAGGCGGTGGCCGTCCTGTCGGACCTCATCGAGGCCCAGGCCGACGACGGCGCGCGCGCGGAGCTGCTGGGCCTCCGCGCCCGCATCCTGGCCGAGCGGCTGGGCGACGCGCACGCGGCGATCAGCGACATCGAGCGCGCCGCCCGGCTGCGCCCCGACACCCCCGACCTCCTGCGCCTCCTGGCAGAGCTTCACGAGTCGACCGGACACTGGGCCGACGCCGCGCTCGCCTTCGAGCGCCTGGCGGCCGCCGCGCCCGACGCCGAGTCCGCGCGCGAGGCGCGCCTGGCCGAGGCCCGCATCTGGACCGAGGCGGTGCCCGACTACCCGCGCGCCCAGCGCATCCTCGAGCAGGTGGTCGAGCGCCACCCGGTCGATCGGCTCGCGCTCAGCCGCCTGGCCGAGGTGGCGCTGCGCGCCGGCGACGGGCGCCGCGCCGCCGAGGTCTACCGCCACCTGGCCCAGAGCGGCTCCGCCTCGCTGCGCGCGGCCAGCCTGCTGGCCCTGGTCGACCTCCAGCGCGAGCTGGGCGACGGGCCGGCGGCGGCCGCGGCGGTGAGCGCCGCCTTCGACCTGGCCGGCGATGCGCCCGACCTGGTCGCCGAGCTGGAGCACCATCACCGCGCGCGCGGCGACCTGCCCGGCTTCGCGGCGGGCGCCGAGGAGGCGCTGGTCCGCATGCCGCTGCGCGCGCCGGGCGCGCTGCCGCTGCGCCTGGCGCTGGCCCGCGTGCTGCGGACCGAGCTCGGCGCCGGCGAGCGCGCGCTCGAGCACCTGCAGCATGCGTCGCGCGGCCACCCGAAGGCGGCGCTGCCCCGCATCGCGCTGGCCCAGGCGCTGGCCGACGACGAGCCCGACGCCGCGATCGCCGAGCTGCGCCGCATCATCGAGGCGATGCCCACCGAGGCGGCGGCCTACGGCGGCCTGGCGGCGGTGTGCAGCGCGCGCAACTGGCTCGCCCCCGCCACCCTGATGGCGACGGCCGCCGCGCTGCTCGGCGGCGACGACGTGCCGCGCGATCTCGAGCGCGGGCTGGCGGCATCGCCGCGGCCCACCGCCGGCTCGCTTCCGCCCGAGGACGCGCTGCGCTTCCTGGTGGGCGCCAGCCAGGCCATGCCGGTGCGCGAGATCCTGGAGCACCTCGATCCGTACCTGACCGCCATCTTCCCCGACGGCCAGGAGCTGGTCACCGTGCTCGAGCCCCTGTCCGACAGCGAGCCGGCCGCCGCCCTCGCGCGACACATCGCGCTCTCCCTCGCGGTCGGCTCGGTCAATGTCTACCGGGGCGACGCCGGCGATCCGCTGATCCTGATGAGCGAGCCGCGCGGGCTCGCGCTCGGCCCCGAGCACCGCAGCGGGCCCGGACGCGCCGCCTTCGACTCGGCCAGCGCGCTGTCCCGGCTGGCCGCCGGCTCGGCGGTGGGCCTGGTGCTGGAGCCGGACCGGGTGCAGGCGCTCCTGCGCGTGGCGACCGATCCGACCCCCGATCCGTCGCTGCGCGAGCTGCGCAAGCGCCTGGCCGCCGCCATGCCGCGCCGCGCCCGCAAGGACCTCGAGCGCAGCGCGCACGACACCGGGGTCATCGATCAGCGGCGCTGGGCCACCTGGGAGCAGGAGGAGCGCCGCCGCGCGCGCCGCGCCGGCCTGATCTTCTCGCGCGACCTGCGGGCCGCCGCCGCGTCGCTTGCGCCCGACAGCGTCTCCGCCGCCAGCCTCGAGCAGCGCCGCGCGGCGATCGCCGCGAGCGAGCCGCTGCTCGATGTGCTTCGCTTCGCGGCGACCGACGCCTGCTGGTCGCTGTGCCGGCGGATCTATCGCGGCTGAGCTGGACCCTCGGCCGCGCCCGGTGTCGCGCGGCTACTCGGTCGCCCCCTTCTCCTTGAGGATCGACCACACCCGCTCGGGCGTGATCGGTATCTCGATGTGCCGCACCCCGAGGTGCGCGAGGGCGTCGACCACCGCGTTGACGATCGCGGGCGGGGCGCCGACGGTGGCCGACTCGCCCACGCCCTTGGCGCCGAACGGGTGATGCGGCGACGGCGTGATGGTCTTGTCGGTCTCCCAGGCCGGCGTCTCCATCGCGGTCGGCAGGAGGTAGTCCATGAAGCTGCCGCCCTGGATGTTGCCGCTCTCGTCGTAGCTGATCTCCTCGAGCAACGCCGGCGCCATGCCCATGGTGAGGCCGCCGTGGATCTGTCCGTCGACGATCATCGGGTTGATGATGTTGCCGCAGTCGTCGATCGCCACGAAGCGGCGGATCTTGACCATGCCGGTGCCGCGGTCGATGTCGACCACGCAGATGTAGCTGCCGAACGGGAAGGTCAGGTTGGGCGGATCGTAGTACGACACCGCCTCGAGCCCCGCCTCCATGCCCTGCGGGTGGG
>Ga0126377_10001035_pt1 | contig 17824 bp, 17 predicted proteins | sample PanSoiMetPlot_22_FD_92647 | JGI IMG/M metagenome (GOLD analysis project Ga0126377, IMG submission 92647) | Tropical forest soil microbial communities from Panama - MetaG Plot_22 | ecosystem: Environmental > Terrestrial > Soil > Tropical forest > Bulk soil | place: Panama | collected 2016-02-17 | reverse complement strand
TGTCAATGATCGTCAGCACCCGCAGCTTGCGTCCGGTCGCAAGCTGATCATGAACGAAGTCCATCGCCCAAGTCTCGTTCGGTCGTGTGGCCGATTGCCGATCCTCGCGCAGCTTCGCCTTGACCGGCTGCCCGGAAGCACCGGCAACTAACCGACTTCAAATGCTGCTGAGAGCGGTGCAATTTGCTGCACCGCGTTATGTCTGCTTTGGCACGAAGCCGACATAGCGAGGTAGGTGCTTCACGTACTCTGACTTCAACCGCGGCAAGTATTTCTCTTTCCTTGTAGTAGTAGACGCCGGAACCTCCTTGTCCACCAGCACGGACGACGAGAAAGAAATAGAACTTCAAAAAAGCCCAGAAGAAGATCAGCATTGGTATAAAACTGAGGAAAGGCAGATCGAGCGTCGTTCGCTCAACAGTTCGATAGAGAGCGATCAAGCTATCCGTTGCCTGAACGAATTTATTGTCGGCATCAGGCATGGATTGTTCGCCGTGGTCGCCCTAAACACGGTGCCGCATCGGACACTTTGCTGCGGAAGTTGCAGACTCTACCAGAGCGTTTAGTTGGCGCCAATATTGAGAGTCGATGGCTGGCGTCGGCGCTGATTCTCCATGACCCCTCCAGCAATGGCTTCAAATTCTCCCATTCTCCTCGTTGAAGACGATCCCTGGACTCGCCTGATCGGCGTGGTGCTCGACCCCGCGACGTCGCAGGAGCGAAGCGCGGCCTTTGCCGACTTCATGTCGCCGGATGAGCCGAATTTTGCGGCTTGGTGCGATGCGCTGCGGGCAAGCACAGGGGCGCTCTTTCCGGGCGAGGTGCGGCTGGTGCCCTCGCAGGCGGAGCTGCGCAAAAATCTCGGCGCCGCGCGGGCGCTGGTCGTCGAATCCTTTCCCGTCGGACGCGAGGAGCTGGCGCGCGCGCCAAAACTCAAGGTCGTGCACAAATACGGCGCGGTGCTGCGCAACATCGATGTCGCGGCCTGCGCCGCTGCCGGCGTCAAAGTTTTGAGCGTGCGCCGCCGCGCCAATATCGCCACCGCGGAGCACGCCTTCGCGCTGATGCTGGCGCTGGCGCGGCGCATCCATCGCATCAACGGACTGACCAGCGTCGAAAAACTTTCAGCTGCGAAACTTTCGTACAAGCCCTTCGACCGCCGGCATACGCCGAGCGCGAACTGGGCGCGCATTTCCGGAATGCGCAGCTTGCACGGCAGCACCATCGGCATCATCGGCCTGGGCGAGATCGGCCGCGAGATCGCGCTGCGCGCGGCCGCATTCGAAATGAACGTGATCTATTTCCAGCGCACGCGGCTGCCGAGTGCCGAAGAAGCGGCGCTGCACGCGTCTTATCGTCCGCTGGAGGCGCTGCTCGCGCAGAGCGACTGGGTCGTTCCACAGCTTCCCGGCGGTGAGTCCACCCTCCACTTCATCGACGGCACTCGGTTGGCGCTGATGAAGGAGGGCGCCTGCCTGATCAATGTCGCGCGCGCGGATCTTGTCGAGCGCAACGCGCTCATCGCCGCGCTTGCCTCGGGCCATCTCGGCGGCTTTGCGCTCGACCCGCCGTACGACGTGCCCGGCCGCGCCGATGACGAGTTGCTTTCTTTCGACAACGTCGTCCTGACGCCGCACGTGGCCGGCTCGCCGCGCACCAACGGCCTGCGTGACATCGAGGAGCTGATCACAGGGCTTGCCGCGGCGCTGTCGGAGTGAGGCTGTGAACTCCGTTCCGTTCGTCCCCGCGCAAGCGGGGACCCAGCGCCGCGGATCTGCGGCCCCTGGATTCCCGCTTACGCGGGAATGAACGGGTGGGATGGGGCTGGCGCGCGAGGGTGTTGGTCCGCAACCCGAGCCCTAGGCCTGGTGGCCGCGGACGATGACCGATACAATATGCGCGCGAAGAATGACTACACAAAAAGTTTTTTGAGCAAAATCCATTTTTCTGTTGACACATATCGAGTATGTTCTACATATGTTCCTCGGCCTTGCTCATCAGGCGTGTTCTAGAGACGATCCTGAATGCGGAGCGAGGCGTGGCGTCCTGCGGTAGCGATTCGCACCCGCTGCCCCGGGAGGCAAGGGAAGCCGCCACCGGGCACTACAACCCGGGAGCGAGGACCTCGCTGAGACCGATCCGGCGCAAATGCGGGTGAGGGAAAGCGCGGCACCTGAGCCCAAAATCGCCACGGTGAGAGCGCCGGGAGGCGGGCGTCCCGCGTCATGGGACGCAGGGCGCCTCCGCAAGGCGCCTGCCTGCCGCCGAGGACCGGTGTCCGAGCACCCGTACGTCTCCCGGCGCTCCGCCACCCCTTGATCGGGGTGAGTGAAGCGACAAAGCAAAAACCCGGACGCGAAAACGCGCCGCGGGAACGAAAACGGCTGTGTGAAAAGGGGAAGGAGAATGTATTCGAGTGAAGTCGGATCGGCGCGAGGCGAACTCGGTCTGTTCCCTCCCCCGCAAGCGGGGGAGGGAACCACACCGAGTGCGCCGCCAAAATTATGCGTCGAGCACAAGCGAAAATTCTGCCGCAAACGTCGCGTCAACCAGCCCAATGCACGACACGGACACACTGATCGCGCAGCTCCCCAAATGCGAGCTGCACATCCACGTCGAAGGAAGCCTCGAGCCGGAACTGATGTTTGGGCTCGCGCGGCGCAACGGCATCCGCCTGCCCTATGCGTCGGTGGAAGCGGTGCGGCAGGCCTACCGCTTCCGCAATCTGCAGGATTTTCTCGACATCTATTATCAGGGCATGTCCGTGTTGGTCACGGAGCAGGATTTTTACGACCTCGCCTTCGCCTATCTCGCGCGCGCGCATGCCGACAAGGTTCGCCACGTGGAGATGTTTTTCGACCCGCAGGGCCACACGTCGCGTGGCATCCCGTTCGCGACCGTGCTGGAGGGGCTCAGCCGCGCCATCGCCGACGCTTCGGAAAAGCTCGGAGTCAAAGCGAGCTTGATCATGTGTTTCCTGCGCCATCTCGAGGAGGCGGACGCGGAGCGCACGCTCGACGCAGCGCTCCCCTTCAAGGACCGGATCGCCGGCGTCGGACTCGATTCATCGGAGCAGGGCAACCCGCCGGGCAAGTTCAAGCGTGTCTTCGAACGCGCCCGCGCGGCCGGCTTCTTTCTCACCGCGCATGCGGGCGAGGAAGGTCCGCCGAGCTACGTCTGGGAAGCGCTCGACGTGCTCGGCGTTGCGCGCATCGATCACGGGGTGCGCTCGATGGAGGACGAACCGCTGGTCGAGCGCCTCGCGCGCGAGCGCGTCCCGCTCACGGTCTGTCCGCTGTCCAATGTGCGGCTGCGCGTGGTGGAAGATCTCGCGCATCATCCACTGCGGCGCATGCTGGATAAGGGCCTCGTGGCCACGGTCAATTCCGACGACCCCGCTTATTTCGGCGGTTACGTGCAGGAGAATTACCGCGCCGCCGCGCAGGCGTTGCGGCTCGGGCGCGACGAGGTCGCGGCGCTCGTGCGCAACGGCATCGCGGCATCGCTGATGCCGAAGTCCGAGAAGGCGGCGCTCCTCGCGGAGGTCGATCGCGTCATCGCCGCGAATGCTTGATCGGGGTGTGTGGTTCTTTGCTTGAATTTGTGCAACGATATGCGTCGGCGGTCCGCAGACCGGCAAGATAGAGGAGAAGCTCAATGACACGGATTGCGCTAGCGGCTATCGCGCTGCTGAGTTCTGCCGTGTTGGCAACCGAGGTCGCCGCTCAGAGCGGCCAAGTCACGAATCCGGTACCTCTCACGACGCCGAGCCTCAATCTGCAAACCACCACGTGTCAGACCACGTGTGACACGCAGGCAATGCTGTGCCTGAATACCTGCGTGTCGACCGCCGTCGGGCCGACTTCGAGTGCGACGGGAGTGACGACGCCTACGCTGGCACCGAGTACCGGCGGCACATGCAATCTCAGCTGTACGACGCAGCAGCTTGTCTGCAAGCAGCGGTGCTAAGCGGCTCAATCGAGGATTGGTCGTCGCTTGCGCTCATAGATCCTGCGTGCGCCGCTTCATGGCGTGATCCCAGACCGCGTCGCGGTCGTTATCGAACACGAGCTTTGCGTCCTGCGGCGTCGTGAACCAAAAGCCTTGCGCGAGCTCGCCCTCGAGCTGGCCCGGCGCCCAGCCGGCATAGCCGAACGCGATCAGGCTCTTGCTCGGGCCGCGCTGGTTGCCGATGTCGCGCAGAATCTCGCGGCTCGAGGTCATGGCGACGTCGCGGTCGATGTCGACCGTGTCGGCGCGATGATAGTCGGTGCTGTGCACCACAAAGCCGATGTCGGGCTCGACGGGGCCGCCGGCGAAAATGCGCACCGTCCCGGCGGGTGCCGGATCTTTGTCGCCGAGCGCCGCGAGCAGGGCCGCCAGCGGCCGATCTCCGATCGGGCGATTGATGACGATGCCGAACGCGCCATTGTGGTCGTGCCGCACCATCAGAATCACGGTCTGGAGAAAACGCGGATCGCCCATGCTGGGCGAGGCAATCAAGAGTTGGCCCGTGAGCGAGCCGTCTTTCGGCTTGTCCGCAGCCGTCGGGAACGCGGCATGGACGAGGCTCGCGCACAAGAACATGCCCGCCAGGATCGAGCCCAGGCGTTGCAGAAAGGTCAAGGCCATCGCTGACCTCATCGCAGGGGGCGCGAGCGCGAGCATATCAGCCGGGGCAGGCCGGGCAACTTGTCGCCCAAGCGCTCAAACGCTCGCGCATGCGTGCCGCGCGCGAGCGATGATGGATTTGCGCGCGCGGGGCTGTTACCAGGGCCATCGCCCATGCACGGAACGACCGTCCTTGAGCGGATGCCGAAGCCTCTCGGCGCGGCGCTCGCAATCGCGCTAACGCTCGCCGTGGGCGTCGCCGGCGGTTTTTTGGCGCGCTTGGTGCATCTGCCCTTGCCGTGGCTGCTGGGACCGCTGTTTGCCACCATGGCGCTGTCGCTCGCCGGCGCACCGGTGCGGCTCATTCCCTGGGGACGGCCGGCGGGGACGGTGGTGGCCGGAGCCTCGACCGGGCTGCAGTTCACCGCCGCCGTGGTTGCCAAGCTTGTTGCGCTCTCGCCCTTGATCATCGGCGCCGCGCTTTTCTCCACCATCATCGGCGCCATCGGCGGATTGATCTACATGCGGCTCTCCGGCATCGACCGGGTGACCGCGTTTTTTGCCACCGTGCCCGGCGGCGTGGTGGAAACGACGACCATCGCCCCCTACTACGGCGGCCAGCTCGAGCCCATCATGGTGGCCCAGACCGCGCGGGTGGCGCTCATCGTCGTCTTTGCGCCCTTCCTCGTGATTTCGTTTGTCGGCGGCGCCGGCCCAAACCCGCTGCTCGGTGTGGCGGTGCCTTGGCTGCCACTCGCCGGCCTTCTCATCATATCCGGCGCGATTGCGACCTTGCTCGCACGCGTGCGCTCGCCCAATGCCTGGCTGATGACGCCGCTCTTTATCGCGGCCATCGCCAGCCACCTCGGCTTGATCGAGGGCCGCATGCCCGACGTGCTGCTGATCGCAGCGCAGGTCGTCATCGGCAGCGCGCTCGGTGCCCAGTTCCGGCCTGAGTTTCTCACCCGGCTGTTCAGCTTACTCTGGGCCTCGTGCGTGGCCGTGCTGTTCGCGGCTGGATCGATGGCTTGCTTCGCTGCAGCGGTGGGTTGGCTCGCCGGATATCCGGTGCCGACCATGGTGCTGGCCATGGCGCCCGCCGGCATCGCCGAGATGGTGCTCACCGGCAAGGTGCTGGGACTCGACGCCACGCTGATCGCCGGCTTTCAGCTCATGCGCATCATCATCGTGCTGATCTGGTGCCGCACCGCGCTGGTTCTTTTTCAGCGGGTGGCGGATTCTGTATTCGGCAAGCCGCCGGAGTCGCCGTAGGGTGGGCAAAATCTCGTCTGTACTTCAGCGGCGGGTGGGCAAGGCGCGGCGCGATTTTGCCCACGCGTCGGAATCGCGTGCTGCGCCTTGCCCACCCTACGGCTCACGACAAATGCTTGGTTCATATGTTAGGAGAGCGCCGAGTTTGATCGGCGCCCAGCAAGGAGAGTTCCAATGGCGGCAAACAAACAGAAGATCGGCTGGATCGGCGTGGGTCGCATGGGATTGCCCATGGCCGAACGCTTGCTCAAGGCCGGCTACGAGCTCGCAATCTGGAACCGCACCCGCGCCAAGGCCGAGCCGCTCGCCAAGATGGGCGGGAAGGTGGTCGACAATCTCTTGGATCTCAAGGATGTCGACGTGCTGTTCTCGATCGTCTCGACGGGAAAAGATTTGGATCAAGTGTATTTCGGCAAGAACAGCGTTACCGGCCACGGCGGCAAGCTGCCGAAGATTTTCGTCGACTGCTCCACCATTTCGGTCGAGGAGTCGGCTGCCATCCGCGACCGGCTCAAACAGCTCGGCAGCGACTACGTCGCCGCGCCAGTCAGCGGCAACGCCAAGGTCATCAAGGCGGGCAAGCTCTCCGCGGTCATCTCCGGCGACGAGGCCGCGTGCAAGATCGTGGTGCCGATGCTCGAGGCGATCGCCCCGCGCGGCGTCTCCTACGTGGGCGACGGCGAGCTCGCGCGCATCTGCAAGATCGCCCACAACGTCATGCTCGGCGTGGTGATCGAGAACCTGATCGAGATCACGCTCCTTGCCAACAAGATGGGAGTTCCTCGCCACGCGTTCCTTGCCTTCATGAACAACAGCGTGATGGGCTCGATGTTCACCCGTTACAAATCGCCGGCGCTGGTCAATCTCGACTGGACGACCACGTTCACGCCCGAGCTGCTGCGCAAGGACCTCGATCTCGGCCTGGCGCTCGGACGCGAATGGGACGTGCCGATGCCGGTGACGGCGGCGGCGCGCGAGGTGCTGCAAGGTCATTTCGGCGCCGCGACGCTCAAACCCGACCCTGAAGACTATCTGCAAAAGGACTTCGCAGCGCTGATGGAAACGATGGCGCTGGACTCAGGCATTAAGCTGCAAAGCGAAAATAAGAACGTGCCGAACGGGCTGGAGAGTTGACAGCTCTATACTTCTCGCAATGACAGCGGGTGGCACGCTATCCTTTCGTCGCGATCTTCGCGGAAGTAAACTCGCTCCGCCATCGATCTTCGGACATGTCCGGTACGCGCGAAAGGGTCCGCGATGTCCACGCGCAAGGATGAGTTCTATTACGCCGATTATCTAAAACTTGCCGCACTGCTCGCCGCCCAGCAGCCGGAGAGCGCACGCCAGGGGCGGCCCGCGCACGATGAAATGCTCTTCATCGTCGTGCACCAGACCTACGAATTATGGTTCAAGCAAATTCTGCACGAGCTCGACCGCATTCAGGCCGATTTCGGCGGCGACATCGTCGAGGACGAGTATCTTGGACGCATCGTCCACGGCCTCGAACGCATCAATGAAATCCTCAAGCTTCTGATCCAGCAGCTCGAAGTGCTGGAGACGATGACACCGCTCGATTTTCTCGATTTCCGCGATTTTCTGTTTCCCGCTTCGGGTTTTCAATCGACGCAGTTCCGATTGATCGAAATCCGGCTCGGCCTCTCGCGCGCGATTCGCTCCGATTACGCCGGCAAACCGTTTGACGAGATGCTGAACAAATCCGACCGCGCCCGGGTCGTCGCCGCCGAACGCGCGCCGAAGCTGATCGACCAGCTCGACCGCTGGCTTTCGCGCACGCCCTTCGTGCACCGGCCCCATTACGATTTCTCGCGCGAATACCGCAAAGCGGTGCGGCAGATGCTCGAAGATGACGCGGCGCGCGTGCGCGCGAATCAAGCGATGGATCCAGCACAGAGGGAGATCGAAGCCAAACGGATCGAGGCGTCGCTCGAGGAGTTCCAGGCGATCTTCGCCGCGGAATCGGAGCCCTCGCCGTGGCACATGTCGCGCGCGGCGGTGCAGGCCGCGCTCTTCATCATCGTCTATCGCGACCGGCCGGTGCTGCAGCTGCCGTTCCGCCTGCTTGCCGCGTTGATGAACGTCGACGAATTGCTGACGCTCTGGCGCTATCGGCATGCGCTGATGGTGCAGCGAATGATTGGGGTGAAGATCGGTACCGGCGGCTCCGCTGGCCACGACTATTTGCGCGATACGGCGGCCAAGCATCGGGTTTTCTCCGACCTGTTCCGGCTCTCGACCTACCTCATTCCGCGCTCGCGCCTGCCCAAGCTGCCGCGTGAGCTCGAAGATGCGATGGGCTACCGTTACGCGGCAGAACCGAGCGGCCAATGACGCTCGACCTGCGCGAGCATTTCCGCGAATTTCGATCCGCGCAGCCTGGCCGCATTCATCTAGCGGCGCACAGCCATCATTTCTGGCCGGATGCAGCCTGCGCGGCCCATCGCCGGGCGCTCAGCGATGCCGCGCGCCTCGCTGACAACAAATGGGAGATGATCTTTGGTGAGTTGATCCCGCGGGTACGGCGGGGCATCGCCGCTGTGCTCGCGCTGCCGGATCCCGCGACCATCGCCTTCGCGCCCAACACGCACGATTTTGTGAGACGCTTGCTCTCGGCATTGCCGGCAGGGACGAGACCGCGCATTCTCACGAGCGACAGCGAGTTCCACTCCTTCACGCGGCAAATCGGCCGGCTCGAGGAAGAAAATCTTGTCGCCGTCGAGCGCATAGCTGCTGAGCCGTTTGCAGACTTCGGCGAGCGATTTGCGTCCGTGGCGCGCCGCGGTGGCCACGATCTCGTGTTTGTGAGCCAAATATTTTTCAATTCGGCCGCCGCGGCCGGATCGCTCGACGCCATCGCTAGCGCGGTCGAAGGCGCGCAAACACTGGTCGTGTTTGACGGCTATCACGGCTTCATGGCGCTGCCGACCGTCTTAGCCGCAAGCGCCGATCGTGCCTTCTATATCGCGGGTGGCTACAAATACGCCATGGCAGGGGAGGGCATCTGCTTCATGCATTGCCCGGGAGGCTTTGCCATGCGGCCGCGCGACACCGGCTGGTTCGCCGCGTTCGGTGCGCTTCGCGGCGGCGGCGGCGCAAAGATCGCGTACGGCACGGACGGCAGCCGATTCATGGGCGCTACCTTCGATCCGAGCGGGCTCTACCGTTTGGCCGCAGTGTTCGATTGGATGGACGAGATTGGCCTGACTGTGGATGCGATTCACGAGCACGTGCTGGCGCTGCAAACGCTGTTTCTCGACGAACTCTCGCACGCCAAGGTCCAGCCGCTCTGCAATGCCCGATTAATCACGCCGGTTGAGGCCGGTGCCGGACGTGGCCATTTCCTCACCTTCGAACTGGCCGCGGCGCAAGAGCTCCACGATCGGCTCGCGCGGGCCAACATCGTCACCGACCTGCGCGGGGAGCGGATTCGCTTCGGCTTCGGCTGCTATCACGTCGCTGAAGAGATCGAGGCTGCAGTCGCCGCTATCGCTAGGGCGATTGGCTAACGCATGCGCTGTTTGCAGCCAGCGGCTGCCGCCGGCATTGACCTTGGCCGGCCGATCATCCTAACGCTGCGGGCCCCTGAACCCGCGGCGCGCGCGCGGTCAATCGCTCCAGGGAGAACGCGACAGTAGCGACGAGCACGCTGAGCGAAATCAGGACAACGCCCAGGCCGAGCGCGAGCGGTAGGTCGCCTTTGCTCGTTTCCAGCGCGATGGCTGTCGTCATGGTCCGGGTGCTTCCGCGGATATTACCGCCGACGATAAGGATCGCCCCGACTTCAGCGATGGCGCGGCCGAAGGCGGCCAGCGATGCGGTCAAAAGGCCGGAGCGCCCCATAAACAACAGCTCGCGGATCGTACGCAGGGACGAAGCACCGTCGACCGCCAGCACATCGCCGTAGCGCGACCACAGCGATTCACTTGTGCGGTGCACGAGCGCAATGACGATCGGCATCGCAAGGCATGCCTGCGCGATGATCATCGCGGTCGGCGTGAACAACAGGCCCAGCCCACCGAGCGGCCCCGATCGGGACAGCAGCAGGTAGACGATGAGACCCATCACGACCGGCGGTAGACCGAGAAGCGCATTGGCGAGGACGATGGCGGCAGTTCGGCCGTGAAAGCGCGTAATCGCGAGGAACGCGCCGGCCGGGGCGCCGATGAGAAACGCGATGGCGGTTGCCGAGAGACTGACCCGAAGCGACAGCGCGACAATGCCAACGAGCTCGGGATCAAACGTCCCGATAAGCCGCAGGGCGATGACGAGAGCCTGACCAAGATCGGACATGCCGCACCCCGACATTTTCGAGCAATCGACCAGAAGGAGCGCAGCATATCCGCCCGTCGCCCCAAGGACATCGGCAAGCAAAAGGTGTTGGTCTTGACGGCTGGTTTGCCCGACGGCACATGTCCGACTGCGCCCCGAAGCCTAAAGCTCAGCCCGACCAGCTTTTTCCCCTTCGGCGGTCCAGATCCTTGATCGGCGGCCGCAGCTCCAGGCAAACTTGCCGCAACCTGCCAGCACATCGATGATGAAGCACGCAGGCTTGGGAGGAGCACCATGGCCGGTGCAGTCAATTTTTCCGCAGGGGGCTATCGCTTTCTGCCAAGTGTCTTTCAGTTTTCGGGCGGGGCGGCGGCGCTTTCGGGTCACGCTATCGAGCGCGTGCGATTCCACCGCCCAGTGCCGCTGAAGCAGGGTTTCGAGCGGATCGAGCGGCTGATCACCGAGGCCGGCCGGCCGCTGACGTCGTTCTGCGCCTGCGAGTTGCGCTCGCCGGCTCCGTTCACCGAGCAGGGCTTTCGCGCCTTCAACGAAGTCTACGTCGTCACACTGCAGAAGTGGGGTTTGTTCGACGGCAAGGTCAATCCGGTTGCGCGCAGCAGCGTATGTCCGCAGATCGATCCGACGCCGGAGCCGTCGTTCCACGCCTTTTCATTCACGGTCCAGGCGAGGGATGCCGCGCCGAGCTTCGTGATCGCAGGGAGCGCCGAGGCGAGAGAGGGAGGTGCAAGCTACAGCGAGCGCACTGTTCGATATGGCGAGACCAGCGCCGAGGCGATGCGGGAAAAAGCGCGCTATGTCCTGGGCGAGCTCGAGCGCCGGCTCGCGGTGTTCGGCCTTGGTTGGGCGGATACCACGGCGACGCAGGTCTACACGGTGCACGATCTCTATTCATTTCTCGCGGACGAGATCGTGCGGCGCGGGGCGGCGCACGCGGGGCTGACCTGGCATTATGCGCGGCCACCGGTGCAAGGGCTCGAATACGAGATGGATTGCCGCGCGGTCGCCCGGGAGACAGTGGTGTGAGATCCTCGCCAGATGTCGTCCGCCATTGCGGTCTGCGGAAATTCCAATAAACAATCGGCAAAATCGCAGCGAGGTCAGTGTGCTGAGCGCCGAGAAAAACCGCCTTCTGACCCAAGTCGGCCCAAAAACGCCAATGGGCGAGCTTCTGCGCCGCTATTGGATGCCGATCGGCGGCGCGAGCGAACTCCAAAAGAACCCCATCAAGCCAATCCGCCTGATGGGCGAAGATCTCGTCCTCTATAAGGATCAGGGCGGACGTTTCGGCCTCCTCGACCGCCATTGTCCTCATCGCCGTGCCGATCTCTCGTATGGCTTCGTCGAAGACCGAGGCATCCGCTGCAATTACCACGGCTGGCTGATGGACGAGAGCGGGCGCTGCATCGAGCAGCCGTACGACGACCTGGCTAATCCGCGCTCGCGGGCGAAGGAGCGTTGCTCGACCATCGCCTATCCGGTGAAGGAATGCGCGGGGCTATTGTGGACCTATATGGGGCCACAGCCGGCGCCAGAGCTGCCCGTGTGGGAGCCGTTTAACTGGGAAAACGGCTTTCGCGAAATTGTGCTCTCTGACATTCCCTGCAATTGGTTTCAGTGCCAAGAGAACTCCTGCGACCCCGTGCACTTCGAGTGGATGCACGACAACTGGAGTTTGCGGCTTTCCGGCAGGGCGGCCCCGTACGCCAGCAAGCACCTCAAGCTCAAGTTCGAGGAATTCGAGTACGGATTCATCTACAAGCGGGTGCGCGAGGATTCCGATGAGCAGAATCCGTATTGGACGGTTGGCCGCGTCGCGCTATGGCCGAACGGGTTCTATCTTGGCAATCATTTCGAATGGCGCGTGCCGGTGGATGACGGGAACACGTTCAGCGTCGCCTGGTTCTTCATGCGCGTGCCAAAGGGGCGCGAGCCCTACGTGCAGGAAAGCGTGCCGACCTGGGTGAGCCCGATCAAGGACGAGCAGGGCCGCTGGATCACGAGCCACGTGATCAACCAGGACATCGTCGCCTGGGTGGGGCAGGGCCGCATCGCCGACCGCACCAAGGAGAACATCGGCCCCAGCGATCTAGGAATCGTGATGATCCGCAAGCGCCTGTTCGAGGATCTCGAGGCTATGGCGCAAGGGCGCGATCCGAAGGCCATCATCCGCAATGCGGCGGTCGCCGAGAGCGTGGATCTGCCTTACTTCCAGAAAAAGGAGAGCGTGGAAGGCATCCCGTTGGGGGAGTACGACAAATATCCGTTGCTGAAAGCGCGCCTCAAGGCGTTTCGGCACTGCTACGGCCAACCACCTGAGGTGCGGCAGGCCTTCGAACAGGCCATGGGCATCGCAAGCCCATAATGGCGGCTACTGCACGGATCAAGGCTTCACGTATCTCGGCGAACGTCACGCGAAGCTTTCGTTAACTGCTGCGCTCGGCCTCAAGAGCGCGGCCCGCCCGTGCCCGAGCGCCTGGCCTGGCCCAGCGCCCGGCTGAGGCTCGCCTTCTGCTTGGCGTCCAGCGAATCATAGAAATGTTGCAGCATCGGGCTCATGCTCATCACTGCGAACAGCATGACATCCAGGCGATCTGCTGCAGCCGCGAATCGGCCCATCGCATCGAGGCGCGGATTGGTCGGGCAGGAAGCTGCGATAAGCTGCGCCATGGCGGACGATCTCAGCCGAAACGTTTCGAGGCCGGCGCGCTGCTGCTCATCCGGTGGTGCGGCGCGCTCGATTGCGCGCATGATCCAATCGGCGCTCCCTGCTCCCGGCTCGGTGCATGTCGGCGTGCGCCCCTCGGCGGCAGTGTGGCCGCGGCCGTTGGTAGCATCGGCTGCACGCTGCCCGGTCTGCGGCTCCGCTTGCCGCAACCGCTGCCGCTGTTCATCGTTCAGTGAGTTGTAGAACGTCTCGAGCGGCAGGCGAATGCTAAGCAACGCATCGTGCATCGCCCAGATGCGACTTTGGATTGCGTTGAGCCGCTCCGCGAGGTTCGCGGGGATATCGGTGGGGCACGTGGTCGTGATCCGTTCGACTGCTTGTGCCAGGGCGCGGCGCAGCTGTTCGAGTGCGCCGCGCTGCGATGCGTTCGGCCCGACGGCTTGCTCGATCCGGTCGATCAGCGCGTCGGCGTTCGCCGAAGTGGCGCCGCAAAGCTCGGCCGGCCCGATCGGGGCCTTCGCCCCATCGGTCGCCCGACCGGCAGGGGGCCGACCGCGGATACCTCGTTGGTCCTCGCCGTCTGGGCCCGCGAACGCCGTAGCTATGATCGTGTCATACCCGTAGGTCCAGAACCGGTCGTTGCCATCGGCAAACAACACGTAATCAGCAAGATCAGCGGCGGCTTCAGGCCAAAATAGCGCTGCGGCACTCGCGCGAGGAGGCTCGGCCGGCGCATTGGGCTGCGATTTGGGCATGTTGGTTGCGGCTTGGGGCGCGCTTGCCGGCCTTTGCGCGGCGGCCGGCGCAGGATGCCGCGCCCAGCGCGCAGCACTGCGGCGGCTCATGGATGCATGCGTTGTGCTGTGCCGGTGATGCCTTCCCGAATGACGAAACCCGCCGAACATCGCGCCTGCCACCGCGCCCAGCACGGCGCCCGGACCAAATCTCAGCCGGGCGTCCGCAGTCGAAGGAACGGCGAGCGATAAAGCGACGGCACCAAGAATGGGAAGCGTCCACGGGCGCATGACCGTTCTCCGGCCTGTTGCCGCACCTCATTTAACGGCCGAGGTTTGGCAAAGTTCCCTTGGCAGGAAACGCCACGGAGGCGAACTGCCGCGGCTAAGCAATAGGTTGAGAGCCGCGCTTTCGCGGGGATGCACGGAAGCGGCTATCTTGCGAGGGCTGCGATCTGCCAGGATTAAATGCGATGCACCGTTCCACTCATGTCGCGCTGGTTCTCCTGCTGCCATTGTTAACGCAGCCGGCGCAAGGCCAGGGGCCCGTTCCTCCGGGATTCGTCGACGCCGCGGCGGTGGTCGACGGGCTGGTCGTCGATATGCGCTATTTCGGCGACAATAATTTTGTGGGCGAACGGATCGACGGCTACAAGCGGCCGCGCTGCATCTTGTCCGGGCCGGCGGCAAACGCGCTCGCCGCCGTGCAGCGCGAACTTGAGGCGCAAGGACTTGGCTTGAAAGTTTTCGATTGTTACCGACCGCAGCGCGCGGTCGCACATTTCGTGCGCTGGGCGCAGCGGATCGACGACGTGAAGCGAAAGCACGAATTCTATCCCGACGTCGACAAGCGCGACCTCTTCAAGGAAGGCTATATTTCTGAACGCTCCGGCCATTCGCGCGGCTCGACACTCGATCTGACTCTGGTGCGATGTTCGGACGGGCGGGAGCTCGACATGGGCTCGCCATTCGACTTCTTCAGCCCAAAATCATGGCCGTCGGATGTAAGCGTCAGCGGCGCGGCGCACGCGAACCGCGCGCTGCTCGCCGCGGCGATGACGCGCGGCGGGTTTCGACCCTATAACAAGGAGTGGTGGCATTTCACCCTGTCCGATGAGCCGTTCCCGGACGCCTATTTCGATTTTCCGGTCAGGTGATCGCGAATTTCGATTGCGACCGCTGTTCATACCTCGATGAAGACTTTTCCCGCTTCGACGATGGTGGGATAAGTCTTGATCGGGACCATGCACGGCGGCGCCACGACTGCTCCGGTCCTGATATTGAACTGCCCGCCGTGAAAATTGCACTCGACGACGTCGCCTTCGACGAAGCCTTCCGAGAGGGAGCCGGGTCCGTGCGTGCAGTGATCGTCGGCGACGAAGAATTCGCCGTCGAGGTTGAATACGGCAAGCGTCAGGTCATTCCGCTCGACCTTCAAGACGGCTCCCGGCTCCACGTCCGACACGCTGCATAATTCGATCTTCGTCGGCATCGACTCGACTCAATTCGACAGTGCCGGCCATCACGCCGGCGCTGGCTGCAATCCGCGGCGCTCTCCAGCCTTGGAGAGCCGCAACACCGCTTCGAGGATGGCACTGGCATCGGCTAAGCCCTTGCCGGCGATGTCATGCGCGCTGCCGTGCCCGACAGATGAGAACAGGATGGGGCTGCCAATGGTCAGCGCCGCGACGGCATTCCGAGCCAGGAGCTTTGCCGCGATATGCCCTTGGTCATGCAGCATGACGATGAACGCGTCGACGCCTTGCCGGTGAAACATCGTGTCGGCGCCGAACGGGCCAGTGACCGCGAGACCGGCCGCGGCAGCGGCATCGATCTCCGGCTTGATGATTTCGATGTCCTCGCGTCCGAACAGGCCCCCTTCACCCGCGTGTGGGTTGAGGCCGCCGACGGCGATCCTCGGCACCGCCGTTCCCATGCGTCTGAGCGCGTGCTCTGTCGCCGCGATGACGCGAGCGACCCGTTCGCGCGTGATCATCTCGATTGCCTGCCGCACGCTGCGGTGCAGGGTGGCATGGACGATCCTCACATTATCGAAGCAGAGCATCAGGAAGACGTCCCCCTCATCCGTTCCGGTCTCGCGCGCGACGAAGGAGGGATAGCCGTCGAACGCGATGCCGGCGCGGGCGATCGAGGTTTCGTTCTGCGGCGCCGCAATGACGCCATCCACCTCGCCGGCGAGCGCGGCCTTGATCGCGGTGGCGGCAAAGGCCAGCGTGGCGTGACCAGACACTGAGCTGACGGTGCCGAACTCGAACGCGGCCAGACCGGTCTGTGCGCAGTCGAGCACATTGACATGTTCTGCGGACCAGTCGGCATCCTGGGCGCGCGCGATCACACGCAGATTGACCGGGAAGCGGCAGGCGTCGGCATGGCGTTGCAGTACGCGGGCGTCGCCGACCAGGACCGGCCTACAGGCGCGCCGCACCGCGGGATCCTGCGCGGCCTTGAGACTGATTTCAGGTCCAATGCCCGCTGGATCGCCGATGGCAATGGCAATTCTCGTCTTGTGGCCCATGCGTGGACACCCGCTCTTTATATCGGTTGCGCGACGCGCAGGCGCGAGGGGGCATCACTCCCATGGCATGAGGGATGCATGGATCACGTCCGGCACGCCCTCGCCACCGACGGACTTGATAGCGAGATCCACGTCTTTGAGCCCGAACCTGTGCGTCGTGACCTTCTCCAGCGGGAACCGCTTGGAGGCAAGCTGCTCGAGCGCAAGCTCGCAGGCCTTGAAGCTGTGGCCGCGCGCGCTTTTGATGGTGATGAACTTCACCGTGACCTTTTCCAGCGGAAAGTTCGGGAACTCCTTCATTTCACCTTGGACCACGATTGTCCCGCCTTTGCGCTTGAGCGCTTCCACGCCGAGCAGAATCGGGATGGTCCCAGCGCCAGCCGTGCAATCGAGCGCCACGTCCACGCCCTTGCCGCTGGTGATTTCCATGATGCGCGCGAGCGGATCCTCCTTCTCGACGTCGATGATGAAGTCGGCGCCCAGCTCTCGCGCGACCTGCATGCGGGCGCGGTCTTTGGATGTGCCGGTAACGATAATGAGCGCGGCGCCGGCCTGCTTGCAGATCACGATCTGCGAGAGCCCCTGTTGGCCCGGGCCTTGAATGAGGACGCGCGAATTATAGCCGACGCCGCCGTCGAACAGGGACCATTCCACCCCGTTCGCCATCGGGGTCACCAATCCGGCCAATTCCGGCGTGACGCCCTTCGGCACATGATGCACGACCGCGTTCCAGGGAAGATAAACGTAATGGGCAAAGCCACCCCACAGATGCGGGGCCTTCTCTGCCGACGTGTAGCCATAGCGGATCGCGTCCGGGTTGCGGCGCCAGTCGGTGTTTTCGCAGTGCCGATATTGGCCGAGGTGGCACCATTCGCATTTGCCGCACGCGACATAGTGCTCCACGAACACGAGGTCGCCCTCCTTGAAACCCTTGCGGCGAGTGAATTCGCGGCCCGCTTTGGCGATGGTGCCGATGTTCTCATGCCCCATGATCACAGGGCTCTTGGTGGGCGGCGTCTTGTAGAGCTTCACATCGGTGCCGCAGATTCCCGCGACCTCCATCTTCATCAAGGCGGCGTCATCCGGGATATCCGGCATGGGGTATTCGCGGATCTCCGTCTTGCTTGGAGCCACCCGCACCGCCGCCAAAACGCTTTCTGCCACCGAGACGCCTCCACTCATCAATGCCGCGCGCAATCTAGGACCGCGCCTGGATCGGTCAAGCTCGTTTTCATGCAAGCATGCGCAGGCGCGCTCGCGTGGATGGACAAGCTGCCGCAAGACGCTCCGATGCTCGTCGGCGAAATTGCCTGCGGACTGCCAGGCTGTCCGCCGCTGGAGACCGTGGTCGCGTTTTGGACCGACGGCGATACGCGGCATCATTTCAAGGTGTTCAAGCGCGTCGAAGAGGTCGTCCCCGACGACCTTCCTCCCGCTTGGCTAAAGAACGCGCTGATAGCGGTCGACGGCGAAGGGCTGGAGTGCTGTTGAGCGGGCGCTTATGCGCGAATTTGCAGCGGCACCAGGCGCATTGGGCGAGCGCAGCTTGCCGAAGCGAGGCCGAATGCCTACCCTGAAGCGAGCTGGAAGTAATTCGGTATCGCGGAGCGTTGGCTTGGTCGTGCGCCGCAGGTCAGATGATCACGGATAAAGCCGATGTTGCGGAAAGAACAGAATGAGCTGCTGACGCAAACCGGT
>Ga0126377_10001034_pt1 | contig 17833 bp, 8 predicted proteins | sample PanSoiMetPlot_22_FD_92647 | JGI IMG/M metagenome (GOLD analysis project Ga0126377, IMG submission 92647) | Tropical forest soil microbial communities from Panama - MetaG Plot_22 | ecosystem: Environmental > Terrestrial > Soil > Tropical forest > Bulk soil | place: Panama | collected 2016-02-17 | reverse complement strand
TGCATCAGGTTGAACTGGATAACTGGCGGGCTACCATTGTCAGTAATAACGCCAGTATCAAAAAGTTCCATTGATATGTCTTCGCGAATGGCGAGCATGCTCTGGTCCCACTGGCCCATGATCATGCTGTAGCCGCTGGCGCCCGTATTGAAACTCGTCAGGCCAGCGTTCGAGAAAACGATCGGCTCGCCGTACAGCATGCCCGTGTTCGGCGCGCCCTGGAAGCCGACGTCATCGCCGTAGATCAGCAGACCCTTGGTCGTATCGCGCAGGCCGCGGAGCTTGGCCTTGACCTGGCGGCGAGCCCAGAAGCCAGTGACGTCGAAGCCGTCGGCCTCGACCAGGCCCATGGCGTTGTTGACGTCGTCGAGGTAGTCGACTGTCGAGGTGCCGGCGACCACCAGGTTGCCCGCCGAGTTGGCGGCGGTCACGACTGCGGTCGGGAACGAGGCGGGCGCGTTGGTACCGAAGAAAATCGCGTCATCCAGCGCCACGCCGAAGGCTTCGGTGACTTTGGGCTTGACCTGGGCCCAGAAGTCATAGTCGATGTCGTCGAGCAACGCCTGGGCGATGGGGATGATGACCGCCATCTCCTCGGCGTTCAGGTACACGTTGTCCCAGACCATGGAGGTGGTCTGCTTCATGCCGCGATCGCGCGCATCCAGTGAGGCGCCCGTAAGCCAGTAGGCGATCGGCAACTGGGTGTTGACCGGGATGCGCTGCTGGGCGCGCTTCATGGTCACGTGCGGCATGAGCTGCATGGCCGCGGACTTGACCGCGATGGATTGGACGATCTCGCGTTGAACGTCCTCGGGGATCAACGGGGATGTGCCGGGGGTGACGCGTCCGGCAACTGAGTTGTACGGCGTGAGAGTGTCCTCCTACAGGCTGCGGTGGCGGCTCATGCCCTGGCGGAGGAGGCTGCTGACGGTCTGGTCCCCACCAGAGGCGCCATTGCCGCTACCGATGAATTCGGGTTCGGTGGTTCCACGGCGGAACTCACTCAGGACCTGCTTCCTGAAGGCGCTGTTGGAGCGGAGGCGTTTTTCGGCTTCCTTCGCGCCTTCTTCTTTCCAGTGCTTTTCGAGCGCCTTGAGGCTCTCGCTGACGATCAGCTTGCGACCGTCGAGCCCGACCCCAGCGCCCTCGAGCTTGAGGATGCGCTCGCGCTCGGAGGCTGGCAGCGACTGCACCAGCGGATCGAGCGAGTATTTGTCGTGCTCGGCGCCGATCTGCTGGAAGAGCGTGGTGACCTGCTGGTCGTTGAACGCGTGCTGCTCGGCGGATCGCTCTTCCTCGGCGTATTGCCAGGGGTCCTCGTCGCGCAGTTTGCGCCTTCGATCGGCGTTCGCCTGGGCGAGGCGTTTGGCCTCGCGACGCTGCGTCTCCGCGTCTACCCGCTTCTCGAGCTCCTCCCGCGTCAGTGTGAACGTCTCGGTTGCTGATTCCCGACCGGGTGGCGGCTGACTTCCTTCGGCTGACTCAGCTTCTGCCTCCGGGCGGCCGCGCCACAGGCGACGCCACCACGGCGGAGTCTGCGTTGTCTCGTCAGGTGAATCAGACGCGGCCTCAGTCTGGCTAGCACTCGGCGCGACCTGTTCGTCGGACGGAGATGGATCTGTTGGCTGCATCATAACTTCCTAAAAAGACGGTTGGTAGGGACCCGGCGTGTAGTTCCAGGGTGAGATGCCGCCGGTGTAGGCCGTCGCCGCACCATAGTTCTGGCCCGGCACAGCATTCATGGGCATGAGTGGCGGTGGAGTCTGTCCCGAATAAGGCATCGGCTGCGGTTGGGGCGCTGGCTGGCCAGTTGGCTGCGGCATCGGCTGTAACTGCGGAGCTGGTGCCTGAAACCGGTAGTTCGTTGGACTGAGCGCGCCTGTGATGTCCATGCCCTGCGCCGTCGCCAGACCCGTCGGGTTCGGCTGGCCGGTGGCGAGCTGCGCCGCGGTCGGGCTGATGTGCGCCAGCGCCTGCGCCGTCGCCTGCTCGTAGATCTTGTTGTAGTCCGGCATCGGCGTGACGAAGGCCTTGTTGAACTGCTCTGCGCTCGGCGCGTTGGCCATGTTGCCCGACTGGATGCCGCGCAGCGCGGTGTTCATGAAGTCGCCGTAGCCTGGCCCGACACGCGTCTCGCCGGCGATGGCGCGCGTGACCTCGGTGCCCGCGTTCTGAGCGACCTGCAGGTTCTGCCGCGCCAGGTCCTGCTGCTGCTTCTGCTGCGCCTGCTGGATCTGGACTTTGGCCGGCTCGACGTTGGTGCTCCACCAGGAATCGAAGTCCCTCTGGGCCTGGTCGACGGTGTAGCCGCCGCTACCGATCTTGCCCTGCAACTCGGCGAGCTTGGAGTTGGCCTGAGATGACAGTTGCGCGACTCGCTGCGCCGGATCGGTGGGCTGGTAGTTCGGGTTGGGAACGTTCTGCAGTTCCCCGCCGGGCATGCGCTGGACGAGATTCGGTACGTCCGTCCCGGTCGCCACCATCGTCGGCTGCGCGGCGGGCGTGCCGGCCATCGGCGTGGCCGGGATGCTGGTGTCGACGTCGTAGTTGCTATCGTCGCCACCCCGATACGTGACGTGGTAGACGTAGCCGCCGATGACCTTGGTGCCGGGCTCGCCGGCCTTGTGCAACGCTGCCCCCTGAGCGCGCGACTGCTTGGCCGCATCGGTGTACGGCACCGGGTCGAAGGTCGTGTCGGGGTCGAAACCCTGGCCGCCGCCGCGCGACACCTGGCGGTAGATAAAGCCGTCCGGTCCCAGAATGAACTGCGTCGCGCCCGCCGGCGGGTTGGGATCCGGCACACCCTTGGCCGGCTCGTAGCTGCCGTCCGCCTTCTGGACGTAGACCGTGCCCTGCTGGGTGATCGAGCCCGGACCGGTCGGCTTTGCCGCGGTCGTCGGCATGCCCGGCATCGGCTTGAGCACCTTGTCGGCCGGGTCCACGCCGTACCAGACCTTCGAGCCGTCGGGTTGGTCGATCTGGCGCGGGTCGCCCCAGGCTTCCTTGTCCTTGGGGATGACCGGCATGGAATCGATCTGCTTCGGCTTGCCGTCGGCCGGATCGACGCCATACCAGACCGTGTTGCCCTGGGCATCCTTCCCGGTGGTGATGTTCGTCCAGCCCTTCGGCAACTGGGGTGCGCCCGGCACCGGCTCGAAGGTGCCGGTGGCGTTGTTGGTGCCCCACAGCGTGCCGCCGATTTGCATCATGCCGCTGTGGCCGAGCTTGTTGGGGTCGGCCTTCTGCTGGTCGATGATGTCGTTGAGCTGGAAGCCCCAGCCCTGACCGGTGCCCGGATCGCTGGCGGTATAGACGCCCGGCTTCGACGGATCCTCCCAGACCTTGGCGAACTTGAGCGTCTTGATCTCGTTGGAGGTCGGATTGCGGATGTTGATGACGTACGAGTTCTTCGGGGTGTCGATGGTCGCCGCGACGGCCGGATCCGGATTCGTCGGGTCGTAGAGCGGGTTGGCCTTGCTGTCGACTTCCTGGATTGGCGTCACGCCGGTGACCGTCCAGCCGTTGTAGCCGTTGTCGCGCAGCATGTCGTTCATCGCCCACAGGTCGTAGCCGGCTGCCCCGGGCGCGGGACGCTGCATACCTGCTGGGCTCGTTGCGGCCGTCACCGGCGCGGTACGCGGCTGGACGTTGCCTGAGAGCTGGCCTGCCGCTCGAGGCGTGACACCCGAAGGTCCGCCGCCGGATGGCTGCGCCGGTGGGCCAGGGGTATACGTCCCGCCGGGCAGGCCCGGCATAGGCATGCCACCAGCACCGGGCGTCGCGGCTGGCGCTGCGGCCGCGGTGGCAGGAGCGGCGTTGGTCGCGGGCGGAGCGGCCGGGTAGCCGGCGGCCTGTCCGCCGATGACCTGCCCGGTGCGGTCGTTGACCAGGATGCGCGTGCCGTCCGGCAGCGTCTTGTAGCTATATCCGGGGGGCAGGGTGACGTCGACCATGGAGTTCTCCTATGCCGCCGCTTGGCGCGCCTGCTGGACGCGAGCGGTTCGTTCGGACGCGGGAATGCTGCGCAGCACCTCATTCTGGGCTCGCTGTCGCGCAATACCCGTGACGTACTGCACCAGCCGCTCGCGCGTGCGCTGGTTGCCACGCTGCCACATACTGGTGCGAAACGCCCGCTGCAGCGAGTCGTCGATGTAACGGTTCGTCGACTCCTGGAGCCGCGCTTGCTCGTCGCGCAGCAGCGGCAGCGTGCCGATCTTGCCGCTGACCGGCGAAGGCTGCCACTCGACGCCACCGCTTCTGAGCGTGCGGATGGCCGAGGGCGTGAGTTTCTCGGCGACGGCGTTCTCGAGCAGTTGGCCACCGGTGCCGCGCACGAAGCGACTCGCCAGGCTACCGATGACCGGCAACTCTGAGGGTGCGCCGGGCGTGCGTGCGGCGCGACCGGTCGCGGCATCGACGGTGTTCAGGAAGGTAGAGCCGAGTCCGTTGCCCACGTCGCGAATCGCGAAATCGACCTGCGACGGGTGGATGCGGTCCGCCTCGTGCCCGGGGATGGCGTTGACCGCGCGCTCGAGGATCGGCGCTAACGCGTGACCCAGGTTCGAGGCGTTGGCGTCGCTGTACTGGTTGGCGATCGTGCTGCCGCGGAACAGGTCGCGGTTGAGGGCAAGCTGCGCGATCGTGCCGGGACCTGAGGGCACCATGCCGTAGATCGCGCCCTCTGCCGATCCGGAGGATCCGAGGGGCAGCAGATTCTGGGCAGCGGCGCCCGCCAGATCCGAGGCGGACATCGGCGTGCCGCGGCCCGACATGCGCTTGTAGGCTTCCCGTCCGGCGATAACAAACGGCATGAACTCCTGCGGAATGGGCAGGAAGATCTTCTGCGGCACGCGGTTCCCCTGCGCGTCGCGCGGCTGCTCGCCCGGCAGCATGATGCTGATGCCCATGTTCTTGAGATAACTGGGCTCGTCCTCGTAGTCGCGCGCTCGCTGCGGGTCGGAGTAGTTGTAGGACTCCGTGGCCGCCGCGGGAGCGCCCAACAACGTCAGCCCGGCCGCGAGCGCACCCTTCGGGTTATCCCTGAGCAAGCGTCCCAACTGCGCGGTGCCCTGCACGCCAGCGTTGAAGAATGGCACGTAACGGTTGATCTCGCGCGTGAGCGTGCCGGCCTTGTTGAAGTCGACCGACGCGTCTCTCGCGCGCATGGCCGCCTGGAGCGGCGACTCGCCCCTGGCAAGGGCCACCTGCTGGCTGGCGACGCGCGGCACCATCTCGAGCCGATCGCCGAGCGCCTTGCTCCAGCCGAAGCCGGCCACGTCGCCGAGCAGTTGTTTCAGATCCGCGGCATTGCGCACCGTGAACGCGTTGCCCCGCGTCAGCCGGCGTAGCGCCTCGTCGGCGTTCGCCAACTGGCTACCGCCACCACCAAACCAACCGCCACCACGCAGGCCACCTCCCTGTTGGAAGAGCTCACGCGCCTGCTCGCCGGTCATGCGTCCGCTGCCGAGCCCTTCCATGACGTCGCCGAACGCGCTCAGATACGCGCGCATGGCGCTCGGCCCGAGGCCCAGATTCTGGCCCAGGCCCAGGCGCGTGCCCATGCCCAACGCGAGAGCGGCGCCGATCTTCTGACCGCGATTGGGGTCGTCATCCGAGGTCGTCGCCGCGGTGAGCGCGGCCGGCCCCAGGTTGATGGCCATACCCGGGATGCCACGGTAGCCGCTCTGTGCCGTCTGACGAAGGGCGTAGGCCATGGCGTCGCGCGCCAGGTTGACCGGCAAAAACAGCGGGTTGCGCTGCACCGCCGTCTCGCGAACGATGTGCGCCGGCGCTTGCAGGATCTTCGCCAGCGTCGAGGTTTCGCCGCCGGCGCTCTTGACCATCTCGCGAATCAGCCCGTTGCTGGTCACGAACTGCTGCTTGCGGCCATCGATCATGGCGCTGATCTTGACCTCGCCCTTGCCGGGCTTGGGCTTGTAGTCCGGGTGCAGCAACGGACCCTCAGCGCCGCCACGGTCAACGTACTCCTTGACTGAGGACGCGATGCGCTGCAGCTCGCCGCCCTCGCCGCCCTGCGCATCGACGAGTGCATTGACCAGGCGGTTCTTGGCGACGCTCTTGTAGTGCGTGTCGGCTTCCTTGATGAGTGCCGCGACGTGGTTCTGGTGCTCGAGGGCGGAGCCTTCGGGCGTATAGCTGCGCAGTCCGGCGTCATTGACATTAAAGCGACTCCCGCGCTGCAATCCGCCAGCCTCGTCGTTGATGTAGTCGAGCATGCGCGTCGGAGTGTGAAAGTCGTAGGTATTGAGCAGGTCGTCCATGGTCTGCTGGTCGATCAGGCCACCGTCGACGCGCTCCTGCAGCATCTGCTTGCGGAAATCCTGAATCGCCTGCAGCCCGTTCTGCATCTTCTGCCAGGTTTCGGGATCGTCGGCGTACTTGTTCCTCAGGTCCTCGATCTGCTGCATGACCTCCGGATAGTGGATGGCCTGACCTTCCGGGCCGCGGAACTCGCGTCCGGTGAGTTGCGCCCAGCCCTGCGCGCGGGCGTACTCGGGCAGGTCGGCCGTCGCCTGGTCGACGTCGCGCTGCGCCTTGTTTACCTTTATATACGCGCGCGCGAGGTCGTCCGTCAGTCCCTGCTGGCCACGATCCTTCGCAGCCTGGAGGCGATCGAGGTTCTGCTGCTCGTAGCGCAGCCTGACTCGGGCAGCCGCGAGCTCGGGCGTGACCGCCGGCCGCGGTGCTTCGCGAGCGGCCTGAGCGGCAGTCGCGGCGCGCTCGCCGACCGCTGCCTCCCGCGTGGCGACGTTTTCGCCCATGGCGTGGCGCAGTCGCGTGACGCGGTCCTCGGCGTAGCCCACCTGGCGCGCCATGCTGGCCAGGCGTCGCTCGTAGGTGGCGCGCTCGACGTTGCTCACGCCGGTCGGCTGGATGGGCACGCGCGGCTCGCGCGCCATCATGCGATCGAACGCGGCATTCGCCCGGCGCGCGTCGCTCTCGGCGATGATCAGGTCGCGCTGCTCTGGACGCCGCACGAGCTCGCCCTGTGGCCCGCGCAGGGTTTGCTCGTGGGCGTGGGCCGCCGCCGCGTCGCGCGCGGTCTCGAGCGCGTCGTCGACCGCGGCCTGCGCGTTGCGCACGCGCTGACCGGCAGCGTTGAGTGAGATCGATTCGCGCGTGCGATGCACCCCCAGGTCGATGGCGCGCTGGTCGGCGAGCGCCTGGGCGTGAGCATTTTGCGCCTGATCGAGAATCGAGTTGGCTTCGTCGAGGCGCTGCTGGGTGCGCGTGGCGATGCCGCCCTCGAGCGCCTGCTGCTCGGCACGCTTCGCCAATCCCTCGGCGGCAGACTGGTTGGTGCGGTTTTCGACCAGGTTGTAGAAGTCCGGCAGCGCCGAGGTCGGGATATCCCTGAGCGCGGGACCGATGGCCTGATCGACAGAGGTCTCGGCCTGGTGGGTGGGGTCGAAGCGCGCCAGCAAACCGACGCGTTCTGAATCGGTGAGGGGTCGGCCGAGGCGCCGCTGCAGATCCTGCTCGATGTGGTCGAGATCGACGTTACTGTTGACAAACAGTCGGACGAAGTTGTCCCAGGCACCGGCCGCGCCGCCGCGGCTGAGCCCATTCGCCGCACTTGCCTGGCCGTCGCGCACGATCTGCTGCACCGGACTGGTGCTGCCGACGTTGCTGCCGAGGATCTCGCCGATGACGTCAGCGGCACGCTCGCCCACCGGCGTGCCAAACAGATCTTCGGTCGCGCCGCGCGCCATGCCGGCTACCCGCTCGGCCCCAAACACGTCCTCGAGTGCGGATACGGCGCGTTGTCCGCCGCGACCGAGCACGTCCTCGGCACCGCCGAGCAGACGCGCCAGGGGATCGATCAGGTCCGGGATGTCCAGGCGTGGGTCGGCGCCGAGCCGCGGATCGTAGATGCCGAGGCCACCAGGTCCGGGACTGGGGCGCGGCAGGTTCAAGGCGTTCTCGCCGCCTCTGGTGATCGCCTCGCGGATGGCGTCGGCGATCGACATGTTCTTCGTGTCGGGCGGCAGCAGGTCCGGTGCGCCGACGAGCTGGCCGAGCTTCATGCCGCCCGGTAACGTCTGGAGTTGCTCGATCATCTGGCGCGCGCGCGTACCGACATCGGCCTGGCCTTCGACAGCCTCCGGCTGCTGGTTCTGGTCCTGTTGATCCTGCGGCTGGCGCGGTCCGGCGGGCGGGCCTCCGCCGAGACCGACGGCCGACAGCGCACTGGTAATGGCGTTGCCAACGAGGTTGCCGAGGTTGTCGAGCGGGCTGGCGGGTGCCGTGTCCGGTAGTTGTGGGGCTTCCGCTGCTTTCGGCAGGCTGGCGATCTCGACGGCGCGGTTGAGCTGCTGCACGCCGGGATCGTTCGACGCGGGCAGGCGCGAGGCGCCGAACGTGGGCGCGCGCAGGCTGCTGAACAAATTGGTCGCCTGCTGCTTGACCTGGTCCAGCGCGGTCTGGGGCGTGGTCGACGACGACGGCGCGGCCACGGTCGGATTGTTGGCCAGCAGCGCGCCCTGCACCGTGCCCATCAGATTCTGCATCTGGTTCGCGGTCATCCACTCGGCGCCGCCCTTGAGGTCCAGACCCGAGCGTCCGACGTGGAACTGCTGGGTGGCCGGGTTGTAGCCGTCGGCGTAGAAGTAGTGGCCGGGCGTGGAGATGGTCACCGGGTTGCCACTCTGCGCCTCGGTGGCCATGGCCTGCACGTCGGGACCGATGAGCTTTGTCGGGATGCCCATCCGCTCGAGCAGTTTCTGCTCGCTGGCGATACCGGCCATGCCGCTCTGGGCGGTCCAGCCGACCTCTTTGGCCATGTCGACAGCCTCGCGCAGCGTCGGGTTGCGGCCGTAGGCCTGGGCGAAGCGGACCGCGGCGGCCGGTCCGCAGGCTGCGTAGGCCTCGTCCGCGGTGAGCTCGCGATCGCCGAACTGGCTCGTCGACAGCGCCGTCGATGCGGCTTTATCCAGCCCCGTCGTCTGACCTGCTCCAGGAGGAAGGGCTGAGCCAGACGGCGGGGCGGCTTGCTGGGCCGGCTTGCCCGCGTTGCCGAGGATCGTGGTGACGTAGGACTGCGTTTCCTTGTAGGGCGGCACGCCACCGTACTGGGCGACCGCGCCGGGACCGGCGTTGTAGGCGGCGAGCACCTTGGTCCAGTCGCCGCCGTACTGCTGGAGATGCTGCGCGTCCATCTTCGCCGCGGCATCCAACGCGGCGTAGGGATCAGTCGGATCCAGATTGAGGCCGGCGGCCGTGGCGGGCATGAACTGGGCGATGCCGATGGCGCCGGCTGGGCTCTGCAGTGGTTTGCCGGACGATTGGAATGGCTGAAAACCGGACTCCTGCTGGATCTGGGCGACGAAGATGTCCGGGTCGATGCCCGCGTTGGTGGCTGCCTGACGGGCGTAAGCGCGCAGGTCGCCGCCCACCGGCACGCTGCCTGACGGCATCGGCAGCGAGGTGTCCTCGGCACCGGGCACTTGCGGAACCTGCGGCACGCCGGGTACCTGTGGGATCTGGGGCACGCCCGGCACCTGGGGCACCTGCGTCCCGCCGGGCTGCACGCGCGGGCGCACCGGCTGACCGAGGGCCGGTTCCGGCGCCTGGGGCGTGATGGTCGTCGTCGGCAACTGCGTCGGCGGCAGGCCGATGGGTGGCGGGGGTGCCGGTGCTGGCAGTGGGGCGGGAGCCGGCCGCGGCACGGGCACGCCAATCGGCAGTTGCGGCATCTGCGGGATCTGGGGCGACGGCAGGGGGATCTGGGTCGGCAGTAGCGGCAGGGCGCTGGTCGAGGCGAACTCGCGCGGCTGCTCGTAGCCGGCCATACCCAGCCCGGCGATGCGCGCCATGTTGTTGGTGCCGAAGGTGAAGCGGTCGATGCGCGTCTGGTTGGACTGCCCGAACTGGTCCGCCTGGTACGAGTTGTAGGCGTCCTCCGGCACGTCCGGCAGCGACGGCATGCCCATCAGTACAATTCACCCCACACGTTGCCCCCGCGTCGTTGGACCGACCGGGGGCGCGACACCACGGAGGAATGAGCTCCATGATGTATCGACAGCATAGGCTTTGTAGCTGCGGTTGCGGTGAGCTGCTGGATCCCTGGGATCAGCATGGACACCGTTGGCGACGTTTTGCGGCTGGACACAACAGTCGTCAGCGAGGACACTGGCGATTCAGGGAACGCACCTGTCCAACGTGCGGGACAGTGTTTGTTCGCAAAACTTCCGACGATCAGCGGTTCTGTAGTCGGCCGTGTATCGATTGGGACAGACGTGGCCGAGCGCCCAAGTTGAGCACGTTCTGGAAATACGTGGATGTCGTTCTTGAGGGCGATGACTGCTGGGAATGGAAGGGATTCCGTCGTAAAAACGGCTACGGCGTTACGACCGGGGATGGGAATCAAACCACAAAGCGCACGCAGATGGGTGCTCACCGACGGTCCTGGATCCTGACGAATGGCCCCATCCCGCGCGGATTGTTCGTCTGCCATCGTTGCGACAACCCGCCTTGTGTCCGTCCAGATCATCTGTTTTTAGGAACGCACATCGACAACATGACCGATATGCACGCCAAAGGTCGCGAAGCACGAGGGGAGCGCGCAGGCATCCGGCGGTTGAAGGCTCAGAACCGGCTGTACCTGCATATCATCGCCTACCTTATTGCAAACGGAATTGCCCAATAGCAGGAGTAGTGGTTGCGTACTTAGGAAGCGACTGTTGGAAGAGGTTTTTCGCGTCGTCTTGCGTATAACCCTGGGATTCCCAGACCCCTAATAGCATTTGCTGTTGCGAAGGTGCGAGATTATTCCAGGTCTGTGGAGCCATTTGGTTTGGCGCGACCAGGCTATTTTGCGCATTTTGTAGGTCTTGTTGGCTTTGTTGGACCGTGCCTCCACCAGTAACCTGATTAACAAAGCCCGGTAGCGTCACTGCCTGAGGCTGGGTACCGGTGGTAGCTCCACCGCCCGGGATGTACTGACCAGCCGCTGCGCGAACAAGGTCGCTCATGCCTCCCGGCGTGGCTCCCAAAACTTGCTGATACTTCGCATAATCCGCGGGTCCCCTGAGTCTCGAGAGCAGATCGAGGTAGCCCTGCGCGGTTTGCTGCTGCAGTTGCTGGTTGAGCCTGGCCTCCTGGGTGCTTCTCAGCCACTGGGTGTAGTTCTGCTCCTGCTGGGCCATCGTCTGCTGGCCGGCGGTCGGCGCGCCATACGCTCCGTAGAGCGCTTGCATCTGCAGCGTCGGCGCGTTCTGGTTGGGGATTGGCACGCCCGCGTTGACGAGCGCCTGGTTGGTGCCCTGCGCCCAGGCCTGAGCGGCTCTGGTGCGGTCGTTCTGGTTGTACTGCAGCCAGAAGGCCTGCTGATCGCCGGGCAGCTGGTCGAACGTGCCGCCGCCGATGGTCTCGCCGCGGGCGTTGTAGGCGGCCAGCGTCTGGGTCGGGTCGGTATAAAAACCGGTGAGCTGGCCCGCGTTGTAGGCGGCGGCTTGCTGCTGCTTCTGGTAGTCGAGCGTAGGCGTCGATGGACCGGTCGGCGGACCCATGGCCAGGCGTTGCAGCGTGTTCCAGTCGACCGGCTGGGCGCCGGCCATGAGCGCCTGAGCGTTGGTGCCGCGTTGGGCGGCCGTCTGGGCGAGGCCCTCAGCGCTGGTCATCTGCACGGAGCCGTCGGTATTGACGATGCCGTACGCCGGACCGAGACCTGGGGTGGTCGAGGGTGCGGTCAGGATGGTGCCCGGCGTGTACTGGCTGGCGACGGGCTGGGCGAAGTAGCCGGTCTGCCCGGCGATGGTGGCCTGATTGGCGAGCTGCTGGTTGGCGAGCGTCTGCCACTGACTGATGGCCGACTGGGTGGGCGTGCCGGCGGGCGGCTGGGTGGGGCCGCCGGGGCCGAAGGTGTACCAGTTGCCGCCGGGCGCGTAGCCGTACTGCGTGCCGAGGTTGCCCGCCTGGGTGAGCGCGGCCTGCGCCTTGTCGAAGGCCAGGCGGTCCGAGTCGCCCTGCAGTTTGGCCTGGTTGTAGGTGTTCTGGGCGATGGCCGACAGCATGCTCGCCGAGGCATTCACCGCCTGCGGATTCAGCGTCTGGGTCTGAGAGACGACGGAGTTCCAGTCGATCGACATCTAGCCAGTCCTCCTGGGAATGCCCTGCCACTGGCTGACGTGGGCCGGGCGCGAGCCGTACCAGGTCGGGTACCAGCCGCGCTCGAGCGCCTTGTCGAGAGCGAAGTCGACGCTCGCGCGCCAGGCCGCGGGATCACCCGGCTGGTAGCCGGTGGCTTGTGTGAACTCGGTGCCCAGGCCGGGCACGTTGCCGTACTGCTGATAGCCGGGCCCGCCGTAGTGGAGTTGGAAGGGCCACCAGCTCGAGCCCGTGGGGAAGGTCCCGCGCACTGCGGGGTCGGTGAAGGCGGGCTGGTTCGGGTTGCGCGGATCGCGGCCGCCCTCGAACCAGGCCACGGACATGGCCACCTCGGGGTCGATACCGCGGGCGCGCGCGGCCTGGTCGATGTAGGTCTGGATCTCGCCGGGCTGGGGATGCGCCGGATCAACCCGATTGGGGGTACCGGTGAAGTAGTTGGGCTGCTGGTACTGGTAGTCGGCGAGCGGCACCACCGCTTCGGGTCCGGCCTCGCCGATCAGCGCCAGGGTCGGCTGGGTGACCACGCCGCCCTGGGCCATGGGTCGCACGATAGGTGTGATGTTGGGAGCCGGCGCGGTCATCGTGCCGCGCGGCAGGAACGGCACCGGCACCGGGGAGGGTGGCGGTGCCGGCGCCGTCTGCGTGCTCGGCGGGCCGCCCATGCCTGGCGGGGTCGGTAGCCTGAGGTTCGGGTAGGCCTTGAGCACGGCCTTGTAGACCTGGGTGAAGCCGAGCGGGCCCAGTCGCTGGATCTGCGCTTCGCGGCCCTGCAGATTGGGCGTGCCGTCGGGGTTGAACAAACTGTCGCGGTAATACTGCAGTTTCTGCTCTTCGCTGAGTGGCGCCGCGCCGGGGGCGAGCCCGCCGGGCGCCATGGCCAGCGCGATCTTGGTCGAGGTCGAGTCGATCCATAGCGCGAGGTCGTCGGCGACGCTATCTATTAAGGAAGGAGAACTGCGACCCCGCGGCGAGGTGCTAGTCGACCTTGGCACGTCCGGGGTGGTATCCGGGTAGGCGGGCTGCATCTAGCGACCTCCCGGCACGATGGGCAGCATGTTGGGTGGCGGGTTGGGCACGACACCTGCGCCGGGGATGCCACCCGGCGGCATCGCGCCACCCGGACTGGGTGGGGGTGGCGCGATGGGCAGCCCCGCACCGGGAGATGGCACCGGATTGGGAGGCATGCCGCCAGCACCCCCCGAGGGTGGGGTACCGGGTGTCCCGGGCACATTCGTCGGCGGGCCGCCGGGCGCGCCGCCCATCATCTCCTGGATGCTGGGCATGCCGGGCGCGTTCATCTTCTGCGCCTGCAGGGTGCCGAGCTTCTGGGCGATCTGGTCGAACAGCATCTGCTGGATCTCGGGCCGCTGCTTGGTGTCGTGCAGCAACCAGCTCTTTTCGACTTCGTCGGGATTGCTGCCCGCGTCGGTCACGGCGTCCTCGTACGAGATCAGTTTGAGCTGCATCTTCTCGCCGATGGCGCGGATCTCGATGATCTCGTTCGACGGCGTCGACGGACTCAGTCGGACGGTATACCTGTGAACCCCGTCCAGGTCGTCCGGCCCGAGCTTGAGCCACGAGCCCTTCAATTGTCCCGAGCCGACCTTGGCGCCCGGCCTGGAGACCTGCTCGCCCCAGGCGTACACGTTCTCGGCGATGCAGTTTTCGATCAACCAGCTTTCAAAACCGGTGCGCTCGGCGAGCGCCACCTCGGCGTTGCTGACGATCGGGTTAAAGGCTAAACCTGCCAGATAGGCGGCCTGGTTCAAGGCATACCCGCTCTGATCGCCGCCCACCGCGCCGCTGAACGCCGCGGGCATGGCGCGCTCGATGAGGGCCTGGATGTTGGTGATCAACTTGCCCGCGTCGGCGCCCGACTGCGGCTGATCCACGGGTGAGACATCAAACGGGTACAGCTTGCCCGGCTCGATCTTCTGTCCCGCGGCCGCCTCCCTGCCGTCGAGGCCGTACGGCGGCTGCGCCAGCCCGGGGATGGTGCCCGGCGGCTGGGTCTGCTTCCACGTCGGGAATCCGGTGAGATAGGCCGCGTTGCCCTGCACAGTCAGCAGGCTGTCCAGTAACCGAAACAGTTGCAGGTAGCCGTACAGCACGCTCAGCCCGGCGTGCTCCGGCAATCTGCTCCCCGTGGTGATCCCCAGCGCGTGGAAATATGGACCGCGCAGGGTGTGCAAATACGGGTCGCCGTAGTGGTGGCGGGTGACCTTGCACAGCGTCGCCTTGCTGGTGCCTTTGGCGCGCTGGTTGGGTCCCTGCAGGCAGATGACCTGCACCTGGTCGTCCCACGCCTCCAAACACCGCAGGCTCTGGCTGCCCGCGCTCTTCATCACGCGGCTCCACTCGGCCCTGGCCAGGCCGGCGGCGCGCGGGTCATACCCCGACCACGTGTCCGGTCCGACCACGTTGCCGCTCGCATCCAGCCCCGCGCCGAAGCGCTCGAGGGCCTCCAGATACGGCAGCTCCTTGATCTCGACCACCGAGGTCAGCCCGTTTTCGTTCATCGTGTAATAAAAAGTCTCGGGCGGCACGTCCGTGGTGGCGATGGGGTACGGCAAACTCAATTTGAGGTGCTCGGTGTGCTTGTCGTAGGCCAGGTCCTGGGCGTGCTGGTCGAGCTCGCCATCCTCGAGTTCCTTCTGATACTCGCTCGCCTTGGAGCCATAATCGGCCCAGGCGACGCTGCTTCGCTCGCAGGTCTTCAAAATGGCCTCGCCCTTGACGGCGAGCGCCCACATGAACACGCGGAACAACTGCCTGCGCGATTCCTGCTCCTGCCTGGTCCAACTGGCCTCGAAAAAGCGTTCCCGTCTGGTCGAATTCTCCTGATACACGTCGCCGAAGCCAATCGGACGAAAGCCAATCTGCGGTCCGTTCACGCTCAGCGCCGCGGCGATATTCTGGGCGATGTGCAGCGCCAGTGGCGCCCTGACCTCGACGGCGGTCTTGCGGTACGCCTCCGGGATTTCGATCGGGAACTCCTGGAACAGCGTCGCGTCGATATCCTTATATAAGGTGTCGCGATCCGCGAAATCGCGTTGCAACTGGTCGGCGAGCTCGACGGTGGCCCTTTCCATGGCCTCGACGTCCTTCGGAGAGGTGATCTCCTCAGGATCTTTGGCCAGGGTGGCCATTTTTTCCTAAGCCCTCCGCCAGGTCGGATGGTGCTCAAATCCGGCGCAGCCCACAAAAAAGCGCCACAGCCAGACGCTGCGACGGCTGAACCACCACTGCCGGCCCCGATACACGCGATTCATCCTCGCCTCGCTAAACTACATGCATAATGCTGACTCCTGAGTGGAAACTGGCGGTCAATCGACGCTTTGCTGCGCGCCAGCAGGCCACCGCACCTGAGCGACGTTGCGAGATGTGCGGCACGCTGTTCCACCCCTTTCCTCGGAGTCAGGGCCGCTTCTGTACGCGGAAATGCTCGGCTCAGCGACGGTATCGGACGAAGGAACAAGCGTTTCTGGTTTCGATGCCGCGAGGTGTGGCGCCTGACGTTTGTCACGTCTGGCTGGGTTACTGCGATAAGGATGGCTACGGCGTCTTCCGCGCTGAGCGAAACCCGGTCCCCTACAAAGCTCACGTCTACGCTTGGGAGCGCACCATGGGTCAGTCGCGACCGGCCAACATGCTGGTCTGCCATACCTGTGACAACCCACCGTGTGTCAACGTCAACCATCTTTTCCTCGGAACTGATGGCGACAATGTTCGAGACATGACCCGCAAAGGACGCGGGCGCAATCAGCACAGTCACCCCCAGCGCACCTCAACTGGGTGAGTTGGACGCGCGGGCTGCGCTTCGGCACACAGGCCGTACCGGCAACTGTCTACGGCATGGTCATTGATCTTCTGACCTCTGACCACATCTGCCACATCCTCGGGATCGAGCTGATCCATCACCTGGGCCGGAAACTCCCTGATGAGATTCGGGCAGCGCTCACGCATCAACTGCAACCGTGGCGGTCCGTCGTTGTGCGCGAGCGCTCGCCGTACCACGGCCCAGCCCTGCTTGCGGTTATTCATGCCCGGGTAGATCGGCGCCAGACCCGCCGCGGCGTAGACCCAGGCAATCGCAGGCCTCTGCTGCTCCGTCCGCGCGTTGAACATCGCAGGATCAAGGACGAACATATTGATTCGCTCCCCCTCAGAGCGCTGACGAATCAACTCGGCTTGCTGCTCGTCCCGCAACCCGGCTGCGTAAATTTCGCGATAACAGTAAATCCGACGATCCTCGGGACAGCGCGCGAACCACAGTGCGCAGAACGGCGCCGCAAACCCATAGTCCACACTGCACCACCGCGGCCAGTCGCCCGGCGGATCAAACGCGTCGATCACGTGTACCTCGGGCGAATACTCCGTGAAGTACATGCCCTCCGCCGCGCACCACTCCCCCAGCCGTAACCTTCGATACAGGTACCCCTCGAGCGAGTCCAGCGTGCGGATGTAGTTCGCCCCGAAACTCGTCCACTCGCCACCCGCCCGATCCCACAAGGTCGGGTTATCCTCATGCCGCGACTCCAGCAGCTTCACCTCACCTCGATCACACCGCGTCTTCAGCCAGTGACTCGGGTACGTCGGGTTGCAGTCCGCCAAAATCTGCTGGTAGCTCGCTACCCCGTTCCGCAACCCCCGCAGCAGCATCCCCCAGTCCTCTTCCTCGAGCTCCGTCGCCTCCTGCACATACACCAGATCAAACTCCGTCGACCCGATCTTCTCGGCATCATCGAGCCCACCCACGATCACCCGCGCCCCGTTCGGATACCGATACTCCTGATCCCCCGTGTGAAACGGCACCAGCTTCCTGTTGGCTGCCGTCAGCACCTTCTCCTCAAACGTCTCCATCGCACTTTGCGTCAACGACTTCCGCGTCTTCCGCACCATCGCGCACCGCACCGGCTTCTGCATGCACGCCAGGTTCACCTTCTCCAGACACGCCCGCGACTTCCCCGTCCCAGCAGGACCAGCAACAAGAACTTCTCGTCCTCTAAATGAAAAAAGCTCCCGCGCCGCTCCCCACGGCTCATATACCCCGTCCCCAGCTTCAGCCCGATCTACCCGCTCAATCCTCAGCTTCGCCGGGCTCATCTCAGTCGCAAGTATGCTCCTCCTTCTGTCAAACGTGAAACACCATTTCTTCTTTGACTTCTTGCGTTTGCCGGCATACCCCCTTGCAAAAACGATCGTTGGTTGCCAGCATCGGCTGCGGAGTCTCGCGCGCGGTGTCTCCCCGATTGTGTCGGCGCTGTCAGTCTTACTTCTTCGGTCCTACCTGCCCTCGCTGCGAGTACAACCAGAACCGCCCCAACGTCAGACGCATCCGTAAGTTCGCCCCCTTCCACCCCGGACATCCTCGCCTCACAGATTCCGAAGTCCGCATCGTCCAGCCCCCCCCCACCAACCCACCAACCCCTGCCAATAACCTCCTAAACCTTCAAATCCTCTCACCACTAGATTTTGGAATCTGAGGTTTAGGATTCCGGGCCCGCGAGCCAGCGGGGGCACGTCCCACTGCCACCCCCTCCCACTCGAGGTCTCCTGGTCCGCGGCGCTCTCAAGCTGGTGCTGACTAGCTAGTGGCTAACTAGATGCTCAGCCCACCTTGAGACGAGATGGCCATCACTACCTTCTATAGGTGGTGAGTGCTAGTTCTGAGTGCTAAACGACCGATTCAGGGTCGACCCCG
>Ga0126377_10001033_pt1 | contig 17840 bp, 5 predicted proteins | sample PanSoiMetPlot_22_FD_92647 | JGI IMG/M metagenome (GOLD analysis project Ga0126377, IMG submission 92647) | Tropical forest soil microbial communities from Panama - MetaG Plot_22 | ecosystem: Environmental > Terrestrial > Soil > Tropical forest > Bulk soil | place: Panama | collected 2016-02-17 | reverse complement strand
GTCTCCTCGCGCAGCAGCACGTCGAGGTTCTTGAGCTGCGCGCCGCCGCCCGACAGCACGATGCCCTTGTCGACGATATCGGCCGACAGCTCGGGCGGCGTGCGCTCGAGCACCGACCGCACCGCATCGACGATCGCGTTGACCGGCTCCTGCAGCGCCTCGCGGATCTCGTCGGAGTTGACGAGCAGCGTCTTCGGCACGCCGGCGACCAGGTCGCGGCCCTTGACCTCGACGGTGAGCGGCTCCTCGAGCGGATACGCCGAGCCGATCTCTTTCTTGATGATCTCGGCGGTGCGCTCGCCGATCAGCAGGTTGTACTTGCGCTTGATGTACTGGACGATCGCCTCGTCCATCTTGTCGCCCGCCACGCGGATCGACTTCGACAGGACGATGCCGGCCAGCGAGATGACCGCGACCTCGGTGGTGCCGCCGCCGATGTCGACGATCATGTTGCCGGTCGGCTCGGTGATGGGCAGGCCGCCGCCGATCGCGGCCGCCATCGGCTCCTCGATCAGATAGACCTCGCGGGCGCTGGCCGCGAGCGCGCTGTCGCGCACCGCGCGCTTCTCCACCTCGGTGATCCCCGACGGTACGCAGACGATCACCCTCGGGCGGACCAGCGTCCGCCGGTGGTGCGCCTTCTGGATGAAGTAGCGGAGCATCGCCTCGGTCACCTCGAAGTCGGCGATGACGCCGTCCTTCATGGGGCGAATGGCGACGATGTTGCCCGGCGTGCGGCCGAGCATCTCCTTCGCCTCGCGACCGACGGCGAGCACCTTCTTCACCCCCGATGCGCCTCGCTGCACGGCCACGACCGACGGCTCGTTCGCGACGACGCCGCGCCCTTTCACGAAGGTGAGCGTGGTCGCGGTGCCGAGGTCGATCGCAAGGTCATTGGAGAAGAGTCCGTAGACCCAATCGAAGAGCATGACGCTTGACTCGTCCTGTGGACAAAGGCCAGGAACTGGCCATCAATGAAGGGGAATCAGAAAGCGATGCAAGAATGCCGCGCTCCCGCGAAAAGAAGTACCATGTCAGGAGCGAGATTTGCAATAGATTCTAAATAAGTAAGGACGATTGGGAGGACCCTTCCGGAGTCACCTTGGACGGGGCATCGTACTCCCGGGGTCTGATGCGTCCCCCTCTCGCTCGCCGGCTCGACTGGCGATCGCGCAGCGCGGGCCCTGTAGGCATCGCCAGCGGGCTCGCGAGCGCGGCCCCGGCTCGATGCGCTGCGGTGGTTCTCGAGCTAGGATGCGCGCGCAATGCTCGAGCAGCTGCGAAGGAACTCCCGTTCGTTCATCATCTGGATCCTCTTCGGGATCATCATCACCGTCTTCATCATCAGCTTCGGCCCGCAGGCACAGAAGACCAGCCTGTCCTGCGGCCATAGCGGCGAGGACGGCCTGGAGGTGGCCGGAGACGCGGTTCCCACCAGCAGCTGGCGTTTCGCGCTGAACGGGCTCAAGCGCAGCAGCATCCCCGCGCAGCTGCGATCGCAGTTCGCCGCCGACCTCCTGGTCGAGCGCGAGCTCCTGGCCCAGGCCGCCGAGGAGCGCGGCTTCCGCGTGTCGGACGACATGGTCAACCAGGCGATTGCTGCGGGCGAGCTCTACATCCTGGGATATTCGAGCCGGCAGGACACCAGCTTCTGGCGCGACTACAAGCAGCTCGAGGCGCTCGCGTCCGACCTCGGCATGTCCAATGTGTCGCAGCTGGCCGACGAGCAGCGGCGCGAGCAGCTGGCCGAGATGATGCGGCAGGTCATCCTGCGCGGCTCCGTGTCCGACGAGGAGCTGCGGCAGGTCTACGTCAACCAGAACACGAAGATCACCGCCGAGTACGTCAAGTTCGACGTCATGCGCTACCGCTCGGCGCTCCACCTCAGCGAGGCGGATCTCGACCGCTACGCCGCTTCGCACGACGCCGAGCTCAAGAAGACGTGGGAGGCGGAGAAGGCGGAGTGGTCGAGCGCCAAGCCGCGCGTGCTGGTGCGCCAGATCCTCATCTCCAAGGCGCCGCCGCCCAGGCCGGCCGACAAGCAGCCCGAGCAGGGCAAGCCGGCCGACGGCACCAAGCCGGCCGACGGCACCAAGCCGGCCGACGGCACCAAGCCGGCCGACGGCAAGAAGGCGGACAAGGCGGACAAGCCGGAGGCGGTGGCCGACGCGACGCCGCCGGCCGAGCAGGCCAAGAAGGTGCGCGCGCGCCTGGTGGGCGGGGCCAGCTTCGCCGACGTGGCCCGCGAGGTCAGCGTCGATCAGACGCGCTGGCGCGGCGGCCTCCTGGGCTGGCGGCCGGCCGATTCGCTCGGCTACGGCAAGGAGGTGGTCGAGGCGGCCAAGAAGCTCGCCGTCGGCCAGGTGTCGGACGTGATCGAGAGCGAGCGCGGCTTCCACATCATCAAGATCGAGCAGCGCAGCGACAAGGGCCTCACCTACGAGGAGAAGAAGCAGGACCTGGCGCTCAAGGCGGCGCCCACCTACTACGCGCGCGCGCTCGCCCGCCGCGACGCCGACCGCGCGCTGGCCGAGGCGAAGTCCAGGCCGCTCGAGGAGCTGTTCGAGCGCAAGACCAGGCCGCAGAGCATCGACGATCTTCCGCCCGAGGTGCTGGAGCAGCTGATGCGGGGCCAGGGCGGGGCCGGCGGGGCGCCGCCCATGGAGCTGCCGGACCAGGGCGGCGAGGAGGAGATGCCCGCGCCCCCCGTGGCGCCACCCGACGAAGGCGCCGGTGGCGACGATGGCAAGACCGGCCTCATCGTGCGTGAGGGCCCGACGGTCCTGGCCCAGGCGGGCGGCGCCGCCCCGCCGGCGCCTCAGACCGGCGGCGGACCGGCGGCGCCGGCGAAGCCTGACGCTCCGGGCGCGAAGCCGGATCCGGCGCCGGGCGCGAAGCCTGGCGCTCCGGGCGCGAAGCCGGATCCGGCGCCGGGCAAGCCGGCCGGCGGCGCACAGGCGGGGGGCGCTCCGACCGCCGCCCCGGCCGATGCGACGCTGCCCGACGTCACGGTCGACAAGCCGGGGCTGCAGTCGGTCGGCCCGGTGGCGCGCATGGGCGACTACCTGGCGGGCATCGGCGAATCCAAGCAGCTGGTCAAAGATCTGTTCGAGACCCTCCAGCCGGGCAAGCTCGCTCCCGAGGTGTACGAGGTCGGCGAGTCGCGCGGACCGGGTGGCGGCGACGGCTTCGTCGTGGTCCTCCTCAAGGACCGAGAAAAGGCCGATCCGGCAAAGTTCGAGCAGTCGCGACCGAAGATCCTCGAGGAGATGACCTACGGCGCCCGCGAGATCTCCGGCGGCGAGGCCATCTGGGGCAAGGGCGTCGAGCACCTGTCGGCCTGGATCAAGCAGCGCTGCGAGGCCAGCGCCAAGGGCGGCGAAATCAGGATGAGCCCGGCGCTCTTCCGCGAGGGCGAGGACAAGAAGGCGCAGGCCGAGTCCGCCGGCTACCAGCCGTGCGCCACCCTGGGCGAGCCATCGGTCGCCGGTCAGCTCGGCAGTCGCCGGCTGCAGTAGCCGCACGGGCGAGCGCGACTCGCACACTTCCCACCCGGCGAGACCACCTTATATGATCGCCGGGCGGGGCGCAGGATCCCATGCCGGCCAGCCGCGAGGAACATCACGTGTCGAACATGCTGGCCGACGGTTCTGGTGCTGGAGCCGGACCACCCGAAGGTGGCGCGCATGCATCGCCCCCCCGGCTGGGCTTCAGCTTCCGCCTCGCCGGCGGCAGCGGCCGGCTCACGCTCGGCGAGCGCACGTTCTTCGGCTGGCTCCGGCTCGACCGGCTCGAGCTCGAGGTCCCCGAGCTGCGCCTGCCCATCGACCTGGCGGTCGGCCCGGAGACGTTCCAGCGCCACCGCACGCGGGCGCGGCAGGCCGACCTGCGCATGGAGCAGGCCGACCTCGACCGCTTCGTGGCCGAGCACGCGCCGGCGCTCGGCCGCCACGGCGTCGAGGAGCTGCGCGCCGTGGCGTGCGAGGGCCACGTCGACCTGACCGCGCGCGTGCGCGAGTCGGGCCAGGCGGCCGACCTGACCGCGCGCGTCTACCTCGAGGCGTCGCAGGGTCGGCTGCGCTTCGCGTGCGGGCGCGCGCTGACCTACGGCCACCTGGCCACGCCGGCGCCGCTCGTCGTGCACCGGATCATGACCGCGCTGCTCGGCGCGCGCGAGGAGACGCACGGCGTGGAGCCCACCAGCCCGGGCGGGACCGGCAGCGGCCGACACGAGGTGCGCGGCGCCGGCCCGTGGGCCAGCGCGGTGCGCGGCCTGGGCGACATCGATCTCGACGCGATCGCGATGGCGCTGTGGCACATCCTGCCCACCGCCGGCTGGCGCCTGCCCGACACGCGCGACCTGGTCATCGCCGGCGTCCGGGTCGAGGCCGGCGCGCTGTCCCTGCGCTACCGCACGGCGGGCGACGAGCCCGACGCGGGCGGCGGCGACGAGAACGGGCGGGCGCGCGCGGGCGGCGGCGGCGCCTCGCCGGAGTCGATCTTCCTGTTCGACACGCTCGAGCGGCTGCGCGACGCGGACGAGCGCCTGTGCGCCGGCGACGTGGACGGCGCCATGCGCCAGTACCGCGCCCGGCTGGCCGCCCAGCCCGACGACGAGTCGCTGCTGGTCGATCGCCTGCTCGCGGTCGGCGCGGCCCGCCGCGAGCTGTTCGACGAGTGCAGCGAGCTGGCGTCGCGCGCGCTGACCCGGTGGCCCGACTTCGCGCCCGGCCACGCCGCGCTGGCCAGCATCGCGGTGGCGCGCGGCGACGCCGCCGGCGCCGGGGCCCGCTACCACACGCTCAGCCAGGTGGCCGCCGCGGCGGGCGAGCGCGACTGGGCGGCGCTGGCCGCGCTGGTCGCCGCCCGCCTCCTCCGCCGTGTCGCACCGGCCGAGGCCAGCGGGCTCTACGAGCGCGTGCTCGAGCTCTCGCCCGGCCACCCCGAGGCGACGGGCGCGCTGGTCGACCGCCACGCCGAGGACGGGCGCTGGAGCGACCTGGTCGGACTCCTTCGCGCCCGCGCGGCCGCCACCGACGATCCGGTCAGGCGCGCGCGCGATCACGTGCATGCGGCCCAGGTCCTGTGCGGCGAGCTCGGCGATCCGGTGTCCGCGCTCGAGGAGGTGGAGATCGCGCGGCGCCTGGACCCGCTCAGCCCGGCCGCCCTCGAGGTGCTGGCCGACGTGCAGGTCGAGATCGGGCAGCCGTCGGCGGCGGCCGGCTCGCTCGAGCGCGCCGCCCTGCTGCACCAGGAGCGGCGCGACCGGCGCGGCCAGGTCCGCGCGCTCCTGCGGGCGGCGGGCCAGCTGGAGGGGCTCGGCGAGCTCGCCCGCGCCGAGACGCTCCACCGCGCGGTGCTCGAGCTGGTGCCGGGCGAGCCGGCGGCGCTGCGCGGGGCGGCGGCGGCCGCGGCCCGGCGCGGCGAGCACGCCGAGGCGGCGCGCCTCCTGCGCGCGCTCCTGGCCGTCACCTCGGTCAGCCCGACCGACGCCGCGCGCGACTCGCTGGAGCTCGCCCGCCACCTCATCGCGCTGGGCGAGGACGCCGGCGCCGCCCTCGAGCGCGCGGCGGCCAGCGGCGCCCCGCTGGTGGCGGCCGACGCCCACGAGGTCATGGCCGAGTGGGCCCGCCGCGAGGGGCGCAGCGACGAGGCGGTGGATCAGCTCGGCCGCGCCATCGAGGCGCTGTCGCGCGCGGCCCGCGAGGACGCCGCCGCGCCGGACGCGCTGCGCGGGCGCGCCGCCGAGCTCGCCATGACCCGGGCCGAGCTGCTGGGCCAGCTCGGCCAGCGCGAGGCCGCGCTGGTCGATCAGGAGCGCGCCTTCGCGCTCTCGAGCGAGGCCCACCCGATCCGGCTGCGCGCGGCCCGCGCGCTGGGCGCGGTGGCCCACGCCCGCGGCGACCGCGACGCCGAGCGCTACTGGCTGGGGGCGATGCTCGCCCACCCGAACCTCGACGGCGACCGCGCCGATCTCCTGGCCCGGCGCGCTCAGCTGGCATTCGAGGCCGGCCAGGACCTGCCGGGCGCGCTGCTCGACCTCGACCGCGCGCTCGAGGAGCCGCTGCCCCCGGCTCGCGCGGCGGCGGCGCTGCGCCTGCGCGCCGACGTGCTGGGCGCTCTCGGCGATCAGGCCGGCCGCGCCCGCTCGCTCGACCGCGCGCACGAGGCGGCCAATCACCCGCGCGAGCGGGCAGAGCTGTCCCTGGCCGCGGCCGAGGCGCTGCTCCACACCGGCGACGCCGCGACCGCGCTCGCCCGCGCGCGCACCGCGACCAGCGAGCTCGAGCCGGTCGAGGTCGGCGCCGCCCGGCCCGAGCCCATGCCCGAGCTGCGCCGCTCGTCCCTGCTCGCGCTCGGCGAGGCGGCCTGGCGGGCGCGCGACTGGGCCGAGATCGAGCGCGCCTACAGCGAGCTGGTGACCGAGCCGTCGCCCGATCGCGCCGAGCGCGCCTACCGGCTCGGCATGGCGCGCGAGGCGCTCGGCCAGCACGACGCCGCCGCGGCGGCCTACGAGCTGGTCATCGCCGAGCCCGGGGCCGCGGCCGAGCTGCGGGTCGCGACCTGGCGCTCGCTGGCCGCGCTCTACGAGCACACGGCAGAGCTCGGGCGCGCGGCGCTTGCCTACGAGTCGTTCGCCGGCGACGAGCGGGCCGACCTCGGCGAGGCGGCGCGCGCGGAGGCCTGGTACAAGGCCGGCGACCTCTACCGCAAGGCGGGCGGGCGCGAGCGCGACGCCGAGCGCTGCCTCGAGGCCGCGCTCCAGCTGGTCGGCGATCACATGCCGGCGCTCGACGTGCTCGAGCGGCTCAAGCGCGACGAGGGCGCGTTCGACCGGGTCGCGGTCATCCTCGGCCGCAAGATCGCCGCCACCGCGCGCCAGCCGGCCACACAGAAGTCGCTCCTCGTCCGGCTGGCGGCGCTGCACGAGGAGCGTCTGGGCCGGCTCGACGTGGCGCGCGAGAGCTACGCGCGCGCGCTCGCCATCGACCCGCACTACCGGCCGGCGCTGCGCTTCGCGGCCCGCGACGCGCGCGCGCTGGGCGATCTCGACACCGCGGTGCGCGCGACCGCGAGGCTGGCCTCCCAGCTGCCCGGCGAGGCCGAGCTGGGGGCCCAGACCGGCGAGGACCTGGCCGCGGAGCGGATCGCGGCCGCGCTCGACCTCGCCGAGCTGGCCCGGTCGAGCCCCACGCGCCCGCGCCTGGACGCGGCCATCGCGGCCGTGCGCCACGCGCTCGACGGGGCGCCGGGCGACGCGCGGCTGGCCGAGGCCCAGGCCCAGCTCGCGGACGCGCTCGCGGCCGTCCCGGGCATGACCGACGGGGCGACGCCCGCCGGCGGGACCGACGCGCACGCCGCCCTGGTCGCCCGGGCGCGCGCCGCGCTCGAGGCCGGGCTGCCCGAGTCGGCGCTGGCCGCGCTCGAGGCGGTCGATCGCGACTCCGCCTCGGATGCGCTGCTCGAGCTCCGCGCCCAGGTCGCCGACTCGCTGGGCGACGCGGCCAGCGCAGGCCGCGATCTGGAGGCGGTGCGCACCCGCGCGCTGGCCCGCGGCGACGCCTCGCTGGAGCTGCGCGCGACCCGGCGGCTGGCCGCGCTCGCCGCCCGCCAGCGCGACGCGAACGGCGACGCGCTCGCCCTCTACGAGCGCGTGCTGGCGCTCGACCCGGACGATCTGTCGGCGGCCGAGGCCTGCGCCGACATCTTTCACCGCCGCGGCGACGCCGATCGCACCGGCCCGGCGCTGCTTCGCGTGCTCGAGGTGGCGCGCCGGTCCGGGGCCGGACGTGCGCGCGAGGTGCGCGCCCTGCGCGAGCTGGCCTGGGCCGCCCGCCAGCGCGGCGACGTGGCGGCCGCGGCCAGCTACCTCGACCGGGCCTGCGCCCAGGATCCCATCTCGTTCGAGGCGCTGCGCGAGCGCGCCGACCTGGCCTCCGCGCAGGGCGACGCGCAGGGCGCCGCCCACTGCCTCGAGCGCCTGGTCGATCGCCTCGAGGAGGCGGAGCGCGCCGGCGAGCGGCCGGCAGGCCCGACTCCGCCGGTCGGCGAGGTCTGCCTGGAGCTGGCCGACCTCTACTACGATCACATCGGCGACACCGACCGCGCGCGCATCTCGATGCGGCGGGCCGCCGATCGCTTCGGGCGCGGGGCGCGCCGCGAAGCCACCTTGCGCCTCCTGGCCAGCGAGGCATCGTCGGCCGGCGACGCGGCGGCCGCGGCCGACGCGCTCGAGGCCATTCCCGGCGAGCGGCTGAGCCAGACCGATCGGCTGGCCCTGGCCAAGTGCTATCAGCGCCTCGGCCGCGATCAGCGCGCCATCGGCCTGCTCGAGGCCGCGCGGCGCGAGGGCAGCCTGTCCGACGAGGGCGCGCTCCTCCTGTTCGCGCTCCACCGCCACCGCAAGCAGAAGGTCGACCTGGCCGCGTCGCTGGAGCGGCGCGCGCGCGGGGTGCCGCGCAAGGTGGCCAGCGCCCGCCTGCGCGAGGCGCTCGACCTGTACAGCGACGCGCTGGGCGACGCGGCCGGCATCGCGCGCGTCGAGGCCGCGCTCGAGCAGCTCGAGCAGGACCAGCCCGACTTCGGCAGCGGCACCGAGCCGGGCACGCGCGCCCTGTCCTCGATCGGCGGCGCCGGCGGCGGCGAGGGCGAGGACCGGGGCGGGCCGCTCGCCGTCGAGCACGGGCTGGCCGAGGCGCGCGCGCACGAGGAGGCCGGGCAGCACACCGCGGCCGCGGCCCGCTACGAGGAGCTGTGGCTCGTCGCGCCCGACGACATGCGCCCGCTCGAGGCGCTCGAGCGGCTCTACCTCGCGCGCGGCGACGCCGACGCGGTCAGCGAGGTGCTCGGCCGCATGATCGTCGCCACCGAGGACCGGCTCCTGCGCGCCGCGCTGTGGTCGCGCCGCGCGCGGCTCTACCGCGATCTCCTGCACCGCGAGGGCGAGGCATACCGCTGCCTCAGAGAGGCGTTCGCCAACGACCCGGACTCGGGCGACATCGCCCACGCCCTGCGCTCGATCGCGATGGCGCGCGGCGAGTGGGGGCTGTCCGCCGAGCTCCTCTACCGCGAGATCGCGGCCGCCGGTGCCGCGGGGGCCGCGACCGCCGCCGCCTCGAGCGACGGCGACGCCGGCCAGGAGGTGGCCGCGCTCTACAACGAGCTCGGCCTCGTCTTCGATCAGAAGCTGGGCGACGCCGAGCAGGCCCAGCGCTGCTACGAGCACGCCCTCGGCCTCGATCCGGCCATCCCGGCCGCGCCCAAGCCGCTCGCCCGGCTCTACGAGCTGGCCGGCCGCGACGCCGACGCCGCGGCGATGTACGAGAACGCCGCGACCCACGCCACCGCCGAGGTCGAGCGCGGCACCCTGCTCCGCCGCGCCGCCGGCTGCGCCGAGCGCGCCGGCCGCCCCGACGACGCCGGGCGCCTGCTCGCCCTGGCCAGCCGCCTGGCCAGCGACGCCCCGCCGGGCGCCGACGACCTCGACGCGGCGCCGACCGCGCCGGTCCCGGCGCCGCCGCCCGCGGCCCGCGTGGGCGAGCTCGAGGCCCAGCTCGCCCTCACCACCGATCCGGTGCTGCGCGGCGATCTCCGCCGCCAGATCATCGAGGTCGCCTCCGCCGGCGGAGACACCGGCGCGGTCGAGCGCCACGCGGCGGCGCTCATGGCCGAGAACCAGGCCGATCTGTCCGCCTACCTGGCGCTCAAGAGCCAGGCGGCAGCGCGCGGCAACTGGAAGGCGCTGGCCGGCCTCCTGCAGGCGCGCGCCGCCGCGCTCGACACGGCCGAGCGGGCCGAGCTCCTGTGCGAGCTCGGCCGCCTGTTCGACAAGGAGCTGGCCGATCCGGCCGCGGCGGTCGCCGCCTACGAGCGCGTGCTGGAGGCGGTGCCCGACCATCCGGGCGCCCTCGAGGCGCTGGCCGACATCGCCTACGTGCGCGGCGACTGGCTGCGCGCGCGCGACCTCTACGCGCGGCTCGATCCGTCGGCCACCTCGCTCCCGCCCGACGTCTACCACTACCGGTGCGGCGAGATCGCCGAGGTGCTCGGCCGCGACGACGAGGCCTGCGCCGCCTTCGCCGAGTCGGTGCGCCACTACGGCGGCAGCCGCCAGGCGCTGACCGCGCTCGCCCGCACCGCGCTGCGCGCCGGCGAGCTGCCGCGCGCCATCGAGGCCTCGCGCGCGCTGCTCGACCTCATCCCGCCCGACGACGTGCGCGCCGTGCGGGCAGCCCGCCTGCAGCTTGCCGAGCTGTGCGGGCGCTCCGGCGACCGCGAGTCGGCCATCGCCTACTACGAGCACGTCCTGGCCGACGAGCCCAAGTCGATCACCGCGCTGTCGAGCCTGCTCGCCCTCTACTCCGAGGCGGGCGACTACCCGTCGTCCGCGCGCGTGCTGCGCTCGCTCATCGCGCTCACCCCGGCCCCGGCCCAGCGCGCCGAGCTGCTCTACCGGCTGGGCGAGCTGTGCCGGCGCGGGCTGGGCGACGCCGATCTGGCCGCCGACTCCTATCTCAAGGCGATCGATCTCGACCCCGACCACCTGCCGACCCTGCGCCGCCTGCTCGACTACTACTGGCTGGCCGGCGACCACAAGAACCTGCTCGACGTCGCCATCGACCTCGACCGGCGCGGCGCGCTCATGGACCGCGTGATGGACGCCGACGCGCTGGCCGGCGCCATGCTGGTCGCCGTGCTGGGCGGCGCCCGCGAGCTGGCCACCCGCACGGCAGACTTCTTCGGCGCCTCGCTGGCCAACGCCATGGCCAGCGCGCTGGTCGAGGCATCGGCGCGCGGGGCCGGGATGCCGGCCCGCGACCTGGTCGCCGCCGCCCTCGCCCTCGCCGCCCGCGCCGGCATCGCGCCGCCCCAGCTGGGCGCCGAGCTGCGCCGCTGCGCCGGCGACGACCCGCGCGCCGCCTCGCTCCTCGCGGCCTGGGCCGCCGCCCGCTCCTGAGCGGGCGCCGTCGCGCGCCTGACCCGCCCTTCTCGGGGCGGCACGGGCGTCTGCTTGACGGCAATGTCATGGTGATTACGTTCACGCTCACCATGAGAATCGACCGGTTGACGCTCAAGGCGCAGGACGCGGTGGCCCAGGCCCGCGAGATCGCGGCCTCGAAGCGCCACGCAGAGGTGCAGCCGGAGCACCTCCTGGCGGCCCTCCTGGTCCAGGAAGACGGTCTCGTCCCCCGCCTCCTCGCCCGCATCGGCGCGGACACCGCGCCGGTGACCCAGGAGCTGGATCGGGCGTTCAGCGCCATGCCGGCGGTTCAGGGCTCGACCCTGGACATCGGAGTGTCGCGGGGCCTCAAGGGATTGTGGGAAGCGGCCGCTAGAGAAGCTGACCAGTTCAAGGACGACTACATCTCGACCGAGCACTTCCTGCTCGCCATGCTGCGCGGCGGCCACGGCGCCACCGGCGCGGCGCTCAAGGCGGCCGGGGTGAGCCACGACGCCGTCATGAAGGCGCTCGGCGAGGTGCGCGGCAGCCAGCGCGTGACCGATCCGGATCCCGAGGGCAAGTACGAGGCGCTGGAGCGCTACACGCGCGACCTGACGCGGCTCGCCCGCCAGGGCAAGCTCGACCCGGTGATCGGGCGCGACGAGGAGATCCGCCGCTCGATGCAGATCCTCAGCCGCCGCACCAAGAACAATCCGGTGCTGATCGGCGAGGCCGGCGTGGGCAAGACCGCCATCGTCGAGGGCATCGCGCGCCGCGTGGCCGAGGGGGACTGCCCCGAGTCGCTGGCCGACAAGCGCATCCTCGACCTCGATCTCGGCGCGCTCATCGCCGGCACCAAGTACCGCGGCGAGTTCGAGGACCGGCTCAAGGCGGTCCTCAAGGAGATCGCTGCCAGCGAGGGCCGCGTGGTGCTGTTCATCGACGAGCTCCACACCATGGTCGGTGCCGGCGCGGCCGAGGGCGCGGTCGACGCGGCAAATCTATTGAAGCCGGCGCTGGCCCGCGGCGAGCTGCGCTGCATCGGCGCCACCACGCTCGACGAGTTCCGCAAGCACATCGAGAAGGACAAGGCGCTCGAGCGCCGCTTCCAGCCGGTGTTCGTGGGCGAGCCGTCTGTCGAGGACACCATCGCCATCCTGCGCGGCCTCAAGGAGCGCTACGAGGTGCACCACGGCATCCGCATCCAGGACCCGGCGCTGGTCGCGGCCGCGCGCCTGTCGACCCGCTACATCAGCGGGCGCCAGCTGCCCGACAAGGCCATCGACCTGGTCGACGAGGCGGCCTCGCGCCTGAAGATGGAGATCGAGTCGGTGCCGACGCCGATCGATCAGATCAACCGGCGGGTCGCCACCCTCGAGGTGGAGCGCGCCGCGCTCGACAAGGAGAAGGACCGCCGCTCGCGCCAGCGCCTGCCCGAGGTGGAGCGCGAGATCGCGGACCTGCGCGAGAAGGCGGCCGCGCTGACCGCGCAGTGGCAGAAGGAGCGCGAGCTCATCGAGCGCCTGCGCAAGTCCCAGGCCGCGCTCGAGGAGGCGCGCGGCGAGGCCGAGCGCCTGCAGCGCGCGGGCGACTTCGCGCGCGCCTCGGAGCTGCGCTTCGGCCGCATCCCCGAGCACGAGAAGAGGATCGCCGGCGACAAGGCGGCGCTCGACCAGATCCAGGGCCAGGGCGGGTTCCTGCGCGAGGAGGTGACCGAGGACGACATCGCCGCGGTGGTCTCGAAGTGGACCGGCATCCCGGTCGACAAGATGCTCGAGGGCGAGGTGCAGCGGCTCGGTCACATGGAGGACACGCTGCGCCTGCGCGTGATCGGCCAGGACGCGGCGCTGTCCGCGGTCAGCGCGGCGGTCAGGCGCGCGCGCGCCGGCCTCCAGGATCCCAACCGGCCGATCGGCTCGTTCCTGTTCCTCGGCCCCACCGGCGTGGGCAAGACCGAGCTGGCCCGCGCCCTGGCCGAGTTCCTGTTCGACGACGACCACGCCATGGTGCGGATCGACATGTCCGAGTACCAGGAGAAGCACACCGTGTCGCGGCTGGTCGGCGCGCCTCCCGGCTACGTCGGCTACGACGAGGGCGGCCAGCTGACCGAGGCGGTGAGGCGGCGCCCCTACTCGGTGGTCCTGCTCGACGAGATCGAGAAGGCCCACGGCGACGTGTGGAACATCCTGCTCCAGGTGCTCGACGACGGGCGCCTGACCGACGGCCACGGCCGCACGGTCGACTTCCGCAACTCGCTCGTCATCATGACGTCCAACGTCGGGTCGCAGCACCTGCGCGACCTCACCGCGGACAACCGCAAGAGCGTGGAGCGGCGGGTGGAGGAGGAGCTGAGGACCACGTTCCGGCCGGAGTTCCTGAACCGCATCGACGAGGTCATCTTCTTCGAGCCGCTCGACCGCGGGGAGCTCGACCGCATCGTCGCCATCCAGGTGACGCGGTTCGCGGGCCTCCTGCGCGAGCGCGGGCTCGAGCTGGAGCTCACGCCGGCGGCGACCCACCTGGTGGCCGAGCGCGGGTACGACCCGGTGTTCGGGGCGCGGCCGCTCAAGCGCAGCATCCAGAAGAACCTGATCGACCCGCTGGCCAGCGCGCTCCTGGCCGGGCAGTTCACCGCCGGCGACCGCATCGTGGCCGACGTCGGCGGCGAGGGCGACGCGAAGAGCATCACGTTCCGGCGCGGAGGAGCCAGGATCGAGGCGGCGTAGCCGCGCAGTAGACCAAGAGGACACCAACCTTGCGCGACCCCTATGAAGCACTCGGCGTGAAGCCGGACGCGAGCGCCGCCGATATCAAGAAGGCGTATCGCCGCCTGGCCAAGCGCTACCACCCGGACTCGACCGGCGGGGACAAGGCCAAGGAGGACCGCTTCAAGGAGGTCTCCACCGCCTACGACATCCTCGCCGATCCCGACAAGCGCGCCCGCTACGACGCGATGCGCCGGGGGGGCGGGTTCGGCGGCGGCGCGCCGGGCGTGGACGGCGGCCCCGGCGGCTTCGACCTGGGCGACCTCCTGGCCCAGATGTTCGGCGGCGGCAGCGGGCCGGGCGCGGGCGCGCCGCGCGGCGGCGGCGCCGGCGGCGCCGGCGGCGTGCGCTACCGCGTGTACAACACGCCGGGTGGAGCCGGCGCGGCCGGCGGGTTCCGCGAGAGCTTCTTCGGCGACGGCATGGGCGCCGAGTCGCCGTTCGACTTCCACGAGCCGGCGCAGCCGCGGCGCCGGCGCAGCCAGCCGAGCGAGCGCAAGGTTCGCGCGTCCGACGGGAGTCTGGTGACCCAGCGCGGCCACGACGTTCACTCGGACGTGCGGCTCTCGATCGATCAGGCGGTTCTCGGGACGGTAGTTGACGTCGCGACGCTGAGCGGTAAAGCGAGTGTGAAGATCCCGCCGGGCACATCGAGCGGGGTGAAGCTTCGACTGAAGGGCAAGGGCGCCGAGGACGGCAGCGGCCACCACGGCGACCACTTCGTCACGGTCCACATCGACGTACCAAAACAGGTCGACGAGGAAGCCAGGCGGCTGCTCGTGACCTTCATGGCCCGCGCCGACAAGCGGCGGGGCGGAGACAAGACATGATCCCACCCATCGATCCGAAGGTGCCGCTCCCGATCCTCGTGACGAGGCGGGAAATCGTCCTCCCCGGCGTGGTCCTGCCTCTGGAGGTGGGCCGCCGGGTGTCGATCTCCGGGGTGGACGCGGCCATCGCGGAGGGCGGGCGCCTGCTCCTGGTCCCCCAGCGCGACCCGGGCACCGAGTCGCCGAGCCCGTCGGATCTCCTGACGGTCGGCGTGGTCGGCGAGGTCATGCAGATCGCGCGGCACTCGCCCAATCGCTACACCATCATCGTGCGCAGCGGTCCGCGCGTGACCCTCGAGCGCATCGACCACGCGGCCGACGGGGCGCACCTGGTCGGCGCCGCCACGCCGCTCACCACCATCGAGGCGCCCGAGGACGAGGTCACCGGGGCGATGGTCGAGCAGGCGCGCGCCTACCTGACCGAGATCCTCGCCGAGCAGGCCGACGCCACCGCCGACAAGGTGCGCGAGGGCCTCGACGAGGTCGAGGACGCCGACGACCTGGTCGACATGGCGGCGGCGCACCTGGAGCTGGAGCGCGACGAGATGATCGCGCTGCTCGAGGAGCCCGACGTGGCGATCCGCCTGCGCCGCGTGCTGGGCCCGCTCGGGCGGCTGAGCGAGGTGGTCAAGCTCAAGGCCAACATCCGCGGCGAGCTCCTGCAGGAGATGTCCAAGGAGCAGCGCGAGCAGGTGCTGCGCCAGCGCATGAAGAGCATCGCGTCGGAGCTGGGCGAGCCGGACGAGGAGGGCGATCTCGAGACCTACCGCGACCGCATCAGCAAGGCGAAGATGCCGGACGACGTGCGCGCCGCGGCGCTCAAGCAGGTGCGCAAGATGCACTCGGTCGGCACCTCGTCGCCCGAGCACACCATCGCGCGCACCTATCTCGACTGGCTGCTCGACATCCCGTGGGGCATCACGACCCAGGACAACATCGACCTGCCGGCCGCGCGCGCCATCCTCGAGGCGGATCACGCCGGCCTGGAGACGATGAAGAAGCGCATCCTCGAGTTCATGGCGGTGCGCAAGCTGGCGCCCGACAAGCACGGGCCGATCCTGTGCCTGGTGGGCCCGCCCGGCGTGGGCAAGACGTCGCTGGGCCGCTCGATCGCGGCGGCGCTGGGGCGCAAGTACGTGCGCGTCGCGCTGGGCGGCGTGCGCGACGACGCCGACATCCGGGGCCACCGGCGCACCTATATCGGCGCCCTGCCCGGCCGCATCGTCAGCGGCCTGACCAAGGCGGGCAGCATGAACCCGGTGTTCGTGCTCGACGAGGTCGACAAGCTGTCGAGCAGCGTGCGCGGCGATCCCGCCTCGGCCCTGCTCGAGGTGCTCGACCCGGAGCAGAACAGCGAGTTCGTCGATCACTACCTGGATGTGGCCGTCGATCTGTCGCAGGTCATGTTCATCGCGACCGCCAACCAGGCCGAGACCATCCCGGGCCCGCTGCTCGACCGCATGGAGGTCGTGCACATCCCGGGCTACACCGAGCGCGAGAAGTTCACCATCGCGCGGCGGCACCTCATCCCCAAGCAGATGGCCGAGCACGGCATCGAGCGCGACCACCTCAAGGTGTCGGACGAGGCGGTGGGCGAGGTCATCCGCCACTACACGCGCGAGGCCGGCGTGCGCAACCTGGAGCGCGAGCTGGCGACGCTGTGCCGCCACGCGGCGGTCGAGCTGGCGGCAGGCGGACCCGACGCCCGGGCCGCGATCGGAGCGGACGATCTCGCCGCGATCCTGGGGCCGCCGCGCTTCACGTCGGAGGTCGCCGATCAGGTCCCGCTGGTGGGCGTGGCCACCGGGCTGGGCTGGATGCCGACCGGAGGAGACCTGCTCTTCGTCGAGACCCGCGTGATGCCGGGCAAGGGCGACGTGAGCCTGACCGGCCAGGTGGGCGACGTGATGGAGGAGAGCGCCCGGGCGGCGCTGTCGTGGGTGCGCGCCAACGCGGAGCGGCTGGGCATCGACTCCCATCGCTTCGCCGACTCGGATATCCACGTGCACGTGCCGTCGGGCGCGATCAAGAAGGACGGCCCCTCGGCCGGTCTGGCCATCACCACCGCGCTGACCTCGCTCATGCTCGATCAGCCGGTGCGGCCGGACGTGGCCATCACCGGCGAGATCACGCTGCGCGGACTGGTCCTGCCGGTCGGCGGCATCAAGGGCAAGGTGCTGGCGGCCCATCGCGCCGGCATCCACACGGTCCTCCTGCCCGAGCGCAACCGCAACGACGTGACCGAGATCCCGGAGGAGGTGCGCAAGGACCTCGACATCCGGTTCGTGACCCGGATCGGCGAGGCGCTCGAGGTGGCCCTGGGACCCAGCCCGGAGAGCGCGGCGGAGCGGGACTCGGCGCTGCCGCTTCCCGCGGCGGCGACCAGGCCGTCGCACCCGCACCCGCGGACCGCGTGTAGCTAGGCTAGAGACCGGATAGACAGGAGGCAGGAGACAGGCACCCGGAGACGGGAGACGGGGTCGCTGACCGCTGGCAACCGGCGATGGCCGAGCCACCGCCACCCGATCGACTGCTGCCTGTCTCTCTTCCTTCTGCACGCTCTCGGTCCCCACGCGCGCGGCGCGTAGGGGAGAGCGTCAGCGGGAGAGCAGGCCCGCAGGGCGGCCCCAACAGCGATGGTCGTCACCATGGCCGGTTGCCAGTGGCCAGCGAGCCGTCTCCTGTCTCCTGTCTGCTGTTTCCCGTCTCCTGCCTCCTGTCCCCTCACGATGGCCGCGTCTCGCCCGACCCGCGCTCGATCAGGCGGGTCGGCAGCACGATCTTCTGCGCCGGTCTGCGGTCGCCGGCGATGCGTGAGAAGAGGAGCTCGGCGGCGCTGCGGCCCAGCCCCGACGCGTCCTGCTCGATGACGGTGACCCCCGGGCGGAGGAGATCGGCGAGCTCCAGGTCGTCGAAGCCGACCAGCGCCGGGCGCCAGCGGCGCCCCGCGGCCAGGGCGCGCAGCACCATCACGGTGATCCGGTTGTTGCCGGTCACCAGCGCGGTGACCGGGCGCGCGCCGCCGCGGAGGCGCTCGAGCGCGGCGGCCACCGAGAGCGGGCTGTGCGGGCCCATCGCGATGAGGCGCTCGTCGGGGCGCCGGCCGATGGCCGCCATGCCGTCGCGGTAGCCGCGCTGGCGCTCGCGCGCGGTGTAGATGGCCGGGTTGTCGCCCAGGAAGGCGATCTGCCGGTGGCCGCGCGCGGCCAGGTGCTCGACCGCCGCCCTCGTGCCGCCGGCGTTGTCGACCAGCACGACGTCGGCGTCGACCCCCGCCCCCGGGCGATCGACGAACACGACCGG
>Ga0126377_10001032_pt1 | contig 17841 bp, 14 predicted proteins | sample PanSoiMetPlot_22_FD_92647 | JGI IMG/M metagenome (GOLD analysis project Ga0126377, IMG submission 92647) | Tropical forest soil microbial communities from Panama - MetaG Plot_22 | ecosystem: Environmental > Terrestrial > Soil > Tropical forest > Bulk soil | place: Panama | collected 2016-02-17 | reverse complement strand
TTATAATTTGGATTAGTCGTCTGAAGGAGGTTTGTGCTCTCTAATGCGAGATTTAAGTTCAGAAGTGGTGATAACAGAGCGTCTAGAGGGTTCGGGGCGGGGATTATCGATAATGGGGGGAGCAGAGGTGGATGAGGGTAGGAGGTCGACCGGATGGCCCTGGTCGGTCAAGAGGTTAAGTCCTGCGCGCCGATAAAAGTTGGAATCCCGGTATATTTCTTCGAGAAATCCGAGGAAGACTTTGGCTATGGCGATGACGGGCACGGCCAGGATAATTCCCAGCAGGCCGAATAAATTTCCACCGATGACTATTCCAATCAGGACCCAGAGAGGATGTAGATTTAACCGGCTGCCCAGGAGTTTGGGTGTCAGGTAATATCCTTCGACGCTCTGCACTATGACGAAGACCAGCAATACCCCACCAAGGCGGCCAATCCCTCCACCATCGAGCGCGACAAAGAGAATCGATAGTCCGAAGCCGGTAAGTGTGCCAAGATAAGGGACAAAATTGAGAAAGCCTGTGAGCAAACCGAGAGTCAGCGCAAGTGGCACTCGCACGATTGCAAACCCGAGCGAGTACAAAATTCCCATAACCACCGCGATTAATAGCTGACCGCGTACATAAGAGGAGAGGACTCGATTGATTTGACCGTAGAGCCCGGCGGCTGTCAGGCGGTGGCGTGGCGGGATGAGACGATCGATTCTCGTTACAACGGCCTGATAATCAGCCAGCATGTAAAAGACGAAAAAAGGGATAAGCAGCAAGTCCAGAATCGAGGCAGTCAGATCAACGAGGCTGAAAAGTCCTTTTTGTAGCCAGCTTCCCGAGATTGTCATGATCCGCTCAATGCTGTCGTTATTGGCTATAGACTCACCGGCATCGCTTTGATTGTCTCCGTTCCAGCGTTTGATCTGCTTTTTTGTGAATTCGGCAAACTTCGGGCTGATCTCTTCTAATCTGTGCATCACTTTTTCCTGGTTTTCCTTATTGCTGATCAGCTCTTTGGCCTTGGTGTATGAAATTGTCAACTGACCCCACAATCCAGGAAGAATGAAAATCAGGACAAGAATGAATGACAGTGTTGTTGTGGTCAGGGTCAGGAGAGCGGAAGAGGAGCGTGACCATCCACGACGCTCGAACCATGCAACTACCGGAGCCAGTATATAAGCCAATGCGACCGAACAGAGAAGCGGCACCAGAATGATCCGACCGCCGATAATCAAGGCGAATAGCAAGAGAAGGATCAGAACGATGGCTGGAATCCATCGCATCCAGTCCAGGGGCCCGCTTTTTTGACCTTCAGAATTTGAAATACTCCCTCCCAGGGCGGAGTGATGAGTGATGAGTGATGAGTGATGAGTAATGAGTGATGGGTGATGAGGGGTTAACTTCGATCTTCATCACTCATCACTCATCACTCATTACTCATCACTTTCCTTACTCCCTTCATCCATCAACCGGTTGACGTATAGAATATAGTGCAGCCCGGAGAAAACTGCCATGGCCAGGGTTGCGTAGTAGGCGGTGGGTAACCATTGGATAAGGAGATCGAAGGTATTTGCCGCCAGGAAGATTACGAGCATAACGATCTGCACGAAGGTATTAATTTTGCCGAAGATCGATGGGCGGAAATTGCTGAATCCGGTAGTCATATTGATGACCAGCGCTCCGAGTACGATGAAGGCGTCACGGCTGATGACAATGGCCGTCAGCCAGAAGGGGATTGGCAGAGTTTTGGTGAAATTTGGCAGCGATAGGGTCATAAATGCGGTGACCAGTAACAGCTTGTCTGCCATGGGATCGAGAATAGCCCCGAGTTTGGTTTTTTGATTAAGATAACGGGCGAAAAGACCATCGAGCCCATCGGTTACCGCCGCAGAAATAAATATTCCCAGCGCCCAGCCGAAATGTTGATAATAGATCGCCGTGACGAATACCGGGATAAGGGTCAGGCGCAGAACAGTTATCAGATTGGCGATTGTGATGACCTGCGACATTGCGAGAAAACAATTTGAGAATAGTAATTTGCAGGTTGAGAGCTCATCATAACTTTTGTATTTTTCTTTTAAAAGCCTTTTGAGCAATAATGACAACATGAGAACTCTGGTGGTGGGAGACATCCACGGTAAACTGAACCTCTTCAATCGACTTCTGGAAGAGATGCAGTACCGCGCCGGCGAGGATCGCTTGATTCTCATCGGCGACCTGGTCGACCGGGGAGAGGAATCGAGCGGTGTCGTGGCCCGCGCTATTGAATTGAGACGGGAGGCGCCTAACAAGGTGGTCGTCATCCGCGGCAACCACGAAGCGATGATGCTCGCGGCGCTTGCCTATCCGGAGAGTGAGCAGGCCGAGTTATGGTATTACAACGGTGGTGTCGAAACTTTACAGAGTTATATGGATGAAGACGGCATACTCGATGTGCCGGAAGAACATTGGGATTTCATGGCCTCACTGCCCACCTGGTATGAAGACGAACACGCCATTTATGTTCACGCATCGCTCCCAGAAGGCGAAGGAGGCGCTTTTATTCACCCCAGCATGGCGCCTGAAAGCCCGGAGCTTTATTGGGCGCGCAACCGCCACTTTTTTGCCGAATATAAAGGCAAAACCGTGGTCTTCGGTCATACAATTACCGGAATGGTCTTCGGTGAACGGGAAAAGGTATGGTTGAAAGATAGCTTGATCTGCGTCGATACTGGAGCTTACCTGACCGGAGTCCTTTCAGCTATCGAACTGCCCTCACGCCGCGTCTTCAGAGTTAGCGAGCCGAGAGAAGATGATTATGAAGAATCCGTTGCTGACCGACGATGGCTTTCAGATTAGAAGAAGGATTACGAAATAAACGAAATACCGGCCGTTATTTTCGTTTATTTCGTAATCCTTCTTCTAGAAGTTAGGATTCGGCGTCATAAAGACAAGCAGCATCAATCCTTCACCGCTATTATTCTTCACCCCATGCGTCTGACCTGCCGGAGCAAAGACAATCTGACCGGAGCCGAGATCCTTTGACTCTTCTCCTACGAGGAACGATCCGGTTCCCTTGAGAACGAAATATATCTTATCTTCCTCTTTGTGCGCGTGCGCTCGCTGTTCCTGCCCGGGTTCCAGGCAATAAAGATCACAAAAGAAATTTTTAGTCTCAAAGAGATTGATCTTTTGCAGCTTGTCGACCGCAAAAAGCGCGTTCGCCATGACATCTTTATGTTCCATTGGTGCAATTCCTACTTAACCTGGTCACTCTCGGTCAGATCCTGAGCTTTGGGGACCTGTGATGCGTGATGATGGATCATGCGCCACTGCCCGCCAACTCTGCGAAATAGATTTGTCGCAGCTGTCTGGGCGGAGACGGGCGCTGAAGTATTATCTAGAAAGAGGGCCAGGTTTTCATGGCAGGTGACCAGGGCAAAATCCTCATCGATTTGAATTTCGACACTGCTCGCCCGGACGCGCATGCCGGTCGTATTGCCAAATATTCGTGCCCAGCTTTCCCGCACTCCATCCCATCCGATGATCAGGTCCCAGCCGGGATGGACACACTTGACCCATTCTTCGTGCAGCCAGACCTCGGACATTTCGTCCAGATCAGCATCCTCCAGGGCACGATAGAAACGTTCATTGGCATCTTCAACCGCTTCGATTTCTGATACATTCTGCATCTATTCCTCTATCGTCCTCTATGGCAAAATTGCGATAATCCGCGCCGGTCCGCCCGTACCCCCCTTTATTTTCATGGGCAGCGCGATCAGGGTTGCTCCTTTGACCGGCAATCTCTCAAGGTTTGCCACATTTTCCAGCGCATAAATATTAGCTCCATTGAGAACCTGATGCGCGATAAAAACTTTCGATCGGCCATAATCTATACTCGCGGTGTCGATCCCGACGCCGTCGATCTTCCTTTCCCCGGCGAGAAGTTCAGCGGCTTCATGGGAAATTCCGGGAAAATGCAGATTCCCGATATCTCCCGCGCGGTCGGTCCCCAGGTACTTTTTCTTATCGGGCCAGAACTTTCCCCACCCGGTGTGAACGAGCACGATCGAGCGCTCCGGAATTTGCCCGTTGGTCTTTTCCCAACCTAGGATATCATCGGTCGTCAATCGATAATCCGGATTTTCAGTACAGAGTTTTGATATGTCAATCACGATCGCCGGTGAGATCAGGCTGGAGAGCGGAATCTCTTCAGTCGTCGTTTTGCCCTGACCGAAATGTATCGGCGAATCGATATGCGTGCCGCCATGTTCGCTTCCGGAATAACGCGCAGCCGCATACCAGTATCCGCCTTTTGATTTACCCCAGGACTCTTTCTCCCAGCGAAAAGCCATGGCGGTCGGCCAATATATAGTTTTGTCATCGAAATTGTAGGTCAAATCTATGACTTTCGACTCATCGAACATGGCCGGCATATATGATGTTTTGCTCTCATTCACCGTTTTATCGGGAGCATGAGAAGTCCACCTGGCCGCAAAAAGAACCAATCCTCCGATGAGCAGAGCTGCGACAAGAGCCAGAATCAGTTTGTGCATAGCGTTCTCCTCAGAAGATAACTGTAAGCTGCTGGGTGGTGATTCACCACCCAGCAGCTATTTCATAGCAACCCCACAATACATTTCCGCCATTATCCGCGGGGTATCCGGCATTAAGAATCGCTCGAGTGAGCGCATTTCAAAACCGGCTGTCTCGATCAACCGGTCGATCTGTCGATTAAGGTTACAACCTCCGCCGATAATCTTCTGAATCGGGTTGTAGCGATCCTGTCGTCTGGCAACTATGGGGTCTGCGCTCCGCCCATGTTCAAAGAAAACGAATCGACCGTCAGGTTTGAGCACTCGCTGGACCTGGGCGAGCGCGGCTGCGGTATCGGAGACCGAACAAAGGGTCAATGTCGAGACGACCGAATCGAAACTGTGATCATCGAATGGAAGGCGGCCGGTCGCGTCAATCCTCATCCTGGTCACCGGTATCTGAGACCTGGCGACCCGATTTCGCACTCTGCCGCGCAGCATATCCTCGCTGTCTATCCCGGTCAGTTTTGTGACCGCACCGGGGTAAAAGGGCAGGTTCAGACCGGTGCCGAAGCCTATCTCGAGCGTCTCGCCCTTCACCGGGGCGAGAGCGCGACGACGATACTCCCCCATTTCCGGCGTGCTCAATACCTTATCGAGCAACAGGGGAAAGATATATTTTGAATAAATTCCCACTTCTCATCTCCCGGTTATATTCTATCCCTCTGATGGGTGATGGACTAGAGAACGGCGGAACAAACGAAATAGCTGAAATGGGAAAGATATTGTAGGATGTTATCTATGCCGGATGAGACAGAAATAACCAGAATTATCGCTCACGACTTCGGAGCGAACGCCACATATGTCGAGGACCTTCTTCGACAATACCAGCACAATCCCGGCTCGGTCGGAGATGAATGGGAAACCTATTTCAGCGATCTGCTGCGCGCCAATGGAGCGGTAAAAATCGAAGCGAAGGCCGTTCCCGCCCCTCAGCCGCCTCCTGAACAGGCCACAACGGTCGATGGCGCACTGGCGGGAGAGAAAGTTCCGATTCGGGGACCGGCATTGAAGATCGTCGAAAATATGGAGGCGAGCCTCGGGGTGCCGGTGGCGACCTCAGCACGTCAAATTCAGATCAAACTGCTCGATGAGAACCGTGCCTGGGTTAACCGTCACCTCGTGTCCCAGGGCAAATGGAAAATCTCTTACACCCACTTTATCGCCTGGGCGATGCTCAAAGCCCTCGCCAAATATCCGTGGATGAATGACGGATTTGAAGCGATCGACAATCATGCCTATCGCATCCGGCGTCCGCAGGTCAATCTCGGGATCGCCGTTGACATCCAGAAAAAAGACGGCTCGCGGACACTGCTCGTTCCCAACATCAAAGGCGCGAACCAGATGACTTTTTCCCGCTTTGTTGCCGCCTATCAGGATGTCGTCTCGCGTGCCCGCAGCGCCAAACTCCAGGTTAGTGATTTTCAGGGAACGACGATTTCCCTCACCAATCCGGGGACAATCGGCACCGTCGCATCCAATCCACGTTTGATGGCCGGCCAGGGAGCGATTATCGCGACCGGGGCGATTGAATATCCCCCGGAATATGCGGCGATGACCGTGGAAGCGCTCTCCCAGCTGGGGATCAGTAAGGTATTTACGATCACCAGCACTTACGACCACCGGATCATTCAGGGTGCCGAATCCGGGCTTTTTCTTGCATACATTCACGAACTTCTGCTTGGACAACACGAGTTTTACGATGAGGTCTTCGCCGACCTGGGAATCACTTATAAACCTTTGCGCTGGTCAGTCGATGTCAATCCATTCCTCTTCGGAGTCGACCGGGAGCGCCAGGAGATCAGGAAGCAGACCCGGCTTTTCGAATTTATCAATGCTTACCGTGTCCGTGGTCACCTGATCGCCGATATCGATCCGCTCAATATGGTGCCGGTGCATGAACATCCGGAACTTGATGCCGAGAACTATGGGCTGACAATCTGGGACCTCGATCGGAGTTTCTTCACGGGTGGCCTCGGCGGTCGAGAGGAAGCGACATTCCGCGAAATCTGGGGAATGCTCATCCGTTATTATTGTGGAAAGATCGGAATCGAAAGTCGCCATATTCAGAGCAAAGAACAGAAGCAGTGGATCCGCGAACGAATCGAGCAAGACCCTCCACCCTTTCCCGCAGAGACCAGAAGACAATTGCTCCAGAAATTGATCGCTGCTGAGCAGTTCGAAAAGTTCCTGCACACGAAATATATCGGTCAGAAAAGATTTTCAGTCGAAGGCGGTGAGTCGATTATTCCGATCCTGGACCGGCTCATTACCGGGGCGGCCGAGCGAGGCGCGAATGAAGTGGTTCTCGGGATGGCGCATCGTGGTCGTTTGACGGTCCTGGCCAATGTCATTGGCAACTTCAGCGAGCGCATCTTTACGGCTTTCGAAGGCTCCGTCCATCCAAGTTTTCCGGCCGATGAGGGAGATGTCAAATATCATCAGGGGGCGAGTGGAACGCGCGAATTCGGGGATCAGCTGATCAGCCTGACCCTCTCTCCCAATCCGAGCCACCTCGAATTTGTCGATCCGGTGGTCGAGGGGATGACGAGAGCCAAACAGGATCGCCTCTATTTACAGGGGATGGCGCGCGAGGACTCGCGCGATCGGGTCATCCCGGTTCTGATCCATGGGGATGCGGCATTCGCCGGTCAGGGGATCGTCACCGAAACACTCAACCTGGCCGATTTAAAAGGTTTTCGCACGGGCGGCACGATTCATCTGATCATCAATAACCAGATCGGATTTACCACCTCGCCGCAAGCGGGGCGTTCTTCGATCTATTCGACCGATATCGCGAAGATGACGCAGCTGCCGATCTTTCACATCAACGCCGATGACGTCGAGGCGGCTGAGAGAGTCCTGCAGATCGCGCTCGATTTTCGCATGAAATTCCATAAAGATGTGGTGATCGACCTGGTCGGGTTCCGGCGTCACGGCCACAACGAGGGTGATGAGCCGAGCTATACCCAGCCGCTCATGTACCAGCGTGTCAAAGATCATCCGGGCGTGCGCGAGCTTTATGCCCGCCAATTGATGAGCGAGGGCGTGGTCACGCACGAAGAAGTCAACCAGATGATCGAAGAGCGTTGGCGTCGCTATGAGAACGCTCTCCTCGGAGCGAAAGAGATCGTCGCGCGGCAAAAGACGATCAACCGGTTGCCGGAGGCGAAACCAGAGGATGACGGCTCGGCTGTTATCGCGACCGGTGTTTCTGTGGAAGTAATCAGCGCGGTCTCGAAAGCTTTAAGTGTCGTTCCTCAGGGGTTTACCATTAACCCGAAAATGGTCGGCCAGATGTCGCGCCGTGCCGGAATGGGGAATGGCGAATCTCCCGTCGATTGGGGGTTTGCCGAGGGACTGGCTTTCGGATCGTTATTGCTGGAAGGCACTTCCATCCGGATGTCAGGTCAGGACAGCGGGCGCGGCACGTTTAGCCAGCGCCACGCCGTTCTCTATGACACACGCACCGGTACACCCTGGCTGCCGCTCGAAGCCCTTAGCCAAAACAATAACTTCTTCGAAATCCACGATAGCTCTTTATCCGAGGCGGGCGTGCTCGGCTATGAGTTCGGATATTCACTTGCAAGGCCTGAATGCCTGGTGATCTGGGAGGCACAATTCGGTGATTTCGCCAACGGAGCGCAGGTTATTATCGACCAGTTCATTGCGGTGAGCGAAGACAAATGGCAGGAGAGATCGCGACTCGTAGCTCTGCTTCCGCACGGGTATGAAGGACAGGGCCCCGAGCATTCGAGCGCGCGCCTTGAACGTTTCCTCCAGCTCTGTGCGGAGAACAACATTCAGGTTTGCTATCCAACGACCCCCGCCCAGTATTTCCACCTGCTCCGCCGCCAGGTCAAACAGGAAGCAAGCAAGCCTCTCTTTATCATGACGCCGAAAAGCCTGCTCCGATTGCCGCAAGCTACTTCATCTCTCGATCAATTGACGAGCGGCGGCTTCTATCCGATTATCGGCGAAAGTAATGATCCGGCGGTGGTCGAGCGTGTGATCATCTGCAGCGGCAAGGTCTACTACGATCTGATCTCTGAACAGGAAAAGGACAACCGGGTTGCGATCCTTCGCCTCGAGCAGTTCTATCCCTTCCCGGAAAAATTATTGCAGCGATGGTTTGATCTTTACCAAGATGCGCGGCAGTTTTTTTGGGTCCAGGAGGAGCCGCAGAATATGGGCGGATGGAACTTTATGCGCCCGAGACTCGAGGCCCTGCTTCGTGACGATCAGCAATTGCGTTATGTGGGAAGGGCAGCGAGCGCGAGTCCGGCAACTGGATCTTATAAGATTCACCAGCTGGAGCAGCAGCAATTGTTAAGAGAGGCGTTGAAAATTCTATAGTTTTAAGAAAACATTGATCATTTTCCATTTTTAAATTGATATTTGTCTCAGGTAAGAATGGCCTGGTATTTTATTTGGAATTTATAACGATGCTCCGCGGCATACCGATAAACAGCGGCACTTCTTATCATCGCTTTATTGACTCTTCCAATCGATCTATCCGGGATTTCGTTTGAATCTTGAGGCCAAACAATTATTCCAACACCAAATCAATTCTATGGTCGAGATTCTCAATCCGTTTATTGATCTTCCCAAATTCATCGAATACCCGGTGAAAGTTGTATTCCGTGTTGGTAATGAAAGTATTCAGTCGCGATTCAAGTTGATCGAAACGGCTATTGATTTGTTTAAAGTTTTCTTCCAGAAATTCCCGGTCAGTCACTTAACCTCCCAGAAAATACTTCTCGTCAATAATCTGCATAGAACCGTTACGATCGGGTCATCGTTACCACAGCCTGACCAATAGTTTTGGCTTTACATTTCAAGCCGTGGTAATTTATTGGCTTTGAGGGATAGCGCGTACGGGACTCGAACCCGTGCTCTCCGCCTTGAGAGGGCGGCGTGTTAACCAGTTACACCAACGCGCCGTACCTGTAAATTTTGCTTATATCACGCATTTTGGGATTTTTGCAAGTATGTCTTCGTCGTTAACGTTAACTATTAAAAAGCGATTACTCGCGCATCTGCAAGAGCACTTCCAGATGAATTTTGACGATCTGCCGGTCGAAGTGCCCCCCAAGACCGAACTCGGCGATCTGGCATTCCCCATCGCCTTCGAACTTGCCAAACGGATCAAGGCTGCAACGGGGGAAAAGAAGAATCCACGTGAACTGGCCATGAATCTCGCTGAAGGGTTGAAGGCCATTCCCGGGATTGCCCGTGTTGAGGTCGCGGGAGCCGGATATTTGAATCTCTTTTTTGACCGGGCGATGACCTTCACTCAACTGGCCGAACGGCAGCCTTCATCCGGAAATGATCGGGAAGCGGGCAAGCTCATTGTCGAGCACACCGCGATAAATCCTAACAAAGCTGCGCACATCGGCCATGTCCGCAATGCGGTGCTCGGCGATACGACAGTCAGGATCTTGCGCGCGACGGGAGAAAATGTAGAGGTCCATAATTACATCGACAATACAGGTCCGCAGGTGGCGGATATCGTCGTTGGCCTGATCCACCTCGAAGGCAAATCGCTGGAAGAGGTAAAAATTCTTGTGGCCGACGAGAAACGTATCGATTATTACTGCTGGGACCTCTATTCCCAGGTCGGAGCATGGTACGAGGAAGATAAATCGCGCATCGAGATTCGCCTTAAGACGCTACACGAGATCGAAGAAGGAGGAAATGTGACGGCAGAAGTCGCCGAGCTTGTTTCCTCGCGCATCGTTGACCGGCATCTTGATACGATGGCGCGATTGGATATCAGTTATGATTTGCTCGCTCGAGAAAGCGAAATCCTGCATCTGCACTTCTGGAAACATGCCTTCGAAAAACTGAAATCCTCGGGCGACATCGTCTACGAAAACGAAGGTCGCAGCAAAGGCTGTTGGGTAATGAAGTCGGAGGAGAGAAATGGAGACGGGGATACTGAGTTCGATCCGGATAAGATTATCGTGCGTTCGAATGGAACGGTGACTTATACGGGTAAGGACATTGCCTATCATCTCTGGAAACTCGGAAAACTCGAAAAGCTCGATTTTCATTACCGGCCGCTGCGGCGTGATCATCACGGCCGTGAAGTCTGGATAACCACAGCTGAGGAAAAGGAAGCCATCCGGGATCACCCGCCTTTCGGCAGGGGGACGGCGTTTTTAAACGTGATCGATGTCGGGCAGTCGTATCTGCAGGCCAATGTCAAACGTGGCGTCATGGCGATCGATCTCGATGAACGTGTGAGCCGCAGCGCGCACCTGGCATATGAAAAAGTTACGCTCACGCCTGCGGCGGCCCTTGAACTTGGGATGGAACTTTCGGCCGACGACACACAGCGCCGGCAGATCGGCATGTCGGGTCGCAAAGGATTGGGTGTCAAAGCCGATGATCTGATCGACCGGTTGGAAGAGGACGCTCTCAAGGAAGTACAGTCCCGCCATCAGGACCTGAGTGAAAACGAGCAAAAGAGAATCGCCCATCAGATTGCCGTTGCTGCGCTTCGTTATTTCCTGCTCAAATTTACGCGCACCTCGATCATCGTCTTCGATTTCGATGAGGCATTGAGTTTCGATGGAGAGACCGGCCCGTATATTCAGTATTCCGCGGTGAGAGCAGCGAACATATTCCGCAAGCTCGGCAGTAAGCCCGAAGAACTGCGGGATATATTCGCATCATGTTCGAAGGAAGAGATTAATCAGTTTTTCTCCGGGGAGATCGGCGATGACCTGTGGTCGCTGGTCTACTTTGCCTCGCGACTCGAAGAAGTGGCACAAACAGCGGCGTCTACCTGCGAGCCGGCGCATCTCGCGAAATATGCTTTTCAGTTAGCCAAACAGTTCAATCTCTTCTATCACAACTATCACATCCTGAGTGAAGAGAATGAGACGCGTAAAATTTTATTGTTGATGGTCGCTGATCTGGTGAGAAACAGACTTGAGGAAGCGTTGAACTTGCTCGGGATCGAGGCGCCGGAGCGGATGTAAGTTTAGATTTTAGATGTTAGATGCTGGATGCTAGTAGAACTAGCATCCAGCATCTAACATCTAAAATCTAACATCCAGCTAGATATATTTCTTGATCGGATAAAATAGAAAAGAGACTGCGCTAATGCTCATCGTAATGAAGCCCGACGCGAGTGATCACGAGATTCAGCGTGTCATCCAGATAATCGAATCAGTCGGACTCAAGGCTCATCTCATGCCCGGCTCCAATCGCATGGCAATTGGAATAACCGGAAATCCCGGCCCGGTCGATCCCTCGCCTTTTGCCGATCTGCCTGGTGTTTCCGAATGCGTTCGGGTGACCAAACCTTACAAACTCGTCAGTCGCGAGTTGCGTCCGGAGAGGACTGTCATCCGACTCGGCGAGGCGCAGATCGGGGGTGATGAGTTCGCTATTATCGCCGGAGTCTGCGCTGTCGAATCGCGCGAGCAAACGCTGATGACCGCCGCGGCGGTCGCCGAGATGGGCTGCCGTTTCTTTCGCGGAGGCGCATTCAAACCCCGCACTTCACCTTATGCGTTTCAAGGTCTCGGGGAAGAGGGTTTGAAGATTCTCAGCGAAGTGCGAGAGCAGTACGGGTTGAAGATCGTTACTGAAGCCACTGATGAGCCGGCGCTGGACCTGGTCGAGCGTTATGCCGATGTCATCCAGATCGGAACGCGTAATATGCAGAATTTCAGCCTTCTCCGCCGGGCGGGACAGGCCCGCAAACCGGTCCTCCTCAAGCGCGGGATGGCTTCGACGATCGAAGAATTTCTGCTTGCCGCTGAATATATTATGTCCGAAGGAAATTACCAGGTGATCCTCTGCGAGCGTGGAGTTCGGACCTTCGCCAATCACACGCGCTTCACTCTGGACCTCTCGCTCGTGCCGGCAATCCAGGGCATCTCACACCTGCCGATCATCGTCGATCCGAGCCATAGCACCGGGAAACGGGAAAAAGTCATCCCGCTCGCCCGCGCCGGAGCAGCAGTCGGCGCCGACGGCTTGCTGGTCGATGTCCATCCTTACCCGGAACGCGCCTTGTGCGACGGTCCGCAGGCGCTTGTCTTCGATATGTTCCGCGATATGGTCCAACAAGTACGCGCAATCGCCGAAATCGTCAAAATCCATATGGAAGAGGGGATTACGAAATAGACGAAAATAACGAAATAAACGAAATTTTTCGTTTATTTCGTTATTTTCGTCTATTTCGTAATCCCCTCTTCTTTCACTCGACAGTGAAATTTACTCTTCGATACGCGGTTCCCTTGGTCAGGCGATCGATCGACATGAGCCTCAGTTCATACTCACCGGTGTCGAATCCCGCGAGAGAGATGCGCGCGGCATAGGGGACTCGTTGAAGGTCGGAGTTTTCCGGGACTGTCATCTTGGCCAGGGGCGAGGCGTAGACGAGCTTGCTTCCCGAAAAAACCTGGGATTGGATGACGAGGTCGGGAGTGCCTTTTTCAATCTTGCCGTTATATGCAAAGACCAGAAAATCGATTTTGCCCCCCCTTTTGAACCGGCGGTTTCCGGTGGAAGAGCGTAATTGGTATCCAATTTTCGGATCAATTTCATTCTGCGCCATCTGGGGATCATCACCCGCAGTCAGCAGGATACTGCTCAGTGTCAACTCTTTTCTTTTCAGGTCGGGAATCTCAACCCATGCCGCGCTGCTCCCCATGCGGGCGGTTCTTTCTTCGCGCGCGGCGATTCTCGCCTGGTAGAATCCAGGTTTGAGCGGAACCAGTTTGTAATAGCTGAATCCAAATTTGCTCGCCATCTCCAATCCTTCAGGTTTTAGATTTAGCACCAGAACATCGGTGAAGATATTGGCCGGTTTCCCTTTTTCATCAAAGAACGCCACGGTCAGATCGACCCTTCCCTTGTGAGTTCCGTCAATCTGCTCGAGGTCTAAAGAGGAAGTGTCGATGTGCGCGGTGATCAGCGCCGATGAGCCGGCCTGACCGACATCGATAAAGTCACAAGTCATCGAGACTGGAATTTCACGCAGTGGGAAGAGTGAGGAGAGACCGGTTCTGATCTGGGCCGCTTTCACCTCCCTGGCCTCTTTCGCGGCTTTTTCCGGAGACATCTCTTTTTGTTTTACAGCGCTCTTTTCGGCGGCCTTCAGCTTATTCTCGTTGTCGGCGAGATAGCCTTTCCGCGTCCGCACTATCAGGTCAGGCCGGCCGGCAATTTTTACCTCTATTTTGTGAAAGCGTCCATCGCGTCTTGACTCCGCCGGTTCATAGGCAAGCACATAGTAAACTTCGTTGTCATCGAGAACGCGTTGCAGCCCGAGGTTGAGGTCATTGTTGTTGAAGAAAGCTTTGCCCCCGGTATCGTGAGCGAGTGAAAACATTCCGTCACGCATCGCTTCGACCGCGCGCGATTCGATTCGCTCCCGCACCCCTGGATTTTCGATATCGACGGAGCCCGATTCCGAAGCACCTCCGCCCGGAGGTTCCGCAACCAGGCCTCGCGCGTCGATCGAATAGATAACGACCCCGGCGCGAGTCGCGGCGTCAATTATTCGTCGCAAATCATAGAGCTGTGATGAGCTGTTGCCCCCGAGATAAAAGCCGTCCGACAACATGACAAGAATTTTTCGACCGGGTAATGTCTGGAGGCTGCGGATCACTCCTTCGAGGGTAGAGAGAGTTGTCCGGGTATAGTTAGCATTCTCCGCGACAATCATCCGGGCTTTCGATTGCGCCTGAATGACCGCACGGTCAGAGGAAGAAAACGAAACGCTTGCGGGCGGCCTGCGGCCACCACCTGCTTGTGGTGGAGGCATGGGTTCGAGCCGTTGAATTTCCGCGACCGCCAGTTCCAGTGCTTCGCGGTCGCCGCGGTCGATCAATTCGGCCTGGTAACCAGTGATCCGCGGGATATCGGAAGGCGAGGTCGCGCGCCGGGTTTGGACTGAGAGACGATTGATTGCGCGTTCAAGCACCTCGCGTTCACTCGAAAATTGCTGGAAGAGGCCGATATTGCCGCTGGTCGACACGACCGCCACCTGATCGTTGGCGACCATCTGCTCATTGATAAATCGCTGTAATACCCGTTTGGCGAGGAGCAAATTTTCAGGCGAGAGATGAAAATCGTCGACCGCGAGCACCAGATATCGGCCGGAGCGTATTTCAGTCGGGGTGATCGCGGTTTTGCCTTCTTTTGAAGGCTTTCTTTCAATTCTCAGCCAGCTTGCAGGGTTGGAGGCTGTGCCTGCGGCGAAATGAGTGATTTGCTGTGTTTTCGCATCTTCAAACAGTTCAAAATCTTCGCGTTTCAAATCACGGATGAGCTTCCCGTCTTTCCCGCTGACGACGACGTCAATTTGGACCAGTTCCGTCTCCAATCGCAGAAGCGCATCACTTTGGCCCTGCTGTTTTTCTCCCTTTTTCGGTTCCTGTGCGAAGATCGGCACGAGAGAAAAAATAACCGCCGCCGTGATAAAATAGCTTGTTCTCTGGAGAGTCATGCGAATGCCTCCCGATAATCGATCATGGATTGTTTTCAAACAATTGAAAGTGGAGCAGTGAATTTTATCACTTTTGCGTGTAATGAAGAATGAAAACAAACTTAACCAAAGATTTTCGGAACTTTTGACAGATGCAATTTGTAATCTTTGCAGATGGAGTTAGAGCGGTTAGGAAATGAAGAGAGACTACGGAACAAACGAAAATAAACGAAACATACGAAAAAAGGGAAATTTTCGTATGTTTCGTTTATTTTCGTTTGTTCCGTAGTCTCTCTTCATTTCCTAACTACTTATCTCCGTTAGCACTAAAGAGAAGGAATGCAATTGAGATGAAGCCAAATTACCAGATCACAGCAAGACAATTGGTTTTGCTTGCATTGACGACAGCCGTTTTTGCCGCGAGCATTGTGGTCCTCTCGGGCACCATCGGCCCTAAACTCCTGGGCGATTTTGCAGGTGCAGGTCCGGAAAAGAAGGGTCCGGAGGTCGGTAAAATCGAGGGATTGACCGATCCATCGGTGGCGACTGATGAGACGAACAACCGAGAGATCTATAATGCCGTCAGCCCGGGTGTAGTTAACGTTACTTCAACAGTACTGGTCCAGGATTTTTGGTTGGATGTGTACCCGTCAAAAGGCACCGGTTCCGGAGCGGTCCTCGACAAAGAAGGGCGCATCTTGACCAACTACCATGTCGTTCAGGAATACCAGACTAACCGGAATGGGGGAGCGCTCGAGGTCACGCTCTCGAACAAAAAGAAATACCCGGCAAGGGTTCTCGGAGAGGACCGTGATAACGATCTTGCGGTGATAAAGATCGATGCGCCGGCTGCGGAATTGACCCCTGTCCCACTTGGCGAGTCGGACAAATTGTTTGTCGGTCAAAAAGTCCTGGCAATTGGGAATCCTTTCGGTTTGGACCGCACACTGACGACCGGGATCATCTCCGGGCTCGAGCGTCCATTGAGGTCAGAGATGACGGGCCGATTGATCGAGGGGGCGATCCAAACAGACGCGGCGATCAATCAAGGGAATTCGGGTGGCCCGCTTCTCAATTCAAATGGGCAGATGATTGGGATCAACACGATGATTATCAGTCCATCGGGTGGCTCGGTCGGTGTTGGTTTTGCAGTCCCGGTGAAAACTGCGAAGCGGGTTATTGCTGACATCCAGCAATACGGCCGCGTGCGAAAAGCATCTCTCGGCGTCTTTACCCTTCCGCTCAACGAGCGGATTGCCGGCCAGTTCGACTATTCGGTAGCAGAAGGATTGATGATTGTCGACCTCGTTACCGACGGGGCGGGTGCGAAGGCCGGATTACAACGCGGATCACAAGGAATGAGATACGGGAATTCAGTTATCTATCCGGGCGGCGATGTGATCCTCGAGGCTGATGGGCAGGCGATGAAGGATCGCGACGATCTCAACCATGTTCTCAATAACAAAAATGTCGGGGATCACGTCAATCTGAAAATTTTACGGAATAACCGAAAAATCAATGTCACCGTTCAATTGGCCGAATCGGCGAGCATTGCAACACAAAGATAGCTAAACAGTTTTCAGTTTTCAGTTTAAACCTATCTCTAACTGAAAACTGAAAACTATTTTACCTGGAATGATCGGGCAATCGCATCGGTCTGATTTCTCAGCGTTGGGAGCGTAGTTTTCCTGCCAGTGAATCGCAGAACATAGATTGTCTTCTCTCCTGCCCGCAGGTAATAGTTTCTGCCGGTAAAGGGTTGACCTGCGGGATTCTTGAAATCATACGATAAAAGCGCCCCGGGTTTGCCTCCACCAACCACAAAATTTTCCATTGATATCTTGTTATACTCCAGGTTGAATCGAACCGATTCCAGTTCATCCTTCCTGGCGAAGTCAATGACCTCCATCTTTTCTTCGACCTCGTCTGCTCTGCGCAATTTCAGGGCGCCGGTCTCACGGTTTCGATAGACAATATTGACATCCTGCTTGCCGAGAGAATCCTGGCTGACCACGGCAATCCAGCCCGCCGGTAAGGTCAAACTGTATTTTCCCTCTGGGTCTTCAAACACTTCCTGAGCAGAAACTCCATTAACGAAACCGGTCGCCATGACGAGAATCGTTAATGCTATTAAACCGAAAAACGCTCTCAAGATGCGTCCTCCTTCCAATTGATTTTGCTGCGCGAGGCAGAATCGATCATCGCGCGAAAAGATTTTCCTGCAAGTGAATGAACGATGGTTTTTTGCTGTATTGCAAATAAATGTTTAAGCCCGCTTTCTGCTGCCGATAACATCTCGTCCATCAAACTGCGGCTGAAAGGATCGGTTTCGGCCGTACCCTGAATCTCGACGAAGCGGCCATCCCCGGTACAGATGACATTCATATCGACTTCGGCAGCTGAGTCTTCGCTGTAGTTGAGGTCCAGCAGCACATGACCGCCGGCGATCCCTACGCTCACAGCGGCAATATAGTCGCGGATCAACGGGCGTTCGATTTTACCTTCTCCCAGCAGTTTGTCGAGAGCCAGCGCGAGCGCGACAAACCCGCCGGTGATCGACGCAGTGCGCGTCCCGCCATCGGCCTGGATGACATCGCAATCGAGGGTCACCGTCCGTTCGCCCAGTGCCGACATATCGATGATCGATCGGAGACTCCTCCCGATCAACCGCTGGATTTCGTGTGTTCGTCCGGATGGACCACCCCGTCCGATTTCACGCTGCGTCCGAACTTCAGTCGCGCGCGGAAGCATTGAATATTCGGCGGTCACCCAGCCCACGCCTTTACCTTTTAAAAAGGGCGGCACACGGTCTTCGATCGAAGCGG
>Ga0126377_10001031_pt1 | contig 17845 bp, 7 predicted proteins | sample PanSoiMetPlot_22_FD_92647 | JGI IMG/M metagenome (GOLD analysis project Ga0126377, IMG submission 92647) | Tropical forest soil microbial communities from Panama - MetaG Plot_22 | ecosystem: Environmental > Terrestrial > Soil > Tropical forest > Bulk soil | place: Panama | collected 2016-02-17 | reverse complement strand
TTATACCGCCCTAAACGATGCCATCGCTCTGGCAGACCGTGGTTTTCCATTTACCGACGAGCAAAATGGAGCGTTCACTCAGCTTCTCGAAAAGCACATGAACAGCGACAGTCCCGACCAGATGCAGAATTTTCTATACACAATCCTTGATTTGCCAATTCAGTATCATAAGAAAACCAAAAAAATCACCACCGATGCACTCTCTGTTATCAAACTCTTTAAACTATGTGAGAAGAATCAGCAGTTCTATAAAGCAAGTTTGCTCAAAGACCTACTTCACCTTTCATCACTGCTCACTCAACTGCAAACACTTGACGTTCTATGTGACCCCGACGGGCGTATACGCTGTGCATACAATGTCGTCGGATCTACTACCGGTAGATTGTCTTGTAGTAAGTCCCCTACCCGTTCAGGGTATAACTTACAAACGGTTACTAAGAAGCAACGTAGACTATTTCGTCCAGATCCCGAACATTGGTTCTGGCAATGTGACCTTAGTGGTGCTGACGGATACACAGTTGCTGCTCATTGCAAACGACTTGGCGACCCAACGATGCTTGATGACTACGCCTTTGGTCTTAAACCAGCAAAGATTATCGCCCGAATGTTCGAAGGTGTCAACGTCGCTCGTCTCAGCCGCGATGAAATTAAGGTGGAGTGTCAGAAGGTAGACCCATCCGGTTGGTTATACATGGCATGTAAGCGTGTCCAACACGGCAGTTCCTATGGTATGGGTGCGGTTACTATGTCTAATCAAATATTAGAGGACTCTTGGAAATATAGCGGTGAGGTAGTCTTCGTTCCACCTGTTACATGCGAGGCATTAAAAGTACTTTTCTTCCAACGGTATCCCGGTATTACAGTCTGGCACCGTTGGGTAGCTGAACAACTCAAAGCCACTCGATCATTAACCTCTGCCAACGGACACACTCGTAAATTCTTTGGCCGACCTAACGACCACGACACACTCAAAGCAGCATATTCAGATGAACCACAAAACAACACAACCTACTCCACCAATGTTGCAGTACTACGACTCTGGAACGATCCCGAAAATAGACGACCAGACGGTTCGCTTATTGTCGAGCCACTTCACCAAATCCATGACGCAGTTGTTGGACAGTTTCCAATTAGTCAAACCGAGTGGGCTGTCACTAAGATTAGAAGTGCGTTTGACAATAAAATTGTCATCGCAGGAGAACCAATACAGATTCCATTCGAGGGTGCATATGGAGAGTCCTGGGGTCCAGAACATCTTACAAATCCCATTTGATCCACATCCACGACACACTTTAGATTAGCGTTTTCAGTCAGTTTGAATTATTCAAAACCACTAACATGAGGAACCGGTATGATAGAGAATACATTGTTATCCACGCAGCAGTCGCGGAACGAAGGGGTAGAACCTTCGAGCACAAACTCGCCTACGCAGAGTCCAGGGGGTATGAGCTTGTCGGGCATCCCAGTTTTCACGCGGTCGAAGATCACACAAACACCAGATTCCGAGTTGTCGTTTTCGCCACCGCTCTCTTACGACGACGGGAAAGTAGTGTTTGAATATGAGTTTACTTGTGTCTATACGGACAGTCGTCCGATGTACATCCACCTTTATGATGTGGACGATCTGTCGGCTTTACAGAGAGTTACAGCGCAGGTTATGGACAGGGAAGAAATTACCTATCATAAGGAGACGGGGATAGGTTTCTTTCAGACACTAGACGGGTTAAGATGGTGCTTCAAGAAGCAACCATACAAGAAGTCGATCGGTCCCCACAACGGGATAGAAGCAGGTGGAGAAGAAGAGTCTCCAAAAAGAAAGGCACAGACAGCAGATGACATATTGGCCGGACTATGAATTTCATACAAAATTTTGTAAAATATGCAGAGGGATGTGAGACACCAGAATTATACGACTTATGGAGCGCGTTAGCCACTTTGTCTTCAGTCGTGTCACGACGTGTTTGGATCAACCAAGGATACTATACCATCTATCCAAACTTGTACATCGTGTTGGTTGGTGCACCCGGTGGACGGAAGACGACAGCAATGAACATGTGCAAAGATATGCTACGCGAGTTGGGTACAATACCTTTCGCGGCTACGTGCATGACCAAAGAAGCACTGTGTCGGTATATGTCTACTCAGTGCTTGAGGAACTTCCCCATACCGGGAACGGACAAGACCAAAGAATACACACCTATCACACTGTGCTTAACGGAGTTGAGTCATTTTCTTGGTGCCAACAGCGCACACATGATTGACTTTCTCACGACCATATACGATCAGGAGGTTTACGATGCGAAGACAAAGAATAAAGGTGATGACATTATACCTGGACCCTACCTTACCGTCCTTGCTTGTACTACTCCGAGTAATATTACCCGGTACCTTAGGGAAGATGTTATCTCTGGAGGTTTTTCCCGACGGGCACTATTCGCTTTTGAGCTGGACGACGGTGACCCGATCGCGTTCCCGAGCATCACTACAGAAGCGGCAACTGCATGGAAAGAGTGTGTCTCGTGGGCACAAAAACTCGAAGCGGTTGCAGGGTCGTTCGCGTGGACAGGTGAAGCGACGTCGTGGTACAAGAATTGGTATGAAGAACTTTTCCGAAGTCTAAGGACCCACGACAATCTGATGACTAGAGGATATTACAAGTCTAAACACATTCAGTTGTTAAAGGTTGGGATGTTGGTTGCATTGTCGGAGTCGATGGAACTGAAGTTGAGCAAGACACATCTGGAGGTTAGTCTCGCTCTGTTGGACAAATTAGAAGTCAACCTACCCAAAGTCTTCGAGTCGATGGGACGGAATGAGTTGGCACCAGTCGCTGCGCGGATTGTGGAGATGCTTGAGATGGTTGGAGAACCAATACCAGAGCAACGAGTATTGGGTGAGTTCTTTAGAGACGCGGATACCAGAGAGCTTTATGGTATCATCGCTCACTTGGCCAATACCGGCAAGGTCATGCGAATTGAACAGAAAGACGCGCAGGGTAAACCTCTGGCTATTCTTCTGTCAACTCCGAGTATAGCTCGGGAGTGGGTCGCGAACGTACAGCGTGCGTCAAAAGGAGGTTAGCTTGTGCATTGGTTAGATGTGGATACAAATCTAACAGTTGATCGACCTGTCCTGCATGTCTCAGGCTCGATCTACTTGGACCTCCCAAACCCAAACGGTTTGCGATGGTTTGCTGTAACTGTAACCTTTCAAAGTTACTCGGCCCCTCAGACTGAGTTCCTAGTACACCCCTCAGGCTTCTTTGTGAGAGTATCGTAGCTCTGTTACCATATGCCCGCAAGTTTGCAGGCATTGTCTCCCGTTCGTACTCGCGGCTAATGTCACTCGACAACCGCACGGCGGGGTATAGTCCTTTACTTTCCGCTTCGCGTTTAGTAATATTCTGCTGGACCTGAGCGTCTTGTCCACTACCCATCAGTTTGACCTGTTCCTTAACCCATCTGGTCTGCTGTGCTTTTTCTGCGTCTTCACTCACGCGGGACAGACGCTCGAAGTCTTCAATACGCGCCACCCTTGAAGGTCTGAATCCAATAGCCCGTGCTACTATTTCTTCGGGTCTTAGATCGGAAACCACCATCTGGCCACTCTCGGTTTGGTAGTTGTGACCTTGCTCCAACGCTTTCCATACCCTCTGCATTCCAGTGGGCATCAAGTCCTGCACAGATCCTAGTGGATCACCACGGATGCCAGACTGCAAAGCGTCTAACGCACGAGATGCTATACCGCCAGTCGGTCCGACAAGTTGTTCCCAACCCACTCCACTATAAGGACTGACATGGAATGTGCCAGCTAACGCGAACCGTGCTCCAAGGTCAGGAGAATAGTCCATCGAACTGGGAACTCCCGCTGTAACCACTGACGAGAACAGGTTTCCCATCTGCTCGTCATCACCGAATAGACCAGCCAAACCTTCTCTAACATCATTCTCGATGTTATGTTCGGGAAACAACTTCTGTAGTCCATAAAGTACCGCTTGCGCAAAAGGCATCCCAAGTACACCTGCTACTGCCGTCTGCGTTATCAGCATTTGTGCAGCAGCATAACGAGTCTGTTTGGTCTGTGCAGGTGTCATACCCTTCGGGTTAATACTCCGTCGGATAAGTTCACCCATCATCGTGGTCAACCCGTTGGCGTAGGTCTGTAGGTTCCAAATCATTTGCGCAGCTGACCGAGGTAGCACTTGGAAGAAGCCGGGACGGTTTTCCTTGCCTCCAGTAAACATAGTAATGCTGCGTAGAAACTGGGCTTCTCGGTATAGACCTTCTCCTGCCATACTCCCTCCAGCTTTGCTACGCAAATGGAGTAGAGACGCCACCAGTGCTACCTCGGAGTTGTAACGTGGCACCATGTCGTACAGACGTCGAAGAAAGTCGAAGCCTTGATACGTCCGGTTCTTTAGCATGTCGAATGGTGTCCATAGGGGTTTGCCCACTGTTGCCCGCATACGGTTGATCAGTGATTGGTCTTGTCCATAGTCCATTTCACCTTGTAACCACGAGCCAAGCGAACCGTCTCTATTGGCACGGTCAACCATTTCTTGGATGACTGGATCAGCGTACTTACCCTTGGTTCGTGCTTCAATCAACAACTGATTAGCCTTACGGATGATGTTGAACGACTGAGCAATGGACGCTCCACGTTGGGTGAGCATTGGCGCCAGACCCAGAATCTGGTGAGTAGATTGCATAATCATACTACTCGGGTTAGCAAACAAGTAATAGAGGAACCCAAGGTTCTGTGCTTGCCTACCAATCTGACTGTCGGGCAACAAGACCATCTTAACCTGTCGATTGATATAGTCTTTGATTGCTGGTTGAGTGTCAAAATCCACTGAAGTGTTAAGCAATTCAGTTTCCAATCTCAAGAAGTTATTGTAGGACGCTCGACCAATAGCATTGATGTACTGTTGATGGGCCGAGAACATATCGAGCTCTTCACGTCCGGGTGCCAAGTCTCTACCAGTCGTCGCTTTCAACACATCCCTACTATTGAGTGCATCTCGTAAGTCACTGGCCATATCCATCACCGCGGCCAACTTCTGTCCTTCATCCTGACCAAAAAGGTTAACCAATTTCTCCTGCATACGACTCTGGACGTCATCAAGCTGTTTGAACACTTGCGGACTGACGCCATAATCCTTATCACCGGGGTTAGTGAGACGAACTGGATCGATGTTATTACCCGTAATGTATTTGCTTCGTTCAGCATCATTCTTAAAATACCTCGACGTTACTTTGTCCTTTGCGTCTTTGAAAAACAAACCGAACTGCCCGGGCCTACGTTCCGACATAAAATACGGCATCCTCAACTCCAAGAAACGAGCAAGAGTGCGGATTCCATCCCATGCACCAGTAGCAGCATCATACATCCTCTCCGCTGCTTCAGGGTTGTTGACGGTGTTCATGAACTGGTTGAGTTTGTCTTGTGCGGCGACTGGGTTACTAGACTGTAGTTTGATGGAGTCAGACAACAGCTTAGCCGTCTGACGAGAAGCTTCAGGTGGTAGATCACTATTCCTAGCCACCGCAATAGCAATAGCAGAGTCCATACGATGCATTGCAGATGCTACAATTGTAGCACTAGTCATCTTAATCTGGTTTCTAGTCCCATCCAACACCGTCATCATTGTGGGGACGTCTTTATCAGCGATGTCGTATTTGGTCATAGCACCTTTAATCCACTCAGGAGTTAACCATCCAGTCACCTTTTGTGGATTCATCGCCATAATGTCACCGTTTGCATCCACTAACTCCTCTTGGAACAGATGGTCACCGTAGGCGTTTAACTCCAAGGCCAGACCACTAAACGCTTTACGCAGATCGTCCCGTTTGACGAACTCAGCGACGTGTTTGGTGCGGGCATCGTCCACCAAACCCTTACCTTCAAAAGCACCTGCTAACGCTGTGGCTATCTTCGTGCGGTAGGTGTTGAAAATCGCTTTACCATTATAGAACATGTCCCAAGCACTCCTAGCAATCGGGTATTTGTCAGCGAACTGTGAGAAGTTGGTCAACTCCTTGTCCCAGAAACTGAGCTTGTCGGGCAACTGACCACTGGAGTCTGGTAGTCTAAACCACTTCCTCACAGTCTTCTCTATACTCTCTCTCGACTTGAGTATATCACTCTCAATCATTGGTGGGTTTGTAGCCAACAACTCACCCTGTGCGTAAGTCTCCATTCGCTGCGCAGTCTGGGCCAACAAACCCTTATACATATCAGGGTACAAGTTCCGCATCCTATACGCTTCTGCTATGTCGTTGGATATGTCGAGTGCAGGACGAGCTAACTTGTTAAACGCATTAGACATAGTCCGCACCATACCCTCAAACCCTGGATCTTTAGTTCCACGTCGACTGGACTCCAGCTGGACGGCTTGTACCAGTTTATCCACACCTTGTGTTTGACGAAGCGTGTGTAGTGTCACCAGTCTAGACATTTCATCTGGTAGGAATCGCATCTGCTCACGTAGATACACCGAAGGCTTAGGCACGTTGGTAATCATGTCTCCAATGTGTGCCATAAACTCTGCACCGAACTCTCTAGGATTCTGTAGTGCCGCTTCGTACACACCGGGACGTTCGGCATCCCAGTGAGTCATATTCTGCAGACCTTCTAACATCGCCCTACGTCCACCCTCATCCAACGTGTTAAACACATTATTCACCGTGTCGTAAGCAAACCGCACATCTGGCGGCATGGCGAACACATTACGCTCTAGTGCTGCGTGTGTAGACTCATGTCGGATCGTAGATTCTAGTGGGTAAACACTCTTCGTCGCTTGTGGAGTCAAGCCTATAATACCTGGCCAACCCCAAGTCTGACCAAGAATAAAACCTTCTTTAGTATCTTCATCTTTCATCGCACCCCACACCGCTTTGTCAGAGTCACGAAGGAGTGCAGCTTGACGCATCATATTAACTGCTAGAGCGTTAGCAGTTTCTGGACTAGACCCTTGATTGCGGTAGAGACTGTTTAGTGTCTCATATAAACTCGGTGCCCATCGTTCTACTTTTGGCTGTGGCATTTGTGCCAAATCATCTGGTGTCAGTCCCCGTAGAGCGTTTTTGGACACCGAGTAACCAGCCTCCGGTCCTCGACGTTCAAGTTGTAGATTGTCACCTAGCATTGGTGCATAAGTGTCTCTGAAGTACTGGTGGTCGTAGGGTCTGAACCACAACCTACTAGGTGACTCGTGCATATACAATGCACCGCTTTTCATCGAATCCAACACACTCTGTTCATCTGTACGAGACGGCAACATGTTACCATTGTGGTTGAAGGCAACAATCTCTTGTTTCACTTCTGCACCAGTCCGACCTGACCTCTGCACTGGCTGGACAGTAAAGCCATGATCCATCAGCGACTGCACCAGTCGTGGATCAGCCGCGTCGAACACCATAAATTTAGCACCACGTTGAGCAGCGGGATACATATACCTCTCATAGTCAGCTACACGCTGTTCGGGACTAACACCTGCTGTGCCGTACCTACCCGTTCCTGTGGCGTATGGTGGATCGACTAGCACCCTATCACCTGATTGTGCATTACCCACTACATCCCAACCATTTCCGTTGGTGAGTCGATCCACCGATGAAGCAAACCTTCTGATCCTGTTAGGTAACTCCGACAGTCCTTGGTTGGTGATGACAGCTGCTGGTGTAAACGATTCAGGACCTACTTCCTTACCGAAGTAACTCAAATTTTGTTTAACAAACAATCCGACATTCGGGTCCCTTTGTTGAACCTGATCAAGGTATTGTCGAATATCACTACCATCTCGCATCTTTGGCACAGTTTTTCTCTGCGAGTCAATTTGTCTGACCACATTCGCCACTCGACGTCCAAACCCATTTGGATTAGACTTAATTTCGTTGAATATTCCATACATGTCAGGGCGAAATACGTTCATAGACACGTTGTCTGCTCCTGCTGTCTTGGCGAAGTGTGACAACTGCCCCGAACCACTAAACGCGTCCTGCACATTTCGACCCGCGACGAAGTTGGTGACCAGACTGTTGATCACCGGATCACGAAGTAATGTCCCCTTACGTCCTGCAATGTTAAACACCGGTTTCGGAATAGTCGGTCCCTCATCCTGATTCGGCACTGTTCGACTAGTCAACAATACTCCACTCTCATTCGCTTGTTTCTCCCGCAAAGCACGAAGTATTTGTTCCTCTCTCACTACCTGCTCTCTAGCACGTTGAGCAGCAGTTGGTAAATAGGCTGACTCATCCAACAATTTTCTCGCTTCAGCCAACCTCTGTTCGTGGTTTCGAATCTGCCACGTATACGGTCTTTCCTCCAACCCACCCTCTTTGAGCGCAGCCACCAACTGTGCTTCTGCATTTCTGTAGTTAGCTTTGGTTGTGTCGTTTGGATTTTCTGCGAGGTGTCCCTTAGCAATTTCAACCTGCTGTCGCAGATACTCCACATTAACCGGCTCAACTGGTGGACCTGCACGTGGAAACACTGGTGCACCCTCTCCACCAACCTTCAACTCTCTAAACGGTCTTCTCCCTGTCTCAATCAAACCTAATGAAGCACCTGGCCGACTAGCTTCAGCTTCCAAATACACATCTCCCCTGTGACGTAGATTCATCTCAGACTGTAAATCGAACCCACGAGAAGCCAACTCGGTCATCCGGTTGAGGAGTGTGTTACTCTCATCCATACCAATACCAAACAACCTAGTCAACATCGACCTGATCGACGAGACTAGTCTGGTCCACAAGTTACCTGCTGCGGTCCCAGTAACCGGTTGAGGTTCTAGTGGTGTAAACGGGTCTTCTAAACTCTGAAGCAACTTGTGCAACCTGTTATCGTTGAATATACTGGCGATAAACTCTCTTGGATTGGTCAACGCATGAAGTGGAGTCTGTGAAAACTCGTAGGTCCCCGCGGACATAACCTTCATGTTCTCCACGTGTTCCTTAACGTAGTTGTAAATCTGATCCACTTCCGCCTTGAACCCCGCGTCCTTCATATACGCGAAATCAACACTAAGGTGTCCAATCTCATTCATGAAGTGCGGGAAAATCTCCGCAGGTGTCATCAATTCCCTCACTGTCCTAAACCCCTTACCTCTCATATCCGCAGGGATTCTGAACGGTGACAACAACACTCCGGCATTGTCGAACATAGTGCCCAAGTGTGTATACGCCTTGTCTGCATCGTCCTTAGCAATACCAATACCCACCGGTGTATCCCTAACAAACGCAGACGCTCCAGCCAACTTTTGTGCAATCTGCAACATCGCCTGACTATTCTCGTCGAGACCCCCATACTGTCGAAATAGTCCCAACAGATTGTTGAGTGGCATAGTCAAATCACGTTTGGCTGACTCACGAAAGAACACTCTAAGCGGGTTGACAAACTGCGCACCTTCTTCCTCTGTAGCCTTACCCACATCATTGGACAACTTAACTGGATTCCCCTGTCGATCGAAGGTGTTCATTACCACTTCACCTGGACCAGTTGCTCCCTCAGGAAAACCACCCCGTGGTAGAATAAGTCTACCTTTTTCAAGTTCTGGGCTCCAAGCAACTCGCAAATTGTTCAATATCTCGTCCTTGAACCCTCTAGGCACTCCACCAAAATCACCCAACGGTAGTTGTTCAATCGAGTCGCCATACGCTTCATAAAACGGTACCTGTTTTTCAAACTCCTTAGCCAGTGCTGCAAACTGTTCGAAGAAGTTAAGTCCAGCTTTCTGACTATTATTCCAGTTATCCACTCTTGGTTGACCTGCACGTGCGTGTGTAGCTGGATAGTTAGGTTCACCCATGCCGTACAGGTTCATATAATCGTTGAGTTTGAGTAACTGTTCTCGTGGCCCACCACGCAGACGACCACCCGGACCAAATTGTGGTATAGCTGCACCTTCTGGCATTGTAATCGGACCTTCTTCCATCCTGTGACGTATTGGTCCTTCTGCTCTACCGGGAATCGGGACTTCTACGCCCTCGGTCGTCCCTACTCCGCCACGTAGGAACTGTTCAGCCACAGCGCCACCCTCTGGTGCTGTTTTACTCACATCCACATACCCACCATCTCGCATGAATTGTAAATACCTCATCATACGTTTCTTCAACTCGGCAGGTTTCTGTATCGACTTTTGATCTGCTGCGTTCGGTGCGGTGAGTATGATCTTCTCAAACTCAGAATCCGGCATGTGCTGGAGGAAGTAGGTAAAATTGTCCGCAAGAGCCTTCCGCCTAGCTTCAACTTCTGCTTGGTCAGAATACTGCTTTCCAATCTGTCTGAACCTATTCGCAACTTTGTTGTCGGCCAACTCGTCTACATTCTTACCTAGATCAGCCAACGTCTGAACTCCACGCTGTTCATAGAGTGCTTCAATTTGTTGTTCCGCTGCGTCTGGTGCAAGATCAGGTTCACCAAGACTCCTAACCTTTGGACTGGACGATTCTACAATCTGGAACCGACCGTCTTTTAGATTCCTAACTCTATACCTATACGCTGTGTTCGGATCGTCCGCCTTGGCAGCCTCTAGTGCAGGAATCGCTTCTTGTGCTTGAGCCTCAGTGTTGTAGACATCTAACCGTTTCTCCGGTCCTCGAATCCGACCGGCGTCAGCCTCAGCGACCTTCATCGCACGAGTGACATTGTTGATGAATTTAGCCACGCTAGCAGGGTCTTTCAAATCCAACACCCTGCCAGCTTCTTTGTCCGAGTCACTCCTACCATAGTTGAAGGCTCGTTTCAACGCTGCAAAACTAGTGTCTCCCCAAATAGCCCCCTGTACGTCAGGTTTGCCACCAGTTAATGTCCCTGTAGCAAATCCACGTTTGCGGAAGTCTAGCTTACTCTGTGCCGTGTCGAGTTCTTTTTGTAAAGCGGTATACTGTTGTGCCAACTCTCCAACATTCTCAGGTGCAACTGGTGCTTCAATCTGTGCCTTCAACTGTCTCAACCTCTCCTGCAAACCTAGAATCTCAGGATCGAGTGTCGGCTTCGGCCCCATACCACTCATTCTATCCACCAAGTTTGTTCTCAGTCTGGTTGGCACTGTCCCTCTCCGTGTGACCTCTATCGGTTCTCCGCCACCGATAGTTGTACTAACCTGCTCCGTCGGACCAGCATTAGCGTTATACATCACCGGCTCAGTAATACCAGCCTCCAACCAATGTTCAGGATCACCAGTCGCCAACGCTACTCGTTGATGCGCTTCTTGATCATACCCGGGAGTACCAGGAGTTATAGCCTCGGTAATCTCCTTCATGTGACGGTTATAGTCTGCCATTTCGTCACCCCAAGCACCGTACTGACTACTCCACCGATCCTCTGGACTTTCACCCATAAAGCCCAAGCCCTTCACGTCGTCTCTGATCTTATTAGACACAATAGACGCTGCGTCGGTTTGTATGTCGTCCCAACTAGCCTTACCTTCACCCTTGATCTCAGCCGACCGTAGAGCTGTGTAGATAGTCTGATCGTAACCAGTATTGACATTCCTCGGAACCCCAGTAGCCACCAACATAGCATTGACTCTAGTCCGTGTTTGTGCCATCGCTTGATCTATTGGCACCGCAGTCTCTGACGTAACTATAGGTCGTGGTTCACGTTCCGGCTCTAGGGGTAATTCACCCATCGACTTCAACACCGTAGACTCCTGTGGAGTAGGTTTACCCTTACCTACATTCTCCATCGCACGGTTAATGTCGTCCTGTGTTGGGACGAAGGGCGGACTTCCACTCTCCGGATCACCCTGCAAAGCGGCGGCTGTATACCTATTGGCGAAGTCAGTCTTAATTGCACCCTCTACCTGCTTCAACGGATGTGTCCGTTCGCTGAACAAATCGAAGGGTAGGAATGGTGTTTGACTCACCGCAGAACTAACTAAATTGGATGGTTTGAACTGTCCACCTATGGCCTCCAACTTCTGCTGCCATGTGAGGTTTGGATCAGTTAGTGTTTGTGCAGCCTGTCCCGCTTCACCAGCAGCAAAGAACCCTGTTTGAGCACCAGCAATTCTGGCACCTCTCTGCACCAAACTAGTCGGACCCCAACCAGCTTCGGGAGTATACTTAGACAGCAAATCCGACGTCTGTGCATTATTTCGTGCTAACGCTGTGATTTCTGGGTCTAGCGTCTCTCCAATAGTCTTAGCACCTACAGCCTTCAACGCGGCCTGACCACCGGACTCCAAAATTTTGGGTGTCAATGCTCCGATTGTGCCACTAATAGCCGTAGGTAACAGTCTTCCTGTTTCACCATAGGTCTCTGTTGCGGCCTGACCACCGAAGATAAATGGTGCCGCTTCTGGTGCAGCCATAGACGCCAGAACCGCCGGCACCGTCTTAACCAATCCTTCGGCACCAGTCCCCACAGCTTCACTTAACCCCGGACTCATTCCCATTGATTTAGACAAATCCGCTGCACCTGTATGCGCTGCTGCTGGTAAATCCCACCCCTCTCGTGGCCCACCTAACATCTCAGACAACGACTTACCAAACGGCTCTGTCTCACCTGGCAACGTGCCTCCGAAATGTCTGAACCCTCTCTCTGGTGCAGTAGCCAACCTACGCATGAAACTATCATTCAGACCCTCATCATAGGTATTACTCCCTGTAACCTGATTCATGTTCCGTGCAAAATCCGACACGGACATTTTAGCAATATCAGGTTCCTGAGACCTAGCACGATCGTAATCGTCTAGGACCTGCCAGTACGGCTTCTTCTCAGGCAGCTGTTGTTGCGGCTGCTGTGTAATATCTGAGAAGTCACCTGTGAAATCGTCTGCCATTACTGTTCCTCGTCTTCTGGTTTCTTAGGTGGCGGTGTAGGTACTGGTGGTGGTTTAACTTGATTCTGGGCCACCGCATACGGAGTAGGTGTCACTGTCGGAGCACCTGCATACTGCGCCGACGGAGTTGCTTCCGCGGATGCAGGTGGTTTCACGAACTGTGAAGGACTAACCACAGTAGGTTCCAATGTCGGAACCACTGCCTCATTTGGTGGCGCTCCCGTTGGAGGTAATTGTCCACCAGTACCTTGTATCATATTTGCACTCAAATTAGCTGGATTCACATTTTGAGCAGTCTTAGCAGCCTGATACATATTGTAGGTTGCGTCACTACTATACGTCGGAGCTTTACCTGTCCTCAAAGCGGCTTCAGCCACAGCTACATTCTCCGGTTTACCATTGATCGTCCCCACCAAGTTCGACGGACTCCACTGACCCGTGCTGACATTGTAGCTCTGTCCTGCCGGTGCGTTATACACCTGCCCACCTTCTACATACGGTGTCCCCTCTGCTCGACCTTTTTCAGCGCCTTGACGAAACAAATCCGCCATAGTTGGTCCAGCACTAAGAGTTTGTACTCCCGGGGTGCTAGTTGCTGGCACAACCTCAGAACTACCATCATCATAGTAGTTTATCTGTTGCGCATTGTTTCCACCCATTATACCACCAGTACCCGCAAACCAATGATACCCGGTTAGTTGTTTTTGTGGTGCAGCCGGAGTAGTTGGTGTCCCCCCCGCTGCACCTCCTGCTGCCACTGGTGCTACTGCTGGTGTCGTCGGTGCTGTTGCTGGCTGCCCACCGGGTGGATTAACCACCTTCTGTCCCTGACTAGCAGCGAACCTAGCTGCCGCTGCTGCACCTGGATCAACTGGCGTAGCTGGCGGAGTAATACCCATCCGTTGATAATACTGTGCCAGAATCTGTTGTGTCATCGCCGGAGCGTCTTTACCCTGTAAAAATGGAATCACACGTAACATCGCTTCGGCTTGTCTATCAGCTTGTTCAGACTGTCTCTGTGACATCAAATCCTGACGGTAACCAGCAACCTCTTTTGCACGTTCCTCACGCTCTGTTTGTCGATCTCTCTCAGCTGACTGTCTCGCACGAATAGTCTCCTGTAGATTCGCACGAGTAGCTGCTTGTTGTGCTGCGTGTTGCATCGCAGCAAAGTTCATATCATCCCTGTGTTGCAACCGCGTCATAGCTTCACGTGCTTGTTCCCTGTATACAGGATTCTTGTGTTGTAACATTGCGTTGATGTAGTTCGGATCACTCCAAACATCTGTCCTTCCGTGTGCTTCATATGCTGGCATATACTGTTTCCTCCGGTCTTTTTGAATTATTCAAATCTACTACTAGATGTTACTGTACTGTGCTTCAACCATTCCTACTGTCCCACTGAATGATGTCCCACCATTGATCGACAAGCCGATGGTTGTGGCACTTCCTGTGTTGATGGTGGTACCTGACACGGCAAACCCACCAAGTATAATTGTCGGTGCTGGCCACAATCCAGCGTTGCTTGTATTGTTGTGCATAAACGTTCCTCTAGCTGCCCACGCCGCAGACAGACCAGTGGATCTAAGGATGAAGATAACCTCGACCTGTCCTTGGTCAGCTACAGCAGTTCCAGCACCGACTGAGAATGTAGTAATTGCAGTATCACTGGTCGTACCAGCAGTTCCAACTCTTAATGAAACAGTAAATGTTGCTACACCAGCACCAGTTTTGAGTATATCGAATAAACATCGGTATAAACCACCAGTCGCCCACCCTGCCGTTCCAACTACAATACTTGAACCAGCCAAATATGTGTCAGCAGCGTAACCTCCTGAGACAGTTGATGTACTTCGATTGTACCAAATCTTTCTCTGAGCTGAACTTGTCGTTCCTGCAAAGTTTGGGAAATCCAATACGGTTCCAGCAATCTTGAATCCGGTGTTGGCGTCAACGTAACCAGCACCCGGGTCTGTAGTGCGGTTGACACAGAGCCCACCACTGCCAAACAACCGCATTTTACTAGCGTTCGTGGCACTGTTGACACACTGAAAATCCATGTATGAAGTGCGAGTTGCATCAGCTATAGTAGACCATTGACAGGATATCTTCCCACAGGTCTTGGCGACGTTTCCAGTGTCGGTTTCGGCTTGCCACTCAATCGTTGACCCGAGGTTAGTGCCGGGAGTGCCCGTCGTGGTATGAGCGACCGTCAATTCCGACGTGCTTGCACCACCAGTTTCAGCATCGTTGACCGTTATTGTTTGGGCTGAAGTAAAACTTAGGTTAACGCCTACATTGACACTGATCGTCACGTCACCGGTTCCAGCGTCTCCCCCTGTGGATGAAAGAGTAATAGCTGTTCCTTGAACCGCTTTGGCGATTACGTTAGTATTGGCCGCACCATTAGTCTGTAAGTCAGCACGCACAACCGTAGCGTCTGCTACTTGCTGACCGCCTCTAATTGCTGTGGCTGCCACTTAGCGTCGTCTCCTAATTGCTTTGCGGACAAATGATGGAAGTCCGTTAGCATTTGCCGGAACTATTTGTGGTTGTTGTGCCCGGTCGACCGAGTCTTTGATCGCATCGCGAGCACACTCTAACATTAGATAACAGAGTCCCTTGTTGTTGATTGGGCCGTTGACGTTCACATTACCAGTGGTCTCGTCGTATGTTATATGTAGTTCGTTCATATTACTTGAAGTATGTTGCTTTGAGTCGATCACCAGTTGCGGGTGCGGTTAGGTAGGTGATCGTAGCTCCTGAGATGGTGTAATCGTTACCTGCACCCGGTTCTTGGAGGAGACCATTCAAATAGATTTGTTCAGTACCAGCGATCGGTGTGTTGGCTAAGGTGAAGGTGGTGTTGACACCGTTGATCGTGCCAGATGGAGTTTCACGCACCACGAAGTTTGAAGGTGCCATGTAGTCGGTGCCGGCAGTTGCAGCACTAATTGCGGTGCCGTTACCTTTCAACACGCCAGTGATGGTTGTGGTTAGGGTGATCGCCGGTGTAGTACCAGCATTGGCAACTGTACCCGCAAAACCGTTCGCTGTTACCACGCTCACTGTGGTAACTGTTCCTGAACCACCACCAGAACTGTAAGCTGAGTCCCAAGTGCCGGCAGCAGTACCATTGCTGATCAACGTAAACAACGCGAACGACGATGCTGCTAACGTCTGCAACAGTGTGCCACCGTTCATATTGACCGTAACCGCGCCAGTGGAGCGGTTCATTACATAATACTGAGTGCCATTTTGCAGCGTCGTAGCATTTGGTAATACCAAAGTTTGAGTGCTCGAACCAGTGAACTGTTGAGTCTTTGCATCAGCAACCGTCAACGTAGTTGTACCAGCCGCCGTAGCGGTAGTCCTCATGTTCTCGATGAGGTTATTCATCTGCGCATTGGCGTTACCATCACGGAATAGTACAGTGCTCGCTGTGGCTGTGCTAACCATGCCTACAGCTGTGGGTGTAGCAGCACTGCCAGTCGCGTTGCCTATTACACTATTGGCAGCAAGGTTCGCCATCTTAGCCAAAGTCACTGCACCATTAGCAATGGTAGTGGCTACAGTGCCTACAGTCGTTGTCACGTCACCAGTCAACGCTGGCATCCTAGCTGCACCAAGGGTACCCGAGTTGACCTCACTTGCGTCGATGGATTTGTTGGTCAACGTCTGTGCTGTGTTCAAGTCAACTGTCACCGCGGTGTTGATCGACAGGGTATTGCCAGACTTCTGTAAACCATTACCCGCGATGATCTCACCAGCACCGGTGAACTGAGTAAACACCAATGAGGTTGTGCCAATAGTGTAAGGATAGGTCGTCATCGTCCACCCACTGCCGGCGTTCGCGGTGCCTTCACCAACGAACCAGTATGGAGAACGAGTAGCGTCTTCTGGACCGTTAAAGTCGTTTGTGCGTGACCATGCACCCGCAGCTACCACATACGATCCGTTCTGTGATCCTGTGGTTTGGGCGATGCACAGCACGGTGTCGCCTGCACTGAGAGCTACGCCATCAATGGTTTGTGTACCACTCAGTGTAATATTGGACGACGCCAAGGCACGAACCGACATCTTAGCCGACAATCCCTGTGCGACAAGGTCGACGTAAGCCTTAGTCGCATACTCTTGTGCAGACGTAGGATCACCTGCACCGGTGATCTTGAATCCGCCCATCGGTTGGTTGGCGGTGAAGGTCACTGAACCGTCCTTCTTGATCCAGTTCAGACCGTCAGCCAACTTACTAGACGCGATAGCTGCTGTTGCACTAATTTGGGCATCTACAATAGTGCCCGCCATTATTTGCGTGTTGCCACGTATTTGTGTTGTAGCCATGTTATTGAGGTATGTAGTCTACACTAAGGGTATCACCAATAGGAGGTGCATTTACCATGATAAAAGTGTTTATGTTACTGATTGTGTAGTCTTGGGGTGCTCTTTGTCTAAGTCCATTGAGGAAGACTGCAAGTTGAGTAAAGGGTTGAACGGTTTGAAAGATTTGGTTGGACCCATTGATAGCACCGGACGGGGTCTCATTAAAGACCAAGCTGAAACTCCCGCCGCCTCCGCCAGTGCTGAAACAGAATAACCTTTTCCAAACCTTCTCATTGTATCCAAGGGCATAGTCAAGTGGTCTAACCCATCCATTGTTGGGATCGTCGACGTGGTCACTAGCGATAAGTTGCCATATCTCCGCAGTGTTATTAAAGAGTGCAACGAGGCGACAGTTTTGTCCACTTGTATCTGCTCCCTGTGTTCGTTCACCGTCGAGGTCTGTGTCTGTTCCACCAGTTCGGTTTAGATAAATCCACTCCAGAGTGCGCGCACCCGGACCAAATGGATTGGTTAAAAAGTAGTTGTATAAACTCACAGTGCAAAGCCGTCCTCCGAGTTACCAGAAGCACCTGCAATGGTCATGTTCTCAATAGTGGCAGCGGCTCTACGAGCACGACGAAGTATAGAGGCTAGTTCAGGGTCACGGACCTTGAGAGTTGGTCGAGGCAACTCTAAAATGATTGATTCACCACCTGCACCAACTCCGCCACCACCCGG
>Ga0126377_10001030_pt1 | contig 17848 bp, 15 predicted proteins | sample PanSoiMetPlot_22_FD_92647 | JGI IMG/M metagenome (GOLD analysis project Ga0126377, IMG submission 92647) | Tropical forest soil microbial communities from Panama - MetaG Plot_22 | ecosystem: Environmental > Terrestrial > Soil > Tropical forest > Bulk soil | place: Panama | collected 2016-02-17 | reverse complement strand
TCGCCGCCCTGATGCACGGCATCCTCGGCCAGGTGCTGCTCGCCTCCGTGGTCGTGGGCGGCGTGGTCCTGCTGCTCACCGGCCGGGTGCCGAGGGTGACCCGTAACACCTCACCCGGGCCCGGCGGGGCGCCGAAGTGGGACGTCACGTTCACCGACATCCGTACCGCCACGGGCCTGGGCGCCCAGCCCGGCACGCCGGCCGCTCCGGCCGGTCCCGGGGGCACCACGGCCGGCGGGAGCACCGCGGCCGGCGGGAGCACCACGGCCGGCGGGAGCAACCCGGGCACCGGCGGAGCCGGCACAGCAGGCGCCGCGGGTGTGGCCGCCGGCGAGCCGGCCACCGCGCCGGGATGGACGACCAACCCGGCGTACCGGGCGCCGTACGCGCCGCACGGGCCGTACGCAACCGAGCCGACGTACGAGTACCCCTTCCCGGGGCTGGCCCCGACGCCACCGGTGCCTCCGATGCCGGTGACGCCGCCGCGGCCGCCACGGAGGCGGGGCTCCCCCGCCCGGCGCCTGACCCTGTCGGTCACCGCCCTGGTGGTGGGCGTGCTCGCGATCCTCGACGTGACCAACGCGGTGCACGTACCCGCCTCGGCCTACTTCGCGGCGGCGCTGGCGACGATCGGCCTCGGCCTGATCATCGGGGCGTTCGCCGGTGGCGGTCGCGGCCCGATCACGCTGGGCAGCTTCCTGCTGGTGGGCCTGCTGGTCAGCGCCTGGGTGGGCGACCTCAGCGGCAACTGGCACACCCGCACCGTCCTGGAACGCCCGGCAACCGTCGCGCAGATCCACCCGACATACCACGAACGCGTCGGCCAGATCACCCTGGACCTGCGCAATGTCAACTTCTCAACGGTCAAGACCGCCGTCCCCGTGAACATTCACGTCAACGTCGGCAAGATCGTCGTGGAGCTGCCAAAGGACGTCGATGTCCACATCACCGCCAAGGCCGACGTCGGCGCGGTGCACGTCCTCGGCCAGCAGCGCAACGGCATCAACGACGGAGCGCTCACGATGGACGATCCGGGCGCGGACGGCCCGGGCGGCGGCAGCCTGACCCTGATCACGTCCGTCAACGTGGGCGATGTGGAGGTGCAGAGGTGAAGCGGAACTTCGACCGGACGGCGTTCGTCTTCGGCGTCCTCTACGTGGCAGCGGCCATCTGGTGGCTGATCGCCCAGGCGTTCCACGTACACCTGCCCAACGCGGGCTGGCTCATCGCGGTGCTGCTGATCCTCGGCGGAGCGATCGGCATCAGCAGCGCCATCCGGGCGGCCGACCGCCGCCGGGACGAGATCGAAAGCGACCCGTGGCGGACCTGACGGTCCGCCCGGGGACAGGCCGGAAGGCCACCGCGGGCTCGTGAGCAGCCGGTTGGGGGATCGGCTCGGGACACCCGTGGCACGGCCGGGGGATCCGGCGGCGGGGACACCCGCCTGAGGGGACTGGCTCATCGCGCACGCTTATGCTGGCGCGATGAGCCAGTCTCCGGTTGTGCCGGTCCGGGACTCCCGGACCACCGCCCAGGTACGCCTCGGCGAGCGCGCCGTGACCGCGCTGACCACCGAACTCACCCGCCACAGCGGCCCCAAGCACGGGCTGCTGGTCGGCGCCCGGGCGGGCTCCCTGGTGCTCACCGTGGCCATCGAGAGTCTCCTGCCCGGCGACCGGTTGACCGTCGTCGCGGTTCCCGGCGCCGCCGATGCCATCAGCTCCCACGTCCACGGCCGCGGGGCCTGGGTCGCCGAGCGTGTACGGGTGACCGAGACGCTCGCCGAGGCGGACGCCGCCGACGTGGTGATCGTGGCCGAACCGGTGACCGGCAGCGCCGAGGCGGCCCGGGCCCTGCTGGATGACGTGATCAAGCACCTCACCGAGGGCGCCGTGGTGACCGTCGCGACGGTCGCGGCGCCCGGGCTCGCCGACGGGGCCAGCGCCGAGCTCGCCCGCCAGACGACGTTCTACGGCGTCGGCACCGACCTGGTGATCCGCAACCGGCCGCCGGTGCGCATCCACCGCCTGCGGTTCGCCGCCGCTCCGGTCGAGGTCGCGAGCCGCCTGCGACCCGCCGTACGGCCGTCCTCGGTGCCCCTGACGGCGTCGATGAACATCGACTCCAACGGCATCGCGGCCGCCGGCATCGCGCTGGGGCTGGCCGTGGCCGGCCGGGCCGGCAGGCGGCGCGGTTCGAAGCTCTGGCTGCTGCCGGCGCTCGCGGCGGTGCCGGTCGCGGCGTTCTTCCGCGACCCGGAGCGCGCCGTCCCGGAGGACGGCGCGGCGGTGGTGGCCGCCTCGGACGGCAAGGTGCTGTCGGTCGAGCGGCTGGCCGACACGCGGCTGGGCGACGGGGAGTTCCTGCGCGTCGCGGTCTTCCTGTCGGTGCTCGACGTGCACGTCAACCGGTGCCCGGTGGCCGGGCGGGTGGCCGACTTCTTCGTGGAGGACGGCGGTTTCGCGGCGGCGATGAAGCCGGAGGCGGAGCACAACGTCGCCGCTTACACGGTGCTGGACACGGAGCACGGCACGGTCGTGGTGGCACAGCGGACCGGCCTGATCGCGCGGCGGATCGTGCAGCGTGCCCCGATCGGCTCGATGCTCGCCCGGGGCGAACGCTTCGGCCTGATCAGGTTCGGTTCCCGCACCGACGTCTACCTTCCCGCCGGCGCGGCCGAGGCGACGGTCGTGCCCGGGGACAAGGTACGCGGCGGCTCGACGGTGATCGCCCGCTGGCTCTAGTGGCTGGGCCGGCCGCGGCGCCAAACGTAAGTGGGCGGGAACCGTACGGTTCCCGCCCACTTACGTAACTGCTTGTCAGACCGGCAGTGCCCGGTGCCCCGACCGCTGGCGCAGCCAGATCAGCGGGCCGCTGACCAGGTACACCGCCACCATGACGGCGAACGTGACCCGGTAGTCCAGCACGAACCCGACCGCCGGCGCGATCCAGAACCACGGCGGCAGCTTGGCGACCCGGCCGAGCTTCGCGTACGGGAAGCCGGAGACCATCGCGAGCGCGAGCGTCGCCACCGACACCACCGCGACCGGACCGGGCAGGTTGAGCCCGATCAGCACCGAGATGCCCATGACCGCGGCGGTCATCGTGGTGGGTACGCCGCAGAAGTAGCGGCCGTCCTTCGGCGAGACGTTGAACCGGGCGAGCCGGATAGCCGCGCCGGCCGCGATCATGCCGCAGGACACGGCGATGAGGGCGGCGGGCGCGTGCCCGTGCAGCCAGGCGTAGACGACCACCGGCGCGGCCATGCCGAACGAGCACATGTCCGCCAGCGAGTCCATCTGCGCGCCGAACGGGCTGGCCACGCCGAGCTTGCGGGCGACGGCACCGTCGCAACCGTCGAAGACGACGCAGCCCAGCAGTGCGAGGGCGGCGAAGCGGACCTCGGCGTGCATGGCCAGGAAGATCGCCGTCATGCCGAGCATCAGGCTGGCCACGGTGAACGAGTTCGCCAGGGCGAACTTCAGCCGCCTGTCGATCGTCGGGTCGCCGGGCAGCAGCGGGATGGTGTGCGGTATGGCGGCGTCGTCGGTGTCCGCGCGGGACAGCGGAGCCGGATCGGTGCGCCCGACCCCGGCCGGGAGGGTGGCCGCGCCGAACGGCGCGGGGCTCACCGGCGCCGCGTTCGGACGCGCCAGGCGCCGGGTACGCAGCCGACCGTCACCGATCGTGTACGTGGGGCCGGTGCCGTCGACGGCGTTGCGGCGACGGCGTACCCGGGGGAAGAAGGCACGTCGGGCGAGGGTTCCACCGCGGCGGAGGCGGCCTGTCCACCGCCTGCCCGCGGGCCCGGGACTATCGTTCGTACGCCGGCGCCACGGGGCTCTCGGCACGGGTTCCTCCAGGTCGGAGCCGGTAAGCACCGGCTCGCGGATCGTCGTCGTGTCCGCGTGCGGGCTGGACGCCCGACGCGGTTCGCGGCCTACACGATCGCATATAAGACCAACACTTGGCGATGGCCGGCAGTAAAACTTCTGTTCACCGCCCCAGGCAAACGCGACCCGTCAAGTGTAGTCGAAACGTCCCTCAGCGGAAGGCTCATGTGATATAGCCATCACTGTCCGTAATCTGAAATAACCGTCCGGGCGAGCCGATTCAGGTTGAGGCTCCACACCTCGCCGGGGGTGAACCAGGCGACCGCGTCGGTCGAGCCGTTGGCCTCGTGCACGACGGGTTCCGTGGGCTCCGCCACGGCCACGCGGAAGATCGAGCGGACCGTGTGCCAGTCGAGCGAGCGCCGCTCGGGCCCGTACGCGGAAGGGCTGTGCAGGTGCGCGACGGACAACAGCTCGCCGACGGCGCCGACCTGTCCGGTCTCCTCGCGCAGCTCGCGCAGCAGGCCCTCGGCGGCGGACTCGCCGAAGTCGGTGCCGCCGCCCGGCAGGTGCCAGGTGCCGGCACCCGGGTACCCGTCGGCGATGCGGGTGAGCAGGAGCCGCCCGGCGGGGTCGGTGACCAGGCCGTACGCGCTGAAGCGCTGGAACCTGGCCGTGTCGGGCGCCGGCGGGACGGGCGTCGAGGCGGCGACCGCCGCGCGGTCGGCCTCGGCCCAGGCGGGGTCGTCCTCGACCAGCCCCAGCAGCCGGGCGGACCACCTCATGATCGGCAGGTGCGGCAGCTCCTCGGGGCCGAACCAGTCCACGGCGTCCGAGCTGCCGTCGGCCTCGGGCCGCAGGGTGCCGCCGGTCACCTCGACCTCGAACACGATCCGGTCGTGGTGGATCAGCTCGTCCCGCCAGGGCTCCGCGACCAGCTCGAACCGGACCCCGACCAGCCGGACCGGGCGCACCGTGAGGCCGGTCTCCTCGGCGAACTCGCGGCCGAGGGCGTCGAGCGGGTCCTCGCCGTGATCGACTCCGCCGCCGGGCACCTGCCACTTGCCCGCCCGGCCCGAGTGGCTGGACGCACGGGCCAGCAGCACCCGACCGGAGCCGTCGTGGCAGATGCCGTACACGCCGATGCGGCGCCGCTGGCGCATGCCGATCCCCGTTCCCGGCCGCCGACGGGCCGACCGGTCGGAGACTACTCCGGAAGCGTCACCCCGCCATGCGGGCCGGCGCGGGCTCAGCGGCGAGACGGGCGGACGCCTCCAGCGCGGCGGCGGTCACCTCGGTCACGTCCTCCTCGATGTCCAGCGCGGCCAGGTCATCCGGGGTGAACCAGCGTGCCTCCACGGTGGAGCCGCCGACGTCGTACACCGTCGGAGCGCTCGCGTCGGCGACGTGCACCAGGTAGAACGCGCGCACTCCGTGCCAGTCGATCGGGTAACCCTCCGGACCCAGCGAGGCGGCGTCACGGTGGCTCGCCACGCCGAGCAGCCGGACCAGGCGGCCGTGCTGGCCGGTCTCCTCGGCCAGCTCGCGCAGGAGCGCCGGCCCGGGGGCCTCGCCGAAGTCGGTGCCGCCGCCGGGCAGGTGCCAGCGGCCGGCGCCCGGGTAGCCGTCGGCGATCCGGGTCAGCAGCACCCGCCCCCCGTCGTCGGTGGCCAGGGCGTACGCGGCGAAGCGCTGCGCGCGGTGCAGCCCGTCCGGCCCCGGCACCGCGTGGAACGACGGCAGCTCGGGCGGCTCCTCGGGGCGGGGATCGGCGCCGGCGGGCACGCCGAGCGCCGCGGCCGTGAACGGCCGCAGCGGCAGCGACGCCGCCTCGTCGGGGCCGACCCACCGGCACAGGTCGGTCGGCTGGTCGACGCGCGAGATCAGCGCGCCGCCACGAACCCGGACCCGGTAGATCACCCGGTCGGTGTGCAGGGCGAGCCCGCGGTCGGGCAGGTCGCGCAGGTCCGCCAGGACGTCGACGAGCGACTCGACGGCGACGGAGAGGCCGGTCTCGGCGGCGGTCTCCCGTACCACGGTGTCCCTGGGGTCCTCGCCGTGCGCCACGGCACCACCGGGCAGCGACCACATCCCCGCGGCGCCGGTGCCCGCGCTGCCACGCACCAGCAGCACCGCGCCGTCAGTGTCGCGGCAGACGCCGTAGGCGGCGATGCGGCGGAGGGGTTCCGGAGGGAGGCTCACGTTAGGATTCTGAGCTGTTCATCCCGGTTTGACAACACCTGTCAGATATCGACCCTGACGGATCGACACCTCGGGCATCCGGGCACTCTCAGGGTACGCATCCGGGCAGTCACCGAAGCGCCGCGACGCTCCGGGGCCGCACTCTGGAGGCATGACACAGCAGACCGGTTACACCCGTACCGACGGCAACGCCCCGTACCGCCAGATCTACCGCTCCCGCTACGACCGCAAGATCGCCGGCGTGTGCGGCGGGATCGCGGAGTACTTCCGCGTCGACGCCACGCTCGTGCGTCTCGCCGCGGTCGTGCTCGCCATCGTCTCCGGTGGCACCGCGATCCTCGCGTACATCGTTGCCATGATCCTCATGCCCGACACCCAGACGGCTCCGGCCCAGGCATGGAACGCCGGCCAGCAGCCCGGCTGGCACCCGAACCAGCCGCAGGACACCCCGTAACCACCAGCGCCACCCGCACAGCGGGCGTGATGGCAGACAGGCCGCCGTCACGCCCGTTCCGCTGTCCGGCCCCGGCCCACGCCCAGTAGTCCGCGGCTCACAACTGCCCGGCCGCGGCTCACGCCTGGTCGGCGCAGTACTCCTTGAGGTCCGCGGCGAGCAGGCCCTGGACCGCGTGGTACCCGTCCCAGAACTCGGACCCGGAGTCGGAGATGTCGTCGTCGATCTTGTCCAACCCCTTGGAGATCGCTTCGGTCACGTACGCGCTCCCGTCGTCGACCAGCTCCAGGTCCCAGGGGAACCGGTCGCCGATGTAGGGGTGGTACGCGGTGAACTCGAACTTCTTCGGGCCGCACTCGAAGATGATCGACACGTCCTTGCCGAGCAGCCCGCGCGACGTCTCCTTGCTGACCGCGGCGCCCTGCGTCACCGCGTCGCACTTGCCGTCGTAGATCATGTCGATCGGGGCGATGGCCACCCGCGAGGAGTGGTACCCCTTCGCCTTGCGCTGCACGAACGCGGTGACCGCCTGGTTGCCCGCGGTCCGCTGCAGCATCAGCAGCGGGTGCTCGGCGCCGGAGCGCCCGCCACCGCCGGCCGGCTTCGCGGCCGACACCCGGCCAGCCTGGTACGTACGCATAGCGCCCACACAGGCAGTCTACAGCGGACAACCGGCCAAGATCGTCAAATCGGAATCGTGACGGTCCACACAGGACCGGGCGGTCACTCCCACTCGATGGTGCCCGGCGGCTTGCTCGTCACGTCGAGGACGACCCGGTTGATCTCGGGTACCTCGTTGGTGATCCGGGTGGAGACGCGGGCGATCAGGTCGTACGGCAGCCGCGACCAGTCGGCCGTCATCGCGTCCTCCGACGACACCGGGCGCAGCACCACCGGGTGGCCGTACGACCGGCCGTCACCCTGCACGCCGACGCTGCGCACGTCGGCGAGCAGCACGACCGGGAACTGCCAGACGTCGCGGTCCAGCCCGGCCGCCGCCAGCTCGTCGCGCGCGATGAGATCCGCGGCGCGCAGCACCTCCAGCCGCTCCCGGGTCACCTCGCCGATCACCCGGATGGCAAGGCCCGGCCCCGGGAACGGGTGCCGCCACACCATCGCCTCGGGGAGCCCCAGCTCTACGCCGATGGCGCGCACCTCGTCCTTGAAGAGCAGCCGCAGCGGCTCCACGAGCTCGAACGTCAGGTCGTCCGGCAGGCCGCCCACGTTGTGGTGGGACTTGATGTTGGCCGTACCCGCGCCGCCGCCCGACTCCACCACGTCCGGGTAGAGCGTGCCCTGCACCAGGAACTCGACGTCGCCGCCGGCCGCGATCTCCCGCGCCGCCTGCTCGAAGACCCGGATGAACTGGCGTCCGATAATCTTGCGCTTCTGCTCCGGGTCGGTGACACCGGCCAGCGCCGACAGGAAGCGGTCGGCCGCCTCGACGACCTTGAGCCTGATCCCGGTGGCCGCGACGTAGTCCTTCTCGACCTGCTCGGCCTCACCAGCCCGCAGCAGCCCGTGGTCGACGAAGACACAGGTCAGCTGGTCGCCGACGGCCTTGTGGACCAGCGCGGCGGCGACCGCGGAGTCGACCCCGCCGGACAGGCCGCAGATGACGTCCTTGGACCCGATCTGCTTGCGGATGGCGGCGATCTGGTCGGCGACGATCGACGACGGCGTCCAGGTCGGCTCGATGCCGGCCACGTCGTAGAGGAAGTGTTCCAGAACGGCCTGGCCGTGCCGGGTGTGCCGGACCTCCGGGTGGAACTGGACGCCGGCGCGGCGACCGATGAGGTCCTCGAAGCCGGCCACGCTCGCTCCCGGCGAGCTCGCGGTGACCGTGAACCCCTCCGGGGCGATGCTGACCGAGTCGCCGTGGCTCATCCAGACGTCCTGCGCGACGGGTAGCCCGTCGAACAGGGCACCCGCCTGGGCAACCGTGAGCGGGGTGTTGCCGAATTCCCGCAGCCCGGTACGCGCGACCGTGCCACCGAGCCCCTGCGCCATCAGCTGGAAGCCGTAGCAGATGCCGAAGATCGGTACGCCCGCGCCGAACAGGCCCGCCTCGACGGTCGGCGCGCCCGGCTCGTACACGCTCGACGGGCCGCCGGACAGGATGATCGCGGCCGGGTCGCGGGCGAGCATGTCGGCGACCGGCATCGTGTGCGGGACGACCTCGGAGTAGACCCGGGCCTCCCGGACGCGGCGGGCGATGAGTTGGGCGTACTGGGCGCCGAAGTCGATGACCAGGACAGGGCGCGGCTGGCTCATTGCCCCAGAGTAACGGCAGGAATACCTGTCGGACCGGGCGGGGACAATGCACGTATGGGCGACATCCCGGGGGGCGGTAACCGCCAGGTCGGCAACAAGATCCTGGTCGGCACGGCGAGTTGGACGGACAACACCCTGCTGGAGAGCGGGTGGTACCCGAAGACCGCGGACGACCCGGCCAAGCGGCTGGCGTTCTACGCGAGCAAGTTCCCGATCGTCGAGGTGGACGCGACCTACTACCACCCGCCCGCCGAGGCGACGGCGGTGAGCTGGGTCAACCGCACCCCCGATGACTTCGTCTTCAACATCAAGGCGTTCAGCCTGCTCACCGGGCATCCGACGAAGCCCAGCGCGATCTTCAAGGACCTCCGGCCGGAGACCGACAAGAAGAACATCTACCCCGACGACCTGGCACCCCAGGCGTACGAGGACCTCTGGAGCCGCTTCCTGTCCGCCATCGAGCCGCTGCACGCGGCGGGCAAGCTCGGCGCGCTGCTGTTCCAGTTTCCGCCGTGGTTCACCATCCGGCGCGACAACAAGCAGTACATCCTGGAGGTCGCCCGGCGCTGCTCGCCGCTTCCGGCCGTCATCGAGCTGCGCAACAGCACCTGGTTCACCGGCGACAACCAGGCCGAGACGCTGGAGTTCCTGCGCAAGCACCACCTGCCGTTCGTCTGCGTCGACATGCCCCAGGGCTACAAGTCGTCGATCCCGCCGGTGGTCGCCGCTACGGCCGACCTCGCGGTGATGCGCTTCCACGGCCACTCCGAGCACTGGAACAGCCGCGACATCCACGAAAAGTTCGGATACGACTACTCCGACAAGGAGCTGCGGTCGTGGGTGCCGAAGCTGCGCAAGCTCTCCGCCGAGGCGGCCCAGGTGCACGTCCTGATGAACAACTGCCGCGGCGACTTCGCCCAGCGCAACGCCGCGACGTTGCTCGGCATGCTCGAGGACTAGTCGCGCTTCTCGTCGAGCAGCAACCCGACCTTCTGGAACTCCTTGAGGTCGCGGTAGCCGCACTTGGCCATCGCGCGGCGCAGGCCGCCGAAGAGGTTCAGGCCGCCCTCGGGGTCGTCGGAGGGGCCGTAGAGCAGCCGTTCCATCGAGCCCAGGGGCTCGCCGCCGTCGGCGACGCAGAACGCGCCGCGCGGCAGGCTCGGGTGACTCGCCGCGCTGTGCCACCAGGCGCCGCCGCCGGGCGCCTCGGCGCAGACCGACAGCGGCTCGCCGAGCATCACCGCGTCCGCACCGCAGCCCAGCGCCTTGGCGATGTCGCCGGACGTACGCAGGCCGCCGTCGGCGATCAGGTGCACGTACCGGCCGCCGGTCTCGTCGAGGTAGTCGCGGCGGGCCGCGGCGGCGTCGGCGATCGCGCTCGCCATCGGTACCCGGATGCCCAGCACCCGGTCGGTGGTCGACCAGTCGTCGGCGCCGACCCCGACGATCACGCCGGCCGCGCCGGTGCGCATCAGGTGCAGCGCGGTCTGGTAGTTGGTGCAGCCGCCGACGATGCAGGGCAGGTCGAGGTCGGCGATGAACTCCTTGAGGTTGAGCGGCTCGTCGCTGGTCGACACGTGCTCGGCGGAGACGATCGTGCCCTGGATGACCAGGATGTCGACGCCCGCGTCCAGGACGACCGGGGCCAGCGCCAGCGTGTGCTGGGGCGACACCCGCACCGCCACCGTGACGCCGCCGTCGCGCATCACCCGTACCCGCTCGGCCACCAGCTCCGGCCGGATCGGCTCGGCGTAGATCTCCTGGAGGCGGCGGGTGGCGTGCACCTCCTCGTCGAGCCCGGCGAGCTCGGCGAGCACCTTGGCCGGGTCCTCGTACCGGGTCCACAGGCCCTCGACGTTGAGCACGCCAAGGCCGCCGAGGCGGCCGAGGGCGACCGCGGTGGTCGGGCTCATGGTCGCGTCGGACGGGTGCGCGACGCACGGGATCTTGAACGGGTACGCGTCGAGCTGCCAGGCCGTGGACACGTCGTCCACGTCGCGGGTGCGCCGGCTGGGCACCAGTGCGATGTCGTCCAGGTGGTACCCGCGCTGTGCGGTCTTCCCGAGGCCGATCTCGACGACGTCGCGCATGTGTTGCCTCTCGTCGGTGCGGGTTTGCTGGTCAGCGATGGACGGCTCGGCGCTGACCGGGATCAGCGCGACCGGTCAGCGCGAGTGGTAGTTCGGCGCTTCCACGGTCATCTGGATGTCGTGCGGGTGGCTCTCCTTGAGCCCCGCCGCGGTGATGCGCACCAGCTTCCCGCGCCGCTGCAGCTCGACGATGTTGGCCGCGCCGGTGTAGTACATCGCCTGGCGCAGCCCGCCGACGAGCTGGTGGGAGACCGCGGCGAGCGGGCCGCGGTAGGGTACCTGGCCCTCGATGCCCTCCGGGATCAGCTTGTCCTCGGCGGTCACGTCGGCCTGGAAGTACCTGTCCTTCGAGTAGGACTGCCCGCGGGTGCCGCCGCGCAGACCGGACAGGGCGCCCAGCGATCCCATGCCGCGGTACGACTTGAACTGCTTGCCGTTGATGAAGATGAGGTCGCCGGGGCTCTCCTCGCAGCCGGCGAGCAGCGACCCGAGCATCACGGTGTCCGCCCCGGCAACGATCGCCTTGGCGATGTCGCCCGAATACTGCATGCCGCCGTCGCCGATCACCGGGACGCCGGCGGGCTTCGCCGCCCGGGCGGCCTCCATGATCGCGGTGACCTGCGGCACGCCGACGCCCGCGACGACCCGGGTGGTGCAGATCGAGCCCGGCCCCACGCCGACCTTGACGGCGTCCGCGCCGGCCTCGATCAGCGCCTTCGCGCCCGCGTACGTGGCGACGTTGCCGCCGACCACCTCGACGCACGTGTCCCGCTTGAGCCGGGTGATCATCTGGGTGACCGCGCTGTTGTGCCCGTGCGCGAGGTCGACCATGAGCACGTCGACGCCCGCGTCGATCAGGGTGCGGGCCCGCTTGTACGAGTCCTCGCCGACGCCGATCGCGGCGCCGACGCGCAGCCGGCCGGCCGGGTCCTTGGTGGCGTTGGGGAACTGCTCGCTCTTGGCGAAGTCCTTGACGGTGATCAGGCCCTGCAGGCGGCCGGCGTCGTCGACAAGCGGCAGCTTCTCGATCTTGTGCTGTTGCAGCAGCCGCAGCGCGTCCTGCTTGCTGACCCCGACGCGCGCGGTGATCAGCGGCATCGGCGTCATCACGTCGCGGACCAGCGACGACTTGTCGGCGACGAAGCGCATGTCGCGGTTGGTCACGATGCCGGTCAGCTTGCCGGCACCGTCAACGACGGGCACGCCGGAGATCCGGTACCGGCCGCACAGCGCGTCCACCTCGCGGATGGTGTCCTCCGGTGAGCACGTCACCGGATTGGTGATCATGCCGGCCTCGGAGCGCTTGACCAGGTCGACCTGCGAAGCCTGGTCGTCGATGGACATGTTGCGGTGCAGGACGCCGAGGCCGCCCAGCCGGGCGATGGCGATGGCCATCCGCGCCTCGGTCACCGTGTCCATGGCGCTGGACAGCAGCGGGATGGCCAGCTCGATGCCCCGCGTGAGCTGCGTGGTCGTCGACGCCTGGCTCGGGTCCAGATCACACTGGGCGGGCAGCAGCAGAACGTCGTCGAAGGTCAGCGCGAGCGGCAGGGCATGCTCGACGAGCGGACCCGATCCACCGGCTTCCACGGGCGCGCTGTCGGTCTCCCAGGTGAACTCGTAGGGGTCGGTCCCGGCGGGCGAAAGATCCACTGTAGTTTGTCCCCTCGGCTGCGTTCCCTCATCCTACCCAGCCGGCAGGTCGCCCCCCTCGCGTCCAGTGCCCGGAGGCGACATGGCGCACATGCCATATCCGGTGGCGCCGCGCCCCGGGTCGGCCCGAACCGATCTACGCGGCCGCACCCCGGCGGACTACCGTGGAGGCGTGCACGACGAGCCGATCGACCCGTTCGCCGGGGATCCCGCGGACCCCTCCGCCGAGCTGGCCGGCCTCGATGACGCCGACGACGGCGCCGAGGACGGCGACCAGCTGGGCGACGACGACCGGGAGGACGTCCTGGAGGACCTCGCCGACCTCGAGGTGTACCAGGCGCTGCTCAGCCCGGTCGGCGTGCGCGGGCTGGTCATCGAGTGCGAGGACTGCCACGAGCCGCACTACTTCGACTGGGAGCTGCTCGGCAGCAACCTGCGCCACCTGCTGGAGTCGGGACGGCCGCGGGTGCACGAGCCGGCGTTCGACCCCGACCCCGAGCACTATGTGACCTGGGAGTACGCGCGCGGCTACGCCGACGGCGTGCACGACACCCTCGGCGAACCGGAGAGCTGACCCTGCCGGGTCTCAGCCGGCTCGTCTCAGCGGACGGGCGCTACCCGACGAGCCCGGTGCGGAAGCCGGACGCCACCGCGTGGGCGCGGTCACGCGCGCCGAGCTTGCGGAACAGCCGCCGGGCGTGGGTCTTGACCGTGTCCTCGGACACGAACAGCTCCCTGCCGATCTCCGCGTTGCTCTTCCCGTCGGCCATCCCCCGCAGCACCTGCAGCTCGCGCTCGGTGAGCGCGGGCGGCCGGACCGCCGGCGCCAGGTCGACCCGCTGCTGGGGTACGACGGTGAGACCGGGGCGTGCCGCGGCGGGGCGCATCGCGGCCGGGCCGACGCCGCCCAGCGCGGCGCCCACGGTTGACGCCAGCATCGCCCGGGGCGAGGCGAACCCGGGGCCGCCGTTGCGGATGTCCAGCGGTCCCGACGCGCGCTCGGTGGCCGAGCCGACCGGCACGGGTACGCGCTCCCGGCGCCCGGAGACGCCGGCCGCGACGGGCTCGGGGCGGGAGTGCCGGCCGGACTCGCCCCGACCGGCGTGCGCGCCGGCGGCCGCCATCACGCGCTCCGGCATCTCGGTCAGCCCGAGCAGCAGGACGGTCTTGGTGACGGCGGTGACGAGGTCGGTGTCGCCGCCACGGATAACGCCCCGGGCGCCGGCCGAGATCAGGGCGCTGGCGACGGCCGGCTCGGGCAGGCCGTACACGACGAGGGTGGCGCCGGGAGCGTACGCCATCGCGCGGCGGACGAAGCCGACAGGATCGGGCCTGGTCATCGGCCCATCGACGAACACTAGGTCGGCGGGTCGCTCCGCCAGCCGGGCTATCGCTTCGACCGCGGTGACCGCGGTCCGCACCGAAGCGCCAACGCCCAGCCGGTCGGCACACACAGCTACCGCACGGGCCGCGTCGGGCGTCCGTACGCACGCAAGGACCGTCAGCACACCCATCCCCTTCTCAGCCGGCAAAGCCCTATCGGTCGAGGAGACCACGAAAACGGCCGATCTACGACCACTTTCTACGGATGTGGCGCGAAAAAGCGCACAGCGCGTGCGAGTCGTGCCGAGAGTTCTGCGCGTGCATAGACAGCGAAGCGCTGGGTAAAGACACGCTGGATCACACAACCACGGCCCCGAGAAAGGGTTGATGGATGAGTAACGTACGCAGGCTGCCTGGCCCCAACGCCGACGTTTGGGACTGGCAGATGGAGGGCTTGTGCCGTGGCCGCGACAGCGGCCAGTTCTTCCACCCCGACGGTGAGCGGGGCTCGGCTCGCGCGCGGCGCGAGATGGCGGCCAAGGCTCTCTGCCGGGCGTGCCCCGTTCGTCCTGAATGTGCAGCGCAGTCTCTTTCCGCCCGCGAGCCCTACGGCGTGTGGGGCGGTTTCACCGAGGGTGAGCGGCTGCGGCTGCTCTCGCTGGGCTGGCAGGAGACGTGGCAGCGGTACCGCCGCCGGGTCGACGTCGGCGCGCTCGAGGCGAAGCTGACACGTGAGGTTGCCAAGGGCCGCGACGCCTCCGGGACGTACGTTGGCGCCGAGTCCACCCCGCGCCAGGCGACCGCGCGGGAGGGCGTACTGAGCGCCACGCGCTAGAGCAGACCACCGGATGCCCGGACCCCACCGTCGAGTCGGGGGCCGGGCATCTTCCGCTGCCCGGGGCGTGATGGCCCGCCCGTACCCGGTGCCTTCGGCTATTTGATCGTGACCTTGATCGTGTGGTAACCGGTCGCCCCGTTGGGCGCGACGTCGGCCACGTCCGCGGTCTGCGTCTCACCGGCGTTGTCGGTGGCGCGGACCCGGACGATGTGGTTGCCGGGGGCGGCGTCCCACACCCAGTACCACTGCCGCCACGTGTCCGTCGAAGGCACGGCGTCCAGCGTCGCCTCCTGCCACGGGTCGTTGTCCACCTGGACCTCGACCTTGCTGATGCCCCGGTGCTGCGCCCAGGCCACCCCGGCGACGGTGATCTTGCCCGCGGGCTTGCTGGCGTCGTTGCGCGGGGTGTCGATGCGCGACTCGGTCTTCACCGGGCCCAGCTGCGACCACCCGCGCGGGATCCAGTACGCGTTGAAGTCCGAGAACCTGGCCAGCTCGATCTCGGTGAGCCACTTGGTCGCCGAGACGTACCCGTAAAGTCCGGGGACCACCATCCGGGCCGGGAAGCCGTGCTCGACGGGCAACGGCACACCGTTCATGCCGACGGCGATCATCGCGTCCCGGCCGTCCATGATCACGCTGGTCGGCGCACCCGCGGTGAACCCGTTGGTCGACCGGCCGACGACCTGGTCGGCGTCCGGTGCCACGCCGGCCTCCTCCAGCAGGTCCTTGAGCCGTACGCCGAGGAACTTCGCGTTGCTGATGAGGTCGCCGCCGACCTCGTTGGAGACGCAGCACAGGGTGATGTAGCGCTCGATCATCGGCCGCGCCAGCAGCTGGTCGTAGGTGAGCGTGAGCTTGTTGGAGACGAGGCCGTCGATGGTCAGCGTCCAGTCCGACGGGTCGACCTGCGGCACGATGAACTCGACGTCGATCCGGTAGAAGTCGCCGTTGGCGGTCACGAACGGCGTCTGGCCGGGCATGGCGGCGTCCGGTGGCAACGCGGGCGCGGTCTCCCGCGGCGCCGGCAACTGCACGGCCTTGCGCTGCTCGGAGACGTTCTTGCTGTCGCTGATGTTGCGGCCGATCACGCCCGCGACCCCCGCGCCGACGATCGCCAGGCCGGACCCGATCAGCACCGAGCGCCGGCCGCCGGATGTCTGCAGGTCCGGCCGCCTGGTTCGAGGTCCGACCAGCAACTCGTAGAGCAGCACGGCACCGGCGACGGCGCCGATGAGCGACGGCAACGCGGCGGACACCGCCGCCCCGTGGCGGGTCACCGCCGCCACCACACCGATCAGGCCGAAGAACCCGATCCCGGCGTACCCGAAGCGGATGTCGCGCTGCGCCAGCATGCCGACGATCGCGGCGAAGATGGTCAGCAGGATGTAGATGCCGATCTTCAGGGCGGTCTTGTCGCTGGTCCCGAAGGTGTCAGCGGCGAACTCCTTGACCGGCAGGGGGGTCGCGTCGATGACGACCTCGCCGACCGCGACGATGGGCGCGCTGTTTGGCCCGACCAGCGCGGCGATCAGTTCGGCGAGGCCGATTGCGACGGCAGCGGATGCGATCCCGGCGAGCGCGCCGACCCAGCGCGCCTTCGACCGGAGGAATGCCAGAGCCACGGATCCAAGTCTTCTCGCCGATCCGGCGGACGCAAGGCTCGTAAGCGATCTATAAGGAAACGTTGTGCCGGCCGCGATGCGGCCGGCAGTCCATCATGGCACGACGGCGGCCGGCCGCCCGCGAACGTGTCGCGGAACGCACCGGCCGCCGTGCGTGCCGTCAGAAGCCGGGGCCGTGCTGGTGGCCGTGCCCGTGGCCATGGCCGTGACCAGCGGCAGTCGCCGGCGGCGCCTTCTTCTCGACCACGATCGCCTCGGTGGTGAGCAGCAGCCCGGCAATCGACGCGGCGTTGGCGACGGCGTTGCGGGTCACCTTCACCGGGTCGACGATCCCGGCCTTGACCAGGTCGACGTACTCGTTCTCGGCCGCGTCGAGGCCGGTGCCCCACGGCTGCTCGCGCACCCGTTGCACCACGACGCGCCCGTCGAGGCCGGCGTTCTCGGCGATCCAGCGCAGCGGCTCGGCCAGCGCGCGGCGCACGATCGCCACACCCGTCGCCTCGTCGCCGTCCTTGCCGAGGTCGCCGTCGAGCACCGCGGCAACGTGTACGAGTGCCGCGCCGCCACCCGGGACGATGCCCTCGGCGACCGCCGCCTTCGTCGCCGAGATGGCGTCCTCGATGCGGTGCTTACGCTCCTTGAGCTCGACTTCGGTTGCCGCGCCGACCTTGATGACGGCGACACCGCCGGAGAGCTTGGCGAGGCGCTCGTTCAGCTTCTCCTTGTCCCAGTCGGAGTCGGACGCGTCGATCTCCTTGCGCAGCTGCTCGATCCGGGCCTGGATGTCGGCCGCCCGACCGCCGCCGTCGACGATGACCGTGTCGTCCTTGGTGACCACGACCCGCCGGGCGGTGCCCAGCATGTCGAGCGTCACGTTCTCCAGCTTGTAGCCGAGCTCCGGGCTGATCACCTCGCCACCGGTGAGGATGGCGATGTCCTGCAGCTGGGCCTTGCGCCGGTCGCCGAAGGCGGGCGCCTTGACGGCGGCGACCTTGATGGTCTTGCGGACCGAGTTCACCGCGAGCGTGGCCAGCGCCTCGCCCTCGACGTCCTCGGCGATGATCATCAACGGCTTGCCCGACGACAGCACCTTCTCCAGCAGCGGCAGCAGCTCGGCGAGCGAGCCCAGCTTCTGCGTGGTGACCAGGACGTACGGCTCCTCCAGCACCGCCTCGCCGGCCTCCGGGTCGGTGATGAAGTGCGGGGAGACGTAGCCCTTGTCGAACTGCATGCCCTCGGTCACCTCGAGCTCGGTGGCCATGGTCGAGCCGTCCTCGACGGTGATCACGCCCTCGCGCCCGACCTTGCCCATCGCTTCGGCGATCATGTCGCCGATAGCGCGGTCCTGCGCGGAGACGGTGGCCACGCTCGCGATCGCCGCGTCGTCGGCGACCGGGATGGCGCGTTCGAGCAGCGCGTCGTTGACCGCCACAACGGCGGCGTCCATGCCGCGCTTGAGCGCGGCCGGGCCGGCGCCCGCCGCCAGGTTGCGGAGGCCCTGCACGACCATCGCCTGCGCGAGCACGGTGGCGGTCGTGGTGCCGTCGCCCGCGATG
>Ga0126377_10001029_pt1 | contig 17849 bp, 15 predicted proteins | sample PanSoiMetPlot_22_FD_92647 | JGI IMG/M metagenome (GOLD analysis project Ga0126377, IMG submission 92647) | Tropical forest soil microbial communities from Panama - MetaG Plot_22 | ecosystem: Environmental > Terrestrial > Soil > Tropical forest > Bulk soil | place: Panama | collected 2016-02-17 | reverse complement strand
TCCTGATCCTCAAGAAGCCGTTCGACAGCATCGAGGTGATCCAGGTCGCCTGCGCCTTCAGCGTCAAGTGGATGCTCCACCGGCAGGCGCGCCGCCAGACCGAAGATCTCCAGGAGCTGGTGCAGCTGCGCACGCGCTCGCTCGAGGAGGTCAACCAGAAGCTGCGCGAGGAGATGACCGAGAAGGCGCGCATGGAGTCGGCCCTGCGCCTGGGCCAGAAGCTCGAGGCGGTCGGCCGGCTGGCCGCCGGCGTGGCGCACGAGATCAACACGCCGATCCAGTTCGTGGGCGACAGCCTCCACTTCGTGCGCGAGGCGATCGCGGACATCGCCCGCGTGCTCGAGCGCTACGAGGAGCTGCACCGCACGGTGGTGGAGCCTGCCGTCGACGCGTCGGGCGCGGCCGAGGCGGCCGCCCGGCTGACCGATCTCAAGGACGAGGTCGACTTCGCCTACCTGCTCGAGAACGTTCCGGGCGCGATCGAGCGCTCGCTCGACGGGCTCGGCCGGGTGGCCACCATCGTGCGATCGATGAAGCAGTTCGCCCACCCGGACCGCTCCGAGATGACCGAGGTCGACCTCAACGAGGCGATCCTCACCACCCTCACCATCGCGCGCAACGAGTACAAGTACGTGGCCGACATCGAGACCGAGCTCGGCGACCTCCCGCTCGTCACCTGCCACGCGGGCGAGATCAACCAGGCCGTGCTCAACATCGTCGTCAACGGGGCCCACGCCATCGCCGACGCGGTCGCCGGCACCGAGCAGCGCGGCACCATCGCGATCGGCACCCGGCGCGACGGGGACGCGGTGGTCATCTCGATCCGCGACACCTGCGGCGGCATCCCGCAGGACATCCGCGAGCGCATCTTCGACCCGTTCTTCACCACCAAGGGGGTCGGCCGCGGCACCGGCCAGGGGCTGGCGATCGCCCGCACCGCCGTGGTCGAGAAGCACGGCGGCGAGCTGACCTTCGACAGCGCGTCCGGCCAGGGCACCACCTTTCACATCCGGCTGCCCGTGCGACAGACCGCGCGCCCCGCGATCGGCGTCGGCGCCAGCGCCGGCGCCGACTCGGCCGCATAGCCCCGCGACGAGCCCGGCTACTTCTCGGCCGCGCGCGGGAAGGAGGCGGGGCTGCGGTAGCCGTCCCGGTCGTAGGCGCGCAGCGCGAAGAAGACGTTGTCCTTGCTCATCGGCAGGCGCGCCTCGGTCACCTTGCCGACATCGCGCGCCGCCTGCCACACCGGGCTGGTGGTCTCCCGCCACAGGACCTCGTAGCCGGCCACGTCCGGCTCGGGGCTCGGCGACCAGCGCAGTGTGGTGTCGTTGGCCAGCTCGGCGGTGATGATGCGCGCGTCGGCCGGCGCCGACGGCGCGTTGGCCAGGTGCATGAGCGCGGCGGCGTTCACGCGCGCGACGCCGGCCAGGTACTCGCCGTCGACGAAGGCCGGCAGATCGCCGTAGGCGACGCCCCCCTCGCTGCGCACGTCCTGGTGCTGGCGGTTGTAGTGCTCCTCGACCACGGTGAAGCGCACCGCCGGGTAGCCGCTGGTGTTGAACGCGTTGTGATCGCCGCCGCGCAGGAAGCGGTCGTGGCGGAAGATGAGCTGGGGCTGGACCCCGAGGTCCTGCCAGGCGGCCACCTCGGCGATGTAGCGGGCCAGCTCGCGCGACGGAGAGTCGGCCTCGCCGGCCAGCCGGCGCAGCTCGGTCAGGGCCTCGGGCGTGGCCGCCTCGGGCAGCCCCTCGGAGAACAGGCGGATGCGGTCCTTGTGCACGGCGCCCGACGGGGCGGTGGGATCGCCGACGATGTCGTTGTTGAGGACGCCGCGGATGTCGGCGCCCGCCGCCCGCGCGGCCGCGGCGTGGCCTTTGGCCCCGAGCAGGCCCTGCTCCTCGCCGGCCGTGGCCATGAACACCACGGTCGCGTCGAGCCGGCGCCCGGCGAGGACGCGGGCCAGCTCCATCACCACCGACGTGCCCGAGCCGTCGTCGTTGGCGCCCGGGCTGTCTCCGGTCGAGTCGAGCGGATCGGAGCGGCGCGAGTCGTAGTGCCCGGTCACGTAGTAGCGGCGCGCGGCCGCCTCCGGCATCGTGCCGGGCAGCACGGCGACCACGTTCACGACGTCGACCGGCCGGGTGACCCGCTTGCCGTCGGGGGCCACGTGATGGGTGTCGAACGAGACGGTCATCGCGCCCTCGCCGGTGCGACCCGACTCGCTGGCGCCGCGCTCCATCTGGGCCTTGATCCAGCGCCGCGCGGCGCCGATGCCGCGCGTGGTCGACTCGGTGTCCGACAGCGTGTGGCGCGTGCCGAAGCCGACCAGGTCGACGACGTTCTGCTTGAGCCGGACGGCCGAGATGTCGGCCAGCATCTGGGCCACCGCGGGCGGCGGAGGCGAGGACGGCACGCTGGTCGGCGCCCGCGCCGGCGCCGCGGCTGCCGGAGCCGGCGCCACGCCCGAGGCGGCGCCGGACGAGCACGCGGCCGCGAGGGTGAGCGATGCGAGCGGGAGGAGGCGAGGACGCGGGGTCGGGCGTGACATCGCGCGGAACATACCGCGCGGCCGGGCCGGACTGGCGAGCCGGTCCTCGCTCGCGTCCCATCGCGGGTGCCGTCGCCGGCGTGTGGTCCTGGCTCCCCCTCGACCGCACCTGGCCCTCGTGTGCGATGATGCGCCGATGCGCAGGACGGTCTCGGTCTGGGCCATCGCGCTCGTGGTCGTCGGTTTCGCGGCGCCGGCCTGGTCGCAGTCGACCGGCGGCAGCTTCGGCGGCGGCAGCTTCTCGAGCGGCTCGTCGAGCTCGTCGTCGTCGAGCTCCAGCTCCTACAGCAGCTCGGGCTCGAGCTCGTGGGGCTCGAGCGGCTCGAGCGGCAGCTACGGCGGCGGCGTCGGGTGCACCGACGGCGAGTTCGCCGTCATCATGTTGGTCGTCGGCTTCACGATCCTCATGGCGACGATCTCGGGCCTGGTGAACCGCGCGAAATCGCCGGCCGTCACGCCGGAGGGCGAGATGTTCGGCGAGCCGCGGATGCACGGCAGCGCGCTCGAGCTCGGCCTCGACTGGCGCGCGCGCGCGGAGCTGCAGGCGGCGCTGGCGCGCATGGCGACGTCGGGCGACACCGCCACCGAGGAGGGCCGGGCCCGCCTGCTGGGCGAGACCGCCCTGGCCCTGCGCCGAGGCGAGCTTTCCTGGCTCTACGTCGGCTACCAGGACCTCGGCTGGAACCAGCCGTCCGACGCCGAGGTCGCCTTCCGCAAGGCGGCCGGCGGCGCGCGCGCCCGCTTCCGCCGCGAGCTGGTGCGAAACGCCGGCGGTCAGGTCACGACCGGCGCGGCCCCGTCCGATCTGAGCGCGCGACGCGACGAGGGGCCGGGCCTCATCGTGGTGACCGTCATCGCCGTCGCGCGCCGCGAGCTGCGCGCCATCGACGATCCGCGCCAGGCCGCGTCGATCCGCGCCGCTCTCGAGGACCGGGGCGCCGTCGGCGCGAGCGAGCTGGTCGCCTTCGAGGTCGTGTGGTCGCCGGCCGCCGAGGAGGACCGCATGAGCAGCGCCGAGCTCGAGCAGCACTATCCGGAGCTCGCCCTCATCGATCCGGCCAGCATCGCCGGCCGCGTGTTCTGCTCGTACTGCAGCGGCCCCTTCCCGATGGAGCTGCTCAAGTGCCCGCACTGCGGCGCGCCGGTCGAGCCGAAGCCGCCCGGCGATCAGGGGCCGCCGGCTGCCGCGTGAACAGGAGCGGCAGCTCGGGCGCCAGGGCGCCCTCGTGGCGCAGCAGCCACTCCTTGCGCCACAGCCCGCCGCCGTAGCCGTGCAGCTTGCCGTCGGCGGCGATCACGCGGTGGCAGGGGACGACCAGCGGGACCGGGTTGGCCCCGTTGGCCGCGCCGACCGCGCGCGCGGCGGTGGGCGCGCCGATGGCCGCAGCCAGGTCCTGGTACGAGCAGGTCGCGCCGGCGGCGATGTCGCGCAGCGCGGACCAGACCCGCTGCTGGAAGGGCGTGCCGTCGGGCGCGACCGGGATGGCGTCGAGGGCGCGCACGTCGCCGGCGAAGTAAGCCGCGATGCGCTCGGCGATGGGCGCACCGATCGCGCCCGGCCGACCGCTCACCGGCGGCGGCGCCGGGGATTCGTCGCCGGCGCGAGCGCGACCGCGCGGCTCGGCGTCGATGAAGTCGAGGGCGCACAGGCCCCGATCGGACACCGCCAGGGCGAGGGGCCCGAGCGGAGAGGCGATGCACGAGCGCTCGATGAACATGGCGGGGCTGCGCATGGAAGGATGGTACGCGCGCGCCGCACCGCGGGCTGGCGGTTTTCGGACCTGGACGGAGACGGGCGATCCCTCCGCCGGCGGTGCTACCCTGGTCGGCGTGAAACGCCTCCATCGACCCGATCTGTGGGGCTGGTCCCGGTTCGACGAGGGCCGCAACCTCGACTTCAACAGCGTCTTCTGGGTGCAGCCGGGCGGCAACGTGGCGATCGATCCGCTCGCGCTCGAGCCGCACGACCGCCGGCACATCGATTCGCTGGGCGGCGTCGCCACCATCGTCATCACCAACTCCGACCACGTGCGCGGCGCGGCCGAGCTGGCCGCCGCCACCGGCGCCCGCGTGCTGGCTCCGGCGGGCGAGCGCGGCCGCTTCCCGATCGCGTGCCAGGGTCACCTGGCCGACGGCGACGAGGTGGCGACCGACCTGGTCGCCCTCGCGCTCGACGGATCGAAGACGCCCGGCGAGCTGGCGCTCCTGCTCGGCGGCACCACGCTCATCACCGGCGACCTGGTGCGCGCGCACCGCGGCGGCGGCCTCGACCTCCTGCCGGACGCCAAGCTCGCCGACCGGGCCGCCGCGCTCGCCTCGCTGCGGCGGCTGGCCGATCTGCCCGGCGTCGACGCCGTGCTGGTGGGCGACGGCTGGCCGGTCTTCCGCGACGGGAGCCGCGCCCTGCGCGAGCTGGTCGCCGCGGCCGAGCGCGCGCCATGATCGATCCCTGATAGGCTCGCGCCGTGCGAGCCGCCGCTGCCACCGTCGCCGTCGTCGCCGTCGTCGCCGTCGTCGCTCTGGCGCCATGCCTGCCGGCCTGCCAGACCGCGGCCACCGGAGGCGCCAGCGCCGCGGCGCCGGCGGGGGCGACGCCGGCGCCGTCCGCGCCGACTGACCTGCGCCGCGGCTATTGCCACCGCTCCGGCGCCTACACCGAGACGCCGGGCCCGAGCGCCTCGGCCGAGCCCGGCGGCGCGGCGGCTCTCGAGGCCAGCGCCGACAGCGCCGACAGCGCCGACAGCGCGCGCGGCGAGCCGCTCCGCCCGGTCCACACCTTCTCGATCGTCGCGCGCGATCCGGCGACCGGCGACCTCGGCGTGGCGGTCCAGTCGCACTGGTTCTCGGTCGGCGCCACGGTCACCTGGGCCGAGCCGGGCGTGGGGGCCGTGGCCACGCAGTCGTTCGTCGAGCCGGCCTACGGCCCGCGCGGCCTGGAGCTCATGCGGGCCGGCACGGCCGCGCCCGACGCCCTCGCGCAGCTGCTCGCCCGCGACGGGGGCCGCGCCGTGCGGCAGGTCGCCTTCGTCGACGCGAAGGGCAGAGTCGGCGCCCACACCGGCGACAGGTGCATCGAGAGCGCCGGCCACCACATCGGGGTCGGCTACAGCGTGCAGGCCAACCTGATGGGCAACGATCAGATCGTGCCGTCGATGGCGCGGGCCTACGAGGGCGGCAAGGGCGACCTGGCCGAGCGCCTGATGCTCGCGCTCGAGGGCGGGCAGCGAGCCGGCGGCGACATCCGCGGCTGCCAGTCGGCGGCGCTCCTGGTCGTGCGCGGCGTGCGCAGCGACAGGCCGTGGGCCGACAAGGTCTTCGACCTGCGCGTCGACGACTCTCCCGACCCGATCGGCGAGCTGCGGCGCCTCCTCCGCCTGGCCCGCGCCTACGATCAGATGAACCGCGGGGACGTCGCCGTCGAGAAGGGCGACATGAAGGCGGCCCTCCAGCACTACGGCGCGGCGGCCGACATGACCGGCGGCGACAGCGAGATGCTGTACTGGCAGGCCGTGGCGCTGGCCGCCAACGGCCAGGTCGATCGATCGATCCCCATCTTCCGCCGCGTGTTCGCCGACGATCCCCGCTGGATCGAGCTGACCCGCCGCCTCGTCAAGCCGGGCCTCTTGCCCGACACGCCCCAGGGCCGGGCCATGGTCGAGCGCATCATCCGCGACGCGTCGCCGCCCAGGTAGCCGGTCGCGGCTGCCGTGGCCGCGAGACCGCGGCGCCGCGCCCCGCCGCGCGTCGCCTTGGCACATGTCTTGTAGTCGCGATGCTCTCATGAGCGAGTTGGCAGCGCGCTCCTCGGAGCCGTCGGTGCCGGATGCGACGCCCGCGGCAGCGCGCGGCGAGCTCTGGCTCTACCTCGGGCGCGCGTCGGTCCATCCCACCGGCGCGATGGCCTTCCTGCTGGGCATCTGCCTGGGGATGTGGATCGGCGGTGCGCTCGGGCTGATGCTCGGCATGGCCGGAAGCATCAGCCTGATCGTGGCGGCCGCCGGCACCCCGCAATTTCGCAGGCTGCTCGACGCCCACATGGCGGCCAGGGAGCGCAACCGGCGCGCGCTCCAGCGCGAGCGGCGACTCCGGCTGGCCTCGCCGCTCAGGCGGGCGGAGTTCGCCGAGCTCGCCTGCATGGTCGAGGAGATCGCCGCGCGCGACGCGGCCCAGGCCGAGCGGCTCGAGCTCGACGATCTGCTGGACTACCACGCCGAGCTGGCCATCGCGCACCAGCGCATGGTCGAGGCGGTGCAGCGAGCCGACCGCGCGCCCCTCTGGGAGGCCGGCATCGCCCACGGCGCGGCCGCGGCCGAGCTGGCCGCCACCGACGCCACGCGGCAGCGCCAGGACATCCTCGCGCGCCGGCTCCGGCACCGCGACGAGTGCCGCAAGCGCGCCGCCAACCTGGCCGACGGGCTCGACGCGGTGGCCGAATTTCTTCATCTCGTCAACGAGCTGACCGGCTGCCCGGTGCTCGAGGTCGCCGCCCACCGCGAGCTCGATCGCCGGCTGTGGGAGCTCCACGCGCACGAGTCCGCGATGCGCCAGCTCGACGCCGCTTGACCAGCGCTCGCTGAATCGAGACCCACCGTGCGGCGCGGACACGCAAAGGCCGCACACTGTGCGCCGGAGCGGACCGGCGCCGGCCCGGCGCCGCCAGCGCCGCCGCGCCGCTCCTGCGCTCGCCCGGCGCGGCGCACGGGTGCGCGCCGCGGATCGTCGCTTGCAGTCCGACCCTCCCACCGACAGCGGATCGCTCGATCCCATGGCCTCTCTCTACCCCGCATGGTCGAACACCGCCTACCGGCTCGCGCTCTTCGCGCTCGGGCTCGGCGCCGCCGGCCTGGTGGTCGGCCCCATGATCTATGTGCGCACGCCGTACAACACGGCCCAGTTCGAACCGTGGGATCAGCCGGTCGAGTTCGACCACCGCCACCACGCGCGCGACGACGGCATCGAGTGCCTCTACTGCCACTCGAGCGCCGAGACCTCCGCCACCGCCGGCGTGCCGACCACCGCCGTCTGCATGGGCTGTCACGTGCAGGTGTGGAACACGAGCCCGCTGCTCGAGCCCGTGCGGCGCAGCTACTTCTCGGGCGCGCCGATCCGCTGGCGGCGCGTGCACACCCTGCCCGACTTCGTCTACTTCAACCACGCGGTCCACGTGCGGCGCGGCATCGACTGCCAGCGCTGTCACGGCGACGTCGGCCGCATGGCGCGCGTGATGCAGACCCAGCCGCTCACCATGGGCTGGTGCCTCGACTGCCACCGCAGCCCGGAGCGCGCCGCCGGACCCGACCCGGCCACGCCCACGCCGCCGCGCTCCGCCTGGGGCGCGACCTTCGACATGTTCACCCGCCACTCGTTCGCCGATCGCTCGATCACCGGACTCATCACCTGCAGCGCCTGTCACCGCTAGAGCCCAGAGGACGACCTTGCCCCCACGCGCGCCGGAAGAGCTGCCCAGCGAGTTCGCACCCGGCGCCGACCAGCGGCCCGGGCTCGACCGGCGCGAGCTCCTCAAGCTGACGGCGGCCAGCGCCGCGCTGGCCGGCCTCGGCGCCTGCATGGAGCACCCGCACGAGCGCATCATGCCGCGCAGCGCAGAGGCGCCCGAGCAGACGCCGGGCGTCCCGGTCGAGTACGCGACGTCGATGGTGCTCGACGGGTTCGCCACCGGCCACGTGGTCAAGGCCATGGACGGGCGCCCGATCAAGGTGGAGGGCAACCCGGAGCACCCGGCCAGCCTGGGCGGCACCACCGCGCTGGGCCAGGCCTCGATCCTCGAGCTCTACGATCCGGACCGCGCGCGCGGGGTCCTCGAGCGCGGGCGGCCGGCGTCGCGCGCGGGCCTGGCCCGGCTCATCGCGTCGTTGCCCGCGCAGTCGGGGCTGTGGTTCCTGCTCTACCCGCAGAGCTCGCCGCTCCTGGTCGAGCTCCTCGCGCGCGTGCGCCGGCGCCATCCGTCGGCCCAGGTCGCCACCGACACGCCGCTCGATCGGCGCGCGGTGTACAGGGGCGCGAGCATGGCGTTCGGCCGCCCGCTCGAGGCGCAGTACCGCTTCGAGCGCGCCGACGTGGTGGCGGCGCTCGACGCCGACTTCCTGGCCGCCATGCCCGGCTCGGTGCGCTGGTCGCGCGACTTCGCTGCCCGCCGCCGCCGGCTGGCCGGGCCAGGCGGCGACCCCGGGCGCCTCCACGTCGCCGAGCCCTCGCCGACGCCGACGGGCAGCCTGGCCGATCACCGCGTCGCGCTGCGCGCCGGCGACATCGGCGCGCTGGCCGCGGGCCTCCTGGCCGAGATCGTGCGCGGCGGGCGCGCGCCGGCCGGGCTGCCGCCGGAGCTGGTCGCTCGCCTGGCCGGCTTCCCGGCGCCCGCGCCCGCGGCCGCCTGGCTGAGCGCGACCGCGCGCGATCTGGCGCGCAGCCCTGGCCGCGCCATCGTGCTGGCGGGCGATCGCCAGCCGGCCGAGACCCACGCGCTCGTTCACCTCATCAACCAGGCGCTCGGCAACCTGGGCGAGACCATCGCCCTGACCGAGCCCGCGCTGCACGATCCGCTCGGCCCCGGGCTCGCCGAACTCGTGCGCGCGGCGGCAGCCGGCGAGGTCCAGACCCTGGTCATCGCCGAGGCCAACCCGCTCTACAGCGCGCCGCCCGACCTCGGGCTGGAGCGCGCGCTGGCCCGCATCCCGCTGACCATCCACGCCTCGCTGCACGAGAACGAGACCAGCCGGGCCTGCACCTGGTTCCTCCCGCTCGCCCACTCGCTCGAGAGCTGGGGCGACGCGCGCGCCTACGACGGGACGCTGTCGTTCATCCAGCCGCTCATCCGCCCGCTCCACGGCGGGGCCTCGCTGGTCGAGCTCCTCGCCATGTTCGCCGGCGATCCCGACCCCAGCGGCCACGCGCTCCTGCGCGATCGCGATCGCCGGGCCCGCGGCGAGGGCGGCGCGGCCCGCGATGTCGAGCTCGCCTGGGAGGAGGATGTGCGCCGCGGCTTCTCCCTGCACAGCGGCTTCCCCGCCCAGCCGCCCCGGCTCGACATCCCCGCGCTCGGGGCCGCGCTGGTCCCCGCGCTGGCCACCGCCCGGGCGCGCAGCGGCGCCGAGGAGCCGATCGAGATCTCGTTCGCCCCGTCGCACGCGGTCCACGACGGCCGCTTCGCCAACATCGGCTGGCTGCAGGAGCTGCCGCGGCCGATCACCAAGCTGACCTGGGGCAACGCCGCGCAGCTCGGGCCCGGGCTGGCCGCCCGCCTCGGGGTCGACTCGGGCGACGTGGTCCGCCTCTCGATGGACGGCCGCGCGATCGAGGCGCCGGCGCTGATCGTGCCCGGCCACGCCGACCACGCGGTCTCGCTCGAGCTCGGCGGCGGCCGCCGCGGCGGCGGGCAGGTCGCCGCCGGCGTCGGCGTCGACGCCGGTCCGCTGCGCAGCGCGGCCGCGCCCGGCTTCGCGCGCGGAGTGCGCGTGGCCGCGACCGGCGAGCGCCGCGCGCTGGCCATCACCCAGGGCGAGATGCGCGCGCACGGGCGCGACCTGGCCCCGCACACCACCCTCGCCGCCTACCGCGCCGACCCGAGCTTCACCCGCGCTCTGCGCGGCGGGCTGCCCACGCTCCTGCCCGGGCGCTCCGCGGTCGGCCCGCAGTGGGCCATGACCATCGACACGTCGATCTGCAGCGGATGCAGCGCTTGCGTGGTGGCGTGCCAGGCCGAGAACAACATCCCGATCGTCGGGCGCCAGGGCGTGCTCGACCACCGCGAGATGCACTGGCTGCGCATCGACACGACCCTGTGCGGAAGCGCCGACCGGCCCGACTTCGTGCACCAGCCGATGCTGTGCCAGCACTGCCAGGACGCGCCCTGCGAGTACGTCTGCCCGGTCAACGCCACCACGCACAGCCCCGACGGGCTGAACGAGATGACCTACAACCGCTGCATCGGGACGCGCTTCTGCTCCAACAACTGCCCGTACAAGGTCCGGCGGTTCAACTGGTTCGACTACACCGGCGAGCAGGCGGAGACGATCCAGCTGCAGCGCAACCCCAACGTCACCGTGCGCGAGCGCGGCGTCATGGAGAAGTGCACCTACTGCGTGCAGCGCATCCGCGCCGTCGAGATCCAGAGCCGCATCGAGCGGCGCGGCCCGCGCCCCGGCGAGGTGGTGACCGCCTGCCAGCAGGCCTGCCCGACCGGCGCCATCCAGTTCGGCGCGCTCGAGCACGCCGGCACCCCGATGGTGGAGTGGCGGCGCGAGCCGCGCCGCTACGCCGCGCTCCACGAGCTCGGCACCCGGCCGCGCACGATGTACCTGGCCCGCATCACCAACCCGCCGGCCGACACCGCCGACACCGCCGACACCGACAACGACTGATGGCCCACCCCATCCTCATCGGACGCCCCACCGACGCCGAGCTCGGCGAGCGCCTGCTGGGCACCACCTGGCGGCCGGGCGGGCGCGGCTGGCGCGTCGCCTTCGCCGTGTCCGGCGCGTTCACGGTCCTCCTCGCCGTGTGCGTGACCTACACGGTCACGACCGGCATCGGGGTCTGGGGCAACATGATCCCCGTCGCCTGGGCGTTCGGGATCATCAACTTCGTCTGGTGGATCGGCATCGGCCACGCCGGCACGTTCATCTCGGCCATCCTCCACCTGTTCGAGCAGAGGTGGCGCACCTCGATCAACCGCCTGGCCGAGGCGATGACCCTCTTCGCCGTCATCCAGGCGGCGCTGTTCCCGCTGCTCCACCTGGGCCGCCCGTGGTTCGCCTACTGGCTGTTTCCCTATCCCTCGCAGATGCAGGTCTGGCCGCAGGTGAAGAGCGCCCTGCCCTGGGACGCGGCCGCGGTGACCACCTACTTCACCGTCTCGCTCCTCTTCTGGTACCTGGGCCTCATCCCCGACCTGGCCGCGCTGCGCGACGGCGCGCCCACCCGCCGGCGGCGGATCATCTACGGGCTGTTCGCGCTGGGCTGGAACGGCCGCTCGTCGACCTGGCGCCACTACCGGACCGCGTACCTGATCCTGGCCGGGCTGGCCACGCCGCTGGTGGTGTCGGTGCACAGCGTGGTGTCGAGCGACTTCGCCATCGGCCTCACCCCGGGCTGGCACTCGACCATCTTCCCGCCCTTCTTCGTGGCCGGCGCCATCTTCAGCGGGTTCGCGATGGTGCTGACCCTCGTCATCCCGACCCGCGCCGTCTTCCGCCTGCACGACGTCATCACCGATCGCCACCTCGACAACTGCGCCAAGCTGACTCTCGTCACCGGGCTGGTCGTCGCCTACGGCTACATCATCGAGTTCTTCATCGCCTGGTACTCGGGCGACCTGGCCGAGATGCAGCAGTTCTACCAGGCGCGCCCGTTCGGCCCCGGCAACGCGGTCTTCTGGATCATGCTGGGCTGCAACCTCGTCGTGCCGCAGCTGTTCTGGTCGCGCCGGGTGCGAACGAGCCCGCTCCTCCTGTTCGCCGCGTCGCTGCTCATCAACGTCGGGATGTGGAGCGAGCGCTTCGTCATCATCGTGATGAGCCTGCAGCGCGAGTTCCTGCCCTCGAAGTGGGCGGGGTACGCCCCGACCTGGGTCGATCTCGGCATCCTGTCGGGCACCATCGGCTTCTTCACGCTGCTGTTCCTGTGCTTCCTGCGGGTCCTGCCCTTCATCGCGGCCCACGAGATGAAGGAGCTGCGCCATCAGCTCGCCGAGGAGCACGGCGAGCGCGCGGAGGCGCACCATGGCTGAGCGGCTCATGGCCGAGTTCGCCAGCGGCGCCGGGCTGGCGGCCGCCATCCGCGCGCTCCGGGCCGACGGCCACCGCCGCCTCGAGGCGTACACGCCGGTCGCCGTGCCCGAGGTGGAGGACGCGCTGGGCCAGCGTCCCTCGCGCCTGCCGTACGTCGTGTTCGCGGGCGGGATGGCGGGCGCCGGCCTGGCCTACTTCCTCCAGTGGCTCCTGGTCGCGTATCTCTATCCCATCGACGTCGGCGGGCGGCCGCCGCACTTCCCGCTCGCCTTCCTCATCATCACGTTCGAGATGGGGGTGCTGGCCGCCGCCCTGACCGCCTTCGCCGGCGTGCTGGTGCGTGGCCGGCTGCTGCGCCTGGTCGACGACGTGCAGGGGACCGAGGGGTTCGAGAGCGCCAGCCGCGACCGCTTCTGGCTCGAGGTCCACCTGGACCGACCCGACGGCGACGAGCGGGCAGCGCGCGACCGCCTGGCCGGGCTCGGCGCCCTGCGCGTCGAGCGCCCCCCGGAGGTGCCGGCGTGAGGGCGCTCTCCGCCGCGCTGCCCTGGCTCCCCGCGCTGGTCGCCTGCGCCGCCCTGGCGGCCGCCTGCGATCTCGATCTCAACCGCATGACCGACCAGGCCCGCTTCTCGACCTACGAGGAGTGCGAGTCGTGCCCGGGCGGCACGGTGATGCAGCCGCCGCCGGCCGGCACCATCCCGCGCCACCACGTCATCGCGCCGGCCGAGGTCACGCGCGGCGCCGGCCCGGGCGGCTGGGTCCGGGACATCCCGATCGACGTCGACCGCGCGCTCGTCGAGCGCGGCCACGGCCGGTTCGACATCTTCTGCGCCGCCTGCCACGGCCGGCTGGGCAACGGCCTGTCCCAGGTGGCGGAGAACATGGTGCTGCGCCTGCCGCCGTCGCTGGTCGATCCGCCCTACCCGGCCTACCCGGCCGGGCGCATCTACGGGGCCATCGCGAACGGCTACGGCCTCATGCGGTCGTACGCCGCGGAGCTGCCGGTCGCCGATCGCTGGGCGGTGGTCGCGTATGTGCGGGCGCTGCAGCTGAGTCAGCGCGCCGCGCTGTCGGACCTGCCGGCCGACCTGCGCGAGGAGGCGGGGCCGTGGCTGCGCTAGGCCGGCACAGCCGCCCGCACGGCAGCCGCGCCGAGCGCCGCGCGATCGCGATCGCCGCCGCCCTCGCGGCGGCCGGTTTCCTGGCCTGCGCCGCCGGGCTGATGGTCGACCCGGTGCGCACCTGGGGCGCCTACTTGACCGCGTTCACCTGCGCCGTGTCGATCGCGGTCGGCGGCCTGGTGTTCCAGATGATCGCCTTCGCCACCAGCTCGCGCTGGATGTCGGTCGTCCGCCGCCTGGCCGAGTCGACCACCCTGGCCCTGCCGGTGCTCGCGCTCCTGTTCGTGCCGGTCGTGCTCGGCGCCGGCCACATCTACCCCTGGGCCGACGGGGCGCGCGCGGTCGGCGAGCACCAGCGCGAGATCCTGGTCCATCGCGCGCCCTACCTCAACCTCCCGGCCTTCGCCGCGCGCGGCGCCGTCTACTTCGCGCTGTGGATCGCGGTCGCGTGGCTCCTGCGGGCCCGGTCGCTGCGCCGCGATCGGCAGGGGCAGCGGCCGGGCGCCGATCCCGAGGCGGTACTGGGCCGCGATCGCGCGATCTCGTGCGCGCTCCTGCCGCTGGTCGGGCTCGCGGTCACCTTCGCCGCCTTCGACTGGATCATGTCGCTCGCGCCCGGCTGGTACTCGACCATCTTCGGCCTCTACTACACCGCGGGCGGCTTCGTCGCCGCGCTCGGGCTCTTGCTCCTCCTCGCGCGCGCGGCCGGGCGCTCGAGCGACCTGGCCGGCGCGATGACGCCGGACCACACCCACGCGCTCGGCCGCCTGCTCCTGTCCATGGTCATCTTCTGGGCCTACTGCGCCACCTTCCAGGCCCTGCTCATCGCCATCGCCGACAAGCCGGAGGAGGTGACGTTCTACGTCGACCGGCTGCGCGGGCCGTGGCCCGGCTTCATCGTCGTCCTGATCGTCGGACACTTCGCCCTGCCCTTCCTGGCCCTCCTGCCGCGCGGGGTGAAGCGGAGCTCGCGCGCCATGGCGGTCGCCGGCGGGTGGGTCCTGGTCATGCACCTGGTCGACGTCTACTGGCTGGTCATGCCCCAGGTGGTGGAGGACGGCGACGCGGTCCCGCACTGGCTCGACCTGGCCGCGCTGGCCGCGGTGCTGGGCAGCGCGGTCGCCTTCGCGCTATGGCGGCAGCTCGGCGTCCCGCTCGTCGCGCGCGGCGATCCATTCCTGCCGGCCGGGCTTCGCTACCGGAGCTGGTCATGATCGGGTGGAGGCAGCAGCCGGACAGCGTCCCCGGGCGAGCGCTCCTGACCGTGATCGGCGCGACGCTGGTCGCGATCGCGCTCGGCACCGCGATCGCGTGGGGGCTGGTCGACTGCGGCGGCGGCCGCCCGCTCGCCGTCCATCCGGTCAACCGCGTGCCGCCCGAGGTGAGCGCGATGGAGACCACGCAGTTCGGCGTGCGCGCGCAGGGGCTCGAGGACCGGCGCGCGGCCAGCGCGTGGCTGTCGAGCTACGGCTGGGTCGACCGCGAGCACGGCGTCGTCCACATCCCGATCGAGGCGGCGATCGATCTCTACCTGCGCCGCCGGGGAGGCGCGAGGCCGTGACCCGCCTCGCGAGATGCGCGCCGAGGCGCGCGCTGCTGGCGCTGCTGGTGGCGCCGCTGTTCGCGGCGCGCCTCGACCTCGCCGCCGCCCAGCCGGCGCCGCCGCCGGCGGTCGCCGCGGTGGCGCTCGACGAGAAGCCCGGCTCGCGCGTGCCGCTCGAGCTCGGCTTCACCGAGGCGGGCGGCCGGCGCGTGCGGCTGGGCGACTACTTCGACGGCCGCCGGCCGGTCTACCTCATCCTGGCCTACGCCCGCTGCCCCATGCTGTGCAACCTGGTCCTGCGCGGCGCCGCGCGCGCGGTCGGCGCGCTCGGCAGGTCGGCCGGCGCCGACTTCCGGGTCGTCACCGTCAGCATCGATCCCCAGGAGGAGACCGCGGCCGCGGCGGTGCGGCGCGCCGCCATCCTCGATCTCATCGGCTGGTCCGGCCACCCCGAGCGCTGGCCCTACCTGGTCGGCACCGAGCACGCGGTGCGCGCCCTGGCCGACAGCATCGGCTTCCGCTACGCGTGGGATCCGCGCAGCCAGCAGTACGCCCATCCGGCGGTCACGACCGTGCTCACGCCCGACGGACGGGTCTCGCGCTACCTGCGCGGGATCGAGTTCGCCCCGGCCGAGCTGCGCGCCGCGCTCGACACCGCGCGGGCCGGCCAGGTGGCGCCGGCCGCGATCGGCGAGGCGGTCCTGCGCTGCTTCCGCTTCGACCCGGCGCACCGGCTCTACCGCGACCGCATCGAGCGATTCTTGCAGATCGGCGCCGCCGCCGTGGCCTGCAGCCTGGGCGCGCTGCTCGGGCTCCTCTTCCTCTTCGAGCGCAGGAGGCGGCCCCGGCCATGAACGACTTCCTGCGCCGCATGCTGATGCTGCCCGAGCAGTCGTCGACCATGGCCAGCGAGGTCGACCACCTGCACTACTTCATCATCGGCGTGACCATGGCGGGCGCGGTCGCGGTCGCGCTCGCCACGCTCTACTTCCTGGTCCGCTACCGCGAGGCCGCCAGCCGCCCGGCGCCCCGCGCCTCCGCCGCCGCCGGCCGCCGCGCCGCGCTGTCGCTCGAGCTGTCGGTGGTGGCGGGCCTCCTCGGCCTGTTCGTGTTCTGGTGGGTGATCGGCTTCCGCCAGTACGTGCGGCTCGAGAGCCCGCCCGACGGCAGCCTCACCGTCTACGTCACCGCCAAGCAGTGGATGTGGAGCTTCGCCTATCCCGGCGGCGGCGGCTCCAACGGCGTCCTCTACGTGCCGGTCGGCCGCCCGGTCGAGCTGGTCATGACCTCGCGCGACGTCATCCACAGCTTCTACGTGCCGGCCTTCCGGGTGAAGCAGGACGTGGTGCCGGGCCGCTCGACCTCGGTCTGGTTCGAGGTCGACCACGCGGGCCGCCACCGGATCATGTGCGCGGAGCTGTGCGGCGTCGGCCACTCGACCATGCGCGGCGAGGTGGTGGCGCTGGGGCCGGACGACTACGAGCGCGCGCTCGAGAGGCTCGCGCCCGTCCGCGTGGCGGGCCCGGTCTACGGCGCGCCCGCGGTGGTCGGCGAGCAGGACCCGCCCGAGCCGCTGTCCCTGGCGGCGATGGGCCAGCGGGTCGCCGCCCAGAGCGGGTGCCTCCGCTGCCACACCGTCGACGGCACGCCGCACATCGGCCCGACCTGGGCCGGGCTCTACGGCGCCGAGATCCCGCTCCAGGGCGGCCAGGAGGTGGCGGCCGACGAGAAGTACCTGACCGAGTCGATGATGGACCCGACCGCCAAGGTGCACCTCGGCTTCCGCCCGGTCATGCCCAGCTACCAGGGCCTGCTCGGCGCGGTCGAGATCGGCGCCGTGGTCGAGTACATCCGCACCCTGGCCGACGCGCCGCGCCGCTCGCTGGCCGAGCCGCTTCCGCTCCCCGTGCCCGGCCAGGTCCCGCTGGTCCAGCCGCTGCCGCCGCCGCGCGAGCCCGCGCCGGCGCCGGCGCCGGGAGGTGCGCGGTGACCAGCTACCTCAACGAGGGGCGCGGCCTGCGCTCGTGGCTGCTGACTCGCGACCACAAGCGCATCGGGCTCCTGTTCCTGCTCGGCACCACGGCGTCGCTCTTCCTGGGCGGAGTCTTCGCGCTCATCCTGCGCCTCGAGCTCCTCACGCCCGGCCGCACGCTGATGAGCGCGCTCGACTACAACCGGCTCTTCACCCAGCACGGCATCGTGATGGTGTTCCTGTTCATGGTCCCGGCCATCCCGACCGTGTTCGGCAACTTCTTCCTGCCGCTCATGCTCGGCGCCGAGGACGTGGCCTTCCCGCGCCTCAACCTGGCCAGCTTCTACGTCTACGTGGCCGGCTCCGCCATCGTGCTGACCGCCCTCATGGCCGGCGGCGTCGACACCGGCTGGACGTTCTACGCCCCCTACAGCACGACCTCGCCCACGGCGGTGGCCACCGCTGCGTTCGGCGTGTTCGTCATCGGCATGTCGTCGATCCTGACCGGGATCAACTTCATCGTCACCACCCACACGCTGCGCGCCGAGGGCATGCGCTGGCACGACATGCCGCTCTTCGTGTGGGCGATCTACGCCACCGCGATCATCCAGATCCTGGCCACGCCGGTCCTGGGCCTGTCGCTCTTGCTGGTCGCGGTCGACCACGCCTGGCGGCTGGGCATCTTCGATCCCAGCCTGGGCGGCGACCCGGTCCTGTTCCAGCACCTGTTCTGGTTCTACTCCCACCCGGCGGTCTACATCATGGTGCTGCCGGCGATGGGCGTGATCAGCGAGGTGGTGTGCACCTTCAGCCACCGCGCGCCGGCCTCGTACCGCGCGATCGCCTACTCGTCGCTCGGCATCGCATTCGTCGGCTTCCTCACCTGGGGCCACCACATGTTCGTGGCTGGCATCTC
>Ga0126377_10001028_pt1 | contig 17882 bp, 38 predicted proteins | sample PanSoiMetPlot_22_FD_92647 | JGI IMG/M metagenome (GOLD analysis project Ga0126377, IMG submission 92647) | Tropical forest soil microbial communities from Panama - MetaG Plot_22 | ecosystem: Environmental > Terrestrial > Soil > Tropical forest > Bulk soil | place: Panama | collected 2016-02-17 | reverse complement strand
TGACGCGAAGTCCCACAGACCGATGCCCCAGTTGCCGCCCGTGTCGACGCCGGCGACGCGCACGATTTCCGCGCGCAGCGACCCGCCCAGCGAGTATTGCTCGGGCGAGTCGTTGCCGCCGTATGCCCAGCCCACGGTCGAATAGTTAGTGTCCGTGAGCGCGAGCGGCACCGATGGCGAACCGGAGTAGGTCTGGAACAGCACGCGCAGCAGTCGCCGGCCGGCGCCGGTACCCGCGAGCAAGAGTTCGTTGACGCCCTGGCCGACGTTGGCGGTGCTGGCCTCCGCAAGCTGGTGGAACTGGCTCAGGTCGGGGATGACCATCCGGCCGTTGACGTTCGGGATGCTGAACGCGCGGCCGATGACGGAGTACGTCAGGTTGACCGCGAGCGTTGCCGACCCGCCCAGCGTGAGCAGGGTCGCCTGAGGCTGCCAGTCGATGTCCAGCACCAGGTTCGTGGCCGCGCTCTGCGCGTAGACGGCACCGATCAGCGTGATCGGGTCCGCGGCGACCGGGATGAAGTAGGTGAGATCGACGGTGTACGTACCGATGGCGGCGACCGTCTGACCAGGGTTCAGGCCGTTCACGCCGGACGTTCCCCAGTCGTCGCACGGCAGCTTGAGCGTGCCGGACGTGACCGCGGTCGCGGTGAACGTCGCCGTGAGCCCGTTGTCGTCCAGCTTCGGATTAGCAATGAACTCCATTGCCCGGATGCTCAGCCCGCGCGCCTGCACCAGGTTGCTCTGACCGTTGGCCGACAACTTGAACTGCTTGACCAGGTTGAACGGCCATTCGTAGCTCATGCTGGTGCCCGTGATCGTGCCGCCGAAGACCAGCGAGCCCTTCACCCGGACTTCCAGCGACGAAATGATGCCGGTCTGTTTGAGCTGGGTCGAATCCGTCGAGCCGAGCCCGACGATCGCCGTGTTGCTGCGCATGCTAAAGCGCAGCCGCCGCGTGGCGGCGTAGAAGGTCTGAGGGTCGATGGTGACGCCCGGCGCAGCCTGCCCCTGAATCAGCGGCGCTGATGGCGTCAGGGTTGCGTTCGGCATCAGCTATCCGCTCCCGGTCCGCAGTGAATGAAGTTGACGAGCCGCCGGAACCCAGGGCTCGGGATGTAGCGGGCGGCCATTTCCAGCGCGGCCGACGCAAGCAGGCTCACGCCGCCGACTGCCACCCAAAACGCTGCCTTTTTGTGCACGGCGACCGCCTAGCCGTTGCTCTTGCGCATCTTGTACTGGTCGTACCCGATGACCACGAGCAGCGCGACGATCGCCGAAATCGCGACGGACTTCGCTTTCATGGATTCTCCCTAGTGGACAGTGCTAGGGCGCATGGTACGACAGGATGTCGCTAATTCCTACCGGCCTAGTCAGGAATGAAAACACACCCGGACATCGTTGACTGTCGCTGCGACCGGGGCGAATATGGAACGTAACCGAAACGGGCTCGGGCCGCCCGAGCATCGCCCGGGCGGCCCGCCCTCCATCCCCCACACAGGAGGATACATGCCTGACACCGAACAGGGCGACGCGCGCCCGCGACACGTGCGCTCGTTCGCTATCCCCGGACCCCTGTACGAAGTCGTGCAGGCGCCCGCGCGCGACCGGAGCTCCACCGCGAACAGCGCGCTTGTGGACCTCGTTAAGCGCGGCGCCCGCTCGCTGTCTCGTCACAGCAGCGCGCGCCGGATCGCCGAGGAGCTGAACGCGCTATGACCACACCGCTCGCTATCAGTCTCACGCTGCACATTCCCGCGCTCTGGTGCGCGTGGCGCATGTGGCGGCCGACCCGCCCCCGCTACCGCGGCCGACACGTGGCGGTGAACCCGTGATCAGTCCCACCGACTCCATCACAGCTAAGATCATCGCCGTTTTCGACGGCGAGACGCCCACGATGCACGTGTTCACGCTGGGCGACTTCGACCGCTTCTATTGCTACGAGGTGCAGTTCGGCCACTCGCCGATGCCCGATCGATACTACGGTCTCACCGCAGACGGCAAGATCCACTTGCTCGAATACGCGGCGGACGAAGAGGGCGGCGCCGACGACTGGATTTACCTCACGCACCGCTGGCGGTTCAGCGCGAACAACGTGAACCCCGTTCAGGCATACGCGGAGGTCACATCGGCGATCGACGGTGCGGCATGATGACCCGCTACGAGCGTTCCGGCCCGTTCGAGACCGGCGCCGAAGCCGACCGGGCCGCGGTCGAGGATGAGGCAGCCGGGCGCGACCTCGCCGGCGTGCTCTACGCCGCCGGCGTCGACCTCGGCGCGTACGACCTGCGTATCTTGCGCTGGGCAGAACGGTCCCTCGATCCGCCGACCCGCCAGGTCCTGATGGGCTGGATTCGGCGCGCCGCCCGCGATTCGCTTCCCCCGAGGATGGCGCCGTGATCTGGCTATCGCGATCGCGTACCCCGGACACGTCCGGGCGGTTCTGGGCATACGCCTGTCTCGTGCTGGGCGGCGCCGTGTCCATCGCAGCCAACGTCGCGCATTCGTACGTGCCGCCGGCCGCCGCGGCGGCCACGTGGCGGCCACAGACGGGCGCGGTCATATCCGCGGTCGTCTGGCCCTTGTTCCTGTTCGCGGCGATCGAGCTGCTAGCTAAGGTCGCCTGGCCGGGCGGCTGGCGTTGGGTCGCGATCCGCTATATCGGGCTGCTGCCCGTGGCGGCCGTCGCCGCGCTCGTCTCGTACCGGCACTTGTCCGGGCTGCTGCATTTCTACGGTGAGGAGCGCGTCGTGTACGTGCTCGGCCCGCTCGCCGTAGACGGGCTAATGGTCATGGCCACGGGCGCGCTCGTCGCGCTCGGCGCCCGCGCGCGCCTCCAGCCCGCGCCCGCGCCGGCCGCCGACATGGCCGGCGATATGGCCGCATCCCCATTCCGGCCACGCGCGGCCAAGGGGGCACCGCAAGCGGCCCGCGCGGTCGCGTTCGCCGAGCGCAACCCCACTGCATCGACCACCGTCATCGCCGACGAGACCGGCGTATCCCCTCGCACGGTTCGCCGTGCACTCGCAACGAGAGGTGCACCCGCGTGAGCACTCCACCCCTTACCGCTGGTGAGGCGTACAACCGGAGGGCCCGGGGCGAGCCCGATCCCGCCGTTGACCCGTTGGCCATAGCGGAGCGGCTTACCGCTGGTGTAGTCGCGATCAGCGAATCCATGCAGACCGAAGACGGTTACCTCTCGGCGGTCATCACGGGCCGCGGCAAGGTGGCCACGAGCCACCTTGACGCCGCCGCACACTGGGCGCTGGTGTCCATCGCGGCCGACCTCCGGCGGATCGCCGATCACCTCGCCGGCGCCTGACGTGTGCGAATCATGCGTCGAGGCGGACCGCTGCGATTGCGGCTGCCCTGAGGATCACTACGGCGAGTGCGCGCGGTGCCACGAGTACCACTGCGACGACGAAGATTGCGACGCCGCATGAGCAACCGTCGCCATACCGAAAACGGCCGGTCCGCCCGGCGCGCTCAGCGTGACGCTGAGCGCGCCCGGGCGGCTGAGCCCGGCTTCCGCTGGGCGGTGCGCTCGCGCGCCGGCGCCGCGGTGTACCTGCTACTGCTACGCGACGACCAGGCGCCCGACGAGGGAATCTCGATCGGCGGCGCCTACTCGACACACGAGCTCGCCGAGAAAGCCACAGGGCGGCTGCTGCTGCCCCTGTCGTACTACGTGCTCGGGCCGCTCGTGCTCGATCAGGACGCATTCCCCACTGTCGACCCGGGCGGCGTCGTGCAGCTCGTAGAGGAGGCACGCGACCGTGAGCAATGACCAGCCCGACATCCCGCCGACGTCGGCGGCCGTACCGTCCCCGTTCACGTTGTTTCCGTACCGCGGAATGGTGATCCCGGCGCAGACCGACGCCGGCGCCGAAGTTGCGATGCTCGTGTTCATCGGCGAGGTTCGCGGCGAAAGCGTTCCGACGATGCCGGGCACGTACCAAATCGCGCTGCACCCGTCGTCTGTCGCCGCGGTAATCCGAGACCTCGCGATTTATGCGCTGGTCAAAGGCTTGCCGCGAATGGATGCGGAAATTGCAGACGGGCCAACATTCGGCGGCATGACCACATTGGACTAGCATCTAGCCCCAAACGCAGAGCGCCGCGTGTCGCTCTCGCGATACGCGGCGCTTGTGCCCCTCCCCGGAAAGGAGTCCCACAAGTGTACCAGCAACAGAACTCCCCACCGCTTCGCGCGGGCTATTGGGCGATCGCCGGCACGCCGTCGAGCTGGCCCTACCCGTGCCGCTGCGACGAGGATATGCACTGGTCAGACCCCATATCGCGGCGCTGCTCATGCTACGGACGCCGTGATCTGTCCAACGTCCCGCGCCAGTGCTGCGCAGCACGGCTCGCGCGCCGCGCCGACTGGTCGCCACGATGATCTACATCGACCTTACGACCGCGTTCGCCGACGACACACCGAGCCCCGACGACATCACGGGCCGATACCCGGGCGGCCGGCTGCCTGACTCCTGCTACGAGGGCGGCCCGGCGCACTGGGTCAAGTCGACCGCGATCCGGCCGCGCATCATCGCGTTTCGGCGGCTACGCCGCGAGTTCGGGTTCTGCTGCGACTGCGGTGCTCGGGTGACCCGCCTAGCGCGTGGCTACTGCGCCCGGTCGAACTGGCCGAACTTCGTCCTGACGATGTGGCGTCGAGACGCACGGGTCGGTGCGTGATGTACCGACCGGTCAAATGCCAGCTCTGCGCGAGGCTGATCATCTGGGCGACGACAGAGAAGAACAACGCCATGCCCGTCGACCCGCGGCCCGTGCCTACGGGCAATATCGAGCTACGCCAGCGCGACGGCTACCGCACGCCGCTCGCCGTGGTTGTCCCACGCGAGCAGCGCGACGGACGCAGCGACCTCCGCATGCCACACGCGGCCACCTGCACGCAGGATCGCCCGTGACCAGCCATGACTAGCTCTATCGACACGGCCGCCCGGCGCGATGCAGTCGCCCGGGCGGCCGACGAGCTGCTACCCGCGTACACGCCGCGCTGGCCGAGCACACAGATGCTCGGCAGCGCGGCGGCGCTGTTCGTGCCGCTGGATTCGTGGGACGGACACGAGGGTCCGCGGGCCCGCATCGAGATTGCGCCCGGCTGTATCGGGGTACGCCGGCGTGACCTCGCCCGCCGCGAGCGCACATACGAGCGTGCGACCGTGGCGCGCCGGCGCGCCGCCGACCATGCCGCGCGGCGGCTACGCGCCACGGGCAAGCTACCCGAGCGTCCCTCGTCGCAGCGTCGGGTGACCGGCTGGTCGCGCAAGTCCCGGGCGAACATGGTCAAGGCGCTATGCCAACTGGACTACGGTCGGTTTTTCCACGCCGGCGGACAGCCCGGCATGGTCACGCTCACATACCCGGGCGACTGGCTAACCGTGGCGCCGGACGGCCCGACGTGCAAAAGGCATCTATTCGCGTTCCGACGCGCGTTCGAGCGCGCGTGGGGCCTGTTCGCGGCTATCTGGAAGCTGGAATTCCAGCGCCGCGGCGCGCCGCACTACCACATCCTGATGATGATCCCGCCCGGGCGGGCCCGCGCCGGTATCGGCGCCGGCCTGCCGTTCCGGGCGTGGTTGTCCTACGTGTGGTCGCTGATCGTCGGTCACCCTGACGACGAGGAGCGGGCCCGACATCGGCGCGCCGGCACGAACGTCGACCTCGCCGAGGGACTACGCGCCCGCGACCCGAAGCGGGTCGCCGCGTACTTCACTAAGCACGGCGCGGCGTCGGCGAAGGAATACCAGCACATCGTGCCCGTGGCGTGGTGGGGCCCGGGCGACGGGCCCGGCCGATTCTGGGGCTACTGGCGCCTACGCCGGCACGTGGTGGGCGTCGAGCTCCACGACCCGGAGGCGATCGCCGCGGCGCGCACGATCCGCCGATGGTCGCGCGCACAGCACGTCACCAGGCAGGCAACCGTACCGCGCACGCCGGGCGGTGTATGGCGGCCGGCGACGTTCGACGTGATCGGGCTCGCCGGCGCCGTCGCGGTCAAGACCCAGCCCTACAGCCGCACGCGCAAGGTACGCCGGCGCGTGCAGCGGCTAGGCCGCGGCGCCGGATGGGTGTCCGTCAACGATGGCGCCGCCTACGCGAGCCAGCTTGCGCGCTGGCTTGACATGCTGCGCGAATGGACCGGGCCGCCCGAACCGCGGCCGGTCCGCCATCCTCCACCGACGACGGCGGATCGAGCCCGGGAAGCGTTGACCTGTCTCGGTTGCGGGTTGCCGCTCGATCCGGCACTAGAAACACGGCGCTTGCATATTGGCTGCTAGTCGCACTACCGGCCAGTTTTGGCGCATATAACAAGCCCGTCAGGGCGCCGCCACCCCTCGCAAGATCAACTGATGGGAGATCGATACCCGTGAACACCACGGCCCCTCACGCCCTCGAAGTGCCGACCATGAAGCTCGCGATGATCACGACCGATCCGGCGACCCGCCTGAGGCTCGACACCTTGGGCGGCCCGCTCACGTTCGACGTGCCGCGCGAGATCCCGCCGGCGCACATCACGCGGCTGAGCCTCGACGTCGACGGTATGCCGGTTGTCGTGCTCGGATTCGCCATGCACGATTCCAGCCTGCACACCCTGTGCCGGCGGCCGAGCCCGAGCGACGTCGAATCGGTCGCCGTCGAGCTGGACCGGCTGGCCGGTATCGCCGGCGCGGCGCCGGCGTGGCGGGTCGGCATGCGCCAGGCGGCCACCGTCGTGCGCGCATGGTTCGACCCGCTTCCGGCGATCATTACGATCAAGTCCTAATAGGAGGCGATCGCGATGGTTCGTAAGGCACCGCTACCGGCGACGTACCAGGTTGCCGACCAGTTCGGACGTACGCGCGGGCGCGCGGCGCGGCGCGGCACGGCCAGCACCGTTACGACCAGCCGCGGCGCGGTCGTGCTCGACAAGTCCGCCGAGCGTGACCAGGGTCGGCCGATCCCGCCGAAACGTAAGCCGTCGATCGACGCCGCGCGCAAGCGCGCCGGCGCGGGATTCCGCACCGACAAGCGACTACGGTTCGGCGCGCAGACGGATGGTTGGTGGTACATGGTGCGCGGGCCGGTCTACTGGCGACGCGCCGGCACCGCGCCAGAGACTATCGACGGGTACCTATACAAGCCCGGTCGATGGATGCCGTTCGTCAACGTCGGATCGGCCCGGTCGCCCGTGTGGGCGCCGGCGTCGAGCGTGGTCCCGGCAGACGTCCGGCGGGCCGCCGGCGACTACCCGCACGGTAAGCACTCGGGCAGCTCGTCACCGCGGCGCCAGCATCAATCCGAAGTCGTCACCCGCGCGGCGGCGCCGGCCGCGCCGACGAAGCGGACCACGGCCAGGCGGCGAACGTGAAACGCAACCCCGTGCGCACGCCGGTCGACATGATGCGCCGGAAAGAGATCGTGCTCGCGTACGCCGGCGGCGCGTCATCGAAGGATCTCGCGCGGCTCTACGGCGCGCACCCGCGCACGATCGAGCGGTACGCGCGCGCCGCCGGCGTAAGCCGCCCGGGGGGCGCGCGCCCGCGCGGCGCGAGTACCACCACGCTGCTCGCGCTGCGCGCCCGCGGGTTGACGTGCGGGCAGATTGCCGTGCGTACCGGCATGGTCTGTGTGACCGTGCAGAAGCGGCTACGGGTCGCGCGTGACCAACTCAGGTACGTCACGCCCTACGGTCCGGCGCCCGTGACGCGAACGGCGGCCGTCGATGTGGGTTGAGCGGCTGGTCATCTGGTGCTGCGCCCTGTACGTGTTCGTCTTCATCGTGACTCGATAGGATGCCCGGCAGGTTGCAGCCATCGAAAGGAGTAACTATGAAGGTCGGCGACGTTGTTGCCGCTTTCGAGCACGTCGGCGAAGGTCTGGTCGAGGAGGCGCTACCCGCCATCATCACCAAGATTCACGACGGGCTGTACGACGTGGTGAAGCTGGGCGGGCCCGGGCTCGTGCAGATCGTAGAGGGTGTGTTCGGGTACGACACGCACGCCGCGGCGACGGCGCCCGGCGCCGGCGCGCACGCGACGCACACGATCGCCCCGATCAACCCGACGCCGGCGCCGGCGATTCCGCTGTCGCCGTCCGCCGCAGCGGCCGCCGCAATGGCGGTCACGACCGGAGCTCAGGCGGCTACGGCTGTCACGGCAGCGCCGGCCGGCGATCCGTTCTCCACCGTCGTCACGACGGCGCCGCCGGCGCCCAGCTCGTGACCTGACTTCGCATTAGGGCCGGTACCAGGCTTTCGGGCCTGGTCTCGCGAGTGCCGTGTACCTCTCGGCTGGTAGGCCCGGTCCGCATCGGATAGTCGGCGGCCGGCACCGTCAATCGGTGCCGGCCGCCGGCGCGTGTACGGTCGAGCGGGCCGCCGCGGCGGCGACCACGATGCGCTGTACGTGCGACACGGACATGCCCGCGGCCGTCGCGATTTCGGGCAGCGTGTATTCGTCGCGGTCCATCTCCACGATCGCGGCGTCACGCGCCGTCCGGTCGTCGGCGGCGATCGCCGCGGAGGCTCGCGCCGCGGCCGACAGGGCGGCGACTCGATCCCGGCTGTTTCCCATCGTGACCCTCCACTCTGGCCAGTGCTCTAATGCCTGGCTACGCTACGGTACGCCCGGGCGCTTCCCCTGGCAGGTAAGGAGATCATCAATGGCTGAGCCGTTGCAGGTTCGCGGTAAGTGCCCGCAGTGCGGGCGCGTGGTAACCCATCACGCGCCGGTGGGTCGGGCGACGTGGCGCGGCGAATGCCCGGTCAAGGGCTGCGGCGGGCGGATCATCGCCCGGCGTATCCGTGAGACACCCGCGCCGGCGCCCGCCGGCGCGCCGGCGAGCTCGCCGGACTCCACACCCGCCGGCGCCCGCCGGCGGCTACCCATTGCGAAGGTGAGCTATGCCCAGCGATCAGACGACGATAGCGACGCCGGCGTTCGCGCCGCCGGCGGGCGCGTGGACGCCCCCCCAGCGTCATCAGCCGAGCCCGCTGGAACCGGAGACGCCGCCGGCGACGCCGGCGACGCCGGACGAGTCGGCATACCAGCCGCGGCACCGCGACCGGCGGACCGACCCGCCACCGTCGCGCGACCCCGCCGAGCCCACCCCTACGGACACATCCTTGGAGGATGGCGCGACCGCGACTGACCGGCCGCCGGCCGAAATCAAGGTCACGCGGCAAATGGTCGCCCAGGCGGCCGGCGCGGTCGTCGGCGCGTTGCTGCTGGGCGCGGCCGTCGCGGTGCGCATGCGCTACCGCGGCGAGCGGCGGCTACGCCAGCCCAAGCCCGCGCACGTCGATGCGTTCGCCGAGCCCGCCACGCGGATACTGATGCGCCGCGCGGGCATGGCCCGATGGGGAATCGACCTGATCGATGGGCTGTCCGCGCTCGGTGCCGTCGGTCTGTACCTCAACGATGGGCCCGTCACGATCCCGGTCGTGCCTCAGGCCGTCATGCCCGAACAGGAGACCGACGAATGATCGGCGCATGGCGACGCATACGCGCCCGGATGGACGGGCCGATCGGGGTAACGCTGGCGGTCGTCGCCGTCGCATGGGGCGTGTCACGCCTCAACGGTGAGGCACAGCGACTCGATCAGCGCATCGAGAAGCGGCGCGGCGAGCTCGCGACGCTCGACGCCGCGATCGCGCGGATCGTGGGCAACGGCGACCAGGCCGACGCCGTCTCCCCCGATGACTGGTGCAACGTCTCGTCGCCGGACGGTACCCGCTGCACCTTCGGCGCCCTCCACGAACGCGGCGGTCTGCACTACACGTACGGCGGGCGCGCGTACATCCTCGACGAGACCGAGCACGCGGTGTGGGCGTTGTGCACGTACACGGCCGCGCCGGTATGAGCGGGTCGTTTGACGATCAGGGGCGGCTGATCACGACTAACGGCGCGATCGTGACGTGTCTGGGTAAGAAGCGCTCGGGTAAGAGCGTGGTGGCGATGATGCTCGTAAAGAGCTTCCCGGGCGACGTGATCGTTATCGACGTCGCCGGCGACGACGGGCCCGAGGGTCCCGGCGTGGTCGAGTGGCGCGGCGGCGTTGACGAGCTCCCCCGGCGCTTCCCGGGCCATCTGCGCCAACAGCAAGAGCGGATCATCCTGCGGTACATAGCCGACGCCGGAAGTAGCACGTTTATCGAAGACATGGACGCCGTCGTCGGCGTGGCCATGGCGCACAGCAGCAAAGAGCGGCCCGCGCTGCTTGTGGTGCACGAGGTCGGCGTACTCGCGCAATCGGGCCGCGTGCCGCCGCACACGCGCCGCGTACTGATGCACAACCGGCACCGCGGGTTGTGCGCGGTGTTCTGCGGGCCGCGGCCCATCACGACCGACCCGCTAGTCGTGGCGCAGGCCGACGTCGTGTACTGCTTCCGCATGCCCGGCGACGCTGACCGTAAACGGCTGGTCGACAATATCGGGTGGGACTTCGCGAGCTTCACTGAGGCCAACGAATCGTTAGCGGATCACGAAATGCTGCGGTACGACGCGAATGAACCCGCGCCGCCCGATGACGCCGTTGAGGAGACACGGCTAAGGCATCTGCCCGCGCTGCCCGAGGATGAGGTGAGGCGGGTACTGGACTGGGCGCACCACGTACCCGGCCCGGGCCGACGTCCGCACGATCCGAGTCGAGCCCTTCTCACGGCGCTACACCGTACCCGGTAGACGTCGAGTCGGGCCGGTCCCCCATTGCCACGGGGACCGGCCCGACTCGCTACTTGCGCCAGCCCGGATGACGGGTCCGGTCCGCGAGGCCGGGCTCACGGTGCCACAGGCCGTATTGCGGGTCCTGATGCCACACGTTGTCGTGCCCGGCCACCAGTTCGCACGTCACGGTGATCTGTTCCTCGCGCTCGTCTAGTTGCGCGGTCGCGTCGCAGAGCGGGCCGGGACCGACGCCGGATCGCAGCGGTGACACGGCCGGCGCGTCGGGCTCGATCGGTTGCATTGGCCGAGCCTCCCTCGGAATCGTGTACGGCCCGGTCCCCGTGGCCACGGGGACCGGGCCGCCGAAGGCTGACCGGGACCGCGCCGGCGTCCCTCGCCGGCTAGGTCTGCGCGTATCGCCCCGCAGAGTGCGCTACGTCTCGCCGTGTCACCAGTCCGGCCGCACGTCCGGACTGTCCGCCGCGGGGCTACGACGTAGGTTCGCGACCCGCGATGGTGTTGCGCTATGCGGCTGCCCCGGTTCAGAGCCTCCGGATCATCATTTGCGCGCCGCCGGCGACGCTACCAGAGCCGCCCTACAGAACGCCAATCGGCGCATTGCCGCAGCTAGACGCCTATCGGGACGGTCGGCGGTGCCAGTCGACGGCCAGCGCCAACCCTCCGATGATCCACAAGATCCCGGCCAGGAATACGGTTGCCGTCCATGACGGATGAGGCAGCACCGGAAGGGCCAGCACGGCGCCCGTGACGGCGGACATATCAGCGCCGGCGACGGCGAGCAGTAGGCCGAGCCAGGCGAGCCAGAGCCGCATTACATCTCGGCTATCAGCCGGTCCTGGTCGCGCTGCCACCGTGCGAGCCGTTCCGTGGTGACCACGCCCGACCCGAGGCAGACCGGGCAGAACGCCGGCACGTACGCGATGGAGTGTTCCGGGCAGGCGTGCCCGCTCACGGCGATACGTTCGCCGCGTAGATGCTGCGGTAGCGGCTCGCGGCCGTCCCGGTCGTCACGCCCGGACACAGAGGTCCCCCCGGTCCGCGGCGGCCCGGGCCGCGCGCTGGTCGATCGAGCGGATAGCGCGGCGCACGCCGGTACGCACGTCGCCCGACACGCCGGCGATGACGCCCAGGCACGCCTGGACGATTTCGTCGTGACGAGCGCAGCGCGCCGCGAGCCCGGCCTCATAGCCGATCTGCCAGAGCTGGCGCAGCGCGCTATCCAGCTCTGCTTTCGTGTACGTGACCAGCAACTCATCATCGCCAATGTCCGCCATCCTGCAATGGTGGCACAGCCTCAGGTCTGTGTAACCTCCGATGTCGCGGTGAGGTCGCGGACGATGATGAACGCGCGCGAGCTGCCGGCGACGCTTTCCCCTTGGGCCTTGAATGTGCCGGTGCCGCTGGTGCGGGCGTGGCTCACGAATAGCGTGACGCCGGTTTCGTCGGCGGTCGCTTTGTAGATCGCGGTCATGCGGCGCGTTTCGGTGTTCTGTCCGTCCGACCGGCCGATGTTGTTTCCGGTCAGTGCCGTGTCTCGGCGTACGCGGATCGCGTAGGTATCGCCGGCGACGGTCCCGACGATGTGCGCCTGTACCTCGATCTCGTAATCGCGGCCGTTACGGAAGTCGACCGTCGTCTGATAGTTCGTGATATCGGTTTCGGCGCTAGCGGTTGTGGTGAGGTCCCCGACCGTCGTCACATGGGTCACCGCGACCGGGCCGCGGCTCATGGACCGGCTGTTTGCCGACTGGCCCCCGTACCGCAGGTCAACGGTATCGAAGAACGCGAATACCGGGCTCTGTACGAGGACACGGCCACCGGAGGGAAGGCCGATCGAGCCTGTTACGCCGGCGCCCAGCGTGATGTGCGTCCCGGCGACCAGGCCGATGGTGATGAAGCCAACCGACGCGCCAACCGTCTGGGTAGCGCGCATGATCTCGAACACCGTACCGGAGTGTACGAACCCCTCGGCATGAAACGGCATGTTAGGCGAGCTGCCCGTGAACATGCCGGCAATCTCGTACCAGTAGTCGCCCGTGCTGGCCTGCTGGCCGATGAACACCTGATCAGGCGTGGTATCGGCGCCATAGAAGCTCGACACGTCGCTAGGGACCGTGGTCGAAATGATCACCTCGCCGTTCGCCGGCGTACCGACGATCAGGTCACCGCGGAACGTCCCGCTGTTGAACTCCGATGATCCATCAGCGCCGATGCGCCAGCCGGACACACCGGCGACGTAGTTACGCGACTGGACCGCCTGACGCACAAGCGTCGTACCGGCAACGATCGGGTTCTGAAACGGCATGCGGGCCTCACTCGGGCGGGGCCTGGCCGAAGGGGTACTGAACGCCGGACAGCGTCAGGATGGCGCGGGCACCGACGTCGGCGCCCGACCAGGCGCACGTGTAGACGTCAGCCGGGCGCAGCGTCCATCGCGAGTCGGAAAAGTCGCCGTTGCCGGCGCTGGTGTCTTCCTTACGCCGGCCGTTGATGGTCACCACGGCCGCGCTGGCGTTGGCGAGTGTCGTCGCCGGCGACGTCGGTACGACGCTCGTGGTCGCGCCCGTGACGACCAGGTCCACATTGCCGCGCGGCGACAGCGATACCGACGCCGTGCCATCGGCGGCGACGACCGCGCTACCCGACAGCTCGAACGGTTGCGGCACGACTCACCACCAGGTGAACGGGCGCAACACCTTGGGCGTGGTGCCCCCGCGCCCTTCCCATGCGTCGTGCAGCGCGAGCCAGCCGAGCGCGAACGCGCCGAGCCCCACGGCGATCGCGACTCGCTTGTTACGGAACACGGGGCGGCTCATGTCATGCCGCCGATCGACGGCGACGGGCCCGCGGTGAACGCCTGTATCGCGACCTCGTCGCCGGCGGTGCCGTAGATCGTCCACACATGCGTTACGGCCGCTAGCACCCGATGCGTATTCGACGCGATCTTGCGCCGGCCGACGCCGACGACGGGCGCGGCGCCGCCGGCGGGCTGTTCGGCGGCGAACCGCATCGGGTTCGCGCCGAAATTCTCGATCTCGATCGATCCCATCGGCGCCTTATATTGGCTGGTCACATACCCGGCTGCGGGAATCACGTACGTCGCCATTTCCAGCACACCGTTTTGCACCTGCCCGTGCAGCTTCGACAGCGCCGCGGTGTTGGTCTGGAGCTCGTGCACGATCGCGTCCAACTGCTCAGCGAGCACGACACGCTGAGTGCGGCGTGACGCCGCCGCGCCCGGCAGACGTCGATCGAGGCGGATTCCGTCGATGGTCATAGCGCGCTCTCAATCTCTTGACGCCGGCGCCGGAGGGTCGGGGAGGCTACCCGCCAGGCGCCGGCGAGAATCAGGGCCAGGCCGAGCGCGGCGGCGCCGGCTTCGATCACGATGGTACGAACTCCCCCGAGTATCGAGGTAGCCACACCCGTTAGCGGGCTGGCGATCGTGGCGATCGCGGAGGTGACCGCGGCGACCGGGCCGCCGATGCCGGGTACCCGCCCGTAGGCGCGGGTCCGGCCCGTCAGGTCGTACATGCCGATCGTTCGCACGTTCTTACCGGGCTCGGGCGCTTCCAGCATGCGGCCGTTGCCGATGTAGAGGGTCACGTGCGTGGCGTGGCCGCTCGCATCGTCGTAAAACACCAGGTCACCCGGCGACGGTGAGGCGATCGGTTGGGTAAAGCGCTGCTGTTCGGCGGCCGTACGAGGTAGGCTGATTCCCGCCTTGCCGAAGATGTACTGCATGAGCCCCGAGCAGTCGAAACTGTTGGGACCCTCGTCGCCGTACACGTACGGGCGGCCCAGCTCGTTAAGCCCGAGCCCGATTACCTGGTCGGGTGTGGCGGTCATTTGTGCAGCCAGGATTGCATCAGCGGCTCGACTAGCACGGCGAACGCCGCGACCGCGCCGGCGGCTTTCCACGTCCAGCGTTCCACTTTGGACAGCCGCAGCGACAGCGCGGCCGTTTCGGTGCGGCTTTCCTGCTCGCGCTGGCTGCTCTGGTCGGCGCGTTCGGTCAAGGTGGCCACGTGTTCGCGAACGGCGGTGATCTCGCGCAGGATCACGTCGATCTGGCGTCCGGTCCGGCCGATCATCACAGCACCTTTCCGGCGATCGCCGCGGCTTGCTCGGCGCGTGCCTTGACGTGCGGCTTAGCGATCCGTACCGCGCCCATGACGAGCAGGGCCAGGCCGAGCGCGCCGGCGCCGGCCTCGATCACGATGCCGCGTACCCCGGACAGCAATCCGCCGGCGGCGCCGGCCGCGGCGTTGCCGATGTCGCTAGGCAGGTTCCAGGGCAGCCAGGCGGGGCCCCATGTCGGGAACGGCGCCGGCGCCGGCGTGCCGGCTATCGGTGCCATGCCCGCCGGCGCGGCCGTGCCGCCGGCGACGCCGGCGACGGTCGAGGCGAACCGGGCGAACGCGCCGGTACGGTAGGCGGTCCATGGTCGAAAGTCCGTGCCACCTGCCGAAATCTGGTAGGCGGCGCGGGCCTGCGCGACGTCGCCGGCGGCCAACGTCGAGATGTCCCGGGCGCTGCCCGAGCCCGTCTGAGCCTTGAGTGTGCGTACCTGCCAGAGCCCGTATGACGGGCCCCATGTCCGATCTTCTAGCCCGACGTCGCCGAGCTCGTCAACGCGCCCGCCGGATTCGGCTAGCGCTATCTGGGTGGCGATCGCCGCGGAGGCAGGGTCGAACCCGCCGGCGAGCGCGGCGCGGTAGATGTCGGCGGCTGATTCGGCCACGGATCATCACGCCACCCGAACCTGAGAACCGTCACGGATGAGGTTCGGGTTCGTGATCTGCGGGTTAAGCCGCATCAGCGCGGCGATCGTGGTGTGTTCGTGGCCGGCGATACCGCTAAGCGTGCTGTTCCACGCCGGATTGACCGAGGTGAACCGCACCACGGGCACGAACCGCTGTGTGCTGGTCTGAATCACGCGGGGCGGTGTGCCCGGCGTGGATGGCGGGCGCGGCACGGGCGACGGCTTAGGCGCCGGAAGCGTCACGGGCCCGCCCGGCGCCGGATGTCCGACCGAGCCCGTACCGGGCGGCACGGTCGGTTGCAGGTTCGCCAGCGTCGTCTGTATCGCCGTGAGCTGGTCTTGATACTGCGCCAGCATCTGCTGTGTGCCCTGCTGGTAGTCGCCCAGCACGGTGGCGAGGTCGGTCGCCGAGGTGTCGGGGAATCCGCCGGCGACCGTGCCGCCGGCGGTGCCGCCCGTGCCCGACGTGTCGGAGCTCGCGCCGGCGCCGGCGCCGCCGGCGGCCGTCTTGCGCTTGTGCCAGACGTAGAGACCGGCGCCGCCGGCGACCGCGACGCCGGCGAGCTGCACGCGCCGGTTACGCAGCGCGCCGGGCAACCTAAGTGCCATCGTCTAGCCTCCGATGCCCTGCCGGTCGAGGCCCTGTCCCCAGCTCATCCAGGCCAGCGGTACGAATCCGGCGCTCGCGCCTACACCAGTCGACGGCAATCCCGGGCCGCCGGACGGCATGGCGCCTGCGCCGACTCGCTTGGATTGCGGATCGGCGACCGGGCGGACCGGGGCGGCGAAGTTCTGCAACGTGCCCTGTTCGTAGGGTGTGCGGCCCGCCCAGCGGTTGACGCCGTACCCGCGGTCGCCGCTGAACCCGATGCGCGAGCCGCCCGGCGAGTGCATGCCCACCGACGACGGCGCGATCGTGTTCGTGACCAGCCCGAGCGATGCCATTTGGATAGCGAAGCGATCCGGGCCGAACGTCACCAGGTGTTGTACCTGCATGTTCGGCGGCACGACACGGCCGCGTGGGCGCCCGGGCAGCGCCGGCGGGCGCGGTGTACGACGGTGGCCGGGCACGGCTAACGCCCCTGGAGCGCGCGGGTCGTGCCGACGACGAAGTTTTCACCGGCCGACAGCAGCCGGCCGCCGTTGGTTGCCCATGCCAGCGCGAGGTACGTGCCGATGAGCACGGCGCCGTATTTGAGCGCGTCACGAAACACTGCTGATCACCTCTATACGTGGACTGTCGGGCCCGGCGTCGCCGGCGGGCCCGGCGTGGTGTTCGTGGGTACTTGCTGGATTCCGCCCGTGCTGCCCCCGGGCGCCGCCGGCGGCGTGCCGGCGTGCCAGGTGACGCCGGGCATGCCGCGCTGGCGGATGCCTGAGACGGTCGGGTCGGACAGACGCCGCAGCGTCGTCGCGAAAAAGCCGCTTGAGCTGCTGATTTGGTCGGCAGCACCGTTCTGCAAGATGGCGTACCCGGCGACCAGCGCCAGGAACGTCACCAGGGCGCCCCTCATGGCGTCTGCCCGAATCCGGTCCCGCCGACCAGTGACGGCGCGCCGCTCACGTTCAGCCGTCCGAGCGCGTCACCGGCGAACACCTGCACGAGTACCCACAGACCGGCGACGATAAGCAGCACGCCCGACGTCACGGTAGCCACTTCCCTCCAGCGTCCTTGTTCACGAACTTCGCTCGTAGCACGTCACGCACGGCGCTCGGGCCGCCGCGTAGCAACGGCTGAGCCACCCATACCCACGCGAGGAACGCCAGCACGACGCCGGCGCCCTCGTCGGCGATGACACGCACGCGCGGGTACGACCGCGGCGGTGAGCTCGCCGCCGGCGCCGGCGTGTCCCGTCGCCGGCGCCGGCGGCGCGCCGGCGGCGCGCCGGCGTCGGACGGCACCGCGTTACCGTCCGGCGCCGGCGTCGTGGCGTCCGGCTCGTCTGCCACGTCAGCCGCCCGTGCTGCCTACCGACGCGCGGATCGTCGCCTTGCCGATGCGTGCGCTACCGGCGACCGCGGCGAACCCGACCGTGACGGCGATGATGCCGCCGAGCCACAGCAGCGGGTTACGCGGATCGACCAGCCCGCGCGCGCCCGACGCGATGTCGTCTACGCCCATGCGAGCCGTAGGCGCCTGCAAACCGGCGCCGGTCGCCATCGGGTCGCAGCCGTACCGATTCGAGGCCGATGCCCAGTCGCCCATGTCCATCGCTGCCCCCTGTTCAGGCGCCGACCGGCGCCGCAAACAGCGTTTCCTGCATGATCTGGCAGCGTGGCGACGTCGGTGCGCCGACCAGGCCGACCAGGATACGCAGGTCTGATGTCGTGGCTTCGTCCACCACGTCACGCAGCGCGAACTGTGACGCGAAGTCCCACAGACCGATGCCCCAGTTGCCGCCCGTGTCGACGCCGGCGACGCGCAC
>Ga0126377_10001027_pt1 | contig 17900 bp, 15 predicted proteins | sample PanSoiMetPlot_22_FD_92647 | JGI IMG/M metagenome (GOLD analysis project Ga0126377, IMG submission 92647) | Tropical forest soil microbial communities from Panama - MetaG Plot_22 | ecosystem: Environmental > Terrestrial > Soil > Tropical forest > Bulk soil | place: Panama | collected 2016-02-17 | reverse complement strand
CCCGACAGCCGCTCGCGGTGCACATCGGTCACCTTCACGGTGGTCTTCTTGTCGGTCTCGGTGTCGCTGTCGAACTCGCGCACGACCGCGCTCTGGCCGGCGCGCAGCTCCGACGGCTCGACCACGCCCTGGTCGAGCGCGGCCAGCAGCGTCTCCTGGCTGGGCGGCAGCGCCCGCCCGGGCTGCGCGCGCCCGTCGGTGGTCTGCGCCGCCGTCATCTTGCCTGCCCCGTTGCGATAGACCCGCTCGACCACGCCGGCTCCGCTGTCCTCGCGCGAGCGCACCTCGAGGAGCGCGTGGGGCGGCCTGCTGTCGTACAGGCGCTGCTCGTCGAAGCTCACCTCGGTCGCCGCGCCCATCCCGACCGAGCGCAGCTTCCCGCTCACGTGCCAGACCAGCGGCCCGCCCGCCCGCGCCGGCGCCCGGATCGACGTCGCGGCGAAGCCAACCTTCTTGCCCTGCAAGTACATGCCGAACCACTGCTCGCGGCTGCCCTCGCGCAGGACGCGCCCGAGCACCGCCGTGCTGACGAGATGCCCCGCCGGCACCTCGACGCGCGCCGCCGGGGCCCTCGCCTCCTCCGGACGCGACTCGCACCCTGCGCCGGCCGCGGCAACGGCCGCGACGGCGGCGGCCAGGACGGCGACACGGGCCGCGGCGCGGGCGCCCGTCCGGCGGCTCCGCACCGGGCTCCCGCGGCCATCCCCGACGCGATACGTTCGACGCAACCCTCGACTGATAGCATGCCCGCGTCGAAGCGTCGCTCGCCGCGCGCCGCGTCCCGCGCCCGCCCACCCGGCCCGCGCCCACGGCCCGCCAGCCGGCGCGGACCGGGCTCGCCCGGGTCAGAACAGGCGCTGCTGGACGCCGTCGGCCCGCAGGGCGCGGGCCTGGCGATCGAGGCGGTCGACCTCGCGGGACAGCTCGTCGCGCATGCGCTCCATGCGGGCCTGGATGCGCTCGCCATGGCTCTTCACCGTCCCGGCCAGCTTGTGGACCTCGTCGAGGAACTGGACCTGCTTCTCGATGGCGCGGGTTGCCAGGTCGATCTCGAGCAGCGCCTCGGCGTTCTGCTCGGCGGCACCGGCGACGCGCGAGGTGAGGCAGCGCGCGACGCTGTAGGCCAGCCGCACGTACAGATCGGTGCGCTCGTCGTCGGCGTCCCACAGGACGACCAGGTCGTCGCCGTAGCGGGCGAGCGGCTGCAGATCGGCCGGCGCGCTGCGGGCCGAGAAGACGAACACGCCCACCTGGGCCTGCCGGTTCTTGCGCGCCCGCTCGCTCTCGGCCAGCGCCGCGCGCAGGTCGCAGCTGCGGTCCTCCTTGGCCTCGAAGGCGATGGCCGCGCCCGGGGCCGAGCTCTCCGGGCCCATCACGACCACGTGGTCGCCGACCTTGCAGTTCTTGATCGCGCCGGTGGTCGGGCCGGTCGCCTGGTGGATGTCGCCCATGCGCTGGGCCTCGGCGGCGAGCAGGCCGCCGAGCGCCTCCTCGAAGGTGGCGCCGTGCCGCGTGGAGCGGGCCGCCTCCTCCTTGCGCGCGTCGAGGGCCGACAGCGTCGCGCGCACGTCGGAGTGGAAGGAGGCGTTGCGCGTGGCCATCTCCTCCACCACGGTCATGAGCTCGCGGCGCAGGCGGGCGAGCGCCGATCCATCGTCGTCGAGGCTGAGGTTGCGGCCGATCTCGTCCTGGGTGCGGGTGAGCAGGCCCGACAGCCGGCTCATCACCGAGTCCGGCTTGTCGAGCGAGAACTCGCGCACCACCGCCTCGACCTGGCCCTTGAGGTCGCGCGACAGGTCGCCCTGATGGGCGCGCAGCTCGCGCACCAGCCGCGAGAGCGCCGAGTCCCCGTGGTCGAGCGAGAACTGGCGCAGCACGACGTCCGACTGCTCGCGCAGCGCGGCGCCCAGCGCCCCCTCGATCTGCGCGCGCAGCCCGTCGGCCTCGGCGGGCGACAGCATCTTGAAGAGCGGGCTGTCGGCCCCCACGTGGACCGCGAGGGTGCGGGCGAGGATCGACTCGTCGCCCACGTGCGAGCGCATCACGCGCTCGAGGTCTCCGCCGTCGCGCACCAGTCGATCGATCCGCTGCGGCACGAGCCCGCTCTTCGGATCGAAGTACTGGGTGAGGGTGCGCGCCATCTCCCCGGTCAGCTCGGCGGCGCGCGTGGCCAGGGTCTCGCGCAGGTCGGCCAGCAGCTTGTGGCCGGCCTCGCGCACCGCGTCGGCGTCGAGGTTGCCGGACGCGCTGCGCAGCGCGATCACCCCGACCCGCAGCGCGGCGGCGGCGAAGCGGTCGCGTTCGGCCCCGCTCCGCCGGCGCAGCTCGCCCAGCACGTCCGGGTCGGTGAGGCGCAGGGTCAGGAGCAGCCCGGCGCCCGCGCGCTCGCCGGCGTGATCGCCAGCGCGGTCGGCGCGGCCGCCGCCGGGGGGGCCTGCGCGCCCGCCCGCCAGCTCGGCCTCGAGCGCGTCGCCGCCCATGACATCGCCGGCCAGGGGCTCGCCGAGCGGCGGGACATCGGCGAACGCGGCGCGCTGCCTGCGCGAGCGCCGGAGCGGTCCGCTGCCGTCGGCGATGGCCGGCCCCGGCGCATCCACCGCATCGATGGTCGTGTCAGCTTCCGGCTCGCGTGCCAGCACCCGGCGGTCCATCTCGCTCCTCCGAGGGCAGACGCCCCACGATGGCCCGTGTAACAGGAGGGTCTGACAGCCCGCTGACCCCGCTGGCCCCGTCCGAGGGCACCCTATCGGGTCGGCGTCAGCCGCAGGATCGGCAGGCCGCGCGCGACCCACAGCGCCGGGGCCGGCTCGCGATAGCCGGTGGGCGCCGCGCGCGGGTTGACCTCGGGCTCGAAGCGGCTGAGGAGCTCGATGGTGTCGCCGAGCAGGAGCACCGCCTCGGCCACCACGTTGTAGCGCAGCGGATCGAAGGCGCGGCTCGGCTCGTGCTCGCAGTCGACCGCGCGCAGGTACTGCTCGAGCGCGAAGTTGTCGACGTCGATGACCTGTCGCATGGGCGCGACCAGGCGGACGCGGCCGGGCGGCACGCGCGCGATGCGCCCATCGATGAGCACGACGTCGAAGCCGCATGTCACGGCGTCGCGATACATGACGCGATCGCCCCAGTAGCCCACGAAGTGGAGCTCCACGGCGAAGGCCAGGCAGTCGGTCCCGCTGGCCGGCGACTCGATCGCGCCCTCGCCGGCCGCGATGCCGCTCATGCCGAGCCGCCGGGGCGAAGGCGCGAGCGCGCCGGCTGGCTCGCGGCCCTCGTCACCGCTCATGCCAGCAAGCTCGCAGTCGCCCAGCATCGGGCGCTCGGCGCGATGCGTCTGCTCGCCCGGCAGCGGGCGCGCGCCGACCGGGAAGTCGCTGCCGCGGCGGGCCAGGAGCAGGTTTCCGCTGCCCCAGAAGACGGCCATCGACAGCGCCGCGCCCAGGACGTGCAGCGGACCGAGGCCCGGCACGATGAGCCAGCACCCGACCAGGCCGGCGACGAAGCCGAAGGCCGCCAGCAGGGCGACCGAGTGCTCGGCGTGGAGCGCGAGGCGCGCCTCGCCCAGCCGCACCTCCGGCGGACCCCAGGCGGCCTCGACCAGGAGCTCGCGGCCGCGCGGCTCGTCGAGCGTCGTGATCGCGTGCGACGGATCGCTGTCGCACGACTCGCCGGGGAGCAGCGCCGTCCGGCACGACAGGCAGATGCCGCTGCGTCGGCGCACGGGATCGCCGGTCCCGGCCGCGGCGCCGCTCAGGTCGACGCCGCCCAGCTCGGGCGCGCGCGCGCCGCCACGCAGCCTTCCGGGCAGATCACCGGCCACCGCCCAATGATAGCTGGCCGCCGTCGTAAACCACTCTCCCGTCGACCACGCGCGCGAACTCGGGCAGCCGGTGCTGTGCGGTCCGGCGCATGCCGAGGATGTGACTGACGGTCACGTCGTGCGCGGTGAGCCAGTCCGAGATGAGGCGGCGGTGGCACTGCTCCGGCCGCGCCTCGGCGCACAGGATGGCGGCGCACGTGGTGCGCGACCACTCGACGAGCTCGGCGGCGGCGGCGGCGAACTCGGGGGTGTCCATGTGATCCGCGTAGCCGGCGAAGGCCGCCACCATCCACGCGGTGTGGGGCGAGCCGGCGCGGCGCGAGCGACGCCCTCCCAGCGACTCGACCCAGCGGTACTCGACGCCGGCCCCGCCCAGCGCCCGCGCCAGGGCCTCGCGCGCGAAGTGAGGATGGCGGCGCGACGCGGGGAAGCGGCGGACATCCACCACCAGGCCGACGCCGTGGGCGGCGACGAGGCCGAGGAAGTCCTCGAGGCTGCGCGTCGAGTGGCCGATGGTGAAGACGGTCACCGGGGAAGCGTAGCGGAGCGAGGGGCGCGCGCGTCGGGGTATGCTGCGGTCATGACGTCCAATCGATCGACTCGACGGACCGGCGGCCGCCGGCCGGGCGGATGGCGCGCATGAGCACGTGGCTGGTCACCGGCGCCAATCGCGGCATCGGGCTCGAGCTCTGCCGCCAGCTGGCCGCGCGCGGCGACGAGGTCATCGCGACCGCGCGGGAGCCGGACGGCGCGGACGAGCTGCGCGGGCTCGGCGTGCGAGTCGAGCCGCTCGAGCTGCGCGACCAGGACAGCGCCGACCGGCTGGCGCGCGCGCTCGAGGGCGCGGCGCTGGACGTGCTGGTCAACAACGCCGGCCGCGGCGGGGCCGGGCCCGGGATCGGCGAGCTCGACTGGGAGATCATCGCCGATCACTTCGCGGTCAACGCGATCGGGCCGATGCGCGTGGCGCAGGCGCTCCTGCCCGCGCTGCGGCGCGGGCGCGCCCGGAAGATCGCGCACCTCTCGAGCGACCTGGCGTCGATCGGCGGCAACCTGTCCGGCGGCTACTACGGCTATCGATCGAGCAAGGCCGCCCTCAACATGATGAACCGCTCGCTCGCGCACGAGCTCAGGCCGGAGGGCTTCATCTGCCTGGCGCTGCACCCGGGGTGGCTGCAGACCGACATGGGTGGGCCGCGCGCGCCGGTGCCGGTGGCCGACGGCGTGGCCAGGGTGCTGCGCGTCATCGACTCGGCCGGCCCCGGCGACAGCGGCAAGTTCGTCAGCTACAGCGGGGCGGAGCTGCCCTGGTAGGGCGGGCGCGGATGGCGCGGGTCATGCCGATCGCGGTCGCCGGTTAACGCCCCGTGCGCTCGCGCGTCTCAACCGGTAGCACCTTGCTGGTGAGCGCGAATGCACGGAAGGGGCCGCGGCCGGGGCGGCCGGACCGCGGTGGCGCGGGCGCGGGCGCCGGCGCCGGCGCCGGGGGTGTCCGTGCGGCCGGGGGAGCGGGCGAGGGCGAGCGCGGCGAGGGCGTCACGCACGGCGATCGCGCGAGCGAGGATCCGGCCGATGGCGCGGCGGAGCTGGTGTCGGCCGCGGTCGGGGGCGACCGGGCCGCGTTCGGGCGACTCTTCCGGCTCTACGGCCCGATGGTGCACGGAGTCCTCCTGGCGCGCGTGCCGCCCCGCGAGGTGCGCGATCTCATGCAGGACGTCTTCGTCACGGCGCTCGAGCGGCTCGACACGCTGCGCGAGGCCGGCGCGTTCGGCGGATGGCTGGCGATGATCGCCCGCAACCGCGCGACCGACTTCCACCGCCGCGAGCACCACCGCCGCACCGCGCCGCTCGACGGCGCCGACGTGGCGGTGCGCGATCCGGATCGCGCGCAGGCCGAGCAGCTCCTGGCCCTCATCCGCCAGCTGCCCGACGCCTACAAGGAGACGCTGGTGCTGCGGCTGGTCGAGGGCATGACCGGACCCGAGATCGCGGCGCGGGTCGGTCTCACGCCCGAGTCGGTGCGCGTGAACCTGCACCGGGGCATGGCGCTCCTGCGCCAGCGGCTGGGTGAGGAGGTGGAGCCATGAAGGACGACTATCTCTGGGATCGCTCGGGAGAGCCGGATCTCGAGGTGGTCCGGCTCGAGCGCGCGCTGCGACCGGCCCGCTACGACGAGGCGGCGGATCTCCCGGCGGCGGCGGCGTCGGAGCGGCCGCGGCGCGCTCGCCGCTGGCTCGGCCCGGCCATCGCGCTGGTCCCGCTCGCCGCCGCGGCGGCCGCGCTGCCCATCGTCTGGCACGCGCGCTCGCCGCAGGACGGCGGCCATGCCGGCGCTGGCGCGGGCGCGGGCGCGGACGCGCAGGCCGGCCTGTCGGTGAGGCCGCTGGCCGGCGCGCCGCTCATCGACCGCGCCGCGCTGGCGGCGGGCGCCCTGCTCCGCCCCGGGCAGTGGCTGGTGACCGATCGCGACTCGCGCGCGCTCATCGAGATGAGCATCGGCCAGGTGAGCGTCGGCCCCGACAGCCGCGTGCGGCTGGTCGGCACCGGCCCGGCCCAGCAGCGGCTCGAGCTCGGCCGCGGGGCGCTGCACGCGCGGGTCAGCGCGCCGCCGCGCCTCTTCCTGGTCGACCTGCCGTCGGCGACCGCGGTCGATCTCGGCTGCGAGTACGAGCTCGTCGTCGACCAGAGCGGCGCCGGCGTCCTCCGGGTCGCGACCGGCGAGGTCTCGCTCGAGGGCCACGGCCGCGCCTCGCTGGTCCCGGCCGGCTCGTCGTGCGAGACCCGCCCCGGTCACGGACCGGGCACGCCGTACCGCGGCGACGCGCCGGCGGCGCTGGTCGACGCGCTGCGCCGCCTCGACTTCGAGGACGGCGCCGGCCGCGCGCTCGACGCCGCGCTGGCGGCCGCGCGCGCCAGCGACACGCTCACCCTGTGGCACCTCATGGAGCGGGCGACCGGGGCCGAGCGCGCGCGCGTGGTCACGCGCCTGGCCGCCCTCGCCCCTCCCCCGGCGGGCGTGCACATCGGCGACCCGGCGGCTCCCGACCGCGCGGCGCTCGAGGCCTGGCGCGCGGATCTCGAGTCGACCTGGTAGCGGCCGGCTATCGTATCGTCCGCGCATGAGCGGGGACGCCAGCCGTGCCGATGGCAATGTCGATGGCAATGTCCGGGCCGCCGAGGTCGTCCTGGCCTGCGCGGACGTGAACGAGACGGCGCGCTTCTTCGCCGGGCTCGGCTTCCGGGTCGACGCCATCGCGCCGGCCGACGATCCGGCGACCGCGCTCCTCGGCGGCCACGGCCTTCGCATCCGGCTCGAGCGCGGGGCAGCCGGCCCGCCCGGGCTCCTGCGGCTCCTGTGCCGCGATCCGTCCGCGGTGGCCGGCGGCGCGACCGTGCTCGTCGCACCGGGCGGCACGCGCGTCGAGCTGGCCCCGGCCGATCCGCCTCTCGCGCTGCCGCCGCTGGCGCCGTCGCTGGTCATCGCGCGGGCCGGCGGGGCGGCATGGCACGAGGGCCGCGCCGGCATGCTCTACCGCGACCTCATCCCGGATCGCCAGGGCGGCCGCTTCGTCGCCTCGCACATCCGCATCCCCGACGGCGGCCCGGTGCCGGACTACGTCCACTGCCACCGCATCCGCTTCCAGCTCATCTACTGCCACCGCGGCTGGGTGCGCGTGGTCTACGAGGACCAGGGCCCGCCGTTCGTGCTCGCCGCCGGCGACGCCGTGCTGCAGCCGCCGCTCATCCGCCACCGCGTGCTCGAGTCCTCGCCCGGCCTCGAGGTCGTCGAGCTGTCCTCCCCGGCCGAGCACGAGACTCTCGCCGACCACGATCTCGCGCTGCCGACCGGGCGCGTCGATGCCGGCCGCGACTTCGGCGGCCAGCGCTTCGTCCACCACCGGGCTGCCGGTGCCGCGCATCTGCCCTGGCGCGACGGCCTCGCGGCCCGCGACCTCGGCATCGCGGCCGCCACCGCCGGCATCGCATCCGCCCACGTCGCCCGCCCGCTCGCGCGGCGAGGCGGCGCCGCCGCAGCGGAGCGCCGCCTCCACGGCGGGGAGCTCTGCTTCCTGTTCGTGCTCGCCGGCGGCGTGACCCTGGACCTCGATCAGGACGCGCACCGTCTGGCCGCGAGCGACGCCGCCGCCGTGCCGGGCGACGTGGCCCACGCCCTCGTCGACCCGTCGCCCGACCTCGAGCTCCTCGAGATCGCCCTGCCCGCCGCCGCCGCCAGTCCGCCTGGTCCCCCCTACTCCGGCGTCACGAACTTCGAGACCAGGCGGATGTAGGCCACCTGATAGCCGTTGCTGTTCTCGGTGACCGACCACGAGTCGAGCGGCCAGGACGTGTTGAAGTCCTTGTACGACTTCTGAGCGGGCTGGCCCCTCGGCGGCTCGAGGGGCTCGGAGCTGCACAGCGCGTTGTTCTCGGGGCTGCCGCACGACGCGGGGCAGCAGCCGTCCACGTCGTAGCTCGGGTTGGGGCCGCCGGTCAGGAAGCCGGGCGGCGGGCCGAAGGTCGACGTGCCGACGCGGTCCCACAGCGCGCTGCCGTTCGCGAACCACGAGTGATAGAACTCGTTGACCGAGCTCTCGGCGCCGAGCGCTCCCATGTTCGACAGGTAGACCAGGCCGAGCGGATTGACGCCGTGGATGTAGTGGAGGTAGCGAGCGGCCGCCGCGCGCGCCGCCGCGGGGTCGGCGCCGGGCACGGCGAACGACTCGAGATCGAGGAACATGTTGCCCTGCGAGCTCTTGCTGCGGTTGCTGCCCCAGGTGTAGGCGCCGAGGAAGGCGAAGTAGGGGTCGCGGTCCTCGCTCTGGGCCGGGAAGTTGTCGCCGCGGTCCATGGCCTCGAGATAGATCGCGCGGATGTCGCCGGCCACCGCCGGTGTGGCGGACGGAAGCGCGGCGTAGTGGAGCAGCATCTCCTGCTCGTCCGGCTCGAAGGGGTAGGCGAAGTGCCAGAGGACGAGGTGCACGGCGGCGTAGTTGCCGTCGACGAACTGCCGATAGACCTCCTGGCCGGTCGCCTCGAACAGGTAGACCGCGGCCTCGACCTTGCGGGTGAGGCGGCCGTAGTCGTCGGTCTCCTGCTGGCCGGCCCCGAGCCCCTGCGTGCCGGAGCCTGCGTCGTTGTTGAAGAAGAGGACGCCCGGGTTCGCGTCCGCCCACGCGAACGCCTGCTCGGCGCGCGCCGCGAGCTCGCCGGCGCGGTCCGCCAGCCCCGAGACGTCGCCGAGCACGGTCGCTCCGAAGGCGAACGCGGCCGCGCTGCTCAGGGTCGCCGACGTGCTCGCGGTGCCGTACAGGCTGGGCCCGGTCGCCGCCGACGGCGGGCTGGCGCTGGCCTCGCCGACGATGCTCAGCACCGACCCGTCCGGGTTCTGCATGCGAGACAGCCAGTCCAGGCCGAACAGGGCCTCGTCGAGGATGTCCGGCACGCCGTTGCCCGACTCCGGCACCCCCGTGTCGTCGCCGAACGCGCCCGGCGCCTCGCGGTAGGCGCGCAGGAGGCTCACCACGTAGCGGGCGTGCCAGCTGGTGTACTTGTTGTAGTCGCCCGCGTCGTACCAGCCGCCGTGCACATCGCGCGCGGTGGTGGCGTCGCCGGCGGCGTCGTAGCGGCGGGCCTCGCCGTCCTGGAGCGGCCCGACGTGGCTCGCGCCGTCCGCCCAGCCCTCGCCGGCCAGCTCGGCCGTCTTCTCGGTCCCCGCCCGCTGGTAGAAGAAGGCGCGCGTCGCGGCGCGCAGGACGTCGCGGTAGACGTCGTCGTCGATGCGAAAGACCGCGGACCGCACGTTGTTGGTCTCGTCGAGGACGTAGTAGTCGCCCTCCCGGGTGACCACCGAGAAATCGAAGCGCCACGCGCGATCTCCCGACGAGCCGTCCTCCGCCCCGCCCGACCACGCCACCGGCGCGCCGCGCGCGACCACGCCGCCGGTGTCGACGCACACGACCGCGTAGCGCGCGCCCGGCACGAACTCCTCCGCCCCGTCGAAGCCGGTGACCGGATCGCGCGCCACGGCGATCTTCTCGGCGTCCGGCAGATAGCCGAACTGATCGACCACGATGAACGGGCTCAGCGCCGGCGCCGCCCGATGGCGCATGACGTCGTCTCCGCGCAGGGCGGTCGCGCGCGCCGGCGCTCCGGTCGCGCGCTGGGCCGCCTCTCCCGGCGACTCCGCATCCATCTGACAGGCCCCCGCCAGCGCGACAGCGTGACCGACCACCACACAGACCACGAGGCGTGAGACCGCGAGCTGAGTCTTCATGGCTGCACAGGAGGAGGCGCTGTCTGCGAGTGGGTCACGCGGTCGCGCGCTCCGGATCGGCGCCCGCCCGGCCGGTCGACCGGCTCCCGCGGGCCCCGGCTCCGTGTGTGACGGGCGCGCCGCGCTCCATACTCCGCCGATGGGGCGCGCCGCCGACCGCTTCGGTGACGATCTCTACCGCGAGGTCACCGAGACCTTCGTCGTCGAGGAGAGCGGATGGGCCGCCGAGATGGCCGTCCGCGCGACCGGTCGGTTGAACGGCGTCAGGTCGGGAGCGCCGCTCGAGACGGCGGTCGTCTGGCTCGCCCCCGCACGTTCGCCTTCACGATGCCCGGCCGGCGCATCCATGTGAGCCGCGAGCTGCTCTCGCGCGGCCTCGGCGAGCTCGGCCTGGCCTTCATCATCGCCCACGAGATGGCCCATCACGACCTCGGACATCTCGACGTGGCCGGCGAGTGGCTGGAAGTGGACGCCGGGGGCGACTGCTCTCTCGCTGGTCTGCTCGTGCTCGACTTCATCCACCGCACCGGAGGTCCCGGTCTTCCGCGCGTGGCCCGCGATCCGCCGCGCGCCGGACGAGCCGCCCACCGAGTGAGACGCAAGCGCGGCGCCCGCGCCCAGCCAGGGCCAGGCTACCCCGCGGCGACGATCTCCTCGAGCGCCCGCCGCGCGTGGACCGGCAGCACCTTGCGCCGGTAGGCGGCCTCGTAGGGCACGTTGTCGAGCGGCTTGCCCTGCTTCTCGACCATCTCGCCGAGAAGGCGGCGGACCTCGGGATCGGCGAGCGGGCGCCCGACCAGCGCGTCGGCGCGCAGCAGCTTGGGCCGCGCGGCCAGGACGCCGACGCAGACCAGGGCGCGCCGGATGCGGGCCCTCGTGGAGTCGGTCTCCAGATCGAAGCGCAGCGCGATGCTGATGAGCGGGAAGTCGATGCTGCCGCGCACGGTCCACTTGCGGTAGCCGGTGCGCCACGGGCCGCGCGGCAGCGGCACCCGCACCTCGGTGCACAGCTCCTGCGCGCCCTTCTTGATGTGCGAGATGCCGTCGGTGTCGTAGTAGTCGGCGATCGGAACCTCGCGCTCGCCGGCCGGGCCGAGCAGCGCCACCCGCGCCTCCAGCGTGGTCAGGACCGGCACGCAGTCGGACGACATGGCCGCCACGCAGCTCTTCCCGCCCGGCACCACGTGGCACACCGTCCCGCCCGACTTGAGGCAGCCGCCGATCGCCCCGCGCCAGAACTCGGTCTGGTTGACGTAGCGGCAGCGCGTGTCGAGGTGGATGTTGCCGCCGACGGTGCCCATGTTGCGCAGGAGCGGGCTCGCCACGATCCCGGCCGCGCGGGCCAGGCTGGGGAAGCGCGTCGCGACCTCGGCGCTCTGGCTCAGGTTCGCCAGCTTGACCCCCGCGCCGATGCGCAGGAGGCCCGCGGCGCGGTCGACGACCACGCGGTCGAGCCCGCGCACGCGCGTGAGATCGACCAGCACCGGCGGGCGATCCAGCCGGTGCTTGAGGTTGGGCAGGATGTCGGTCCCGCCCGCGACGAGCCGCGCGCCCGGGCGCGCCAGCGCCATCACCACGCCCTCCACGGTCTCCGGGCTCACGACGTCGAATGGCGGCAGTCTCAGCATGGTCTCGGTCTCGGCATCGCCTCGGGCCTCACCTCGGCGCTTCAGGCCGGCGTCACGGTCGCGATGACCGCGGCCGCGCCGGCATCGCGCTGCTTGTGGGGCCGGAGCGCGCCGCTGGCCTCGAGCGCGCCGCGCGCCTCGATGGCGGCCAGCACGCGCGCGGGTGAGAACGGCGTCGCGTTCATGCGCACGCCGACGGCGTCGAAGATGGCGTTGGAGATGGCCGGGATGATCGGGTGAAGCGGCCCCTCGCCCGCCTCCTTGGCCCCGTACGGCCCCTGCGCGTCGGCGGCCTCGACGATCATGGCGCTGATCTCCGGCGTGTCAGGGAACGTGGGGATGCGGTAGTCGAGCAGGCTGGGCGCCGCGTGCACGCCGCCGTGGCGCGGGTCGACGGTGTGCTCCTCCATGATCGCCTCGGCGAAGCCCATGTACACGCTGCCCTCGATCTGGCCCTCGACGATGCGCGGCGACAGCGCCTTGCCGCAGTCGTGCGCCACCCACACCTTCACGACGCGCGTGATGCCGGTGTCGGGGTCGACCTCGACCTCGGCGATGTGCGCGGTGAAGCTGTAGGCCGGCGACGCCCCGATGGTGCCGCCGCGGTACTCGCCGTGGCGGTCGCGCGGCGTGTCGAAGTTGCCGACCGCCGCGAGGAGGCCGTGGTCGGTCTCGGCCATCTGGAACGCCTCGGCCAGCGAGACCGAGCGCGACGGGTCCTCGAGGTCCTGGGCCCGGCTGGCCACCAGCGTGACCCGCCGGAGCGGCACGTCCCACCGCTTCGCCACCGAGCCGCGCACCTTCCCGGCCAGGTCGCGTGCGGCCAGGAGACAGGCGTTGCCCACCATCAGGGTGATGCGCGAGCTGTAGGCGCCGAGGTCGACCGGGCAGAGATCGCTGTCGGCGCTGAGCACGCGCACGTCGGCCAGCTCGAGGCCCAGCTCCTCGGCCACGATGACCGCCAGCATGGTGTTCGAGCCCTGGCCGATGTCGTTGGCCCCGCTGAACACGCGCGCGCGCCCGCTGCGGTCGAGAGTGACCTGCACCGCCGCCTGCGGCATCTGGGTGGGATAGACGCAGTAGTTGGTGCCGCTGATGTACGTCGAGCCGGCCACGCCGAGCCCGCGCCCGTACGGCAGTCCTGCCCGGCGCTGCTTCCACCCGCTCGCCGCCTCGACCCGCTCCAGGCACTCGAGGAAGCCGTTCGAGCCCACGCGCATCTCGTTGACCGTGATCGAGTCGGCGCCGATGTCGTTGCGCCGCCGGAGCTCGATCGGATCGATGCCCAGCTTCTCGGCCGCCTTGTCGAGCTGGCACTCGATGGCGAAGCGCGGCTGCACGCTGCCGTGTCCGCGCTTGGGCCCGCAGGCCGGCTTGTTGGTGTAGGCGCGCCAGCTGTCGAACCGGTAGCTCGGGAAGACGTACGGCGCGCACAGGAGCTGTCCGGAATAATAGGTGGTGACCAGCCCGAAGCTCGAGTAGGCGCCGCCGTCGATGATCGTCCGCGCGTCCACCGCGGTGATGCGCCCGTCGCCGGAGAACCCCGTCCGGTAGCGCATCTTCATCGGATGGCGGCCGCGGTGGCTGTAGAACGCCTCCTCGCGCGTGTAGAGGATCTTGACCGGCCGGCCCGTCATCATCGCCAGCTTGGCGACGCAGAACTCGAGGTCGAACGGCTCGCTCTTGCCGCCGAACGCACCGCCGAGCGGCGGCTGGATGACGCGGATGCGGCTGGCCGGCATCTCCAGCACCCGCGCCAGCTCGCGGTGGAGGTAGTGCGAGACCTGGGTCGCGGACCACACGGTCAGGACGCCGCTCGACTCGACGTGGGCGAGCGCGCAGTGGGGCTCGATCGCGGTGTGGGTCGTGCCCTCGAAGAAGTACTCGTCCTCGATGACGAGGTCGGCCGCGGTCATCCCGGCGTCGACGTCGCCGAAGTCGAGGCGCACGTGCTTGGACAGGTTGCCGTGCTTCGAGTACGGATTGATGGGCTCGGCGTCCGTCGCGGCCAGCGCCTCCTCCGGATCGAAGATGGCCGGCAGCGGCTGGTACTCGACGTCGATGGCGCCGCACGCGGCGATCGCGGTGTCCTCGTCCAGCGCCGCCACCGCGGCCACGCCGTCTCCGACGTGGAGCGCCTTGTCCAGGCAGAGGGCGTTCTCGTCGGGCGTCCACGGGATGACGCCGTACGGGATGGGGAAGTCGCGCCCGGTGACGACGCCGAACACGCCCGGCATGGCGAGCGCCCGCGCGGCGTCGATGCGGGCGATGCGCGCGTGCGCGTGCGGGCTGCGCAGGATCTTGCCGTGCAGCATGCCGGGCAGCTTGAGATCGTCGGTGTAGCGCAGGACGCCGCGCATGCGCTCGACCGCGTCGACCTTGCGGTGGGGCTTGCCGACCTGCCAGCCGCGCGCGGTGGCGGCCTCGTCGCGTCCGTCGCCCGGCTTGCGGAAGTCACCCGGCATGGCTGCCTCCCTCGGCCGCGGCGCGCCGGTCGTCGGCCAGGATCTCGCTGGCCTCGACCACCGCCGCGAGGATCTTGGTGTAGCCGGTGCAGCGGCAGAGGTTGCCGGCCAGGGCCTCGGCCGCCTCGGCGGTCGTGACCGCCCGGCCGATCTCGCGCAGCCAGGCGTCCGCGGCCATCAGGATGCCCGGGGTGCAGAAGCCACACTGCGCGGCCACGTGGCGGTCGAAGCAATCTTGCAGCGGGTGGAGCTCGGCGCCGTACTCGCCGGTCAGCCCCTCGACGGTCTTGACCTCGCGGCCGTTGGCCTGGATCGCCAGCGTGATGCACGAGCAGACCGTGCGCCCGTCGAGCTGCACCGCGCAGGCGCCGCAGTCGCCCTTGTCGCACCCCTGCTTGCTGCCGATGAGATCGAGGCGGTAGCGCAGCACCTCGAGGAGCGAGTAGTGCGGCGGGGCGGCCACCTCGATGTCCTGGCCGTTGACCCGCATGCGCAGGAGGATCGGGTCGGGCATGGGCTTCTTATCCCAGAGGGGCGCGGACCTGGCAAGACCGGCTCGCCGGCGGCGTGGTAATGTCGCCGCGACGTGGCGCGGTTCGGCGAGATCGCGGCGGCGCTCGGTTGCGCGGTCCTCCTGGTGGCGTGTTCGTTCTCGGCCGATTACACCGGCACGCGCTACCAGTGCGGACCGAGCGGTGAATGCCCGGACGGGTACGCCTGCGCCGCCGGCTTCTGCGAGGTCGAGCGGGCTCCGGGCGCCGACGGCGGCGGCAGCGGCAGCGACGGTGGCGGTGGTGGCGGCGGCGGCGGTGGCGGGGCCGATGCCGGAGGCGGCGGCACCGAGGACGACGCCGGCTCGCGCGCCTGCCCGAGCGCGAGCGCGCTCCGGGACGACTTCTCCACCGACGCGGCGTGGACGATCACGAACCGGAGCGGCTGCGTCATCAGCTTCGACACCGGCCAGGTGGAGATGTCCGCCGTCGGGGGCCGCTGCAACGCGCGCACGATCGACAGCTACGCGCTCGACGGCCGCGTCTTCGTGCAGGCGGTCGACCCGGCCGGCGGCATCACCAAGGTCGGCTTCGGCATCTTCTACGGCGAGGCCTCGCTGGTGGCCTTTCGCGTCATCGGCGGCATCGATCTGGTCGTCCTGCTGCCGGGGGGCGGCCAGAGCGTGGTCGACTCGTTCCCCTTCGACCCCGAGCTCGATGGCTTCTGGGGCTTCCGCCCCGAGCCGGGCACCGGGCTCATCCACTGGGAGACGTCCGCCGACGGACTCGAGTGGTCCGATCGCGGGCTGTACCCGCCGCCCGGTCTCGCCGAGGACGGCTGCGTCGGCCTCGAGTTCCACGCCGTGGGCACCGGCACCACGGCACCGTCGGCCGCGTTCGACAACCTGAACCTGCCCGAAGGCATGGGACCAGGCGTGGAGTGAGGTCTCCGCTCCGGCGTCGATCGACGCCGGGGCGATGAGGCTCGCGATCCAGACACTGCCTGTCGGACTCGTGCGCGCGAGCTGAACGCTCGACCGCGGGTCGTGCGCGCGATCCGCTCGCGGGGCCGTGCGCCGCGCGCGCCAACGGTGCGTCCCGACACCGTCGATGACAGGCGCGACCGTTGCAGTCGCCAGCGTCCCGCCAGGAAGCCAACCACGGTCACGTACTCTGGAGGTAACGATGAGATCATCAGCGCTGTTCCTTTGCCTCATCGCGGCGACGGCGTGTTCCGGCCTCGATGAAGAGGTCGGTTCCGCCACGGGGGCCCTTTGCAACTGCGACCAGGAGCCTCGGCCCTGTTGCTGCTTGTCGCCCATCCTGATCGACGTCGCGGGGGACGGATTCCGCCTGACGTCGTCCGGGGATGGCGTCCTGATCGCCCCCGGTGCCGGCTATCAGCGGACGGAGAGGGCGTGGACCGAGCGGGACAGCGATGACGCCTGGCTCGTCCTCGATCGGAACGGGGACGGGACCATCAACGACATCTCGGAGCTGTTTGGCAACAAGACGCCTCAACCGCACCCGCCCGAGGGTCACGTCCGCAACGGGTTCCTCGCGCTGGCCGTGTACGACGATGGCGACGGCACGATCGACCGGAAGGACGACGTCTTCGCGAAGCTGCGGCTGTGGCAGGACGTGAATCAAGACGGCATTTCTCAACCGGAGGAGCTGCACGGGCTCCCCGAGCTGGGCGTGGCCGCTCTCTCGGTCGCGTATTCCGAGGCGCGCCATCCAGACGGGCAGGGAAACCTGTTCCGCTACACGGCTTCGGTCCGTGGCACGCCCGGCTCCACGGTCGGGCCGGCGGCGTGGGACGTCTGGCTCAGCGGCGCCAGGCCGGTCCGCATCGAGGGCGCCCTGCGGAGCGTGCGGACGGTCCGGTGGCGTTGCACGGCCTGGTGTGAACAGACCGCCAAGCCACCCTACGACCCCAACCTCGTCTGCCAGCCGCCTGTATTGACCGGAGTCGGGAGCTGGAGATCCACCCGGGACCAGGCATGCGTGAGCGCGAAGTCGAACTGCGAGAGCGGAATCGACATGTCGCGCTGCGCGGTGGTGAGCAGCACATGCAACCGGGACACGTGCACATGGGAGGAAACCGGCGGCGACGACGACGACGAGGGGTGTGCGTAGGGTGAGCCCGGTCGCTCCTCTCCGACGCGCGCCGCCGCCGCGGCGGTAAGCTCGGCGGATGTCAGACGAGATGCCGCAGCCGCGGTGCCGCCTGTGCGGCGCGAACGAGCTCGAGGCCGAGGACGAGAGGAGCGAGGGCGTCTGTCACGCGTGCCAGGGGGCGCAGGGCTACTGGCGGCTGCCGGCGTGGAACCGGCCGATCCGCCCGTGTGCGGGGTGCGGCTCGCGCGAGTTCATCCGGGCCCTCGCCATGGAGCGCGGCGCGCGCGGGGCCGACTACGTCCATGCGTACGCCGCGCCGATGGCGGTGGCCTTCCGCCGCATCGGCCAGCGCGGCCTCCTCGGGAGCATGAAGGTCGGGGTCCCGGAGACGCAGGTGGCGGAGCAGATCAGCGGGCTCGAGATGCTGATCTGCCGCGCCTGCGGCCTCACCACCTGGTACGCGCTCGACCCGGCCCACATCCCGATCGGCCCCGAGTTCGGGACCGAGATCCTCCGCGTGCCCGACTCGGATCCCTACCGGTAGGGGCCCGCCGGATCCGACGAGTCCGATCCGCCGACGGGGCGAGGGCGAGGCCGAGCTCTCACGGTGCCTGCTTGCACACCGCGTCGGGGAAGTCGTGGGTGAAGTCGACGCCGCGGCGGTCGTCGCGCAGCTCGAAGTGCCACATCCATGCCCACTGCACGCCATGCTGGCTACTGGCGGCGTCGATGAACCAGCGGGCGGTGATCCTGGCCAGTCCCTGAGGGGCGTCTTCCTGGCGAGCGAGCGCCCAGAGCTTCACCGTCGAGCACGTGGGTCGGCCCACGGGGAGCTCCCCGATCGTCATGCATGGTCCGTCGTCGCCCATCTTCCAGCCGTCGGACGGCGTCCACCTGGGCTCGGGGCAGGAGGTCATCATCATGGCCAGAGCGGCCGCGGTCGGGTCCTCGGTGGGCGCGCCGGTCGGGCGCGACGGATCGTCGGGTGGCGGCGGCTGCGGCGCCTGCGTGCTGTCGACCGAGATCCGGCCGTAGGTGGGATCGAGCGTCGCGTCGGGGCGGTTGCTGACGAGGCTGGGTGGCGAGACGTAAACGTCGGCCTGG
>Ga0126377_10001026_pt1 | contig 17912 bp, 19 predicted proteins | sample PanSoiMetPlot_22_FD_92647 | JGI IMG/M metagenome (GOLD analysis project Ga0126377, IMG submission 92647) | Tropical forest soil microbial communities from Panama - MetaG Plot_22 | ecosystem: Environmental > Terrestrial > Soil > Tropical forest > Bulk soil | place: Panama | collected 2016-02-17 | reverse complement strand
CATACGGGCGGCGCGGACGAAGGAAAAACTATGGCCTGGATGGCGGCCACCTGTCCCTGCAAGGATTCGCTGGGAGGTAAGAGCCGCGAATACAAACTGAACGTGACAGCAACCGTTCAGAAGCAGAACGGGCAGTGGAGATTTGTTTCGTTGCACATGTCGAACGCGTTCATGCCACCGACTACCAAGTAAGGAGCAGGAGGACAGCGATGGAAAACGATCAGGATCTACAAAAACCCGACGACAGCGCTGAAGAACAGAAACTGGTAACGCGGCGAGACTTTCTGGCGGGATTGAGGAAGTGGTCCACCGCTGTGATCGGAGTGGCCGTAGCCGGTGCAGTCTTGTTGCCCGGTGAGTCGACGTCAGGTTGGGTCAATAGTCGCGGCGGCTGGATTAATGGTGGTGGTGGCGGCTGGATCAACAGAAAGACGACCTGGGTCAATGGTGGCGGTGGTGGCGCCGGCTGGGTCAACCGCTCCGGTGGTGGGGGGACGGCTTGGGTCAATCGACGCGGCTGGTGATCTCTTGGAGCGCAAGCGGCTCGCCTGCCGATCCTTCCCGCATCATCTCTCTGATTGCAGAGGGGTGTGCCTATCGTTCCTAATCTTCTTTAGCTAGGGACTAAATGCAGGCGGGCCGTCTGTGGTCCCAGGTGGCAACAATGAGCAACACACTCGTCTATAACATTCCAGCAAAACAGATCGACGCTTATGGCGGACACAACGTCATAGTTCGTTCTACGGAGCCGGCGGAGCTTGTCTACAGCATCTGGCGGGCAGATCCAAAAGCGATCAAGTTTATCCAACTGTTGTCGACGCCAGCCGACAGCAGTGTGCTTGAGGGCGTCGCAGAAGCTCTGCCGGTAGAGATCGTGCTCAAGAATCCCGCCGCGGAATACGTTCAACTCTACAACTACACAAACCTGATTGATACTCACCCCGTGCGTGTCGCTATCCCGGTCTTGCCGGGTTTCAGCAAGGCCGCGAAGCTCGCTGTTTCATTGAACTTCGCGGTCAAGCTCGAGTTGCAGCAACCAGACAGCCTGCTGATCGAAGAGCTCGCTGCGGTGCTGGATCTGTACTTGCACCGCAGTTCGGTGCGCCAGGCAATCGAACCCTTTCACACTCTGTTGCTGTCGTTTTACCGACAAGAACCGGTTTCTCTATGGGAAGTGGCGGAAGAGGATCCTGCGCTATTGCGTTACATCACTGACGACGGAGAAGAAACGATCTGCAAACGTTCCAGCGGTGAGAAACTAGACCATCAACTCGGTGGTTTCGTGCCACGGTTTGGGGAAGAGCTGATCTCGGAAAGGGCAGAATGTCACGACTGCGAGTTCTTCAATCGTTGTGGCGGCTACTTCAAGTGGCCCGACAAGAACTACAAGTGCGACGGCGTTAAGCGGTTGTTCCGTACGCTGCAGACTGCCGCAGCAGAAATACATCAAGATCTTGCGACCATGGAGTTGGCGGAGGTACAAGCACAATCATGATGGGGAATCACTTTTCGATCATCTTGTTGCCGACCAACAAGTGCAACGTCAACTGCGAGTACTGTTTTGAAGACAAGACGGACGATCGCATGACGTTGGACCAACTCTCCCTTGTGACTAACAAAGTCCTGGATTACATGGACGAGGCAAACATCAAGGCACTGACGATCCATTGGCAGGGTGGCGAGATCATGACCATGCCGGTAGATTGGTTTGCTCGTGCCCACGAGCTCATGCAGAACGCGGCGGCCAGGCGTGGCAAATCTATCGAACATGGGTTGCAATCGAACATGGTGGGTTATAACTCGCGCTGGAACCGGATCATCAAGGAAATGTTCGGCAATAGCGTGGGCACCTCGATGGATTATCCCAATGTCCATCGCAAGTTGTTCAACGGTTCAGCGACCGATTACACGCGGATCTGGAAATACAACGTGCAGGCGGCAATGAACGCCGGGATTGGCATGGGAGTGATCGCGGTACCTAATCAGGCAACCCTGGATACTGGCGCCGAAGAGTTCTACTCGTATTTTGTCGATGACGTGGGAATCAATAGCTTTCAAGTCAACACGCCATTCCCCGGCGGGGAACAGAACGATACTAAGCGATCGCTGGGCCTTGACGTTGATGAGTTGGGCCAATTCTTTGTCGACCTGACCGATGTCTGGTGGGAACGCGGCTACCACGAGAATGTTTCAGTCGGTCCGATGGATCAGTTAGTGCAAACTTTTGTGGATGGCAGTGGCTGTTTGCCCTGTATCTGGCAGTCGAATTGTGCTGACGAGTTTATCTCTATTGACGCGCGGGGTTTTGTCGCTCAATGCGACTGTTGGGTTACCAGTTATCCGGATTACTTCTTTGGCAACATTTACGAGACAGATAATCTGGGCCGGATGTTGCGAGAGAGTCCGGCGCGACGGAAATTTGTGGAGCGACCAGCGACGATAATTCCGCGCGATTGCATTGAGTGCGATTACCTGTCTCTGTGCCACGGCGGTTGTCCGGTACGCACTTACACGTTTAGCGGCACGATGTTTGAAAAAGATCCTTACTGCCACGTCTATCTCGCGATGTTTAGAAAAGCCGAAGAGGTAGCGGCAAAAATCTCCGGCTATCGCGCGGTACACGGCAATGGTGCAGTAGAACGTGCCGGCAAGCAGTGTGGGTCGCATCGAGCAGCAGCGAATCTCGACCAGGGTGAAGCGCCAGTATTTCCGCTGCTGCCTTCGAACCTGGTCCAGATCTCGCGAAATTAATCTTGAGCGTAGGCGGCCCGCCTGCCTGGTGAATAACGAGCAAGGCGTGGGTAGGCGGGCGGGCCCCTGCTGGTGGATCAGCAGCAAGTGAGAGAGACGTCATTGCAATCTTGTTAGGTATTGCCGGATAGCATTCCACCATGAGCCTGTCAGAGTTTATTCTGCTTGTCTTAAAGATCAGCATCGTGCTTTCGGTGCTCGCGATCGGGCTCAACGTAACTTTTGCTGATACGGCTTACCTGTTTCGCAAACCCGGTCTGCTGGGCAAAGCGCTACTGTCGATGTACGTGGTCATGCCGATAGTTGCGTTGGTGCTGGCTCTGTCGTTTGACCTGAATCCGGCGGTGAAGGTTGCGCTGGTGACGCTATCTGTTTCCCCGATTCCGCCGATCTTGCCAAACAAGGAATTCAAAGCCGGTGGTTCCGCGAACTACACGATTGGTCTACTGGTAGCCACCGGGTTGTTAGCGGTAGTGATCACACCATTGATTCTGGAGGTGTTCGAGCGGGTCACCGGCAGACCGTTGGGGATGCCGATGAGCACCATAGCCGCGAAGGTCCTGGCCACAATATTGGTACCACTCGTGATCGGCATTGCGATCAGGACCTTTGCTCCTTCCATCGGTGAGAAGGTAGCGAAACCGCTTGCTAAGATCGCCGCGGTCCTGTTGCTACTAGGCCTGGTGCCGGTATTGATAAGTGCCGGCCGCGCAATTCTGTCTTTGATCGGCGATGGCACGCTTCTCAGCCTGGGAGCTTTTGCCCTGGTGGGTCTGCTGGTGGGCCATTTGTTAGGTGGACCGGAGACTGAAAATCGTCGGGTCCTGGCGTTGTCAACCGCGAGCAGGCACCCGGCGGTGGCCCTGGGAATCGCGCATGCAAACTTTCCTAATCAGAAGTTCGCGGTGGCCGCAATTTTCCTCTACGTACTACTGAGTACCATCTTATCGGTTCCCTATATTTCCTGGCTGAAGCGAGCGGACGCCAGCAAGTCCCCAAGCGAGAACCACGCTGAAGCGTGATCTGCCCGTAATTCTTCGGGGGCACTAATGCAGAACCGCGAGCGTTAGCGAGCGGATGGCAAACATTGCTTGAGCGGTGATTACCATTTGCTGACGCTCACGGTTCTCTCTCTCTTACGGAATTTTCCTACCCGAAAATACAAAGTCCACCTGATTATCTGCCTTCTGAGGATTCTCTACCCTTCCCCAGCCGACGTTTGGGTCGAGAACTAAAGCTCTACCACAGTGCCAGGGTTCTGGCGTCCGATTGGAAAAGCGGGGCAGTTGCCGAAGCAGTAAGATCAGTCAGGTGTGTGTGGGTTGCTCGCACTTGCAGTCTTGAATTAACTCCAGATGTTCGAATTAGAAACGTGCAGCAATGCTAAGACTCGCTTTAACAGGTCTAGCCCTCTTTGCCATTGGCGTCCTCCTGGCAGAGGTGGTCTCTCGGCTAGATTTGCGCAAGCGTTATCGAAAACTCTGAAACAGACGAACAAACAAATTAACGATGGCCGAGACTCAATTGCTATCCATATTCCCGACCTCTCGTAGCAATCTGCGGGTCATCAGTTTCGTGTTCAAATTCACCCCACAAATATCAAGCTGTAACTCACGAATGAAAGTGTCTTGTACCAGGAGACCGGCGGGCCCTCAGTTCAACCGGTATCGAGTCTCCTTCTCACTGGCTCTCATTTGGCTCTGCTGTTTCGCGGCGAAAGCCGATCAAGTAACGTTGAAGAACGGAGACCGCATCACTGGAGCGGTCGTAAAGTCTGATGGTAAGACCCTGATCATCAAGGGAGATCTTGTTGGTGAAATAACCATAGCCATGGAAAACGTGGTGAGCATAAGCTCGGACAAACCGCTATATGTGTCCCTGGTTGACGGCCGCACCCTGATCGGCGTCGTTAATGCAAGCGATAACCGGGCGGAGATCAAATCAAGTAGCGCGGCAGTGACCGTAAATCGCGGTGAGATCCAAGCCATTCGCTCGGAAGCCGAACAGAAGTTATATGAGAGCACGCTCAATCCGAGTTGGCTCGAGCAATGGAGTGGCGGGGCCGACCTGGGGGTAGCGCTTACGAAGGGCAATTCCGACACGACAAACATCGCCCTGGGGGTCGGGATGACCCGGGAAACACGAACCGACAAGACGAATGTTTATGCGGCCTCGATTTACAACCGCGATAATACCGGCGGGGTCTCACGCACAGTGGCCAATACCATTCGCTTTGGCGTGCGTTATGCTCGCGACTTCAATCGCCGCTGGTTTGGCTACGGTTTTACTGATCTCGAGCGCAACGGGTTGCAGCAACTGAATCTACGTTGGGTGCTCGGCGGCGGCCTCGGCTATCACGCCATTCGCAACGAGCGCACGGATCTCGATTTGCTCGGTGGTTTGGCTATGAACAAGGAGTACTTCAAAGGGTTTGACAACGATCGCACTTCTGCCGAAGCTCAAATTGGTCAAACGCTGTCGCACAAGTTCAACTCACGGATGGCGTGGAAGGAGCAATTATTCTTCTTCCCCAATTTGTCAGACGGCGGCGAGTATCGCATCAACTTCGATACCTCGTTGGTTGCTGATATCACCAGGCGCATTGGCTGGCAGTTGACGCTGAGTGATCGTTACTTGTCGAACCCTCCAGATGGGTTCAAGCAGAACGACCTGGTAATAACGACAGGTGTGCACCTCAAGCTAGGTACGCTTAAATAAAGCTCAGAAAGAGGAAAGCCATGAGCAATGTAATTCCCCTAACTCGATCGACTGACGATGCGGCGATTTCGGCGCGACCGGGCAAGCCGCCGGCCAAGGACATGGTGTGGATCCCTGGCGGTACGTTTCTGATGGGCTCTAACGACCATTATCCGGAAGAGGCCCCCGCCCACCAGGTGACCGTCGACGGCTTTTGGATGGACCAGTACACAATCACAAACGCTCAGTTTAGCCGCTTTGTGGAAGACACCGGCTACGTAACTTCCGCCGAACGAGCACCCAGGGCAGAAGACTATCCGGGGGCCAAACCTGAGTTGCTGGTGCCCGCTTCAGTTGTCTTTTACAAACCCAGTCACCGAGTTGATCTGCGTAACCACTACAACTGGTGGACCTATGTGCCAAATGCGAACTGGCGTCGACCGCACGGACCAGAGTCGTCTTTAAAAGGGCTAGCGAAGCACCCGGTGGTCCATATTGCTTACGAAGATGCAGAGGCCTATGCACTTTGGGCCGGGAAGGAATTACCAACCGAAGCGGAGTGGGAGTTTGCCGCCCGCGGAGGTTTGGAAGGGGCCGAGTTTTCCTGGGGTGCTGAGTTCACTCCGGAGGGGAAACATATGGCCAACACCTGGCAAGGCGAGTTTCCGTTGCAAAATTCGCTGGAAGATGGATTCGAATGGACCGCGCCGGTTGGCTCTTTTCCGGCCAACGGTTATGGGCTGTACGACATGGCCGGGAATGTCTGGGAGTGGACTACGGATTGGTATCTAGAGCATAACAAGATCTCCCACTCATGCTGCGGCAGTCTGAACCCACGGGGCGGTGAGCGCGAACAAAGTTTCGATCCCTGTTCACCAGATATTCCCATTGGACGAAAAGTAATGAAGGGAGGCTCCTTCCTGTGCGCCCCAAATTACTGTCGGCGCTATCGCCCGGCGGCCAGGATGGCCCAACCGGTTGATACCTCCACCTGTCACCTTGGTTTCCGTTGCATCGCGCGTCAGGCATCCCCGAGCGAATGAGGTTCAGAACAAATGAAACACGAGCCCGTAGACAAACCCTTCCGAACCATTGAGAAGAAGCCTTGGTCAGCCCACAGTGGGCCCGAAAATAATGCAATTGTCATGGCCAACCAGCCCACTCACCGGCAACTCGTCTGGTCTGCTCGTAACAACGACGACTGGGAGATCCTTATCTACCAGTGTGGGGAGCTTTGGGAGGCGTGCTTTTTCCGTTGGGCGATTCACCACGAACACGCGATGGGATCATCGTTCGATTCTGTGCGACGCAGAGTGGAACAAAGAATTCATGTGTTGGAGGCCAGCCATCTGAAATTGACTGAATGGCGCCAGGTGCTTCATTGAGGGTTTGAATTATGGAGGAACTGTTTAAATTGATGGCGAGTCGCATCGCGCTGGGAGTCGAGCTGACTGCCGCCCTCGTGATCGCCTACGGCGCGCTGGAAGCAATTGTCAGTCTGTTTATCCCCCGGCCCAAGAATCCGGGGGACAAACTCTTCCACAAGCGACGCGAGATATTTCTGCGTTTTGGCGTCTGGTTGATACTTGGTCTGGAGTTTGAACTCGCTGCCGACATCGTGCGTAGCGCCATCAGTCCGACCTGGTCCGAGATTGGCCAGTTGGGCGCCATCGCCGCCATTCGCACGGTGTTGAACTACTTCCTGGAGAGAGACGTGAGGGAGTTTAGCGAGTCGCAGAAGCCACCGGAAGTGATAGCGGAACCGGTTAGACCATGAGCAGGGTCCCACCCGACAGCGAACTTGGGAGTTATGACGTCAGTAGTTTTTGCCAGAGCCGTTTTCTTAAGCCTGCTGGTTATCTTCGCGCTTAGTGTAGGGGCCTTCGCGCAAGCGCCGCTGCAATTGTCAGAACGACAAAACCGGGAACTCGTCAAACGAATCGGTCTCAAGCTCGAACGTTTCAATAACAGCCTGGGGAAAGCGCTGACGAAACCTCCGTTGGAGAACTCGAACTCGGCGCTGGAGTTCAGGGAATACCTGGAAGACTTCACCCTGCTGATCGGTCAGTTGACTCCTAACCTCAGCGCCAGGCGCGACGTTAATGATCTCCTGCGCACCGCTTCTGCCATCGAGCGTCTCTTGTTGTGCGAGGATGTCCCCTCACGAGTGGTGATTGACTGGGCCAGCTTACATGCGGACCTGGACCTGCTTGCCCGAGCGTACGGACTTAAGTGGAGTGAGGCCGTGCTGACAAGAGAATTGGTTGCCCTTTTTGCAGGCGAGGTGCGCCGCTTTTCGGAAAGTTTGAATGTTGAAATGCCGGGGGTGCAGATTATCCGTACGTCTGCTGCTAACGAACTGCCGGAACTCATGCAACAGTTCCGTCAAGCGGCCCAGGCACTGAACGCTGATAGCGCCAAAGCACAACATCAAATCGCCGTCTTGAGTAGTTGCACCAGGATGCTGGGGATCTATCTCAAAGACTGTGCTCTCGGATTGCAGCTACAAGCAGACTGGAGACGCTTGAGTGCCCAGGTGGAAGAACTCGTCAGAATCTACAACCTCGATTTTGGCGAGCCAAAATCTCCCGAGAAAGAAATGTTCACCAGGCGCAAGTGAGCCGCGCGACTGCTTCCCGGATGAGTATTGTCAACTTAGGGGGAAAGAGTGGCTTGCAGGACGTGGTCGTTAATCAGCATTTCCCGTCTTGTGCTGCTACTGTTACTTCTCGCCAGCCCCGGTCGAGCCCAACAAACTGATCAAACAACCAGACAGTTCTGGCCCGAGATTGATGTCTACCTCCCGATCAACGAGAAGTTCCGTGCCTTTTTGACGGGCAGAGTGCGGACCGGCATTGACAACGACCAGCGGCCAACCTGGCAAATTGGCGCTCACCTGGACTACTTTTGGCGGAAGCGTTGGACGTTGCGGGCTGGTTATCGCTACGCATTCCCTTCGAGAGATCAGGGTTCAGAAAAGCGAATTCTCACCGAGCAAACTTTTAGTCAACCGTTGCCGAACCGCTTTGTGTTTCACGACCGCATCCGGCAAGAGTATCGCTGGCTCAATCACGACTTCTCAATGCGGTTTCGCAACCGGGTGATGTTGCAACGTGACTTCTCGCTGAACAAGCGAACGCTTTCGCCCTACGGCAATGCTGAGATCATGTACGACACACGGTTCAATACTTTCAATCGCTATCGCCTGGCGGTGGGCACCCAGATCATGCTGCGCAGACGCGATTCGTTTCTGATGAATTTGCGCCGGCAAAAGGTGATTGACATCTACTATTTGTGGCAGGGTGACAGCCGCTCGCAACCCGAACACGTTCAGGCGATAGGTGTCACCGTGGGATTTCATTTCTAATCAACCAGTTCTTGCGCCTCACCTGAATACAGAACCTCACCCCGAGCAAATACATTATCCCCCTGATTCCTCTCACTTTACGTTTGGGCTTAACTTGAAACTACTGAAAGCCGTCTTCTAACCATCTGGTTTTTCAACAAGGGACACAAAACTTGTAGGGGCACACTTCTGTGGGCGCCCCATTTCTGGGCGGTAAATCAAGTGGTTCCGGCGACGCAACGCCACCGGTTAAACCGTCTCACAGTTGTAACGGAGGTAACCATGAAAAAGTTAGCTCTTCTTGTTGGCGTTCTCCTCGCGCTATTTCTGACGCTGGTCCTGGTTCCCCCGCCACCGCAAAAGGTGGAAGCCGCGGCGTTCGACAGTTCCGACGTTTACTCCGCCCTCGCTTATCTTCCCAGTGGCGCAGGCCGGCGCATGGTCGGAGCGGGAGCGACTGCAAATCTGAAAGTCTACGTCGACAGCTACACCGACGACGCAGAAGCCAAACAATACGCGACTACCCTATTGGAGCAGGGTCCTGACCAGTTGCTGAAGTCCCTGGAGAAAGCAAAGAGAATCGGCAAAGTTCAGCTTGACCGTCACATGGGCTTCTTTGATCTTAAACTCATTCGCTCACGACCAACGCAGGAGGGCCGGCGCATCGTTGGTGTTTGTGATCGTCCGATTGGGTTTTTGGAAGCTTATGCTGGTTCCCAGTCGATGGATAACAAGTTTGGCATCTTGATCCTGGACCTCAAGCAGGACAGTAAAGGCAAAGAAGAAGGCGTGGGACAGTTGATCTACGCTGCCAAGGTGAAAGTCCTGGAAGGCAACAAGATTGAAGTCGAGAACTACGGAGTTGATCCAGTGAAATTGATGGGTGTGAGAAAACTCTAGCTAAGAGGTTAGGCTGGCGGAGTCATGCACCTGAAGAGGTAAATCTTTGGCTGAACCAACGCCAATTTCGTCAATGGATCTTGCGCTGGACCGCACTCGGCTGGCCCATGAGCGGACCCTGATGGCCTGGGTCAGAACAGCCACATCTCTGATCAGTTTCGGTTTTACGATCTACAAGTTCTTCGAATTCCTGCATGAGAAAGGGCAAACTGAAGGACACCGCCGGATTGGTCCACGAGTGTTTGCCACCGTGATGATCGCTATCGGTATCGTATCTTTGATCCTGGCGACCATCCAGAACCGAGTGGAGTTGCAAGCTTTGAGAGAACAGTTTCCCGACATGCCCTACTCGATCGCAATGTAGGTAGCAGGAATGGTCGGCGCCCTTGGCGTATTAGCGATACTGGCCGTTATTCTTCGGCAGTAGCATTGTACTCCTGTGAATTCCGCTTCTATGGCTGCACTGACAGACAGTTCCGAAGTCCTTTTTGAAAGCGGGCCCTTCCCTCACATTCAGTGGTCCCTTGGACTGTTTCGCCCGGTGGCCAGAAAAGTTGGACCACGAGCTCTTTTTTGCGTCTTGCTCGGCTGGTTGCCCCTGGTGGTTTTGATCCTGGCGGAAAGTCGCACGACTACGATTCCGCTCGTTTCTTCATTTTTTGGAGATGTTGCCGTTCACGCGCGTTCACTTGTTGCAGTGCCACTTTTCGTACTTCTCGAATCGTGGTGTCTGCCGCGCTTAGGAGCGATAGGATGGCACTTTGTGAAGTCAGGTTTGGTTGAAGAGAATGATCTACCTAGATTCAATGAGCTAGTTGCTTCGACCCGCCGTCTATTGAACTCCCTGGTGGCAGAGATTGTCGCGATTATTTTGACCTATGGATTTGTGCTGGCGATTGTTTTCTACTTACCCCCCACCATTCTGCCCTTCTGGTATTCGAGGGGGTCCACCGTAAATTTGTCACTCTCCTGGGCAGGCTGGTGGTACGCCTTCGTCAGCACGCCGCTGTTATTGATTCTCTTGTTTGGTTGGTTATGGCGCGTCGTGCTTTGGTCGCGCTTTCTAATCCGCGTCGCAAAGATGAAGCTGCGCCTGATTGCCGCGCATCCTGACCTGTCTTCGGGTCTAAAATTTCTCAACTCAGCCGTAATTACTTTTACTCCGGTTGGTTTTACGCTTGGGGTGATTGTGGCTGGCTCAGTGGCCAATCGTTTCCTGCAACAGCGGGCCTCGGTGAATAACGTGGAGAAAACCATTCTTGGTTTGGTGATCGTCAACCTTTTTTTATTTGTTGGCCCATTGGTAGTTTTTGCCTTCAAACTATACCAGCAGAAAGTGCGCGGTATCTTCGCCTATGGCCAGCTGGCCGAATCAGTTGGTAAACAGTTTGAAGCAAAGTGGCTCGGCAATTACGAAAAATATTCCGGCGGGGCGCTGGAAGCTTCCGACTTTTCCGCGACCACTGATCTCTATCAAGTCGTTTCGAATGTTTACCAGATGAGTCTCTTACCGTTTGATCTGCGCAGTATCGTGGCCTTGATTGTGGTCACGTTACTGCCGTTCGTTCCGGTGGCTTTTATCGCCGTGCCTTTTGATGTGATTCTGAAGGAGATCGCAAGCTTGCTGTTCTAGTTACTAACGCGGGCTGGCAATGCGGTTTTGAATGGCGTAGCGCACCAACTCCGCGGTCGTACGCATGTCCATCTTGTCCAGGATCCTGGCGCGGTAAGTGCTAACGGTCGGTGCACTCAATGAGAGCTCCTGGGCGATCTGTTTTATGGTCTTGCCCTCACCCAGGAGACAAAGAATCTGAAACTCACGATCTGACAGCTTTTCGTGGAGATGTTCATCCTGTTGGCCGCCAAAGTGTTGCAACAGTAGATCAGCCACTCGCTCACTGATGTGCTTGCCGCCGCCAAGAATTCTTCTCACGGCTGTGATCAGTTGATCCGGCACTGCTTCCTTGGAAATAAAACCTGACGCGCCGGCTTTCAGTACCCTTACCGCAAACTGATCTTCGGGATAGACGCTGAGGACCAGTACGTGTAACCGCTTTTGTTCATGCTTTATTTGTTGCAGCAATTCCAGGCCGCTCATTCCCGGCAGGTCAAGATCTAGGACCACTAGATCGAATGGCTGTTGGCGAATCAGGGCCAGGGCGTCACGGGCATTGGCGGTTTCAGACACATGGAGATTGGACTCTGTCTTCAATATCTCCTTCAGTCCGCGGCGGACGATTGGATGGTCATCAACAATGAGCACGTTAGTCATTTCGCCCTTCCGCCTCCTTAAGTTTGAGCGGCGTGCTCACTCTGACTGTTGTGCCGTGATCCTGTTTACCTTCAATACTAAGGGTGCCACCAAGGAACTCTACCCGTTCACGCATTCCCAGCAGACCAAGTGAAGTTGGAGATCGGAGTTGCTGTTCGGTTATGCCAGTGCCGTTGTCGGCTACTGTTAAGGAGACGGTTGAGTCATCGGCAGTCAGCTCCACCTTAACCTGGTCGGCCTGCGAATGTCTGACAACGTTGGTTAAGGCCTCCTGCAAAACGCGAAAGAGAGCGGTCGAGACTTCGGTAGCGAGCGGTAATTCCTTAACCGGTACGCTGCAGCGGCATTCGATGCCAGAGCGGCGGGAAAATTCTTCGCATTGCCATTCCATGGCCGCGACCAGGCCAAATTTATCAAGCACTCCAGGCCGCAACTCAGTTGACAACGCTTTGACGGATGCGATTGTCTCATTGAGCAGTTCAGTGATCTCGTTAAGTTTATCGTTCAGCGTGGGCAAGGTCCCCGGCGTCGCCGTGGAGAGCTTCTTTTGTAGCAAAGAGATATCGATCTTGATGCTCGTTAACGGTTGGCCCAACGCATCGTGCAGTTCACGCGCCAGGTCGGTTCTTTCTCTTTCGCGTAGCGATTGCAGGTGCGCCGACAGTGAGCGCAGTTGTTGGTGTGAACGTTCGAGTTCCAATTCGGCCGTCTTTTGCGCAGTGCGGTCGCGCTGAACTCCCCAGATACGCAGCAGCATGTTGTTGATGACAATGCCGATTAGAGTGGAGAAGTAGTACCTGGTTTCCCCCTGCGGATCGATTCTTGAGCTGGCAAAATTCAGCAGCCGGTAATTACTGTCGATGAATTGTTGAATAGAATCAGTGATTGGAGGAATGGAGTCCGGCGCTAATTCATTTAGATGCCAACCGATGATGTCGTCGGCCCGCTGGTGCCCGTAGATGCGCGCCATAGTGTCGTTGCACTCAGCCATGTAAGCATACTTATTGAGGAGTCGGATCTGTTCATTGAGCGGCAGTCGCGTATCAACCGGCTCTTCAATCTCCAGGCGCCAGATACCCTCAGAGCTATTAACAACGAATGACCGATAACGCTCTTCACTGCGCCGCAGTGCTTCCTGTGCTTGCTTACGCTGGGTGATGTTATCCACCATTGCCAGGCCGTATAGCGGTTCGCCATCTTCACGACGGATCACCAGCGCGGTAACTTCCAGCCAGGCGATGTTGCCCTCTTTGGTAATAAACCGTTTTTCGATTTTGTAACTGGGAATCTCGCGTCGGAATAACCTGGCGGCCAGGCTCAGGTCTCTTTCCACATCGTCAGGGTGAGTGATGTCAACGAACTTTCGCCCCAGCAACTCTTCCGCTTCGTAACCGAGTGCGTCGCACAATGGTTTATTCACGCGGCGAAAGCAAAAATCAAAGTCGATCACGGCCATCCCGATCGGTGCATTCTCAAACGCCAGGCGAAAACTACCGTCGCTAACTTGGACCGTGTCTTCCTGGCTCTCCGCTACATGACTTTCGGACGGATCGGATTCCTTCTTGTTACTGCGACGCCTTGGCTGACTCGTCGATTTCATTCGGAGAGCCCTTTGTGCAGTTATACATCGGGTTCTGGCTGGTATGGCGCTTCACCCAGAGCTCTAAACTGCCGGATTGCAGAGTTCAAACGATTAAGCGATCCAACCAACTCCGGCGCAAACGGGCAATCCGGTTGTTGCTGTATTCGTGAGGGTGGTTCCAATGTATACACGTGGAGGGTAGGCGTAAGAGTCGAAAGTCCAAAGTCTGTTACGCGTGAGAGACTCGTGGACTTTCGCCGTTAGACCGCTGGACAGCTGGAGTCTATTCAGCCAATTTTTTCCACCACTCGGCGGGCACAATCAGATGCGTCTCGTTGCCACGGGCGCTCATGTCCAACAGGAAGGTGCCCTCCTGGAAGGGAAGTGAGTCGACTACCATGCGCCGATCTGGTTGCGTGCGGCTGATGTCTAGTTTGAAGATCAAGCGCATCTGCTTCTCGTGATATTTCAGCGTGACTTCGGTGAGGTTCATCGTACAGGTTTTGGCGTTAGCAAACCCCAACGCCGCTTGCTTTTTGCCCTTCTCAAAGTCAACTGACTCGGGCCAGTAGTAGCTTTTGCCGTCGTCGGCCAACGACACTTCCGTTGTCCAGATGCCTGCATCGCCGATCTCTTTCGGCAGTTGTTCTGCAACAGATTTCACTTCGGATTCACTCAAGACTCTTCCTTGTTCGTCGCGAATCATGTAACTCACACTCGCTGGATTGCACGATTGCAAGGGAGCAGGATTGGGAAGCAGCAGAATTAGCAGGAGTGGAACGATAAACATCTAAAACACCTCCAGGAAACTTCGGTCAAGGTTGTCGCCAATCATAAGTGGTCACAAATTGACAAACATCACACCTCCGATGCTGTAGCCTCCGAAGCTCATTTCTTTTGCACGTCAAAGTAGTAAAACCCTAAATCCTCAACTGCTCCTTCATTCAATCCTTTCAAAGCAAGCTCGTAACGACCCGGGGTGAGCTTGCTCGCTGGCAGATCAACAACCACGGTGCGCCCTGCCTTCGTTTTGCGCAGCGTCAAATTATTCTGCCCTCCCACCAGCTTGTTATTCTGATTCCGTACCTCAACCTTAAATCGTGGGTAGTCGTCCTGCGGGTCAACTCCTACTAACAAGCGAACCGTACCTATCATGGGGTTAACGGTCAGGGTGGGCACACCGCCACTGCCTCGCGAAAGGCCCGGCAGCAAAACCAGGGTCGCCACGGCTGTCGGCGGAGCAGGCGTTTCCGGTGATGGTTGCGGAGTCGGAGGTGTTGGCCCTTCCTTAACTTCTCTTTGTTGTTGCGCCGCAATTTCCTCGTTCCGCTTGCGCTCTGCTTCGAGACGCTGTTGCGCTTCGCGTTCACGTTGCTCAGCTTGCTGCTGCGCTAATTGAGTGCGCGATCTGAGGCCCTCTCTGGCAAACCACACCATGCCAAAGACAAGAATCAAAGCCGCGGCCGCCAGGGAAAATGCAGCGACCGGATTGAGACTGCGGATGAAAGCCAGCAACGCATTTTCTCTGACGGGTGGCGCCAACCGGACAATGGGAGCCGCCTGGGTCACTTGCTGTTCTGCGCTGACGGTGGCGAGGGTACGGGCAAACTCCACCTTGTCCCGCCGTTCAGCTGAAGCGAGAAAGTGATTTTCGAACTGATTTATCCGGTCAGCAGGAATCTCGCCGCGAATGTACTCGTCGATCAAATCACTCTCGACGGTCAGGACGCTCTGCATATACTGCTCGTCCTGAAAGGCATGGTCTTCAATTTCGACCTGCTCTTTTTCATCGAGCTCGCCAAGCAAATACCGGACAATCAATTCTTCGTTATAAGGAGTGGCGGGATAGTCCACAATTTTTCTCCTCAACCATACGTGGCGAAAAAGAACATTTCGTCACATCTCAGCGGCGGCCAGGCATTTTTGTAAGCAATCTTGTAATTTTTCTCGCAAACGGAGGGCCCTCATCCGTAGGGTGTTCACCGGGACCTGCAACCGTTCGGTTAATTTCCTCCTATTTTCGATTTTTTCACCCTTCTCACCCTGGTAATACCCAAGGATTAGCTCGCGGTTTTCCGGGGAAAGGTCTTGTAGACACTGCCGCAAGCATTCAAGACGAGCTTCTGAAGGATCTTCCGACTCCACGATCTCTACCTTGCCCATCTCTCCCAGCGCCTGCGTTTCCTTGGCTCGAGCTTTTACTATTTCCAATACCAGCAAGCGTGCCACCCCAATAAAATAGGCCATGGGGTTGCGAATCTCTTCACCTTCAGTCAGGCGCCGGGCCACGCGGTTGACGGTCTCGTCGGCATGATCTTCGGGGAAAGGACAACCACGCCACTCGAAGAATTTGAGCAAATTCCGACGAATTTCCAGGTACTTCTCAGCCGCCGCATCTCGCTCGTCGGCAAGACAGCGTAACAAGCGGTCAAACGCCTCTTGCGTCAAAGACCATTTACGGTTGGTCGCGGCTGGTAAATCGTCAGGATTGGTTTCGGTGGCCAACGCGGTAGTGTCCCGTTACTGAGAACCCGGGAGCGGTAGCAACTGAAGTAAGCTGATTAGGTTTGGACCAACCAGCTCAATGGCTGAGGTTCTCAATAAGTTTTGTTTTCAGATTACTTCAATACCACTCGCCCTGGCGCGTGATTGCGGCCCAATAGCGAGCCTGGCCCCAACGCTTATCTTGCCGGCAAGCAGAGATTACAAGAACCTCCTGCGGCTGGGTGACTTGATGGGCGAGCGCGCATTATATACCGTTGTGGAACGCAGACCCCATTGAGAATCGCGTACTTGAGAGGGTCGATTGGACCACCTGGGAAGCTTATTGGAGCCGCCGGGTTCGGCGGCGAAATTCTTGTCTCGCCTGGCGACCGGAGTTATAAAGCGCAACATGCTAGACCTGGAACAAAGGCTCGCAAACATCACGCTGGCGCCGTACATCGTCAAAGCGATGGCCTTGATTGGCGTCAAGCGTCGCAGTGGCAGCAACATGTTCCGCCATCAAATCAGCACCATGGGAATTCTCCTCGACTACAAGTTCGTCGATCCTGTCTTGCTCAAAGCGTCCGTGATTCACGACCTTTTTGAAGACGCGGCGACGGCGCCTGGAGTGACTGAAGCAACGATTAAACAGATCGACGCCGATGGTCCGGCCGTCTATGAACTGGTGCAGGAAGTCACTATTCGCGTGGTCGGAGGAGTCAAGGAACCCAAATCTGTCTACCTCACGCGCATTATGCAGCACGGTAGTGAGCGAGCGCGAGTACTCAAACTTGCTGACCGCATCAGCAATATCACCGCGCTGGGGTTTGTTCACGACGAGAAGTTCGTCAGGAAATACTTGCGTGAGACTCGCGAGTACATCCTGCCGCACGCCGAACAGGTCAGTGCCGACATGTTTCGTGAACTATCAGACCTGGTTGCCAGTCGCGAGAGACTCGTGGAACTCCTGAACTCTACTCAGGATGAATCCACGAGTCACACCGAATAGCGTCGCCTCACGACGGAAAACATTTCCCAAATGCCAGCAGCAATCGGGGCGACCCTTTGATGCGGATCTTTCGCCGCAACAGCGCCCACACCAAACTGCGTTCCCGGGCGACAAAGCCAAGCCAGGTGCGACTGTCGGCAGTCACTTGGAGATCAGCTTTGCCGACATGACCATCCTTGACCTCGAGAGTCTGGTCGTGAATGCTGATGGTTGCTTTTTGTTCCTCTGCGCCAGTGAAGGTGAAGTGATAGGTAGCACTGAGTCCTTTGGCATGATTGCGCTGAAAGCTCAGGCGCAATCCTCGAAGCAAGCTGGCAATCGAACGGACTCGATTTAGACTGTTGCTGACGTGTTTTATCTGCTTACCAGGAAAGCGTTGGGCCACATGATCCTCAGCATCAGAGCCGCGAATCACATAGACCGTTTCCTGTTTCTCTTGTAGCGGTCGCACGACGTCTTTGACGTAGTCGGCCCGGTCAGCCAGAAACGGAGCAATCACCTCTTCGCCCGCAGGACAAACAGCCATGCAATATGCTGCCTTGTAGTTAGCACCGAACGAGAGGCTCTGCCACATCGAAGCGGTCTCAGGATCGCTCACTCGCTGGTGATAGTCACCGGCGTTCTTGCTGTCGGCGATCTGTTCAACCCAACTGGTGAAGCCGCCGTAGAATTCTCGATAGTTGTGGGTGAAACAGGCGGTGAAGTTGAAGGCGCCGTCCGCACCAATCGCTCCCACTGGGCAGGCTGAGACGCAGAGTTTGCATTCGAGGCAAGGATTGTAATCAAGGGGTTGCTGGTAGTCCGAGATTTCAGTGTCTAGGAGTACCGTGCCCAGCAAGATAAAGTTGCCGAACCTCGGGTGGATGACGTT
>Ga0126377_10001025_pt1 | contig 17915 bp, 8 predicted proteins | sample PanSoiMetPlot_22_FD_92647 | JGI IMG/M metagenome (GOLD analysis project Ga0126377, IMG submission 92647) | Tropical forest soil microbial communities from Panama - MetaG Plot_22 | ecosystem: Environmental > Terrestrial > Soil > Tropical forest > Bulk soil | place: Panama | collected 2016-02-17 | reverse complement strand
CGCCGTGGTCGGGCAGACTCTTCCCGCAGCCGCGCGCGCGTACAAGTGGTTGCCTCCGAACTTGCAACCTTCGACCGAGGAAGACGTCCGCCAATCCGACTCCCTGTTCTTCGTCGGCGCCACGAGGGCGCAGCGCGCGCTCATTGTGTCTTACGCCAACACGGCCGGCGGGAGCGCTCGCTCGCGCGACCGTGAAGTCACTCCCTTGCTGAGTCGCTGGCAGGGCGCATACTCCGTCAATACGGTTCGTCTTCCCGAGACGGCCGTGGAGCGAGAGCAGGCGGAGATCACTGACATTTGGGGAGGCACTCCGAAAAGCCCGTTGCCGGGGAGTTCGCTGGACAGGGGGCGCTGCGCCATTCAGACCTACCTCAATGAATTCCTCGGCGCGCGATTTCCGCTCGATGAAAAGCCTCTCTACCCGGCCTTCTTTCAGGCGGCGCGGCGCGCCATGGAGAGGGTGGTTTATGAGTCGGGCGAGAAGAAGAGTGCGATCAGCCAACCGGAGGCCGCTGAAATCTTTCGTGAAGAATGGAAGGCGAACGGGGCCGACGGGCATCGACACCATCGAATCTATTTCACGCTGGGACAGAAATATGTCGAGCGGTTCGCGATTGTGTCGCAGTCGCTGCCCCCGGCGGATAAATACCTCGAATCCGCGTTGGGAGATGACACAGCCGGTTTGCGTTTGCGCCTAGACCTGGTCGCCTTCCACCGGGCGGCGGACGGCTCGGTCGTAGCCGTGCAATTCCGACCCGAGTCATACGCCGACAAGGCCAAGGACGGAAACTTGCAGTGGAGCAAACTGGACAACCCCTACCGGATTCCGTTCGCGCTCTTGCGCCAACGTGAACCGCAGCTTCGGCCTTATGTTTTTTCAGGGGAGGACGGCGTGCTTTACCCTTTTCTCTGGAGCGCGAAGAAAGGGTCTGTGGAAGAAGAAGCGCGTCGCGCCGAGGAGCGCTACAAGCTTTTTTCCCGGCGGATTTTCAACCAACAGATCAACCGCTGGAAGTGTGATAGCTGTGAAGTTCACGTGATTTGCCCTCACTGGCTCGAAGCGGCGTGACTGTCAACATCGCGCCCAAGTCGCCGACGCTCCCCGTACTCTACCTCATTCAGGTCGCTATGGTAGCCCGAAGAGGCGCAGTTTCGGTTTCGCGGAATCGTATTTCGCCCTGGCGTACCAGACCTCGACGCTCTCGATTACCCTGTCACGTCCGCGAAGGTCAATAACTCTCGTTCTGCCTCCAGGATTGATTCTGTTTCTGATCGCGATCTCTTCATCGGCGCCGTTGCCGTAGTGGACTACGACGCGATAAAACTCGATCGGGGCGCGTTCGACGCGAATTTGGATCGCGCGGAACCTCCCGTCGTCTCGGCCTATTTTGATCTTGTCATGATCGGTATTTCCATCCACGTTGGACTCGCCTAGATATACCCAGCGGCCGTTGTTTTGGGCGTATAGGGTTTGCCCGAAAATCGTCAATAAGAGCGCTGCTAAAATAACTTGCAAAGCTTTTCGCATACTCACGCAAATCCTCCAAGATTAAGTCGAAACTTCTAAGCAAGGGTAAAATTTGAGAGTTCGAGATCGACCGAAAAGTCGAAATATTTACAGGAAGAAAAATTTTGTTACTGCCAGTTGTGCAGCTGTAGTATTTAGAATAATGACGGCGGTTGCGGCGATCACAACTGAGGGCCGCCAGCGCCTTCATCTTTTCAATTGAATTAATCCCCCGACCTAATGTAGATAATTGCGCCCCCAGTTCCGCCGGCTATCTTCACACCTTCTGAATACGCAACGCCGGACGGTCGAATCGTCAGACGTCATTTGAGAGCGCAAGGAGAATCAGGAGCGCCTTTCGCGCGGAGTAAGATGTGTGGACTTTTGCCACATGTCTTGTGGCATGGGGCAACAGTCAAAGTTGCGCGCTTTCGTGAGGACAAAGATGTAATAAAGAATTTCCACGGAGGCATCGCTGTGTCCAATCAAATCACGCCAATCTCAACCTCGCAGGGGAGGGTTCTGCGAACCACCCGCCCCATTATTTTTATGATCATCCTGCTCGCCTGGATCGTGTTGACGGCTGCCGCGTGGCCGCCGCCAGGTTTACCGACAACGCAGGCAGGCGCTGACGCCCGCGTCGCGGCGCAAAGCGACGATGAGGAACTTTCACTTGAACCAGGCAAGCCCATCGAACAAGAGCTTTCCAGCGGTAAATCGCATTTCTACAAGATTGCAATGACCTCTGGCCAGTACTTACATATAACCGTCAAGCAACGAGGAATAGACGCGCTGGTGGCGCTGTTTACACCTGATGGTAAGAAGATCGGCGAGGTGGACATTGAGCACGCGACTGTGGGGGCGGAGACTATCTCGGCGATCGCAGAGGCGGAAGGCCCATATAGAATCGATGTGCGTTCCGCTGAGAAGACGGCCAAAACAGGACGCTATGAAATTAGAATAGAAGAATTGAGAGAGGCGACTGCTGAAGATAAGCGCCGTGTCGCAGCAGAATCGCTCTCTCTCGAAGCGGGGCAGTTAAAGGAAGGAACTCTGGAGGCGAAAAGACAGGGCATCGAAAAGTATCAAAAAGCGTTGGAGTTGTATCGCAAAGCCGGTGATCGCAGAGGGGAGGCCGAAACGATCAAAAACATCGGCGAAATCCACTATTATTTGGGAGACGCAAAGAAGGCGCTGGAGATGTTCAATGTGGCGTTGCCTATCAGCCAGGCGATAGGGGCCCGCAGCCAGGAAGCCGAAATGCTTGTGAGCATCGGCACAGCCTATCTGGAATTCGGAGAGACTCAGAAGGCGCTGGACAAATACAACGAGAGCTTAGCCATCTTCCAGGAAATAGGCGATCGCAGAAATGCGGCTATTACGCTGTACGGCCTCGGCACGGTCTACCATTCATTAGGGGACCTGCAAAAAGCGATGGAGAAGTTCAATGAGGCTTTGCCGATCATACAAGCCGTAGGTGACCGAAGCATGGAGGCAATCACGAAGGGCCAAATCGGCTTGATCTACTCGTTATCAGGAGAGATTCAGAAGGCGCTGGACAAATACAACGAGACTCTGCCGGTCAGGCGCGCGCTGGGCGATCGCAGCGGAGAAGCTAATATGTTGCATGCGATTGGTTTGTGCTACATGCAATTAGGAGAGATGCAGAAGGCGCTTGATAACTACAATGAGGCTCTGACGATCAAACGGGCGCTGGGCGACCGCAGGGAAGAAGCTTCTATACTTAGTAACATCGGCTCGGTCTACAGATCGCTGGGAGAGGCGCAGAAGGGGCTGGACAAATACAATGAGTCTCTGGCCATCGCGAGGGCAATTGGCGCCCGTAGTGATGAGGCGCTTATGCTCAACAGCATCGGCGCCGTCTACTTCTCATGGGGAGATTTGCAGAAAGCCCTGGAGAAGCATAATGAAACTCTGCGGATCAGCCGGGTGATAGGCAATCGGTATGTGGAAGCCATCGCCCTCCATTACATCGGCAGAGTCTATAGCAGGTTGGGAGATAAGCAGAAGGCTTTGGAGAACTTCAACGAGTCCCTGCGCATCAGGGGAGCGATCGGTGATCGCGGTGGGGAAGGCGCTGCCATTCACAATATCGGTTTGGTCTATTATTCATTGGGAGAGCGGCAGAAGGCGCTGGAAAAATTCAACGAGGCCCTGTCCATCTGGCGTGTAATAGGTGATCCCTTTGCAGAAGCTGATACACTGCTGTGGATTGCGCGTTCGGAGCAAAAACAGGGCGCCCTTCCTCAGGCTCGCCAGAGCATCGAGCAGGCTATCGGCATCATCGAGTCTATGCGCGCCGGCATCCGCGTCAGTGATCTTCGCGCTTCCTACTTCGCTTCACGCCGGGAGTATTATGAGTCTTACATCGACATCCTGATGGAGCAACACAGACAAAATCTCGCCGCAGGGTTCGACGCCACGGCCTTCGCGGTCAGCGAGCGCGCCCGGGCGCGATCTTTGCTCGAATTGCTGACGGAATCTCGCATTGATGTCCGTCAGGGCGTTGATAGTTCCCTCTTGGAGCGCGAACGCTCCTTGCAGCAACTGCTCAATGCGAAGGCGGCGGCGCAAGTCGCCCTGTTAAGTCGCAAGCACACTCCCGCGCAAGCTGACGTCGCCGCCAAAGAAATAACCTCCATCACCACCGAGTACGAGGAGTTAAGGGCGCAGATTCGAGCGCGCAGCCCCCGATACGCTGCCCTGACCCAGCCTCAGCCGTTGAGCATGAAGGAGATTCAACGGCAGGTGTTGGATCCCGACACTCTGCTAATGGAATACTCGCTGGGAGATGACGCGAGTTACCTCTTCGTGGTAAGCCCAACGTCGATCACCTGCCATCAACTGCCGAAGCGGGCGGAGATAGAAGCGGTGACGCGCCGCGTTCGCGATCTGTTGACCGCGCCGCAGCCGCAACCGAGCGACACTGAGGCTAAATACGAGGCCCGCATCAAAGAGGCCAAAGAGAGCTACTGGCCCCAGGCCGCCGTGTTGAGTCGGATGTTGCTCGGCCCCGCCGTGTCGCAACTGGGCGGGAAACGCTTGCTGATCGTGGCCGACGGCGCCTTGCAATATCTGCCATTCGGCGCGCTACCCGCGCCTGAGGTGGAGAGACAGGGAGACGGAGAGACAAGAAGACAAGGAGACAAGGAGACAAGGGGACGAGGGGACAAGGAAAATCAGGAATCCGCAGTCCGCAATCCGCAATCCGCAATCCCCATCCCTCTGATCGTAAAACATGAAATCGTCCATCTGCCTTCGGCCTCTGCGTTGGCGGTGTTGCGGCGCGAGCTGGCTGGGCGCAAACCGGCGGCCAAAGCGGTCGCCGTCCTGGCCGATCCGGTCTTCAGCGCGGATGACGCCCGCGTTAAATCGGGCGCCAAAGCTCAGGCCAGCGAAGAAGCGCCGACGGACTTGACGCGCGCGATCAACGATGTGCGGGGCGAGTTGAGGCGTCTGTTGCTGACGAGAGATGAAGCGGAAGCCATCCTGTCCGTCACGCCCCGAACCGACGGGTTCGGGGCGCTCGACTTTCGCGCCAATCGGGCGACGGCCACCAGCGATGAGTTGAGCCGCTATCGCATCGTGCATTTCGCCACCCACGGTTTGCTCAACAGCGAGCATCCCGAATTATCTGGCGTAGTGCTGTCGCTGGTGGACGAGCGAGGACAGCCGCAGGACGGCTTTCTGCGGCTGCACGAAATTTTCAATCTGCGACTGCCTGCGGAATTGGTCGTTTTGAGCGCGTGCCAGACCGGTCTGGGCAAAGAGGTCAAGGGCGAAGGGCTGGTGGGATTGACGCGGGGATTTATGTACGCGGGCGCGGCGCGAGTGGTGGCGAGTTTGTGGCAAGTGAATGACGCGGCCACGGCGGAGTTGATGAAGCGGTTCTATCGCCGGATGTTGAAAGATGGGATGCGGCCGGCGGCGGCTTTGCGCGCGGCGCAGATCGAGATGTGGAAAAAACCGCAATGGGAGTCGCCGTTTTACTGGGGCGGGTTCGCGCTTCAGGGTGAATGGAAGTGATCTGGGATGTGACAGACCGGCTCGAACAGCGCGTGGCCCCCGCATTAAGGACATATGGAGAGAGCGCAATTATCCAGAAAAGAGCGGGAACTGACTCCGGAGGCCTTCACGAAGCTACTGGCCATACTTGACCCCGATCCGGAGGCGGCCGGCGGGAAGTATGAAAAGTTGCGCCGTAAACTGATCAAATTCTTCGAATGGCGCGGGTCGTTCATCTCAGACGAACTGGCCGATGAAACATTGAACCGGCTGGCGCGGAAGATCGATCAAGGCGAAGAGATCGAGAAAAACGTCTATGCCCTTTCGTTGGGGATCGCGCGCTTCGTCCTTCTGGAGGCTTTGAAGCGTCCGGACAACAATCGCCTGGATATAAAAGAATTGGCGGCGATCGCCGCGCCGCCGGGGCCCTGGGAAGAGGACGACGATCTGTGGGTGGTCTGTTTGAGAGAGTGCCTGCGCGGCGTCTCGGAAGAGAATCGGGAGCTTATCATCGAATACTATCAGGACGAGGGGCGGGCCAGGATCGATGACCGCAAAATGTTGGCCGCCGGACTGGGCATCTCGCTCAACGCCTTGTTCAGCCGCGCCAAAAGGACGCGCGATAAACTTGAAGAGTGCGTCGCGCGCTGCGTCAAAAGAAAGTCGAAAAGAATGACATGAAATTTCGGGATTCGGCCACCATTAAGAGAGGATAGAATAGTTGGAATCGCCATGGAGCGCATAAACAGCCAGGAAGATTTGTTCAGACGCTATCTGCTGGGAGAACTCTCTGCGGCGGAACAGACCGCGCTCGAGGACGAGTATTTCGACGACGAGTCTAAATATGACCAGCTCTGCAAAGCCGAAGATGAACTGCTCGACGCTGCGGCGCGCGGCTCTCTCTCTGAAGCCGATCGTGAACGCTTTGAACGGAGTTATCTGCTAAATCCCCATCGACGCCGGCGCGTGATGTTCGCCAAAGCTTTGGCTAAAGTAGTAGACGAAAATCGGGCGGCAAAGCGGGTCGCGCCGCAAACGGCCGGGGGAGAGCGGGTCGAACGTCCCGACACAGGACTCTCCTGGCTGTCTCAACTCGCCCGGCTGCCTCGCGGCCTTCGCTTCGCCCTGAGTACGACCGCCGCGCTGCTCATAGTACTCGGCGGGGCGTGGTTGGCGCTTGAGACTTCGAGACTGCGCGCGCGACTTGCGGAGGCGCTGCGCGAGGACGACGCGCAGCGGCGCCGGGCGCAAACGCAGTCGCAGCGGATCGCCGACCTGGAAGCGCAATACAGACAACTCGCCGAAGAGCGCGAGCGATTGCAGGCCCAATTGCAAGCGGCAAAAGAGAAAGCTTCGCCCACGCCTCGCGCCGCTCCGGCCTTTTTCGCGCTCTCGCTTAGAGCGTTCAGGGACTCCGGCGGCCAGGAACCTCCGGAGTTGATCATACCACGCGGCGCTGAAGAGGCGCGGTTGCGGATTAACCTGACCGAGCATGATTTCCCTGGCTACCAGGTGATGTTACTCACGACAGACGGAAGAGAAGTGTTCTCCATAAAAGGCCTCAGCCCGCAAGCTACCAAAGGTGGATACGCCTTGATCGTGAGCGTCCCGGCCCGTAAGTTCGCCGCCGGAGATAATGTCATAGCTCTCAGCGGGATTAGCGCCGCCGGCGAGGTAGAAACCCTCGGCAAAGTCATAGTCAAAGTCAGGCCACTCTCGACCAAATTCCAAAAAAAATAATTTTCTGCGACATGTCACCGCCTATACCCGCCACATTGTCAGTGGAAGCCTCCTCGATTTGTTCGATGTCGTAGCTCCTAAATCAGGACCCACGAGGCTCACCGCCGCCGCGCATGTAAGCGGCTGGCCGCCGGGACAGTCGCCCCGCAGTCGCGCGCGGGAACGGCGCCAGTGTGTCCATGTTTTCCAGTAGTTAACCTGGTGATAAAGGCCATCTCAAGGCGACAAGGCGACCCATTGGAGGCAGAGTGTATGCAGAATTTCGGGCAATAAATCGAAACGATGTCCAGGCCATTGAGACTTAATCACCATTCAACAACCTATCAGGAGGTACTAGTGAAACACATCGTTCGCCGCTATTCGTTTTTGACAGTGTTGCTTTGCGCCTCGATGTCTGTAGTTTCATTTGCACAGGTGAGTAGAGGGGGTGAAGGGCACACCCCCGCGGATACGGCCCCGGGGGCGCCGCTCGGGTCTTATAGTCTTGATAATTTTGCCACAGTGAATCTATTCAACGGCAACTTAAGTTTCAATCTGCCTTTAGTATCTACCTCCGGCCGCGGGGCCGCAGGTCATACTATAACGTTGCCGATTGATAAGCGTTGGACGGTAGAACTCGAGCATAGCGATCCATTCGATTATTTAACTCCACATGACGCGTTTACAAGTGGAGCGCACACTCCTGGACTCGTCGTGGGGCCCCGTTATAGTCCAGGCTTCGTCTACGCAGTTAAAGCAATGGATTTACCAATAAATATCGCGTTTTGTCTTCAGCCTACGTATCCGGGTAAATTGCTGACTACGATTAGGTTTGTCACTCAAGATCACACGGAAATTGAATTGGTAGATCAGTCTATATTGCAAGGCGCTCCATATATTGCTACCCAGATATGCGCTCACCCGACCAATAATCGGGGGAAGATATTTGTTAGTAAAGATGATGGATCGACCACTTTCGTTTCTGATGATGACATCATAGATGATACTGAGTTTTCTACACAACTCACTCAACCTTATGCTGTTAGCGGATATTTGTTGTTCGCGGACGGCGCCCGTTATCGCATCGAAAGCGGGGTGGTTAAGTGGATCCGCGACCGCAATGGTAACCGGATCGATTTCTCTTATGAGGGCTCTCTCTCAACTGGTTTTAGGTTGCTTACTGTTACAGATTCGGCCGGCCATCGAATTACGATTAATTATGACACTGCTTGGGCTGATGTTATTTCTTACAAGGGATTTAGCGGAGCAGAACGACAAATAAAAGTGTGGTATGCTCGACTTGAAGGCGCTTTACGTCCGAGGGAAAGCATCCAAACTATTTCGCAGCTTTTCCCCCAGTCTCACCCTCTACTCGATTACACGAACAATCCGGTTGTAGTTTCTAAAGTAGAGCTGCCTGGAAATCAACAGAATGAGCGCGCCCATCGGTTTTATTACAATTCTTACGGTGAGCTGGCGCGGGTGATTCTACCCACCGGTGGTGGCTATGATTATGATTGGATAGGCGATCCCCCCGAATCTCAGGGGATGAATCCTTCATTGATTATTCAGCGCAGAGTTTCACGTAGAGTTACTTATACGAGTTTGGCCCCGGATACGGACCCGATTGATCCTCCCGCAGGATCGATAGCGGGAAAGATGGTTTACAGCGTAGAGCATGGCGGAGCACAATGGCGCGCGGTGACGGTGGAAAGTCGCAGCGCGACCACTCTCTTAGCTCAAAGTAAGCATTATTTCTTTGACGCTGATATTTTCTCTCCGTGCACCCCGGTTGAATATAACCGTTGGTATCAGGGGCGTGAGTATAAAGTTGAAGAGTATTCGGTCGTCAGCGGCGCTTTAGGCCCGGTTCAACGTAGGGTAGAACATGCCTGGCATCCAATCACTTCAGGCGGGGGTGGATGCGTGTCTGGTCCGGTATTCAACCCGCACATTACAGCCACGACTACCACTCGGACAGATGTGTCTCCTAATCTCGTATCCAAGGTTGAATTTGAATATGACACTTACAATCAAGTTGTCGAGAAAAAGGAATATGACTTCGGCGCTGGGGCTCCCGGACCTTTGATTCGGCGCACACACACTTCCTACCTCACGACAAACGGGAATCAAGGCAACGTGAATTATGCGACAGACAATAACATCCACATCCGCAATTTGCCGGTTCAGAAGATCATCTATGACGCTTCGGGAAACGTGAGGGCGCGGACCGACTATATTTACGATGATTACGGCTCCTACGCGCTCGTCGATCGCCCCGGCATTGTTCAGCACGACGACGGATTTCATGCCGGTTATGGCGCGCGCGGGAATTTAACAGAGGTGATCCTCCGCAATCCCGGCGGCAGCCCCTCAGAGGTTCATCTGAAAAATCAATACGACGTCGCGGGCAATCCGGTGAAGGCTGTAGACGGACGCGGCTTCGCGACCGATTTCGATTTCACTGACCGCTTCGACTCCACTCCGGACGACGAGGCGCAATCGAACGCCGGACCGCCGGAACTGGGCGGAGGGCTCAGTTACGCATTCCCGACCAAGGTGACCAACGCGCTCGGTCACACGACATACACACAATACGATTATTACCTCGGCAAGCCTGTCAATGTGGAAGACGCCAACGGAGTCGTCAGCAGCGTCGCCTACGACGACGTCCTCGACCGCCCGACCCAGAGCGTTCAGGCGAGGTATAGGGCCGGTGTCGGCGCGCCCAATGAGAGAAAGCAGACGACTTTCACCTATGACGACGCGAATCGCACAGTCACGACGACGAGCGACCTCGCCATGTTTAACGACAACGTCCTGACCAACAAATCTTATTTCGACGGCCTCGGCAGAATGTGGCGCGGCGCGGCGCGTGAAGGCGACACATGGACAATCACGGACACGCAGCACGACTCGTTCGACAGAGTCTCGCAGGTCTCCAACCCGTACCGCGCCGTTGATCCCGACTCCGCTTCGCCCCCATCTGACATGTGGACCAGGACCGTCTACGACGCGCTCGGCAGAGTAGTCGATGTGGAAACCCCTGACGGGGCGCATGTAACTACTCTATTTAGTGGCAATCGGACGACAGTTTTTGATCAGTCCGGCAAGGAGAGCGCCAGCGAAACCGACGCGCTCGGAAGATTGATCAAGGTCATCGAAGACCCGAGAGGGTTGAATTACGTTACTTCCTATTCCTACGACGAGCTCGATAATTTGCTTCGTGTCGCTCAGGGACCGCAGACCAGAATCTTTGTCTACAACTCTTTGTCGAAATTGACCTCAGCCACCAATCCGGAGAGCGGAACCATATCGTATGTCTACGACCAGAGCGGCAATCTCATGGAGAAGACGGACGCTCGCGAAGTCAAGACGACGATGACTTACGACGCGCTTAATCGCATCACTTCGAAGGTCTACGCGGGAACCACTCCTGAAGGAAGGGCGGCGGCCGATGCGACGCCCAGAGTGGATTATTTCTACGATAAGTATTCTGGATTGCAAAGTGGAGCGCCAGACTGGTCGGGCACGCCGTCGAAGGGAAGGCTGGTCGGGGTCACTTACAATGGTGGCTCCGAAGGGACTTATTATAAATACGACCCGGTCGGCAGAATAGTAATCAATCATCAACGGCAGGGAACCGCGAATTACGCCACGGCATATTTTTACAATCTCGAGGACGCCGTAACTCGTGAGGACAGGGGGAGTCCCGCCCGTAGAAGGACTCAGATGTTTTACGATGAAGCCGGCAGTCTCTCGATTATGCAGACTGGCCCTTATTCTTTCAGCGGTATCGAATACACCAAGCTGGTTAGCGAAATAAGTTATACCCCGTTCGGGGCGGTTCAGTCCGAAAAGTACGGCAACGGTCTGATTCACTCGATGGGCTATAACAATCGAAAACAGCCTACTGAGATAAGACTCGGCAGGCCGGACAATCTGGAGTCTATTTTCAGAATCAACAACATTTTCGGGACCGCCGACAATGTGAACAGCCAGGACCAGGAGATCGCGCTCGCTCAAAACAACGGCGACATAGCTAGAGTCAAGTATTTCATCAGCGGAACGCTTCAATATACGCAAACATTCAAATACGATCCGGCCGACAGACTTAGCCATGCTGTGGAACACAAAAACGGCATATATAACGACATGTCCCGCGCCTGGTATCAGACCTTCGATTACGACCCCCACGGAAATCGCGGGATAGATGTCGATAACACGTCTGATAATATGGACGTATCGAACGGCGCCTTGAAGCTGTCCGAATTTAGCAGGGAGAACAATCGCATCACCCGCGCCGGTTTCGCTTATGACGTCAACGGAAATCTCACTGACGAACTCGAAAGGAAGTATTTTTACGACGCCGAGAACAGACTCTACAGAGTCACTGTGGCGGGCGTAGTGACGAGCCAAAACTTTTACGACGGGCTCGGCCATCGAGTGAGGAGGGTCGTCGTCGGCGTAGCGACCAGGTTCGAATACGGGAAAAACGGCGAACTGATCACGGAATGGAACGACGTCGATTCCGGGAAGGTTGCGCTGAGGGATTATTTTTACAAGGGCGGCGAGCTGCTTGCGACCACCAAGACCGGGGCCACTGACCAATACGAATACGCGACCGCCGATCATCTGGGATCACCACGGGCTTGGACTGGTCCTGACGGCGCCACGATTCCGGGCGGGCTTCACGATTACGCGCCATTCGGAGGAGAATTGTTCGCAGGTTACGGGGTCAGGACGACCGATCAGGGGTATCCGTCCAGCGCCCAACAGGACGGAAAGCGAAAACAGTTCGCTTCAAAGGAAAGAGATGCGGAGGTGAACTTGGATTATTTCCTCGCAAGGTATTATTCAAGCGTTCAGGGAAGATTTCTGAGTCACGACCCTGGTAATGCAGGCGCCAAGCCGGAAGATCCTCAAAGCTGGAATGGATATTCATATACTTTAAACAACCCTCTGGCATATACCGATCCTAATGGAAAATGTCCTACTTGCCCGGCTGAGGAATATATTGACCTCGCTAACGCCGCATATTCAACAGAAAGGGGTGGAAGGGTCGGAAGGTGGAGCGCAATTGAAGTATTCGAAAATAACTCTACTGGGTATAGGGGAGTGTTGTTTGAAGGAGTTTATAACGGTAACACAGAATATATCTATGCGACGGCCGGCACAGATGATATACATGACGTATTTCAAGACGTCGGCCAATTAAAAGGTATCTCTACACAATATAGGGATACGGTTAAAATCGCCGATGATTTAGCAAAAAAATATGAAGGCGTCTCCTTTACCGGACATTCTTTAGGCGGGGGGCTAGCCGCCGCCAATGCGTTAGCGGTTGAAGGGAAGGCCGTGACTTTCAATGCCGCAGGACTCTCTCTTTTTACAAAGAGTAACCTGGGATTGGGTGGTAAAAACGCAGATATTTCAGCTTATATTGTGAAGGGCGAGCTGGTGGACCGATTACAGCCGATCAAAGCTGATGGAAAGCGAATCTATATGGGGAACGGGGTTTCCAAGTCACAGGCGTTGGGCGCGCACAAAATGGATTACGTAATAAAAACATTTAGAGAATATCAGTACATGAACTCCGCTCAGGGTAGATTTGATCAGCAACTTAAACTCCAAACAGAGATACAATGGAATAGAGCGCGTAATATGCCTAATGCGCCTTTCCCCCGCTTTTAAGTGTTTAGCGGCTCGGCCTGTTCGGTCTGTTACCGACGAGGGTTTAGTCAAAATGAGGGCGCCAACCCTCTAAAGCGACCTGAGCCTCGATCAGTTGGCTACTGATCGAGGCTCAGGTCGCTTACGCTCTCCGTACTGTACTGTCCGGCGCCTCTCAGTTCCCTCGAAGATTTCCGGCGCGAAGTACTTAGGCGGCAAACCCTGAGTTTGCCAGCAGTATCAGTCCTCGCCGCATTCCATACGCTGCTCTGTCGACGCGCCGCATACCCATTCCGAAAAGGCAGTAAGTCCCTCCCGGCAAAATTTTTCCAAACGCCAAAATTACCGCGACATGTTTCCGCCTATATACCCCACATTGTCAGTGGAAGCTTCCTCGAATTGTTCGATGTCGTAGCTCCAAAATCCGCAGCCCACGAGGCTCATCGTCGCTGCCGCGCGCATGAAGCGGTTTGCCGCTGAGATAGCCGCTTGCTCCCCGCGCGGTAGCGGCGCGAGCGGACCAATATTTTTTGGTGGTTTGGCGATAGCAGCCACATCAAGCGCTCCGTTGAAGGCAAAGTGTATGCAAAGACAACGTATTCCCATAACAACATCGCTCTTTGGCTCAATAGCCATCCTTATAATCGTGGTCGGGGCCTGGAACTTGCTCCCCGAAGCGAAGTCGCAAACTCTGGATAACACGCTTCAGGAGAGAGTATCCGCCGAGGAACTCTCAGCCGCCATCGAATTGCAGCGACAGGCCGCCGCAAACCTGACCCGAAGCGCCTCATTCAATCAGAGGCTCAGGAAATTGAGCGAAATAGCCCAGAAGAAGGGAACCGTCTCGGTGATCGTGCGGATGCGCGCGCCATTCAGACCCGAAGGCCAGATGTCGAATGAGGCCGAGCGATTGGCGCAGCGAACTGTAATCAAAGAAGCTCAGAATCGGTTACTCGCCGGGTTGAGGTATGTTCCGTCTACGCTCAAAACATACGGCGGTCTCCCATACGTAGCCGCCAGCGTCGATGAGGCCGGCCTCGAACAGCTTCAAGCCTCATCTGAGGCGCTAGCTGTCTCCGGGGATGAACCGATGCGCCTGACGACGCATGAGAGCTTTCCCCTCACAGGCGTGACGAGGGCCTGGGCCGGCGGGTTCAGGGGAACGGACAAGACCATCGCGGTTATCGATTCCGGCGTTGACAAAAGCCATCCCGCGCTCGCGGGAGTGGTCGTCTCGGAAGCCTGCTATTCGACCACCGACCCGGCTACCGGATACAGTTCACTGTGTCCCGGCGGCGCCGCCTCTTCCACCGCCACCGGCTCCGGGGTTAATTGCACGGTCCTCGACGGGATAGGGAATTGCGACCACGGCACGCACATCGCGGGCATCGTAGCAGGGCGTTCGGGCGTCGCTTACGACGCGAAAATCATATCGATTCAGGTGACGTCGTATGTCACCAACTCCGAGGAGTGTCGCGGTCTGCCTTCGTGTCTGCTCGCCAAACCTTCCGACGTCATAAACGCGCTCAACCGCGTTTATGAATTGAGCTCGACGTACAACATCGCTGCGGTCAACCTCAGCCTGGCGCGCGAGGGATTTACGAGCCATTGCGACTCCGAGGACGAGGCGATGACGGCCGCAATAAATCAGTTGAGGTCGGTGAATATCGCGACCGTCGTGTCGGCGGGGAATGAGTATCTTACGGACGCCCTCACTTATCCCGCCTGCATCTCCTCCGCCGTCAGCGTGGGCGCCGTAGGCGACGGCAGCGATCGGAGCGCCCCGATGAATGTAGTGGAGGAATTTTCCGACAGCGCGCCGTTCCTGAACCTGCTCGCGCCGGGCGCTTACATAACCTCGACAGTCCCCGGCGGCGGATTCGAAGGCGCCTCCGGCACATCAATGGCGGCGGCGCACGTCTCCGGGGCGATGGCCCTATTAAGACAAGAACTTCCCACCGGTACTAATGATACCGTCTGGTTTGATGACGCATTGCCGGCAGGCGCCGCGCCGTGGCCCGACGACACTGCGACGGGAGGCGTGGATGAATCATGGAACTGGGTATCAGCAAATCCGACGCCATACTCCGGAACCGCGGCGCATCAATCATCCATAGTGGCGGCGACAAATATACGACAACATTACTTTATGAACGCGACATCTACGTTACAGATAGGGACAGGGGAAATACTCTATGCGTGGGTGTATCTCGAGCAGGCAAATATGCCTTCTGAAATAATGCTGCAATGGAATGACGGCGCGAGCTGGGAGCATCGAGCATATTGGGGCGCCAATACCATGGGTTGGGGGCAAGATGGAACGCCATCGGGCATGAATATGGGGAGAATGCCGCCGGCGGGTAGCTGGGCGAAGCTGGTGGTTCCCGCTCGCGCAGTCGGGTTGGAGGGCAAAACAGTAAGTGGAATGGCGTTTACACAAAAGGGAGGGCGAGTGACGTGGGATAAGGCTGGAAAAGGATCTGCGTCAGTTGACGATTTACTGACTCTATTAACAAGTACTGGCATGTCAGTAACAGATACGCGCCCTGGCGCAAATAATCGCTCTGTGCCGCGGATCAAAGTGGATGCCGCTCTTGGAGCGAGCGTTCCAGACGAAAATTGGATAGGGAGGTATTACAACAACCCCAATCTGGAGGGCAATCCGGTATTGGAACGGAACGACGGCCCCGGGTTCATAGACAAATATCTCACCGGCGTAAACCCCGCGCCCGGCGTCGGGACTGAAAACTACTCCATAAGCTGGACGCGAACGCTCAGCCTTAACTCAGGGAACTATCGATTTTCGGCCACGTGCGATGACGGGTGCAGGCTCTTCATCGACGGCGAGAAGAAGATAGATCAATGGGTGAATCAGCCGGCGACCACCTATAACGTCAATGTGGATCTGCCGCCGGGACCTCACGAGATGAGGTTTGAATACTACCAGTATACCGGTCCCGCGCAGGTTCGACTGATTTGGGGGCTTGTCAACTCCGGCTGCTCGCAGACGGTAGCGGCCGATCATTGGAAGGGCGAGTATTACAACAATACGAATCTCACTGGCGATCCGATGATGGTGAGTGATGACGGCGGCGGGGATCTCAACCTCGATTGGGCGGACGGCAGCCCCAGTTCACCCTGCGGCGTGTTCGCCGATAACTTCTCTGCGCGCTGGACGCGGACGGTTAACTTAGCCACAAACCTCTATCGTTTCTTGGTTCATGCAGATGATGGGGTGCGGTTTTATGTGGACGGGGAATTGAAGCTGGATCGCTGGAATGTCACCGCAGGCGACAACACTGTTGACGTATCTCTGAATGGCGGACCTCACACAATCAAAATGGAGTTCCAGGAGTTTGGGGGACTAGCCCGAGCGCGTCTATCGTGGAGTACGCCATGCCTCGGAAATCCTCCGGTGAATAGATGGAGAGGTGAATACTTCAACGACCCACCCACGGCCCCCGATCAGCATCTGACGGGCATTCCATTGATGGTGCGAGATGACGGTGATGGAGGTCTCAACTTCAATTGGGGAGTCGGCGGGCCTGAGTCAGCTTGTGGCATTGGAGTGGATAACTTCTCCGTGCGCTGGAGACGTAGCGTTGATTTTAGCGGCGGGACCTGGCGATTCACCGTTACCGGAGACGACGGGGTGAGGCTCTATGTCGACGGAGTGACGAAGATCGACAAGTGGATTATCCAGGGGCCGACCACCTATACGGCTGACGTGTCGCTCAACGCAGGTGTCCATGAAATCAAACTGGAATACTTTGAATGGGGAGGAGGCGCGTTGGCGAGCCTCTCATGGGCATTATTGCCACCGCCTACACCTACTCCTATTCCCTGCCGCCGTGAAACTTGCAATGGCGGCGGCAGTGGACAACAAGTTATAGGCTCCGTTGATTATTGCGCCTACCCTGGCTCCGGGTGTCCTCCTAATTCTTCAAATAACGGCAATGGTTGCTGCGTAATTTACTCGCCCATCGTCATCGACGTGTCGGGCAATGGCTTCGATCTGACAGGCGCGGCTGACGGAGCGCTTTTCGACCTGGACAGCGATGGTTCGCGCGAAAGACTCTCCTGGACGTCCGCCGGTTCAGACGACGCCTGGCTCACGCTCGATCGCAATAACAACGGGACGATAGATAACGGCGCTGAGCTGTTTGGTAATTACACTCCACAACCTAATCCTCCGCCCGGCGAAGAAAGAAACGGCTTCCTCGCGCTAGCCGAGTACGACAAGCCGGCGAACGGCGGTAACGAAGATCGCCAGATAGACAGAAGGGATTCCATATTCGCCTCGCTTCGTCTCTGGCAAGACGTCAATCACAACGGAATATCCGAACCCGGTGAGCTTCATACGCTTTCTGATGTGGGGGTCGCAATTCTGGAATTGGACTACAAGGAGTCGAGACGAACGGATGAGCACGGCAACCAGTTCAAGTGGCGGGCTAAGGTAAAGGACGTTCACGGCGCTCAGGTCGGACGTTGGGCGTGGGACGTCATTCTCTTGAGGGACGTTGGTCAGCAGTCCAGCCGTTTAAAGGCTCCGGACAGAAACATGTGGGACAGAAAAATAGCGTCTCTTATTCTTCTGCCTGGCGTTTTCCTATCCGGTGTCTTTTTTATCCGGCGGTTTTCTGTCCGCTGGCCGAAACGATGACCAATGCCCTATCGAACGATACTGTGGAAGGAGAATATTTGCCCCCATTCACTATTATTTACGGAGCCGTAACCCATACCCAATGGCTTTGCAAAATTGTGCGCGCTCTAAATCACCTGCAATTTGTGCGGCAGTTTCAGACAATCGTCAGGAGGATAACGCTCAGAAAGAGCAACCGGCGGCCGGCTATATTGCCGCCGGTTGCTTTGCCCCTCTGCGTTATCCTTTGCCGCCTGGCTGTATAAATGGCGACGGCCCATAGCGTGGAAGAGTTTTTGTCACTGCAGATGGCGCGGCGATGACGGTTGTCTCCGATTCCGACATAAT
>Ga0126377_10001024_pt1 | contig 17935 bp, 16 predicted proteins | sample PanSoiMetPlot_22_FD_92647 | JGI IMG/M metagenome (GOLD analysis project Ga0126377, IMG submission 92647) | Tropical forest soil microbial communities from Panama - MetaG Plot_22 | ecosystem: Environmental > Terrestrial > Soil > Tropical forest > Bulk soil | place: Panama | collected 2016-02-17 | reverse complement strand
ATTTCGTCAATGAATATTATGGAGGGCGCGTTTTCTTCAGCGTTTTTAAATATGTTTCGAAGTTTTTCTTCAGACTCGCCATAATATTTGCTCATTATTTCTGGACCACCAATTGTATAATAATTAGCATTAGTTTCGTGCGCTACAGCTTTTGCAAGTAATGTCTTACCTGTACCAGGGGGACCATAAAGCAAAACTCCCTTAGGAGCTTCTACACCCAACCTTTTGAAAAGCTCAGGATGTCTAAGTGGAAGCTCTATCATTTCTCTGACCCGAGAAATTTCGTTTTTGATGCCTCCTATATCCTCGTAAGAAATTGACGGTGCCGCTCCCTCGTTAGCTACCTGCACAGCTTTAGCACTTTCTTCAGAGACAATTATTTCAGTGCTATCTTCCATGAGCACAGGACCAGATGGTTTCGTAGAAATAATAACTAGATTTACTCTTTGACCCATGATATTCAAAGGTATTATATCTCCTGTGGTAAGGAGACTTCCAAGCAAGTATTCACTCAGATATGCTTCTGCTCCTACTATTCTCAGAGGTTCAGTAGGTGCCAGAGTAACACTCTGTGCCATCTTTGATTGAACCTTTTTAACTTCAACAGAATCATTAATTCCTACATCAAGCCGATTCCTAAGATAACCGTCAATTCTTATTAGGACCTTGCCTCTATCTTTTTCTCTAGCAGGCCAATTTAGCACGGTAGTTTTTTTACCAAGGGAGGATACCTCTAACGCATCGCCTGCAGATATACCTAATTTGGAAGCTATGTCGGGATCAATTCTTGCAATTTTTCTTCCAACATCTGATTGCTCTGCTTCAGCCACTTTAAGAGAAATATTAGTATTATTATTTGAAGATTCATTACTACTCAATTTTGATATAAATTGTTAATTAACCCTATTTAAAAATTATATTTGAAACATTGCAAAATTCACATTTAAGAACTTGGTTGTTTGATTAAAAATTAACAACTAAATTTTTATAACTTTGAATCGCACGAAAGTCCATCTTAAGAATAGCCTTATCTACCATTCTTAGTACATGGCACAGCTTAGAATTTATTAAAATTTGAACTAGTACTGGCTTACCCAGCCAAAATGAACTTCCGGTTTTAGAAGGGAATTGAATTTACTTCCATTTTGCATTCTGTAGAGGTTTCATTTTTCCAGAGGGTTTTTACCTCTAAACAGAATGAAATATTTAAGATTTAAGCTCTACATAAAAATAATAATGGCGCTAACTTTTTTTGAAAAATTCTCTGAACACAATCTGGTAGATTATAAGGAAGGGTTATCGACACTTGTAAATAATGGCAGAATTACTGAATATCAATATTGTCATTTTCTGAATCGCGGAATTACTGTGATTATGCCAGGGAAATTAGGTTTGGATCATTTGAGCAAATTTTTACCAAGTATTGTTGTAGCTTCATCTCCCAGGTACATTGCAAAGATGAAAATTCCTTATCAGGCCACCAGTTTTGTGGGGGCAAAAACACATCCTGGTTCGGATGATACATATGTATATAAATTACCCGGGAAACCCGCAGGAGGTGTGCCGCTTCTAACTGGTAACAGGGATGCAGTCGGGGATAATTTATTTGCATCCATACACCGGATACTTTTGGGTTCTAAGGGTGTACTAGTGAGTGCCTCAAATCTGATGATAAATAAAAGTCAAATTTGGGACTGGCAATTTTTCGGTAAGCGGTTAAAGACTTCTCAGCCTAAGCTTTATTCTGATTTGATAGAGCTCGATAAAAAAATTAACCCATCAAACACACGTTACCAAATAGTAATAGCTAGATCAAAAGCTACCTTTAAACGATTAAAGATAATCTATAATTTTGATAAAAAACAAATTTCTGTGCTAGATCCAAAAAATGGGGTTAAAGTTATTTTTGTCACAAATGAGGAAGGGTATGAATATGTAGGTCAAAAAATCACGCCATCAGAGACTATAGATTATATCGTTACCGGGGAGAAATTCAATATATTCAAAGGATTGGTAATGCTTAAGAAGCTTTATGGATTTGAAGTTTTGCTAAACGATGGTGGAAGACAAATGTCAAATGGATTAAGGGACTTGGGTACCGTGGCTGAAGAGCGTATTACACTCGAACCTTATCCAGGACCAAGAATCATTCCAAGTTTGGAGAAAATAGATCCCACGAGTATATTGGCTGTTGGCGGAACAGGGATTGACGGAGGTGAGATAGAAGGGACAATAAGGATTAATTCAATTTCTATTGGCGACGAAAGAGCAAATGTCTACGCCTATCCTCTTGACGACAAAAAAGTATTATTTTAACTCTTCAGAATCAGCGCTAGAATTATAGTCCGTTAGGTAATAAACTCTAGTTATATCAAATTTTAATATATTTGACATTTAAATAAGAATTAGATATGAACAAACAGTATTAAAACTAGGATAAGTTTTAACTTCGTCCCTTCTTTGCATTTATTAATTTTTGTAATTGATTTGATGACATGCATAATTTTTTATACGCTTCATCCATCGTGGAAGCATTGACAATAATCTCTCCAGGTCCAAATTTACAGTCATTTATCCCAATTGGTATCTGTGCATGAAGTAATCCAGAAATAAATTCAATTAAGTTCGGATAAGTTTTATTATCCTTGTATATGTATGATACAGTGTTTTTTGATATAAGCGCATTTTTCTCTATCGGAAACAAGAATTCTTCTGAGCTTATCAATGTAATTATCTGTTCTGTTAATTTCGATTTATTGACATCGTCTAATGGGCTATCTACAATCTCTTTTGCGTATGCTTCTAGTTTGTCGAAATTCATATACAAATCAACATTACTTGTTATTCTTTCGATGTTTTTATATCATTTGCTCGGGCTATCACCTAAGAATATCTTCTTATTTGTTTTCACCTAATCTGGACCAAAACTCTTGTATTGCTTCTTCTTGAACCTTCGTTTGAATAGAGCCTGGACGAATGGTTCGAATTTTGCTAATCGCTTTTATCGGGTCTAAATTTTCATATTTCATTAAGTATGCTGCAAGAATAGTACCCGTCCTGCCCTTGCCAGCGGCGCAATGAACTAATACAGGTCTATTTTCACGAATTCGATTCTCTATGTACGTTATGGTTGAGGTAAGTTCATTAATAGAAGGCGCATGGTAATCCTCAACCTTTAAATGTAAATAGGCAATTTCGCCTTCAGTTTCGAATTGACGTTCACGCAGAAATTTCATATCGAACCATTCAGGAGGGAGTGGTGTCTCCCTGACTGTGACTATTGACCTAACGCCTGAATTTATGATCCACTTGAATTGCTGGAAACTTATTGGCAAACCACTGCCAGCCAACTTCTTATCTAAGATCCAACTAAAATTCGTGGGCCTAGAATTGAATTTGCTATACATCAGTCTGTAAATGTCGCCGATAAATGTCATGTTATATTATTTTCTTAGTTTGCTTATTGAATTTATTTTAATATGTCCTATAGTTACAAAATAATATAGGTTTTTACGAAAAAGACGAATTGATGAGTTGGGTTTTATATTGACCATGCCAAGCCCTTAGAAATCCTGATGTTCTAGGTGATATACTAGATTTTTTATCTTCTATCAGGAAAATAAATTAAATCATACTGAATTAAGCGATATATTTAATGATAAATTTATTTGCCTCCCTGTCTGAACCATTGTTAGTGAATAAGAATTTCCAGAACTACGTCCTGATGGGGGGATTTATATCGATTATCTTACTATTTAGCTCCAATATTTCATTAGCCTTTTCTCTGATGGATGTTCAAATATTTCGTAATTCATTAACTGATATAGTAAATAAATCTCAAAATCTTACAAGGTCATATAATGATAAAGACCGAATACTTCAAAATACAGAAAGATCCAATAATTCGCGTATCGAATTAATAGATTTATTTTTACCTAAATTTGAATCATTACTAAAAAATGCAACAAGTATTGATTACCCTCCGGATCTGAAATATGTTCATGACGCATTGGTTAATTCATTAAAATCTGAAACTGATAGCTATAAGCATGATCGTAATTATTTTGTTTCGGGAAACAAGACTGAAGCTTTTATAGCAAGTGATCTTTTTAATAATGCATCACGATATGAACTAATTTATGCAAAATTTCTAGCATCACAGTAATAATCTAGCGAAATTTCGAAACGTTATATTTCGAATACAAATAGAGCTTCATTAGTCAATATGCAGAATTTAGAATCGAATTAGCCAACACTCGACGATAGGCTATGGTATTTGTACATGGGAATTGTCAAACCATGGGAATATGATCAGAATACCACATTTTTTTACGTTCTTAACATCGTAATATCCATCTCTTGAATACATCCAATAATTTTTTAGATAAATAGTCGGGATGATTAATTCGGTATTTCGTCAAAAATAGTCAGGATATCAAGGAATTTCCTGATTGTGTAGGTAAAAATAAAGTTACTATGAGATTTACGAACTGGGAAGATTTAAGAATGGCATAATTTATTCAGAAATTGAACAAGATGACCACTTTCGCATTTGCAATTTTTTTCTTATCTTCAGGTGGCATAGTTAGTGGAATTGTCGATGTTCTTTCCGATTGGATTGCTAAATATGGTTATCCCGCAGTTTTTGGAGCAGGAGTTTTTTTCCTGACTCCCACTGAGCTGGTATTTCCGCTAGTTGGATATACAGTCAATGTACACAATCTTGGAATTGGCCATGCTATTGGAATGGGAGTAATCGGCGGACTGGGTGCTACGGTAGGGGCAGCTATTCTTTACTATCTATCTCGAAAACTCGGCATTGCGGCAATTGAGAAATTTGGCAAATATATAAGGATGAGCGCTTCAGATTTGCAAAGGTCTGAAAAGTGGTTTAGTCGATACGGGAGTATTACTGTATTTGCTTGTAGGATGGTACCAGGAATTCGCGAAATTATTTCTATACCTGCGGGCATATCAAAGATGAATTTTACAAAATTTATAATCTACACATTCTTTGGTTCCGTTATTTGGTGTGTTACATGGACCCTTATAGGGTTTTATTTTGCAGATTCATGGAAAATACTGTCAGAGCAATTATCACACGTTCTAGACATTGCCGCTTTAATAATTATCATTATAATCATAGGTGTATTTCTCTTCAAACATTTTAGGAAACGAAACAGCAAATTATTCTCGATTTGAACTATGATTAGCCAAATATCTTATTTTATAGTTCTTAAACCTTAATCCCATATTGCTTGTTCGATTTAGTTAATTCCAAGTCGTATCTATGAATAATTTAATCAAGCACCATTGATAATGAGTTCACTCTAAAAACTGTATAGAGTTCTGTCAATTAATACGTTGTTAGTGCTGATAATAAATTGATAACTAATGCTATCTTAGTTTTAGGACTGATAGACATCCACAGGTGATATACGATCAAGTTTCCGAATAAAAATGTGGTCCAAACCAAGTCGGTAATATTACCCGATTAAAAGTAAACATGCGAAATCCGATCGACACATCTATAGTTCGGGTTTTATTACACAATATTATTAAATTTATTATCAATCATGTGGAGATTTTGGGATTGAAGAGTGTTTAAATAGGATGAACATTAGGTAAACCTAACAATGAATAATGAAAGGGTAACAGTAACAGTATTTTTAGCCTGCATTACGACTTCTTTGATGACAATCATGTTAGTGATGGCTTTAACTAATTCATTTGCAAATGGTCAATCAACTAATGAAACAATTACCATTAAATATAACGATCCTTCAGTCGAGTACGCACAAACGGCAAGAAATCTTCTAAATCAAGTAATGGTAGAGTACCAGAAAGGTAACACTACTGGAGCTAACGATCTAGCCACAAGTGCTTATTTGGATAACTTTGAGTATGTGGAGGCACCGCTTGATAAAAATGGTGCGTCGGATTTAAAAGAGGCTATAGAGGATCCAATGCGTGAAGAATTGCGGGAAAAGATACAGAATAAAGTCTCTCCAGAAGAACTTGCTTCTCATGTGAAAATGCTTGATGACAAACTCAAAGAGGCAATATTAATTCTTAACAAAACTTCCAATTAATTTTTTTAATCTTCCCTGAAATTAATAGTCTGAGTTTGGGAAGATAATTATATGCCTGTTTGAAATAAACATCATGCAATACCTTAAGCGACGACTTTTATTAGTCGCCATTGGGATAATTGTTTTTTTAATATCATACTCGATTGGCTCAAATATCCCATTGGATAGAGATTATAGTCAAAAATTAAAGAATACGTTCATTGATAAAGTAAGTGACATTGACTATATTGGCATATTCATGAACAATTTGCTAATATCGTTATTTATGTTCGTGCCTCTGGTGGGGACAATATTTGGTCTATTCTCTGGTTTTAGTACCGGCAATGTATTTCATGCCCTTTCAATAAATAACCCGATCTTGAGTCAAATTTCACCACTTGTAATTCTTTTAACTCCCTTTGGAATCCTTGAAATGTTTTCTTATGGTATAGCAATCTCTAGAAGTGCGATAATATTTTTTAAATTAGTAAAACGCACAAGTTTGAAAGGGGAAATTTATCCCACTTTATTAGAAATAGGTATAGTGGCACTTCTTCTATTCATCGGTGCAATTGTTGAGTGGAACATTATTTCAAAACTAGGAACGCACAATTCTAAGTCTATTCAAATGCTAAATAAGAGTATATAGATAAATTTATCAACGGGAATTTTCGGCTGTATCTTATTTGAAGTTTTATTCAGAAAGCTCGGATTCAGCAAAGATCAACTTAGGATTTTCAAACAGGTTGCTTAATCTGTTAACCAACGATAGTCTGGTTTTGTTCCCTCATGAATTGGGCTAGGTAATATTTACCCCCTGTACCCTTGCCGCTACTCCCAGAATTTTTCCACCCCCCAAAGGACTGGCACCCAACCATAGCTCCAGTTGTCGCCCCAATTCTGTTTACATAAACAACCCCTGATTCTATGTTTTCTAAAAATTGATTAATCTCATATTTATCATGGGAATAAATACCCGCAGTAAGGCCATATTCTGAACTATTGCATTCATGAATAGCATCTTTTATATCTTTATATGAAATTACGCAAAGGATTGGTACGAATAGCTCTTTCTTCAACAATACGTGGTTATTTGGCAGATCAGAAACTATTGTGGGTTCTACATAGTTTCCATGACTCATTGGACCGTTTTTAATAACATTACCACCAAATAGTATATTACCGTCCTTTGACGCGATGGTGATATATTTTTTGAATCTCGTGAGAGCCTTCCGGTTTATAAGGGGTCCTAGTGCAGTATTCATAGATAGTGGGTTTCCCACTTGAAGTGATTTAGTCTTTTGTACAAGTTTGGCTAATAATTTATCTTTAACATGTTCCTGGACATAAACCCTAGAACACGCGCTACATTTTTGACCTGAATAAGAAAATGCGGATTGGATTATGCCCTCAGCTGCCATATTGATATCTGCGTTATTAGTAACTATTGCAGGATTTTTGCCTCCCATCTCTGCTATAAATGGTCTAGGTCTATTTTTATTGAAGTCCTTTGCTATCATCAATCCTACATCGCGCGATCCAGTAAATACAACTCCATCAACGTTCATATCATTGACTAAAACTGTCCCAATATTTGGACCTAATCCTGTAATGTAATTCATAACTCCGTTGGGAAGTCCTGACTTGATTAATTCTATGATCTTATAGCCAATTATGGGTGTGTCACTTGAAGGCTTTATAATAACTGTGTTACCAGTTATTAACGCACCTATGCTCATTCCGACTAATAGAGCAACTGGAAAATTAAACGGAGCAATAATCACCCATGTACCATAAGGTTTGAGTATGCTAACATTATCTTCTTTTGAATCTAGAGTAGGTTTTTTGTTTTTAGATAAGAAGCCCTTATTTCTTTCCATTTCATTACAGTAATAATGGATGAAATCTATAGCCTCGTCTATATCTGTGATAGACTCGTACCTATTCTTTCCGTTTTCATACGAGAGCCAAGCAGCAAGATAAAATTTTTTTCGTTTTAATGATTTAGCAACATTATCAAATAGATTAACACGATATTTGTAGTTAGTTCGGCCCCACTCAACATAAGCGGCATTGGCTGATTTAATAGCAAGCAGAACATGCTTCTGTGATGCATTTTGAACTCTTCCTAATACCAGTCTATCATCAAGTGGAGATTTTACAAGAATTTTGGTATCCGACTTATATTCTTCACCGTTAATAAATAAGGGAATTTCTACGCCAAAATCTGATTTCACCCTGTCTATAGCTCGTTGATATTTTTCATGGAATAATTTTACATTATTATTTTTTATGTATTTATAATAGGTATTTTGGTTTACAAAAGCCATAATCAATTTAATTGGTTGTCACTTTTAAAGTCTACAACATAAAATTGGTCCGAAATATGTAGTAAATAAAATTTTATTATCAAAACAAAGTCAAACCATCATAAAGTCATAATAACTTTAATTTGCCATCGAATTTATAACTGTATTATGCGAAATGCAGCCCATAAATACAACAAATCTATGACATTACAAGTTATCGAAAAGTTCAAGAGATTGACCTACTGCTCTACCTACACTTATCCTCTAGTTATAAAGGACGGACATGAATGCTTCATAAATGACGTTGACGGTAACGAGTTTTTAGATTTTACTTCAAATATTGGTTCCTGTCCCTTGGGATATTCTCATCCATATATTATGGAAGCATTGAATGAATTCTCTAAAATAGGAATGCATAAAATCGCAGGACAGGATTTTTACTGTGAGGAGCACGCACGAATAGCAGAGCAGTTGCTATCTATTTCGAGCAAAAATATGAAAGCTTTTTTCATCAATAGTGGAGCAGAAGCAGTAGAAAATGCAATCAAATTAGCATATAGAAGTAGGGGACCGTTACCTGGCATTTCTTGCATTAATGCATTTCACGGAAGAACACTGGGCGCATTAACCTTTACATATAGTAAAGATGTTCAGAAATCAAATTTTCCAGAATTTCCCGTGAAACGTATTAAGTTTTGTACAAAAGATGATGATCCAGAAATAGATACGATTCAGAATGTAATAAATAAAAACAAAGTAGCTTTTATCATGTGTGAAGCAATTCAGGGAGAGGGTGGTATGAACGTTGCCAGCAACAAATTCATGAAAAATTTGGAAAAGTGTGCAGTTCAATATCAAGTTCCACTAATCCTTGATGAGGTACAGTGTGGAATGGGTAGGACTGGGAAATGGTGGGCCTATCAACACTATGGGATAAAACCAAATTTAATTACTGTAGCTAAGGCCTTACAAGTTGGCGCTGTAGTTTTTGAGCGACGTTATGAGCCTAATGAACAGGGTGTATTGTCAAGTACGTGGGGGGGTGGATCCAGGATCGACATGGAAATTGGATGTCGGATTATAGAGACCATTTCAAAAAAACATTTATTACTAAACTCTGAGACAATGGGCAATAAAGTTTTGAAAAGACTAAAGGAAATAGCAGAACATGATAGTTACAAACAGATATGTGATGTAAGAGGAATTGGATTGATGATTGGTGTTGAATTTACAAGTAGAATTAATAGGGACCGGTTCGTGAAAGACCTCTTTAAACAAAAATTACTGGTTTTGCCTTCCGGCAAATGTTCGATTAGAATTATGCCGCCGCTTATAATTGAAGAACAGCAGGTTAATCAGGGATTAGACACTATTGAATTCGTTCTCAATAAAAAAAATTAGGCGCCAATACTATTGGGGTTGATTTCATTGATATTCAAAGTCCTGAATCTGCAATAAATTAAGCACAAGATTAGTTTATCTATCTATATTATAAATATGAGTAACTACTAAACATTTGCTTTTGTTTTTTAGTTACCTGAACTATAGTCATGAATCAAATCCCAAAGCGATTTACGTTGTTCAATCTCATTCTTGGCATCGCTGCATGACTTATCTTTATAATGGTCAGATATTAGTCCAGCAGAGACAAGATCATTAATGGGATTCTTACTTGCCATAATGTCATTCGCGTGATCAGTGCAATAATTAACTATTTTATCGTAATCCTTCTGATCCCATTCGGAATAGGAGGAAACATTTGTTATTGCAATTGGAACTAATAACATGATGAATAAGCCCAAAACCAATATTTTGGTTATAGTTTTAAATTTCTTTTGACTTGAGGCTTGGATCATTTAATTTTGTGGCTATTGCTCTCATTTATAGTTATGTTATAGAGGTGCGAGAAAAAAGAAAATTACGTCTTAATCAGGAATAATCGCGTTAGATGAAATGAGATCTTGTATAGTAGATGGCTACCGAATCGTATTTGGATTCGCTGTATATGTAAAGAATTAAAACGTCAGATATCTAAAAGTGGTATCAACAATTTACAATCTAAAATGAAAAAGCTATCGACGAGGGACATGCAGTATTAATTGTTGGATACTGATTTAAGGAAACAATTTCCAGTATGAATTTTGTGGCAAAAAGAATGAGGAATGAAAGGATATGAAATAACGCCGCACGCATTTTTGGTGGGTGGGATTTTTGTCAGATGACTTTTTGAAATCATGACCAACTATGATTTGTAAATTCGCAACTTTTTATTATGAAGATGAATATATTGGGTTTTTAATACTACATTAGGATTTATCGAACGTAAATACAAAGCACTAAAGATGGTAAATAGGCGAAATAATTTACGCTCGAAGATAAGCAAAAGAGATAATCAACTCGTTAACGTGCAAAGGGAAATTGTGGGAGTATGCACTACTCATGTTAACGATATATTAAACAGAGGGAGAAAATAACTAACTAACGTACAAATACAAACCTGTTACGTGAGCCGGCGCTCCAAGTTTTTGAGAATTACAAGAAACTATGATGTGGTATCAATGGGATTTAAAAATAATGTACCTTAGCATTTAAATCACATTTAATCTTTGATTGCTAAATTATTTTCATATTTTTAATACGCCCTATAATCATCTCCCAATAGATCTAATGCAATTTTTAACTCTAATACTTCGTTTGTTCCTTCGTAGATCATCGTTGCTCTAGAATCAAGAAAATGTCTGGCTACCCTTGTCGTTTTTTTGTATCCTTCAGAGCCAAAGATTTGCACAGAAATATTTGACGACTCAAATGCAAGGTTGGAGGCATGGAGTTTGGCAATTGATGCCAATCTATCTGCATTGGCCCTTAACATTGCATATTCATTATTTCTTCGATTTAGTTTTGTTAGCCAATTGGTATCAGTCAACTTAAGTTCTTCTACATAATCAAATAATCTTTGCCTTGCGTTTGCAGCCTTATATGTCAGCCAACGTGAACTTTCAATCGCCATAACAATTTTAGAAATGTGCTTTTGAATTAATTGCTTTTTCCCTATGAATGACCCATGTTGGTATCTCGACTTGCTATAATTAATTGATTCCAATAGACAATCTTTCATCACTCCTATCGACCCCGCTGCAACGCTTAAACGTCCGTCTATCAGGGCACTATATGCAACGTTAAGCCCAATTCCTTCAGAACCTATAAGGTTATCTTCTGGGATGGTGCATGAGTCAAAAGTTATTTCTGAATTTATTACGCTATGAAGCCCAATTTTATTTCTTATCTCTTTTGTATCTATTCCATAAGAATCCATGTCTACTATAAATGCAGAAATTTTTCCATTTTTGTCCTTTGCATAAGTTGTAACTATACCTGCTATCGTCCCATTTCCAATCCAGTGTTTTTTTCCTCTAATAATATATTTGTTACCATCTTTGTGATACTGAGTCGTAATTGACGATGGGTCACTCCCTGCATTGGGTTCTGTCAAAGCGAAACCCATTAGGATATCACCGTTAGTTGTTCTTGTCAGGTATTTCTTTTTCTGGCCCTCGGTTCCCCAGCCTTGTAATACCATCTGTCCGATTGATGTATGTACTGAGAAGAACGTTCTCATTGAACTTCCTTCAGCCCCAATTCTCTCAATGGCCAATAAATAAGTTAGAATATCATATCCGAGCCCTCCATATTGCTTTGATATCGGACAACCTAACATCCCAATTTTCTTAAATTCTTTAACTATTTGCTTATTGAACTTTTCTTCGAGATAGCTTTCATCTTCAAACGGTCTCAAATATATACAAACATCGTCTACTTTTTTTATAAATTCCTCCTGTGGTACAGATATTTCAAAATTCATGTCGGAAAGATTCATATAAAATGACAAAGTCGATCAGTGTGTTATTATTTTGATATTATAAAAATTTACATTTTATAGAATAGAAGTATTCTTACTATGCAGACATTAATTGCTTTCGAATTTTTCTAAATTAAGTACAAATGTCTCTTTAATGTTGCCCACTTTATTCTCGCCAAAGAGGAAAAGGTACTTTTTATATATCACCCTATTCATACATCCAATTTCAATAACCTTTTTCGACGTAACTATTCCATGTGTTTGTGCAATCTTTCCCAGGCCGATTTCACACCGACGAATTTCCTGAATTATTAGACTTGGCAACATCTTAGTATAAAGGATTGATCTGGTCAGCACTAATGGCTCGTCATAGACAGACAGAATCACTGACCTACGTACTATCAAATTCCTTGACTCATTTTGCTTTAAAACTCTTACGTAATTTTTCACATTTAGAATCGATTCTAAAACCAACTGTGTATTTCCTGTGTCAAGTAACAATAATTTGTGAATATTGTTAATTTTTATACCCGACTTTCCTTCCAATTGGTATATATTTTCCGGAGATATGCATTCCGAATTTAAAACCCTGTATATTATCCCATTTACTGGCAAATATTATAGTGTATTATGTTGAATAAGTATTATATCTTATTATTATAACTAAAATCGAAACAATTATTGTAGATAGTGACAGCATCTTTAGTTTTAATTCGAGTTTTTTCAATTTCGTACGATTTATGGCCGCATTATTTCTAATAATTGCCTTGTACTTACGTGAAATCCTAATTTCAACATATGAGATAATAAAGGTTACTAATGCCCCTAACAGCGGTAAGGTAATCATTTGATAAGAATTTGCCTGAATGATATAACCAGCCAAAAAAGGCAAAGCCCCCCATGAAATCGCAAACCAAAAATTATTATGAAAAAAACTACCAAACAATTCAAAGTTATATGCAAACACAAAAAAACCCTCTAAGACGGCAATTGGCCAGAGCATGGGAGTAAAGAAAACCATATAGTATATACCTATGCCGTAAGCTATGACCAAACCCAATACCATCATAATTTTAAGTTCTACATGGGAGAAATATTCACCCCATGGCTTCCGTGCCCTAGACCCCATTGCATCTGCACAATGTGCTGATAAGCCTAGGGCAAAAAAATAGATGATTCCTATAGCATATACCCTCATCCAATCTAACACTGGACTGATCATTGACCCTGTTAATGCAAATGAAATACACATGCCCGTATAGGGCAAAAACAAAAGTCCTACTAATGCCCTGAATTTTATGGGACCAAATTTAGGTACAAACCATTCGTTTATCCTAGTATTATTCGGTTGCATTCTGTCACTACGATAAGGGTTTTGTGGCATACACTATTGCTGAAGTACCTAAAGTGTAGTAGCGTTTAATTATTGAAATAAAGCCTTGCTTTTCCAATTCTGATACCAGATCCGAAGTCCAGTGACTTTCTTTAATGACCTTGTCCAATTCTGAAAAAGCATTACTCCACGAGGTAAGTATCTTTCCTATTCCATTCAGTATCATAAAATAACAGATCCATAGACTTTTTATTAATTTATTATTCGGGTACGAAAAATCATGAAATATTACAATACCTCCTTCCTTCAATATCCGCCAATGCTGCTCTGTCGTCAATTTTAGATTTGCATACTTTACGAGGTAGGACGAAATAACAACATCAAATGTACCGGATTTATAAGGTAAATACTCCGCAACAGAATTTGTAAGTAGGGAGTAACCCAGTTTTTTCGCATGTAACAAATATTCAAAAACCAAATCACAACCTATTAACATTCGCAATTTATTAGACAGCAATAAAGATCCCATTATACCTGTCCCACAGGCTAGGTCTAAAACACATTTATCATCTAAATTTATTAGCTTGCTCATTTCTCGCTTCCATAAACTATCAAATCCAAATGTAGCAAACTTAACTACATTATTATAGCTTGATGCATTTTCAGAGGTAAAGAAATTCCTTGCTATATCATGTCCATTCTTGTTCATAAATTCTTACTTTCATCCAATTCATTTAATCCTATTATTATTTACGGATATAAGTATACATCCTTCCACTTACGCCTGATAATTTGCATAATGCGTGGCTGCAAAAAAACCAAAGACTTTTCAAGCATAACATAATTATTTTCGTAATTTACGGGTAGAAATCTGTATATCTAACAGATACCATATAATAGTTATGCTTGTAAAAATTAATGGTTTTGGAGATCATACGGTTCTTGTAACGGAATTACATATTGATGATTTAGGCTCGGTGGTGCCGCTACGAGATTTGGAATTAAAATTGCCTATCGATGATATGAATGTAGGAGAAATACTAAAAATGTCACAATTTGCAGCTGTTTTTACAGATGATAATACTGACAAAAATCAAAGCACAATAATTTTGGCTAATAGTATTACGGGGGACGAACTACATCGGGAAAAAAGCAGAATAATAGACTTTGTTGAAAATAAACGCCATTTGATGAATTGTGAATAAGATTATTACTTATTTTTTGCTGTTGGTAAATGCCAATTCAATGCATAAGAAATTAGTCTGAACATCGTTACTAATATAATACACAACGTGGTCACCAAAGCCTGATCAACATGTAAATAAACTAGGAGCCAGTATAACACGGCTCCAATAAAATTGGCAAGTCCATAAATTTCTCTAGTGAAAACTAGGGGCATCTCGTTTACAGCTATATCTCGAATTATACCACCAGCGATGGAAGTTAAGCTGCTGCAGACTACAATTATTAGTAAGTTTGGACCCATTAGTGCGTATGCTACGGAGGCGCCAGTAACCGTAAAAACTCCTAAGCCGATACCATCAAAGATCACAAATATTTTTTCCTTGTTGCCCAATGATTTGAATACAAGGAATACAAATACTGCAACAACAATCGAAACGACAATGTAAGCTGGATTGCTGAGTGTGCTCGGAGGGGTTATGCCGACGATCATATCACGTAATGTTCCACCGGCGTTACCAGTAAGTATGGCTAGAATTATTATACCAATCAAATCATATTTATGACGAATTGCAGCTAAGGAGCCAGTGAAAGCAAATGCTCCAGTTCCGAATAATTCCAAAACATAGAGAATTAAGGCGAAGTATGAATCCAATCAACATATTTTGAATAATATTCAATATAAGCAAATTGATATCTGCGTAATCTAAATGCAAATTAAATCAAATCTTTTCAGAACCAAAAGAAAAGCTGATTTTAAATTTGAAAGAATGTGAACTCAAAAGGTCGAATGATGGGTTGTCTGAATGCTGGCTACACAAAGTTTTGAAATTCATATAGCCTTGTATACTATTGATAGTTTACCATTTCTTTAATCTTTGGAATCTTAGCTTACCAACATTAATCTAATTGGAATTCCTGCTTCATGCGTGATTACTGACTTATTACTTCAATGCCATATGAATACATTTAGGTAGCTAGGTACGTACCTTAATGTGTCCAAGAATATTATTTTAGAAATTAGTAAGAAGTATGTCATAAATCTCAAGAATTTACTTAAGGTTATAAAATGGAAATTTATTCAATAAAAAATACAAAGTCTAAAACTATGAAGAGTCAAAAACATGTGGCACTTGTACGTTATTTATAATCATCAATCAATTATGTATGATTAATTAGAATTAATGGTCATGATGATAGGCGAATGGGTCGCCACATATTGGACTGTGCCTAGACGTGGAATATTTGCTTGTGAGAAAAAGCCTACAAGTCAGTGATAACTGTGAACGCTGATATTGCTTTTACCATTTGGTAACCACTTGCACAGATGCAGAGCAAGAAAGAAGTTGAATATGAAAAAAAGCCGTCAAATTGAGATAATTTGTGATTGTCCTAGAATTACAAATATCTATCAGCTCCGAGATTATTGATTTGTGAGTACAGTAATCTCTTTGTAGTATAAAACCGTAAAGTTCCAAAATCAGGATATCTATATTTTTTGATGTAATGATTCTCCAATTTGATAACAGTACTGCGCATATAAATAGGTAGGAATGAATTCTATTTTACTCTGGCGCTTAGTGCTCTAGTTAATCTATTCAATGCTTGAGAACTATCAAACCTATCTAAAATAACTTCAATTAGCGCAAAATCTCTATTATTTTTTTCCGCTTCATTCAATGCCATATCAAACTGGCCTTCAGTCCTTACAGTATAACTTTTTCCATGACCTAATAATTCGATTATTTTTCCGTAATTCCATTGCTGAATGTCATTAAAGATACCGTCGAGGATAGTACGTTCTGTCCTAAAACCGTCATTGTTCATCAGTATAATAATCGGATTTAAGTTAAGCTTCGCAGTTGTGGTTAACTCCACACCGGTCATCTGAAATGCACCATCGCCTACTAGCACAACTGGTCTAATTTCCGGTTCAGCTAATTGCGCACCTATGCTAGCGGGTATGGCGAAGCCCATAGAAAGATAATAGGCAGGTGACAAGAACTCGGTGCCTTTATGAATAAAAAGATCGAGCCCTCCAAATAATGAATCACCTGTATCTGCTATTACCACATTTTTAGAAGAAATGAAGGCATTTAGTCGTTGAAACATTCTATTGACTGTAATTTTTTGGTCTTCAATTGTTCGAAATCTAGTGAACCTCTTTCTGCGGAATTTGACTTTACTAAATTTTTTCAAATCGTTTAACTTTTTATTTAACGCAATTATAAAATCACGGGTACTAATATTTTCATAAACGTGATATTTAATTACGAGTCTTTGAGATGTGGAATCAATTATGCTTCCCTGATCAATTGGAGTCGGCGAGTTACCAAAATCAATATCTGTCATGAACGTGCCTAGAAGTATAATGCAATCACTCGATTCCACATATTTCCTTACATCTGTGTGACCCATTGCACCCTCATAGACACCTAAATAACATGGGTGATCTTCATTTAGTACTGATTTACTAAGCGGTGTAGATACAACCGGTATACTTGTTTTTTCTAAGAATTCTAATACAAATTCCTGTAGGCAAAACCTTTGTACTTCAACTCCTGCGACGAGTACAGGCTTCGAAGCCGAATTTAGTAAGGTCAAAGCTTCCTGTACCGCTTCCTTGATAGCATATGTATTGGAATCAATTAAAGTTGCTTTAGCGGAATCGTGATTACGTATGGGTTTGTAAATCATGTCTCTGGGTAATTCTATATAAACGGGTAGCTTGTGTTTAATCGCTGCGGATAATACCCGATTTATTTCAAATACGGCATTCTGGTCATCATCAATTATCGTAGCCGCGACCGTAACATGACTAAAAAGATCAAATTGGGTTGAATAATCGCGAATTTTGTGATGCAAAAGGGCTGATTTTTTTCGTTCTGAAATTCCAGGAGATCCGCTAATTATGACAACAGGTGATTTTTCCGCATATGCTTCTGCGGTGGTATTCAATACCTTCAATCCCCCAACACAATATGTGACACATACAGCCCCTATTCCTCTAATTCTTGCATAAGCATCAGCTGCAAAGCCTGCCCCCTGTTCGTCACACGTATTGACTATCTTAATATTGCTCCTCGAAAGTTGGTCATAAAAACCTAGGACATAATCTCCGGGGAGCCCAAAAATATGTCTGACATTAAGCCTATAGAGTTCATTTATCAAATAATTACCT
>Ga0126377_10001023_pt1 | contig 17941 bp, 19 predicted proteins | sample PanSoiMetPlot_22_FD_92647 | JGI IMG/M metagenome (GOLD analysis project Ga0126377, IMG submission 92647) | Tropical forest soil microbial communities from Panama - MetaG Plot_22 | ecosystem: Environmental > Terrestrial > Soil > Tropical forest > Bulk soil | place: Panama | collected 2016-02-17 | reverse complement strand
CTCCACGCTGTGTAAAGCATAAGCGGCGACAAACCCAATGATTGCTTTACAAACCTTAACAAACATTATCGGTCACGATAGGTGTGGTTTAATAACCACCCCGCGCGGCCCGAGGGTGGAGAGCCCCATAACAATCTCAACCACAAACACTCAACCAAAGGAGATTCATGAAAAAGACAATCGTTGCTTCAATAGTTATCGTTTCACTGCTGATCAACTCGCCGGCCCTGGCCGCCGGCAATAACGCTTCATATATGGGCGGCAGCACGAAGGACAAGCACTTCCCTGGCGCGAAAGAGAAGGTGGAAGGTATCCTGCAAACAGGCGATGACGCGGCCCTGAAGTTCGATTACAAGTTGAACAAAGAAGCGCATACCTTCGCCATCCCCTATGATCGGATCATAGATATCGAGTATGGCCAGAAGGCCGGTCGGCGCGTCGGCGCCGCGATTGCGACCGCCGTGCTGCTGTCCCCGATCGGACTATTTCTTCTGTTCTCGAAGAAGAGAAAGCATTACGTCACGATCGGCTACAGGGACGCTGAAGACAAAGAGCAGGTCGCCGTGTTTGAATTGAATAAAGACATTGTCCGAATGACGCTGAGTATTCTCGAAACTCGGTCTGGGAAGAAGATTGAATATCAGGATGAAGAGGCGAGGAAATCGGGGCGAAATTGAACTGAGACAGCATGCAACAGGAGGGGGAAGCTATTTCTTCTTCCCTCTCCGCGCCCCAAGCAGTATCACCACGAACGCCACCACGAAAAACGCCAGAATCGCTAAGATTGATATTTGCAGCAAGTACGAAATCAACATCATGCCTCCACAATCCTGAAGGTAATATCAATTGCGCAACTCGCGTCGGCTTCCCACCGCAGATCGGAATCGAAATAGGCCACGATTCGCTTAGTCCTAATCTTATCCTCAAGAATGAATCTTACGCCGGGATGATTCGCATTCCAGAATGTAATCGCCTGCTCAAGCTCGGAGACCTCTTTATTTCTGAACACAATATCGCGCGACTGGAATGCGGCGCCCTTGATTCTGCTCGTGCGAGTGCGGTCCTCGGCCGTGGCAATCAGTACTGTCTTATTATGCTCGACGACGATCGGCGCCGAAGGGTCAGTTAGCGGGAAGACTTCAAGGACCCGAATCTCTGTCACCGCGGTGAAGACACCGTTGCTCGCCGTAATCCGCGCCGTCTGCCCTGTCAGGCTCGGGGCCGTCCATGAACCGGACGAACTGTTGATCGAGCCGATTGAAGCGCTGAATGAAAGCACTTCCGGCTTCAGAGCGATCGAGATCAGGCCCTGGACCGACGCATTCGCCAATGTGGCCGTCGTCGCGCCGTAAGCGCCTATGGTGGCTTTCTGGCCAGTCACCACCGCGAATCCGCCGCCGTTGCCCTGCGTGGTGGCTACGTCGGTTCTCTCGGTCAAATTGGCTAAATCTGCGTTCGTATAGCCACTGGCCTGGGGCGTGGCGGTATCGGTCTGATGCGCCACCGCGAGAACCACCAAAGTATTTACGACCGTCGTCGTGTCGCCGGGGATCGAAACGCTAGTGCTGCTCGCCGCGGTAGTGCCGCTCGTGACGTCCCAAGGGTTGCCGGATAGGATACAGCCGCGGAACGCAAGAATCTGGCCGATTGCGTGATCGCCAGGGTCCGTGATCTGCTGCGCCACTTCCCCGACAGCCGCTCGCTTCCAGAATACGGAAAGCCTTGTCGACGTCGCGCCGGCCGCCGTGCCAGTTCCCTGCGGCGAATCGGCGACGATCGCCCAGCCGGAAGGCGTCGAGACCGCCTCATTCGCCGTCTCGACGAACATCAACATGATGTCATTCGGCAATAACCCGGTCGGCAGAGGCGGCGTGATATTGCCTGTGCCTTCGGCAATCGCGCCTGCGCCGACGAACGTCGGCAAGGTAGTCGTCGGGATATTGGTATCGAAATCGATCACCTCCGACACTTTCGCGGCCGTATAGTTGCTGGCATTCGTGATCACGGCAGAGGTGATCACAGTCAGGTCGGCTTGCAGATTGCTCGCTGAACAGGTTGCGCGGATTACGGTTGTCCCCGGCGTTGACGGCGCCGTGAATTCCCCCTCGGTAAGACTTCCCCCGCCGGCGGCGATAGCCAGGCTGACAAGATTCGTTTGCGCGCCCTGCTCTGCGTCATAATTCGTCTTTGGCCGAATCTTCTGGCCCGGCTGAACCGTGATCGTCGTATCGCCGAGGAAGATCAGCGCCGGGCAGGAAATCAACGCCGTCGCGCGCTGAATTTGAAACGTGTCGTTCGCCTGGCTGATCCATGCCACGAGGGTGTGATCGCCGGGGATCGTATTGCCCGAATACTCGACTTCAGTTGGACTGATCAGCGTGAGCGCGCCGTTGCCGGAGCCGAGGGAGAATGCGACCGGCGTCGAGGGGTTGATCTGCCAATCGCCGAACAATGCCGGCGCCGCGATTCCCGCGTCCGCGCCCGCGACCGGGGTTGTTAAGAGTGCGAAGTAGGAAACGGGAAAAGAGATAGGCGGCGTGGACGGACGGGAATATAAGACAATGCCATTCTTCGCCAGCCGGAAAAGATCGCCTATATAGACTGTGAACAGGTCGCCTGTCGTCGGCGTGTAGCCGGTGGTAAATAACGTGGCCGCGTTCTCGTCTTTGACCGTGATTGAGGTGAAGTCAATTGTGGTGTCGAATTTAAGAGACTGATTGGAGTTGAAAACCGAGAACGCCAGCGCGCCACCCGACGCCGGCTTCATATTGTCGTTGATCGTCCATTCCAGCCGTCCGCCGGCGGAATAGAGCGAATGGGTTGCGAAAGCTGAAGTGTTGCCCGGCCCGGAGAACTGATCCAACTTCGAATCCGCGAGAATGAACGCGTTCGTAACGGTCTGCCATCCCGGCGGCGCCGGAAACCATTCCAACTTGAACCGCTGCTTATTGTTTGGCAGGACCGTGACGCCCTGCGGTTTGAGTTGAGGTCTGCTCACGGCGCGATTGCTCCTTGTCTCGGTCCATGATCTAAATCGCTATACAGCGCGGTGTCTATGCGTTGCAGCGTGAATTCACAGGTATCCACCCCATCTTCGCCGCTCGTCAGCGTGATTGACTGGACAAGGCAGAGTTGAGAATTCCAGTCTAAAACCGGATGGCTGACCATCACGAAATCGCCGGGTAATAAGTCGATTGAAGACTCGTCACCGACCAGCGTACAGATCACGGGATTATCTGTCTCGATCCGCTTCCAGCGCGCGGCGAGCCGTTGCGCCTGGCTCTGTTTCATATTCGTGACGCTTCGCGTCGTCTTGATCTCTCCGACCTGCTTGATTAAATCCAGATTCCTGACCGGCGGCGTCGAAGCTATGCCGAGATAGGTATCGTCATAATCACGATATTCAGCGACGAAGACGTTAGGCTGCACCCGCAGATCCCTCGGCTCGGCGTGCGGCGCCCCGACAATATTCGATTCATTGAAGTGGTGAACTGGCGCGCGCTCGGCGGGAGACAAGAACATTATCTTTTCCCCGTCGTCCTGCCACCACGCGCCGCAGGATGCGGTTATGCGATCCAGCGCATCCGCCAGCGTCGCCTCGTCGGTAAAAGCGCCGTGAAACTCGAAGCGAGCGATTGAGACCGCGCCCGTGCCAGGGTCCCATGAGATATTCGTGCCGTTGAAGGTCGCCCAGCTGCCAAGCGTTTCCCAGTCAACTTTATCGAGCAGTTTGCGCTGCGCCAGGCTTATATTGTCGCGGAATTTGTGTTCATAGTAAGCGCGGATGCGATCGACAGCGGCGTATGCGGGATTTGTCGAATAGGCGTAGCTGGTGACGTTGCCGGACCCGTCATAGATATTGACCTTCCGGCCTTTATATCTACCCTTGATTCTATCCGGCCGCTGCGGCGTGGCATTGTCGCCGGAGAGACGGACGGCGATATAGGCGGTTCCGGAGTAGGCTAGAACGTTCGTTAAGAACGCATCCACCTGCTGCGGACCGGACGCAACACCCGTCGAAATTATTCCGAAATAGAATCTATAGCCGTCAGTTGAGCCGTTCGGCGAGACCGACAGCGCTTCGCCGGCGTAGTAGACCGCCAACGCGCCTTCCCATTCTCCGTGTTGCCCTAAGTCGCCCTGTCCGTCACCAAGCGCAATGAAGGCTATCAAGACGTCGGGAACGCCCGCCGTGAATTTTCTCACCAGTTCCTGTCCCGCGATTATGTGTTCCCCGTACACAATCGGGAGCTTCCCGCCGCCCTCGGCGGTATAGTCCTCGATCAGCTGCGCCGCCTGGGCGACGTCGCCCGAGGTCGATCCGCCGCTTACGTCGCTCGGATCGATCGGCGCGTTGATAGTGACACTGACACTGACAGCGTCGTCTCGCTCGAACTGCTCAGTGTCGAAATTTTGCTGATTTACGGCCATTTATTCAGTCTTTAGCCTGGATTGACTATTCAGAAACGGATCGCCGCCGTATTTGGCGCGTTTCAATGTTGCGCCGACGCCGCCGCCGTGCCTGCCCTCGCAGCCGTCAACGTGATTGAGCAGAAGATTGCAATCCGTCTGCGGTCCCGCGTATTGACAGGTAGAAACGTCCTTGTAAACCCATTGGCAGATCGGCGTGACGGCGCGTGACGCCCCGACGTTGACGTTGGCATAAGCCTCGGATACCGCGGTAAGCCTCACGGCGTCCTCGGCGACTTCCATCCCCACGATCGGACCGGTCAACAAAACCTTGTGATACTGAGTACCGCTGAGCAGATCGAGCCAATATCTTCCAAGCTGAATTTCGGCGCCGTAGATCGCCGAGCCGAGCTTCAGAAACTCGACGCCGATCAGGGTGTCTACGTTGTGAATCTCGCAGGTCGCTTGATCCGCCGCGCGGGTAAGACTGGCCCGGATCTGATCGCCGCGCTTTAGCAGCGGTCGCCATGTCACGTTTTCAAAGTCCAATTCAGCCGTGGCGAAATAATAGGTCCGATCAACCGTTACCGAATCAATCGTGATCTTCAGCGTGCTGTGAGATTCGACCTGCTTGTCTTTACGGCTGAGAAGATCCATCAAGCCGTTTTGCATTTTTCGCGGCATTACAGTTCCCTATTCAGCCTTGCGTCTTTAACGTTCTTAACTGTCACCTGCCGTCCGCTCGCTGTGTTGGCGCCCATAATGTGGATCGCCGTCGCGTCGGACTTGCCAATTGAGATCTGTGCGTCGAGTGTGATCTCAATCGGCATATCAAGCCCCCGGCCCATTGTCCCGCCGGCGTCAAACACGGCGTTTTGGCGTATGCCTGGCACGCCGGCGCGCTCGAAGATATCGGCCCCGGCCATTGCGCGCATTGCCGCCTGTTGCTGGAGGTTGACTACCTTTTCGCCTGCGTGGAGAAATGCGAGCCCGCCCTCTGTCGTGCCGCCCGTGGCGAATTCGGGTACGAGCCGCTGATCAATCCCCGCGATCCGCTGCTGATTGGCCACGCGATCCCGAGCCTGCACGACTGCTCCAGGCAAGCGCGATTCGAATACGTTGCGGAGATCGGCGACCTGATTTTTCAAGCGGGAATCAACGACGGATTTAGTCTTGAGTGTTTTGATTTGCTGTATAAATTGAGCGAGGACCTGGTTTTCAAATAGGCTTCTCGCCTGCGCGCCGTCAATGGCGCCGCTCGAGACTTGGGACATAATTTGTTCGATCCCGTCGAGCGCGGCGCGCAGCATTTCTCCGCTCGCTTCTTCGTCGGACTTTCTCTGCGCGGCCTTGCCGAGCAGTGAGGCGCCAATAAGCAAAGGCAGGCCAATAACGCCGAGCGCCCCGCCTATGCCGCCGAGGATCTTTCCGGCCGTACTTTTGCCGCCCAATCCAACACCCAACTGAACGCCTAGTAGCGCAATGGTAGCGCCGATCGATTGAGAACTCGGCAGAGAAAAACCGCCTTTGCCGAGGCCGAACTCCTTAGCCGTGAGCGGATCGAGAGTAAAGTTTCCGCTGCTCGATCCAGCCCCTCCACCGCCAAAGAATGACGACGCTATGGCTCCCACTCCACCGCCGCCGCTGATTGAAGCCGGAAACGTCGGCGCCGTGCGAAACAGATTGCCGAGCGAGCCGAATATCCCGCCGCCGCCCGATCCTCCCAGCAGTCCCCCGAGCGTGCCCCGTACGAGGTTTTGAAGCGTATTGCCGATCAGATCGTTGAAGAAACCGAGCACCGCTTGCTTGAGGCCGTTGAATACGTCTCTGACATTCGTGAATGCGTGCGCCACGTTCTGTCCGAAGCGTTCGAACGCGTCGCCTACCGTGACCGTGGCGTCGGCAAAGCCGCGCATAAATCGCTCGCTGTCGCTGAGAATCTTCGGCAATTTTTCTAGCTTTTCCTGTGCCGCTTTGGCCGTATTGGCTTCGAGCTGCGCCGACTCAAGTTCTATTTGGCGGATTCGCTCTGCGTTGGCTATGTTCGACGCCGCAAGCTGTCTGGGACGATCGGCGCGCGCGGCGGCCGTGGCAGCCTCGGCCCTCACGCCTTCAAGATTCTGCCCGGTGACGGCGCGCTCGATGTCTTCAAGGCTTTTGAGTATTGTGTCGGCAAAGTTAGCAACGTCCTCTTTGAGAATCTTTTCCTGTAGATCCTTGATCTCCTGCGCCTTCTTCCTGGCGGCTGCGCGCGCGGCTGAAGACGCCGCTGACGTAACTCCCCCGCCCACTCTCCCGCCCGTACCGCCACCCCCGCCGCCTTCCAGTCGCCGCAGCATTGCCGCGGCGTCGTCCTGCAATCGCGCCTCGAATTCGGCCGGCGTTTCTCCAGTTGAGATCGTGGTGGCCGCCCGCTGCCGCGCTGCGTCGCCGAGCGCGCCTCGTAGAAGTAAGCCGTTGGCCGGCCCGCCCGGGAAAAGCGACAGCGCGAGAGGCGTAAGGTTTTGAACTATTCCAAACTGCCGATCCAGATTCCCGAGTTCTCCAACCAGTTGACCGACCGCGCTCGCCGCGGTTACGAAGGCATTGGCGAGAGATAAGAGCTCGTCTCTGTTGTCTCGAAACAACTGGGCAATCTTCGGCGCGTCCCGCTCGATCACCTCGACGAGTTCTTTAAAGGCGGGGAGAATCGTCTTTAATATCTCTTCGCCGATCGGCGCGATTGCGATCTGTATCCGCTCCTGTAATTTCTCGAATTGGCCGCCGAGAGTTTCCGTAGCGTTCTTCAGCGCTGAATTCGACTCCCCGGCCTCGATCAGCGCCGAGGCTAACGCTTCGACCGTGGTGATCCCCATGCGCTTCGCCGCCGTCCGGATCGCTTCGGCATTGGTAGGATTATCAACGTTGAATATCTGCTTGATGAGTTGGCCGGCTATCGTCGATTGACCAACGAGTTCTTTTAAGTCCTGCCGCTCGAAATTCTGGCTGATTAGCTGCGTCAGGTTATTTACGAATTGCCTTGGATCGCCAAGGGGATTGATTGCGTTGAGCCTGCCGATTACAGGAAGCAGACGATTGATTGTCTGCTCAGCGACATTGAAGACGCGGAGCTGAGCGTCGAGGGTGGTCGCCAAGGCCGTCGTCAATCCCGGCGAGCGCTGCGCAATATCGAATAACTCTTTAAACCGCCTTTGCGCCGCGACCGCGCTCCCGGTCAACGCCTTCAGCGCGTTGGTCTGCTTATCAATCGCAATCGCGGCGTTGATCGAGGCGTCCGCGAATTGCTTCAGCGTCGAGACGATCGCAAGCCCGCCGAGCGCCGCGAATGCCGTGCGCAACGCGCCGAGAGAGGACTGCAACGCCTTAACGCTGTTGTTGCTGTCGTTTATGGCGGACTGAAATCGGCCCTTAAACCCCTGCAACTCACGGTCGGCCTGCTTGGTATCAAGCTCAACTGAGATTTTGATTGTTCCTGCCACATGCCGAGTATGGCTTGCGGCGGGGATTTATTTTTTATCCGAGCCGGATACCGCATTGGCGGCATTGATGATAGGTATCAGTGAAGAATAGGCCCACCCAGCAAAAAAGAGTCCCAATGCAACTGAGCAGAAGCAGGGCGAATATGATCCAGCCTCCGGTTGAGACTTTAGAACAGACGAAAGGCGGCGCGGTGGTGTGGCAATACGGACAGACGAACCCGACAGGCTGATCTTGCATGGGGGAAATCCTTTCAAGGGCGAATAAGGAGGCGCGGCGAGTGTCACATAAATTAAAAGAGCGGTCAATGCCGCCCTAAGCGCGATTCAAGTCTGCGCTGCTCGATATTCTGCCCCCGGTCCCTCTGCTTCGACTTCAAGTCTTTATCCTGATCCTTCGCGCGCGCGTATATCAGCGTAAGAAAGGCCTCCCACTCCAGAGACGTGAAGAAATCGGGATAGGCCGCAAGCGCATGGCGTTCGGCTAAGGCCTCCATTCGATAGGCCGTCATCACGAGCGCCGAGAGCTGCGCGGGAATATTGCCGGGCTTGGTGGGGAGTAATTCACAACCGGCGCAGATCGTTTCAATTGGGCGCGACTTATCGCGGAGCGGCCCCGTAACCATGCACAACTCTTCCCCCTTGCATCCTTCCCCGCCCCGCTTACGGCGCGCCTCAAATTGGCGGTCGAGATATTTCGAAACGCGCTCTGTCAGTCCGAGATTTGCGCCTCCAGATTGGCCACCAGGCATTGAATGACCTGGCGCTTCCAGATTGGATCTATAACGGCAATTGGCGTAGTCGTCGCGCCCTCAACGTGATCGATCAACGCGTCGTAGAGCTCGACATACGCCCGGAGGTTTGTTCTCACTCTTACCTGATTCTTCTTCGCGCCTTTCACGTAGGAAGTTGAAGAGGCCGAGCGCTTGAATTTTATCCGCTCGGCCTCGGTGGGCTCGCGGAGGATATGGCGCACGACGAAATTCGGCGCGTCACGCTTCGTGCCGATATTCTGCACCACCGTCCAGGTGTCAGCGCCGATGGAAACCCCGTCTTCGTCGCCCTCGATCTCACACCAGCCCGCGTACAGCGCGAGAATCGCCGTTCTCTTATGGCCTGAGCGCATTGCGGCCCGATCCGCGTCCGTGACGTCACGCCATTCCGCGGCGTCTTTATATCCTTTTACCGCCACGCATATTTTGTCCCACAGGCGCGAGTTGGCCACCTCGTCGTCCGCCTGAAACTCATCTTCGCGGCTATTGATTTCGACCAGTTCGTTTTTGATCAAGCTTTCCCGCTCGTTGAGTTCTTCCAGGGTTGGCTTTCTCAGGCGGTGGGAGACGATTGACGGGTTTTCGGCGTTCGGGCGGGCGTTGAAATCAACTTCAATGAATTCGGCGTCAAAGGCGTAAGGTTCCATTTTGCATCCTTCCATGCTCCTTCAAGGTTTATCGGCCCGCGAGCGCGTGAAGGTAGCCGCGCGTTGTCCGAGTGGTGATCAACTACTCGTAAGCGAGCCGATCTGTTTTGATTGCGAAGGGAAAGAGTAAAGAAAGGCTGGGATTTATTTTGCTACCACTTATTCAGCGGACATCGGACATCCAGCATCCGCCATTTCGTTCGAAGATCGCTGATAAACCATTCTGGACATCCGCAGGCGCCGCAGTAAAGGCCGCGTTCGCGTAAGACAATCTTCTTGCAGTCGAAGCATTCGGCCTTGCGTAGATCGTGAGTGCGGATCGTGACGTCGCCGTAGCGGGACAGAGAGTAAATGGCGCGCCAGAATGAGCGGACATTAGCCGCAGCAATTCGGATTGACAGCCAGGCCCTTTTGATAATCCGGCCCGAGAATCGCAATAACCTCAGCCTCGGTATAAATCTTCCCATCCGGTAATAAACTCGCATCGCCTTTTCCTTCATCCGACTTGAACTCCCCGCCCGGCGCCAGTTTCGCGGCGCGGCTCAGGCGACGATAAACGCTGAAGGTCAACGGGTCCATCATTTCTTCCGGCTGCGTGAAGTCGAAGACGGTATGGCCTTCCGCCGCGGATTGCGGCGCCGCTTCCATCTCCTCGGTTGTCACGTTCGATAAAAACGGCTCCACAGTTACCCTCCTAGTCATAATTGCTCGTCTCCGTGTTTTGAACTTCGGCCTTCAGCGCCGTCCCGGTCGCGGAATCCCAGAAGCCGGTTAGGTTGATAGCCATCGCGGCGTCGCCGTCGTCTTCGATCGGCTCGATGGAAGTGACGCGCGCTTTGGGCATGATCAAGCTCAGCATATAGCGGAACGAACTGGCGATGATGGCGCCGCGGTACTGAAATGTAACGTCCGTCAGCACATCATTGACTGCGAATGTGTACCAGTCAGGAATCGCGCCATCGAGCGCCATCACGATCCGCGCCGACACGCTTCTCGCGCCATGCCGCATCTTTCCAACGTAAGCTGGATTCGTGGTGCGCGCGCCGTCCGTAATTGTCAGCGTCGAATCGCCGGGACATCTGTCATTGAGTTTAGTGTTGTTGGCGACTTCGATGCGTGAAGATCTCACCCCACAACCCGCGCCAGTGAAGGTTTGCAAGCCATCAGAATCCGTCCAGTTGATCACCGTCTGATTGCCGTCCAGACAGGTCAGGATATCGGCGCTCGTGGGGAGCGTAACCGCGCCGGGCGTCGTGTCGGCGGACGTCGGCGCCGCCGTAATCCCAGTGCAAGTGCCATTCGCTAGCGCGATGTTCATCGTCGGATCGTTCGCGCCGATATAGCGAGAGGTCAGAACGATAGAGGTGGAAGCCCCCGAGACCGTGAACCATTGGCGCACTACAGGGTCGAGCGGCAGCGCGTCTCTAACCTTCTGCGCCCATGTGGCGGCAGAGTCCGAGCCCGCGACGTTGACCGAGACCAGTCGCGGCGAGCCCGGCATCCCGGCCGCCGTGACCGTCACAGCCGCCGTTCCTGGCGTGCCAATCGTCCCGACTGCTGTCGCCGTTTCGACCTGCGCCGTCCCAACGCCATGCGGCGAGGTGAAGTCGCCAGAGCCCACTAAATCAAAGTTATATCGCGGCGGGTCTGCGCGATTCTGTTCGAGCGCGTATCTGTCAACAACCATTCCAGCCAGCCTGAAACTCGCCCCGCCGATCTCGCATATTGCCGTAGTTGACGGCAATTGCCGGCTGATCAGCGCATCTTTCATTATGCAACTGTGCTTCCATGCCGCAGTACCGCCTTGCTGCGCGTCCGTCACGGCGCCGCCCAGCGCGCGCAGAAGAGCGCGGCCGGCGTAAGACACGTTCATTTCGCCGTTGAAGCCCAGGCCGGGATGAGAGACGTAAGTCGGACATTGGCGCGTGGGAAATTCGTGGCCGTTGCCAGGTCTGCCAGCGTCAGAGACGAATTCAATCTGAGGCAGCACATAGGCCGGGGAGTCGGAGAGCGCGAGCAGGTAATCCGTGCCAGTCGTCCAATCCGTATTGAGCGACGTCTCCGGTCGCTTGCTGAGAAAGTATTTTACATTTTCAAGTAAAAAGTCGGCCATTTGCCCCTCGCTATAATTGTCTGACTACAAGTCGCCCTGTAGCGTAGTGGAGAAGCTCTCCACCAAAAATGTCTAAATCCACGTCGAATTGCGGCATCCCGGCGCGCTGGAGTTCGGCGGGAAGTGTGTTTAAGACGGTGAAAGCGTTTCTGATCGCGTCCAGTTCGGCGTTGAAGGTCAGATCGGTGTTCGCTGTCCGATTGCCGGTGTCGTAGAAATGAAAGCCCCAGATCGCGTAGTCGAGATCGGTATCGGCGCATTGAGGAGATTTTCTGTCGAATACTGTCTCCGTCGCGTCAATCCGGCGCCGCGTGATCACATAGCCATGGACGCGATCACCGTCAGCCGCCGAGCGCAACAATCCAGGCCACATATTTGGATCATCGCCTAAAACCCACCACGGAAAGACGACGGCGCCCGTCGTGTTGGCGTTGATCACCGTCTCAATCGCCGCTCGTATTTGGGTTTCCGTGTAAGTCGGCATTTACCTATCCGCCATTGATAGAATCCCGCCGCCGCGCCCGAATCGCCCTAATACGCCCTCGATCGCGGGCACAATGAACGGCCGAGCGGCGACTTTGCTTGTTCCGAATTCCAGCCCCTCGGCGTATTCCGCGCCGACCGTGATCACGGCCTCGGTATCGCTTTTGATCACCGTCTGAATACTGTTAATCAAGAACCCCGTATCCACTGCCGGCGCTTCACCTGGAGCGGACGCAATGTGAGTCCGGCCCCGTCTCTTATATTCCCGCCCATGTTTCGGCAGCGTCATTGACTGTTTCATTGCGGCTTCGATACCGAACGCGATCTCCTTGATGATCGGCCGCACACCCGCCGCGATTTCCGCTTTGAGCGCCGCATTATCAATTTTCACCGTGAAACTGATCATCCCGTCGCCCCTCTCTGCGGTGAGAGCCGCAGCACGTATCCCGCGCCGACTTGCTGCTGCGGCAATAGATCGCTGATCCGATACCGCGTCGCTACGCCGTTAATCGTCAGCGCTAGCGAGCTGCCAATGCTCAACGTCTCTCGATCAATCACCTCGGCCGCGAGCCAGAACTTGACGCCTGACCCGTCAATCTCCTGCCCTGCCCGGCGCTCTCGAACAAATAGAAAGCCGCTCGTAATCGTTGCGATCTCCGTCTCGCCCTGCGCCGGCGTGACTCTGTAAAGCGTGACTTGCACGTTCGGCCCGTAGAGGCGGCGCCGGATCGTATCGAGACGCGATTTAGACAAAAGCGGTTTAGCCACGTATCAACCTGTTGCCGGTCGTGAGTCCGGCAAGTAATTCCGACACTCTCGACGGCAATGCGCCCGCCGGTCCCTGATTGCGAAAGTTGACGCTCAGGCCGTCAGCGGTGAATGAAGCCATCGCTTCTTCGCCCCCGCCCGCTGCCCCTTCAAGCAACGCGATTGCTAATTCACATTGAGCGTCTTTTACCTGCTGCGGGATCTCGGTTGGCAGATACTGATCGCCGTAGAGCCAGCCCAATGCGCCGTAACCGTAAGAACTGACGCCGATTGAATCCACCTTGTAGACGCCCCAGCGCGGCCATGCGAGACGCTGCGTTACCGTCATTCGATCCCCCATCCAATTGCGCGTTTGCAACTGAGTAGCCGCCATAAGCAATGCCCGGCTCTTATCGTCGGCGCTCGCGCCAGTCCATGCGTCGCTGTTGAGCCGCGAGTCGAAATAAGTCTCCGCGGCCGTCAGATCGATGTATGAATTGGCGTTCGCGCCGCCGATTGTGGTGTCGAGTGTGGGGATGGACATTTAGACTTCAACCAAGGATGCGAGCGAGCGCTTGAATCCAGCCTCGCCCGCCGCGCCTAAGTTTCTCGATGCGGCAATATCTCCAGTGATCTCGCCTAACAGAGTTTCGACTTCCTGCAAATGCGCCCGCATCACAGCCATGTCGCTTTCGTATTCGCGCTGTCGCTTGCTAATCGCTGATTGAACCTTTTCAAGCTCAGATTCGGCCTTTGCCAGCCGTTCCAGATTTGCCGCATCTTCGGCGTTAAAGAAATCGCGCCGCGCTGTCGTTTCGGCTGTCGAGGCAGCGATAAACAACCTCGGCAGTTCCGCCTTGCGCGCCGCGATCTCATTTAATAGCCCCAAATCGCCCGCATTGATTGCCGATCGAAGTCTTACGTCGATGGCGGCGAGTTCCACCTCTAATTCGCGGCGCTCGGCTTGCAACTTGCGATAGCGGTCGTCGGGTGCGGCGGGCGCCTTTTTGACGGGCGCCTCGCCTTCAATTGTTTCACCGTTCTTTTTAGCCATAGGATTACGATCCTTGCAGGATTGCGGCATGTTCCGGCTTGATGCCCTTGACACCCCACGACATTGAAACTTCGAGAAACTTCGCGTGGTAGCCAAGGTATGACGCCACGGTAAAAGGCAAACCCGTTACCGGATCTTGCATCGTCATCCGATCCATCGCCATATCGCTACCGGGCAGATACGGAGCGCGAGCAAGCAGCACGAAGGACGAGCGTTGAAATGCGAGATTCTGCGCCGTGGCGGCCTGCACCGCGATACCGGTCGCGGAGCCGGGGATAGCTTGCCGAAGACCAGGCTTGGCCAAAACAATCGTGCCAGGCGCGGCGATGCCGGTATCAACGACGTATGTGTTATTAGCATCGCCCGTGAATTTCACGCGATCACCGGCCAGGATTGTGCCAGAACCCGTAATCAGCGTGATCGATGTTGCGCCAATCGCATAACCGGCCGTGTTGGTCGTATAGGCCGAGCCGGTTCCAATGGCCGGGGTTTTAATCTGCGCGGATTCACGGATTGCAAAGCCGTGAAGGTCGAGCAGCGTACCGCGGCGGAGCGTGGCGTCGGTCGCCGCCTCGTTGGCCTTGGTGAGCTGCGCCTGCTTTCGCAAGTTGACGCCGGCGGCGGTATTGATAACCAACTGCCGATCAAACAGCGGCGCGCCGTTATCATCGAGAATTCGCCGGATCTCAGCGGAAGATGACAGGTCGGAAGCAAACGGCGCCGCGCCACCGAATGCGCGCGACGTGCTGATATATAAGCCGGTTAAATCGGCCTCAATCTCATTAGTCAGCGTTCGCATCGCCTGAGCCAATTGATCGCGCAGGACGTTGTAAATGCCCGGCCCGTTTTCGGTGATTGACTGTTGCTCCTCGCCGCTCCAGGGGATTTGGACGGCGCGCGATTTCGTGATCACCATATCCACGAATCCGACCTGTACGCTGTTAGGCGTCGGCGGGGTCATTGCCGGGGTAATGTCTGAGGCAGTGAGCGCCGGAGTGACATGCACGCGCATGGTCTGGTTGAGCGCGGCGCGGCTGGAGGCTGCGTCAATAGTTACGGCCGGGATCATTCCGGTCAGTTCGCGCGAAACAACATCACGCGCGGCGTACAGAGTAGGGATTAAACCCGTCAGGGTATTAGCTAAAGCCATAATGTCCTCAAAATGTCCCTACTCCGTTGCAGAGTAGGTTAGTTATCAAGCACTCGAACACCCTCGGCTATTGCCTTGTCCCGCTGCGTCTGACTCCACCCTTCAAATGTATCGCGGGAAATAGTGCGCGGCCCTGCGCCGCCTTTGCCGTTCTGAGCGCCGCTGCCGGCCGCCTTGGAGGCCTCGAACGCCCAAGGGAGTTCCTCTCTCAAATAAACCTCGAAAGCTCTCTCCGGCTTGATCCCTGTGACGTAGCCGTTTTTGTCTTTGTAGACGAGCTTCCCTTCTTCAAGATCGAATCGTTGCTCGGCGCGGAGCAGCGTCATTACCGCTTCGAGCCGATCGCCCATAACGCCCGATTTCGCGGCGAGCCCTCTAACTGGCGACCAGATCGCATGCTCCCGATTTGACCTTTCAAGCTCGGCGATACGGGCGTCCCGCTCAGTGAGCTGCTTTTCGAGGTCGCTGTCTGCGCTCCGTGTCTTTTTATCGAGCGTGTTCTTTTCTTCGGTCAGCCTCTTTTTGTCTTCGATTAGCTCCCGGTTTTTCTTGAGCAGGCCTTGAGCCCTTACCTCGTAATATTTCTCGGGATCGAGAATGAATTTCCCTTCTTTCTCGACGTAAGCTGACCGGATCTCTTCCTCGACTTTGTCGAGTTCGATCACTTCAAATTCGATTGCCATTGATTGCTCCTCTGCTTAACTTTGGAGTTTCCGGCTTAGCCGGGGTTTTGCGGGCTTAACCCGCGATGCTGATTAGTATCTATAGGCGGGAAATTTATTTTTCCGCGCCCCTCGGCGGAACGTCAGTAGCCGCCATCATTCGATCCATTGCGATCTGCGCCTCTTTCTCGACTTGCGCCTGTTCTTTCTTCGGGTCGAAATCGGCTGGCAGCTTCCCGGCCTTGTCGAGAATCTTCCAGAAGGTTTCGAGGCTCAGTTGATTCGCGCCGACGATGTTGGAATACGCCTGCAATTCCTGCGGCGGGATCGTCATTTCCTCGATCGTTGCGCCGAGTTCGACGCTCCCGCCAGTCGTCGCTGTGGGGGTGAAATATTGGTTGTGGAAGCGGAGACACAATTCCATGCCGTCTTTCAGGCTGCGCGCCGCGGTGGCGAGTTCGGATTCTTCTCGAACGTGATCGAGCACTTCCTCCGTCGCGGTGGTCTCGGGCTGCGGCTGCGATTTGCCCTCGACGATCGCCAGGCCGAGCACGGCCATGCGGCTTTCCAGGTCCTTAATATCCTCGCTCGCGGCCGCCAGCGCAGCGCCGGTGGTTTCGGCGAACGCCACTTCGCCGTTGTCGCCGACGTCGAAATACGTGTAAGCGCCTACGGTCTCGACTGGCTTCGACGTGTCTCTTGCGCGAAACCAGAGCAGCGGGCGCGATGCGATGTGGATGTAGATCGAAAAGTCGTTGTATTTCTGATAATGCGCGACGTTGATAAGCGCGATGTCGAGTAATGGCGGCCGAGACATCAACCACCCGTCTTTGCGGCTGTAGATTAGCGCGACCGGGATCTCGTCGAGCGAGACCGGGCCGCCGTCCTCGAAGATCGGCTCCATTTGTCCGCCTGGCGTCTTCTCTTCGCGGAACAACCCCCAGCGAACGCCGAGAGCGTCTCGCCGAAAGACTCGGTACTTCGTAACTTCCTTCTCACCGTACTCACCGTCTGGCTCCTGGCCCTCTTCCTTGAAAACAATCAGATCGAGGCGCATCTGGCCGTCGCGCATAGACGTGCGCCAGTTGATGATCTGCTTGGCCTTGTATCTCACCCAATACGGACGGCGATTGGCGGCCTTCTCGTCTGCGAGCGTCGCGCCCTCGCCCAATGGCGGCGGCATATCAACTAGAATAGCCGAATGGCCGTCTCTCATTGCGTCCGTGAAGACCTCTTTGCAGAACACGGAGCCGTGAGTCCCGGCGTTGTCTATGTTCTCCCATTGCCCCTCGACCTTGGTTTGTCCCTCCGCGGCTTCCCTGCCCCGAATGAACTCCGGAACGTCGTCACCGAGCTTCGGCTCTTTCCTGAAGACCATTCCCACCAAGCCGTTCAATGTCCGGGCCGTCGCGGCGAATAGAATCGCGCGCCGCTTGCGATAGGCGTAGTGTTCAGGCTTTTCGCCGGGCTCGGGCGGGAGATATGAATAGGCGTTGTAAGTATCGCACTTGCGAAGGTGAAGCGTGCCGGCTGTGACGTCGGCCATAATCCGCCACCCGTCTTTCATGTCGTGGTAGGCGTTGCAGCAATAAGAGGCTTTGTTTTTGAGATCCTCGGCCACGGGCAGAGGTTAAGGCAGGATAAATCTTTATTTTTGGAGGGGAAAAAGTGGCGGTCGCGGAAACCAAACGCAAAAAGCCGCGACCGCCATATAGTTGACCCAAGGAGTGAATTATCAATGCGGGCGGGGTTTATTTTAGCGGAAGAAATCGCCCTGACTGAAGATCCCGCCCAGCGCCAATTCGTTGAAGGCGTCACTCGCACTATCCACCTGATCCATATACTTGCCGCGCGGGAACTGCCGCAATTCCTCAGTGAAAGCCTTATTCCACGACCCTTTTACCAGTTTCACATTGCCGACGTTGACCTGCGCCGAGAACGCGAATGCGCGCGTCTCCTTCGATCCGCTTGCGGGCTCAGTCTTAACGCTGAAACCTGCGAGCATTCGCACGAGCGATGTCGCCTGCTTCTTTCCCGCCTGGCCTGGATCTTGGGGAATATGGATGCGGACGCTCAAGCCGTCGCGCCGGGCCGCGCTGATGAGCTGCGTTTCGACGTCGTCGCTCGACCATTGGTCGCGCAGCACATCGAGAACGTACCAGAGTCCTTTCGAATCCTTCCCGATCAGTACGCCTGATGTATACGCGCCGCCGCCTTCGGTGCTGGCCAGATCCCAGCCGCGGCAGAGCCTGAGATCTGCGGGTGCGGCTTCGATGGTCTCCAGTTTGGACACCTTGAAGAATTCGCCTTCCCTGGCTGTTGGCCGTTGCTGAAACAGAGCATCGAAGTAATAGCCGCCGATTCGCTTCTGAATCTTAATTAGTTTCTCGATCGGGCGCCGTTCGGGACAGAGCGCCTCGCCTGTT
>Ga0126377_10001022_pt1 | contig 17948 bp, 16 predicted proteins | sample PanSoiMetPlot_22_FD_92647 | JGI IMG/M metagenome (GOLD analysis project Ga0126377, IMG submission 92647) | Tropical forest soil microbial communities from Panama - MetaG Plot_22 | ecosystem: Environmental > Terrestrial > Soil > Tropical forest > Bulk soil | place: Panama | collected 2016-02-17 | reverse complement strand
CGCTGGAAGAAGGCGATCGAGGCGGGGTCGCCGCCGTGCTCGCCGCACACGCCCAGCTTGATGTGGCGGTTGGCCGCCCGGCCCCGCTCGGCCGCCAGCTCGACCAGGGCGCCCACGCCCCGGGTGTCGATGGTGTCGAACGGGTTGCGCCGCAGCAGGCCGTGCTCGAGGTAGACGGGCATGACCCGGGACTCGACGTCGTCGCGGCTGAACCCGAAGGTCATCTGGGTGAGGTCGTTGGTGCCGAAGCTGAAGAAGTCGGCCACCTCGGCGATCTCGCCGGCCTCCAGGGCGGCCCGGGGGGTCTCGATCATGGTGCCGATCGTGATCTCCAGCTTGCGCCGCGACCCCTTGAGCGCCTGGGCGATGGCGTCGGTGACCCAGGCCCGGGCCTCGGCCATCTCCTCCCGGGAGATGGTGAGCGGGATCATGATCTCGACCACCGGCTTGCCGCCGTCGCGGGCCCGGTCGAGGGCGGCCTCGACCGCCGCGCGCACCTGCATGCCGTAGAGGCCGGGCTTGACCACGCCGAGGCGCACGCCCCGGGTGCCGAGCATGGGGTTCTGCTCGCTCCAGGAGCGGGCGGCGGCCAGCAGCGAGCTCTCCTCGCCGGTGAGCTCGCCGGTCGCCTCCCGGATGGCCAGCTCCTCCACGCTGGGCAGGAACTCGTGCAGCGGCGGGTCGAGCAGCCGCACGGTCACCGGCAGGCCGTCCATGGCCTCGAAGATCTCGACGAAGTCGGCCCGCTGGGCCGAGCGCAGCTTCTCCAGCGCCGCGGCCTCGCCCTCGGGCGTGTCGGCCAGGATCATCTCCCGGACGATCGGCAGCCGGTCGTCGCCGAGGAACATGTGCTCGGTGCGGCACAGGCCGATGCCCTCGGCCCCCAGCTCGCGGGCCTTGGCGGCGTCGGCCCCGGTGTCGGCGTTGGCCCGCACGCCCAGCCGGGCCCGGCGAGGGTTGCGCCCGCCCCGGATGGCGTCGGCCCAGCCCAGCAGCGTGTCGAGCTCGGGCGGCGCCTCGGTGGTCGACAGCTCGACCTCGCCGAGCACCACGGTGCCGGTGGTGCCGTCGAGCGAGATCACGTCGCCCTCCTTCACCGTCACGCCGCCGGCGGTGAACGATGCGCCCGAGATCTTGACGGCCTCGGCGCCGACGACGGCGGGGATGCCCCAGCCCCGGGCCACCACGGCCGCGTGGCTGACCAGGCCGCCCCGGGCGGTGAGGATGCCCTCGGACGCCTGCATGCCGTGCACGTCCTCGGGCGAGGTCTCGCTGCGGACGAGGATGACCTTGGTGCCGTCCGCGGCGGCCTCGGCGGCGTCGTCGGCGGTGAAGTAGGCGGCGCCCACGGCCGCCCCGGGAGAGGCGGCCAGGCCGGTGGCGATGACCTGCACGTCCTTGGAGGCGAACTGCGGGTGCAGGACCTGCTCGACGTGGTCCTCGGAGATGCGCTGGAGCGCCTCCTGGCGGGTGATCTTCCACCCGCGGCGGCGCTGGTTGGTCATGTCGACCGCCATGCGCAGGGCGGCCCGGCCGGTGCGCTTGCCCACCCGGGTCTGGAGCATCCAGAGCTTGCCCCGCTCGATGGTGAACTCGGTGTCGCACATGTCCCGGAAGTGGGCCTCGAGCCGGGCGAAGATCCCGAGCAGCTCGTCCTTGACCCCGGGGAAGTGCTCGCCCAGGTCGTCGAGGTTGAGCGTGTTGCGGATGCCGGCCACGACGTCCTCGCCCTGGGCGTTGACCAGGAAGTCGCCGTAGGGCCGGTCCTCGCCGGTGGCGGCGTTGCGGGTGAAGCCGACGCCGGTGCCGGAGTCGTCGTCGCGGTTGCCGAACACCATGACCTGCACGTTCACCGCGGTGCCGAGGTCGTGGGGGATCTTCTCCCGCTCGCGGTACGCCCGGGCCCGGGCGCTGTCCCACGAGCTGAACACGGCCTCGATCGCCCCCCGCAGCTGGCGCTGGGGGTCCTGCGGGAACGCCCGACCGGTCTTCTCCTTGACCAGCTTGCGGTAGAGGATGCACAGGTCCTTCAGCGACTCGGGCGGCAGGTCCGCGTCGGAGGTGACCTTGGCGTTGCGCTTGGCCCGCTCCAGCTCGCTCTCGAACGGCTCGCCGTCGAGGCCGAGCACGATGCGGGCGTACATGGCGATGAAGCGCCGGTAGGAGTCGTAGGCGAAGCGCTCGTCGGAGGTGACCTGGGCCAGGCCCTTCACGCTGCGGTCGTTGAGGCCGAGGTTGAGGACGGTGTCCATCATCCCGGGCATCGAGAACTTGGCCCCCGACCGGACGCTGACCAGCAGCGGGTCGCCGGCGTCGCCGAGGCGGCGCTTCATCGCCTTCTCGAGCCGGCCCGTGTGCCGGGCCACCTCGTCGGAGAGGCCCTTGGGCCAGCCGGAGCGCATGTAGTCGCGGCACGCGTCGGTCGTGATCGTGAACCCCGGGGGTACGGGCAGGCCGAGGACCGAGGTCATCTCGGCGAGGTTGGCGCCCTTCCCGCCGAGGAGGTCCCGCATCTCCATGGGCGGCTTGGGGTGACGATGATCGAACGCGTAGACGTACGGCACGGCGATGGTCCGTTCTGCTTCCTGTCGGTTTTTGGGGCTGGTCAAGCCTACGCCCGGCTGTCAACCCGTCGGACCGAAGCGCTCCACCCGGATGCGGTCGACCGGCAGGCCGCCCTCGACCAGGAGGCGTCCGGCGTGCTCGACGAAGCCCGCCGAGCCGCAGACGTAGGCCGTGAGGCCGGCCGGCGGTGGGCCCGGCCCCAGGTCGGCGGCCGCCAGGCGCCCCGGCGGCCGGGTCTCGCCCGGCGGAGCCGTGCGGCTGTAGACGACGGTGACCTCGGGGCCGGGCAGCTCGGCGGCGTAGTAGAGGTCCTCCGGGCTGCGGACGGAGGCGACCAGGCGCACGAGGTCGCTCCGGCCCCTCGCCCGGGCCAGGCGCAGCATGGCCATCAGCGGCACCAGGCCGGAACCGCCGCCCACCAGCAGGGCGGGCGCGTCGCCGCGCCACACGAACCAGCCGCCGATCGGCCCCCGCACCTCCAGCTCGTCGCCCGCCTCGACCACGTCGTGGAGGTAGCCCGACACCTCGCCGTCGTCGAGCCGCTCGACGGTCAGCTCGATCTCGCCCGAGCCGTCGGGCGCCGACGCCACCGAGTACGACCGGGACGCCGTGTAGCCGTCGGGCGCGGTGAGCCGGACCACGTAGTGCTGGCCGGCCAGGTGGGGCACGGGCCGGGACAGGCGCAGCCGGTAGCTGCGGGCCCGGGACGTCTCGTCGGCCACGGCCACCACGGTCGCCACCTGCCAGGCCGTGGGCCGGACCGGGGCGTCAGTCACCCTGGTAGCGCTGCTCGAGCCAGGGGTCGCCCCGGTCGTGGTAGCCGTTCTGCTCCCAGAACCCCGGGGCGTCGCTGTCCCGCAGCTCGAGGCCCGACACCCACTTGGCGCTCTTCCAGAAGTAGAGGTGGGGCACCAGCAGCCGGGCGGGCCCGCCGTGCTCGGGGTGGAGCGGCTCGCCGCCGACCTCCCACGCCACCCAGGCCTTGCCCCCGGTGACGTCGGCCAGCGGCAGGTTGGTGGTGTAGCCGGTGTGCGACCGGGCCATGACGTAGCGGGCGGTCGGCCGGGGCGCCGCCGCGTGCAGCAGCGTGTCGACCGAGACCCCGGCCCAGCTCATGTCGAGCTTGGACCAGGTGGTCACGCAGTGGATGTCGCCGTGGTACTCGGACGGCTCCAGGGCGTGGATCTCCTCCCAGGTCCACGTCACGGGCCGCTCGACGAGGCCGTCGACGGTGAAGGTCCACTCGGCCAGGTCGAGCCGGGGGGTGACCTCGGCGCTGAGGACCGGCCAGTCGTCGCCGGCGTCGTACTGGCCGGGGGGCAGCCGCTCGGACCGGGGGCTGCGGCCCCGGCCGAAGAACCCGCGCGTCGGACGTGCCATCGTCCGAGGCTAGCGGCGGGCGCGGAGGGAGTACATGAGCGGCAGGGACGGCATCCCGGCCGGCATGTGGTAGATCCCGTCCCGCTCCTCGAGGAACGGCCAGCGGGGGAACAGCGTGTGGTCGAACTCGTGGAACAGCTCGATGGTGTACCCGGCCGCCAGCACCGCGGACAGGACCTCGCCGAGGCCGTGGGTCCACTCGACGGTGACGTTGGCGTCGGTGGCGGCGTCCAGGTCGGCGTAGGTGCCCTCGCCGTCGTCGAACACCTGGGCGCCCGCGTGGAAGTAGGGGTGGGCGACGGTGAGGTCCTCGTCGCCGAGGATGCTGTGGAGCGGATGGAACTCGACCAGGTAGAGCACGCCGCCCGGGGCGGTCAGCGACGCCATGACCTCGGCCCAGCGGCGGATGTCGGGCAGCCAGTTGAGGGCGCCGAGGCCGGTGTAGACGACGTCGAAGGTGCGGCCGCCGACCAGCTCGGCCGCGTCGTAGACGTTGCCGGCCAGGAACTCGGCGTCGAGACCCGCCCTGGTGGCCGCGTCCCGGGCCGCCTCGACGGCCGGGACCGAGAAGTCGAGGCCGGTCACCCGGGCGCCCCGCCGGGCCCACGACAGCGTGTCCAGGCCGAAGTGGCACTGGGGGTGGACGAGAGTGCGGCCGGCGACGTCGCCCAGCTCGCCGGGCTCGAAGGCCCGCAGCCGGGTGGCGGACGGGTCGGCGAGGAACTCCTCCAGGCCGTAGAACTCGCTGCCCACGTGGATCGGGGCCCGCTCGTCCCACCACGCCCTGTTCGTGTCGAACGACGCGCGGTCGTCACTGTCGTCGGATCCGCTCATGGCCGCCAGCCTGGCACCCGAAACCGCATCCGAAACCGATGGGGCCGCTGTCACGGCCCGACGGTACGTTCGGGCATGATGCCCGACGACCCCGTGCTCGTGCGCGCCAAGGCGCTGACCAAGCGCTTCGGCGACTACGTGGCCGTCGACGGCGTCGACTTCCAGGTGCGGCGGGGCGAGGTGTTCGGCTTCCTCGGGCCCAACGGGGCGGGCAAGACCACCACCATGCGCATGATCGCCTGCGTGTCGCCGTTCAGCGACGGCGAGCTCAGCGTGCTCGGGCGCGACCCCCGCACCCAGGGCGGCGAGATCCGGGCCCGGCTCGGCGTCGTGCCCCAGGAGGACAACCTCGACACCGAGCTGACGGTCTTCGACAACCTGCTCATCTACGGCCGCTACTTCGGCATGCCGGTCGCCGAGGTCCGGCGGCGGGCCGAGGAGCTGCTGGCCTTCGCCCGGCTCGAGGACCGGAAGGACTCGCGGGTCGACCCGCTGTCGGGCGGCATGAAGCGGCGGCTCATCATCGCCCGGTCGCTCATCAACGACCCCGAGATGGTGCTGCTCGACGAGCCCACCACCGGCCTCGACCCCCAGGCCCGCCACATGCTGTGGGAGCGGCTCTACCGGCTCAAGCGCGAGGGCGTGACGCTCGTGCTCACGACCCACTACATGGACGAGGCCGAGCAGCTCTGCGACCGGCTGGTGATCATGGACGGCGGCCAGATCGTGGCCGAGGGGTCGCCCCGAGAGCTGATCGAGCGCTACGCCACCCGCGAGGTCGTCGAGCTGCGGTTCCCCACCCCCGAGGACCAGGAGGCGGCCGTGCCCCGGCTGGCGGCCATGGGCGAGCGGGTCGAGCCGGTGGCCGACCGGGTGCTCGTCTACACGGCCGACGGCGACGGCACCGCGGCCCGGGTCCACGCCGACGGCGTCCACCCCGACTCGGTGCTGGTGCGGCGGTCCTCGCTGGAGGACGTGTTCCTCCACCTGACCGGGCGCACGCTCGATGAGTGACATCACCGGCGGGCTGTCCCGGAACCTGCCGGCCACCCGCTACACCGAGCGCGAGGTCCGCATCTGGCGCCACTTCTGGCACACGGCCGCGCTCACCGGCGTGCTGGTCCCACTGCTGTTCCTCGGCGCCATCGGCCTCGGGCTCGGCGGGCTCGTCGAGCAGAACCAGGGGAAGGTCGCCGGGTTCGACTACCTGGTGTTCGTGGCCCCGGGGATCCTGGCCGCCACGGCGCTGCAGGCGGCGGCGGGCGACTCGCTGTGGCCGGTCATGGCCGGCACCAAGTGGACCAAGGCGTACCACGCGGCCGCGGCCACCCCGCTCTCGCCGGCCAACGTCTACCGCGGCTACCTGACCTGGATCGGCGCCCGCATGATGCTCAACGCCACCCTGTTCATGGTGGTGGCGACGGTGCTCGGCGCGGTGCCGTCGTTCTGGGGTGTGCTGGCCATCCCGGCGGCCGCGCTGGGCGGGCTGGCGTTCGCCGCCCCGCTGTGCGCCTACTCGGCCAGCCAGGACAGCGACCTGTCGTTCCCGGTGATCATGCGGGTGGCGGTCATGCCGATGTTCCTGTTCTCGGGCACGTTCTTCCCGGTCGACCAGCTGCCGTCCGGCCTCCAGGTCGTCGCCCGGTTCACGCCGCTGTACCACGCGGTCGAGCTGTGCCGGGGCTGCACCACCGGCACGCTCGGGCTGTCGGCGGCAGCCGTGCACATCGGGTTCCTGGGGGCGTGCGTGGCGGTCGGGTCCTGGTTCGGCGTGCGCACCTTCGCGGCGAAGCTGGCGCCATGACGGCGTTGGCCCTGATGGGCACGCGGCGGGTGGTGCGGATCGTCGAGCGCAACGCCCGGGTCTACCGGCGCTGGTGGCCGGTGTTCCTCAGCACGTGGCTCGAGCCGATCCTCTACCTCTTCTCGCTGGGCATCGGCGTGGGCGCCCTCGTCGGCAAGGTCGAGGGGCCGGGGGGCCACCTCGTGGACTACGAGCAGTTCGTGGCCCCGGGCCTGCTGGCCACCGCGGCGATGACCGGCTGCATCTTCGACACGACCTTCGGGTTCTTCTTCAAGTACAAGTACTCCCACGCCTTCGACGGCATGCTGGCGACGCCGCTGGAGGTCGACGACGTCATCCGGGGCGAGCTGACGTGGGCGGTGCTGCGGGGCGCGCTGCAGTCGACGGTGTTCTTCGTGGTCATGCTGGTCATGGGCCTGGTGCCGTCGTGGTGGGCGGTGCTGGCGGTGCCGGTGGCGGCGCTGATCGGCTTCGGGTTCGCCGGGCTGGGCATGGGGCTGACCACCTACATGCGGTCGTTCTTCGACTTCGACTACGTGCAACTGGGCATCGCCCCGCTGTTCCTGTTCTCGGCCACGTTCTTCCCGCTGTCGCAGTACCCCGACGCGCTGGCCTTCGTCGTCAAGCTGACGCCGCTCTACCAGGGCGTGGTCATGGAGCGGGCGCTGGTGCTGGGCGCACCGTCGCCGGTGCTGGTGCTCAACGGCGCCTACCTGGCGCTCATGGGCCTGGCCGGCATGCGGGTGGCGGGCACCCGCCTCGGGCGCATGCTGCTGCCCTGACTGGCGGGCCCGGGCAAGCTGGGGGACGTGCCCGCCGCCGACGGTCCCCGCGACCTGACCACGCCCCGGGGCCTGCGGCTGCCCGCCGCCGCCCTCGACGAGCGGTTCGCCCGCGGCTCGGGTCCCGGCGGCCAGCACCGCAACGTGACGGCCTCGGCGGTGGAGCTGGTGGCCGACCTCAACGCGCTGACCGGGCCGGGCGCGGCCCGCGCCCGGGGGGTGCTCGGCGAGGAGGTGCGGGTCCGGGCCGACGACTCCCGCTCGCAGTGGCGCAACCGCATGGTCGCCCGGGGCCGGCTGGCCGACATGATCGACGAGGCCGCGGCCCCGGTGGCCGAGCGCCGCCCCACCCGCCCGTCGCGGCGCGCCCGCCAGGCCCGCCTGGACGCCAAACGCCGCGCCGCCGACCGCAAGCGCGCCCGCGCCTGGCGCCCCGGCGACGACCCCTGACACCCGGTGCCACACCGGGCGCGCGGGGGTCGGGCGTAGTGTGCCGGCGCGGACAGGTGAACGGGGCGGGAAGGCGACGATGGCCGATCGATGGGACGTCTACGAGCGGCGCCGTGCGCTGTGGAGCGGCCGGCTGGTGATCGTGGTGGGGCTGGCCCTGCTCGTGCTGGCAGTCGTGCTGATGGGGCTGGCGATCGACGATGGCGACACGAGCGCCGCGGCCTGGATCCCGATCGCGCTGATCGGGGTGACCGGCTCAGCCTGCATCCTGTGGGCCGCCGACGTGGCAGGGCGGCTCGACCCGTCCCGCACCTGGATCCCGTGCACCCTGGCGGTGGCAGCGGGACTCGGCCTGGGCGTGGTCGCGGCCGTCTTCGCCAACGACCGCGCCAGCGCCGTCGTGTGGGGCGCCGCCACGGGGCTGCTCGTGGATGCGGCGATCACCGCCTTCCTGTCGTACTGGGTGCTGCGGCCCCGCACGCCCGCCCCCCCGGACGAGCCGCGGCGGCGACGCCGCGGCAGGGACAGCTGGGACCCGCGCGACCTCTTCCCCCGGCAAAGCCATTGGGACGGCCCGGGCGCGGACAAGGCCACGACCCCAGCCGCGGCGGCCACGAGCCCCGCGGCGGCGGCCCAGAACCCGGAGGCCGAGGTCGTCCTGCGGGAGATCGGCGAGGCGGCCTGGCTGGCGTTCAGCCGCGCCAACCTGCAGCGCCGGTACGCCCGGGGCTGGCAGACCGCGCAGTTCGCGATCGGTCTGCCTGCGGCCCTGCTCGCCGGCCTCGCCGGCGCCAGCAGCCTCAGCGATCTGCACGGGCAGTGGCGGACTGTCGTCGGCGTGCTCGGGCTGATAGGCGCCGGGCTCGCCAGCCTTGCGACCGCCCTGAATGCCGGCAAGCGGGCCGAGGAGGCCAAGCTGCTCGCCACCCGGCTCGACGCAGTCGGCCGCTCCGCCCACGCGTACCGTGAGACCAACGCCATCGGGACGAAGCTGGGCCCGGCGAGGAAATACCTCTCCGAGCTGCTGGCCCGCACCGACGTCCTGATGGGTGCCAACGCCGGCACGCTCGGTTCCCCCGCCGCAGCGGTGGGCGAGGATGGCGACCCTCAGAGCGCGAGCGCGTAGGCCGGGTTGTCCACGAGCACGTCGCCGAGCAGCAGCTTGGGGTGGGTGCGCAGCAGCTCGGTGAGCAGTCCGGCGCCGACCAGCTCGAGGTCGTAGAGGCACACGATGGCCTGGGGCCGCCCGTGGATCACGGCGTCGGCCTCCAGCTCGTGGGCCAGCAGGAGGGGCACCAGGTCGGGCCGCGCCAACGCGTAGCTCATCTCCCCCGCCACCCACGACATGTCGTGGCCCACGGCGTCGGCGGCCACCGTGTCGAGGTACTGAACCATCCGGTCCTGGGGGAAGGCGATCGCCTCGCGGGCCTCGTCCGCGATGCCCCGCATGCTGAACCAGCCGCCGTCGCCCACCAGCTCGGCTCCCAGCTCGGCCCGCACCCGGGCCGCCACCAGGTCGGGGTCGTCGTTGACGGCGCAGGCGCACCAGGCGCCGGCCCGTCGGCCGGCCCGCAGGATCTCCCGCAGCAGCAGGTCACGCTCCTCTGGCCCGAAGTAGAACCCGCACACGTGGTCGCCGCGCGCCAGCACGGCAGATCCCTGATGACCTCGCACGGGACGAAGCGCCTCCTCTCCGCCGCGGGTCAGCGCATGGTAACCGCCCACCCATCTGTGATGCTGGGGCCATGGGCATCGTGCTGTTGGGCCCGCCGGGGTCCGGCAAGGGCACCCAGGGCGCCCGCCTGTCCGAGCGACTCGGTGTCCGCCACCTGTCCACCGGCGAGCTGCTGCGCGCCGAGGTCGACGCCGGCACGGACCGGGGCCGCCGGGTGGCCGGCTACCTCGACCGCGGCGAGCTGGTCCCCGACGACGTGATCCTCGCCGCCCTGCGCCCCGCGCTGGCCGAGGCCCGGGCCGCCGGCGGCTATGTGCTCGACGGCTTCCCCCGCACGCGGGCCCAGGCCGAGCGGCTGCCGGCCGACGACCTCGCCGTCCAGCTCGACCTGCCCGACGACGTGGCCCGCGAGCGGCTGGCGGGCCGGGACGAGGGCCGCAGCGACGACACCGACCCCGACGTGATCGACCGCCGCCTGCGCGTCTACCACGCCGACGCCGGCGCCCTGCTCGCCCTCTACCGGGACCGGGGCCGGCTGGTCACCGTCGACGCCGCCCGGCCGCCCGACGAGGTCGAGGCGGCGATAGATGCGGCGGTGGCCGCCGCCGACTGAGCGGCGGCGGCGCACCACCGGCGGGAGCCGGGTCGGTCAGAGGGTCAGACGCCGGCCGGTTCGGGCTGGCGCTCGGCGTCCTCGCCCTTCGACTCGACGTGCACGACCGGCAGGCCCCGGTCGAGCCAGCGGGGCAGCCACCAGTTGCGGTCCCCCAGCAGCTCCATCGTGGCCGGCACGAGGATGAGCCGGACGACCGTGGCGTCGAGCAGCACCGCCGTGGCCAGGCCCAGGCCGAACAGCTTCAGCGACCGGTCCGAGCCGAGCACGAAGGCGGCGAAGACGCAGAACATGATGGCGGCGGCCGCGGTGATCACCCGGGCGGTGGAGGCCAGGCCGTTGGCCACCGCGTTGGCGTTGTCGCCGGTGCGGTCGTACTCCTCCCGGATGCGGGACAGCAGGAAGACCTCGTAGTCCATCGACAGGCCGAAGATGACCGCGAACAGCATCATCGGCACCCAGGCCTCGATCGGCCCGTCCTTGCCCAGGCCGAACAGGTCCTTGCCCCAGCCCCACTGGAACACGGCCACCATCACGCCGTAGGCGGCGCCGACCGACAGCAGGTTCATGATCACGGCCTTGAGCGGGACCAGCACGCTGCGGAACACGACCATCAGCAGCAGGAACGACAGCACCAGCACGATGCCGATGAACACCGGCAGCCGCTGGGCGGTCAGCTCGGCGAAGTCGGCCACGGCCGCGGTCGACCCGCCCACGTGGACCACGGTGTCGCTGCCGCCGACGGCCGGCGGGATGACGTCGTCGCGCAGGCGGTGGACCAGCGACTCGGTGGCCTGGTCCTGGGGCGAGGTCGTGGGCTGGACCATGATCAGCGCGGCGCGGCCGTCCTCGCCGGGGATGGGCGGCGACGCGGAGGCGACGCCCGGGGTGTCGCCGACTCTGGCCGACAGCGCGGTGAGGGCGCCCATGTCCACGTCGCCCCGCTTGGCCTCGGCCGCCAGGATCAGCGGGCCGTTGGCGCCGGGGCCGAAGCCCTCGGAGATGAGGTCGTAGGCCCGGCGGGTGGTGTCGGACGTCGGCCGGTTGCCGGCGTCGCCGAAGCCGAGGTGGATGGCGAAGGTCGGCAGGGCCAGCACGATCAGCACGGCGGCGCTGGCCACCAGGGCCGGCCAGGGGCAGCGCTGGATGACCCGGCTCCACCGGTACCAGACGGACTGGCGGCCGCCCTCCTCGGTGCGCTTGCGGTGGGGCAGGCCGAGGCGGTCGATGTTGCGGCCGACGAAGCCGAACATGGCCGGCAGCAGCGTGACCGAGGCGAGCATCGTGGTCAGCACGCCGAGCGAGATGCCGACGGCCAGCCCCCGGATCATGTCGAGCCCGATCACGAACATGCCCAGCACGGCGATGATCACGGTGGTGCCGGCGAACAGCACGGCCCGGCCGGCGGTGTCGAGCGATCGCAGCGTGGCCGCCTCGGGGTCGAGGCCGTCGTGCAGCCCCTCCCGGTAGCGGGTGACGATGAACAGGGCGTAGTCGATGCCCACACCGATGCCGATCATGGCGACGGCCTGGGTGGAGAAGCTGGGCATGTCGATGACGTTGACGACCAGGCCGACCAGGGCGATGCCGGTCACGATGCCGAAGAGGGCCGTCATGAGCGGCAGGCCCATGGCCAGCAGCGACCCGAAGGCGATGAGCAGGATGATCATCGCGGCCAGGAAGCCGAAGGCCTCGCTGGAGAACTCGGGCGCCGAGGCGAAGGCGTCGCCGCCCAGCTCGATGCGGGTGCCGGGCACGTGGGTGTCGGCCACGATGGCCCGCACGTTCTCGCCGACCTTCAGGTACTGGTCGCTGTCCCGGTCGCCCATGTTGACCTCGGCGTAGGCGATCGTGCCGTCGCCGTTGATCTGGCGGGCGCCCTCGGGGCTGTAGGGGCTGACGATGTCGCCGGGGGCCACGGCCTTGTCGACCTTGGCGAACAGCTGCTCCATGCCCCGCTGGACCTCGGGGTCACGGACGTCGTCCGCCTGGAACACGACCTGGCCGGCGGCGCCGGCCCGGGTGTCGAACCCGTGGGCCTCCATGAGGTCGACGGCGTTCTGGCTGTCCGAGCCGGGCAGCTCGAACTTGTCGAGGAACTTGCCCCCGACCGTGGAGTTGAGGCCCACCAGGCCGACCAATAGGACGACCCAGACGCCGAGGACGGACCAACGGCGCCGGTGGCACAGGCGGGCGAGGCGCTTGAGCATGGGGGACCACCTCCGGGACGAGCACGCGCTATGAATCGCCCTGCAAGTCGGCGGCGGAAGGGCAAGAATTACCTTAGTGGCTAAGACTCTTAGCCACAAGTACCATTTGCGTCGAGCGTAGATCCGATGAGCGAGCAACCGACGTCACCCCCCGACCGGGAGGGCCGCAGCCGGGCGGCGATGACCGAGACGCTGGTCAGCGCCGGGCGCGCGCTCGGCCACGCCTCCTCGATGTTCAACCACGCCTGCGCCGAGCGGCTGGGCCTGCACCCCACCGACTGGGAGTGCGTGACCCTGCTCGACGACGCTCCCGGCGGCCTCACCGCCGGGCAGCTGGCCGAGCTGACCGGTCGCACCACCGGGGCCATCACCGGGGTCATCGACCGGCTGGAGGCGGCGGGGTTCGCCCGCCGGGCCCGCGACCCCGCCGACCGGCGCCGGGTGGTGGTCGAGCTCGACCCGACCAAGCTGGGTGAGGCCGCGCCGGTCATCGGCGGGATGATCGCCGACATGGTCGCCCTCCAGTCCGAGTTCAGCGATGACGAGCTGCGGGCGGTGGTCGACGTGCTGACCCGGGCGGGCGGGATCCTGCGGGCCCACGCCCTGGACATCCGGGCCCAGACCCGCGCCGCGGGCTGAGCGGGGGCCGGCTCGGGCCGCCCCGGCGGCTCAGGCCGTCAGCCGGGGGCCGAGGTGGTCGAGCAGGTCCTTGATCGGGACCCGGTCCTGCGCCATCGAGTCGCGGTCGCGCACGGTCACCGCGTGGTCGTCCAGGCTGTCGAAGTCGACCGTCACGCAGTAGGGCGTGCCCAGCTCGTCCTGGCGGCGGTAGCGGCGGCCGATCGCCTGCGTCTCGTCGTAGTCGCACATGAAGTGCGGCTGGAGCTGGGCCAGCACCTCGTTGGCCGGGGCCTGGAGCTCGGGCTTCTTGGACAGCGGCAGCACCGCCACCTTGTAGGGCGCCAGCCGGGGGTGCAGGCGCAGCACCGTCCGGGTCTCGCCCTGGCCCTGGCCCTCCCGGGCCACCTCCTCCTCGGCGTAGGCGGCCATGAGGAAGGCCATGGCCGTGCGGGTGGCGCCGGCCGCCGGCTCGATCACGTGGGGGATGTAGCGCTCGCCGGCCGCCTGGTCGAAGTACTCGAGCCGCTCGCCCGAGCGCTCGGCGTGCTGGCGCAGGTCGTAGTCGGTGCGGTTGGCGATGCCCTCGAGCTCGTCCCAGCCCCAGGGGAACAGGTACTCGACGTCGCTGGTGCCGACGGAGTAGTGGGACAGCTCGTCGGCGTCGTGGGCCCGCAGCCGCAGGCGGTCGGCGGGCATGCCGAGGTCGAGGTACCACTGCATGCGCTCGCGGCACCAGTACTCGTACCACCGGGGGCCGTCGGCCGGGGGCACGAAGTACTCGAGCTCCATCTGCTCGAACTCGCGGGTGCGGAACACGAAGTTGCCCGGCGTGATCTCGTTGCGGAACGACTTGCCGATCTGGGCGATGCCGAACGGCGGCCGCTTGCGCGACGTCTCCAGCACGTTCTTGAAGTTGACGAACATGCCCTGGGCGGTCTCGGGCCGCAGGTAGACCTCGGCGCCCTTGCCCTCGACCGGGCCGGCGTAGGTCTTGAACATCAGGTTGAACTGGCGGGCCTCGGTGAAGCTGTGCTCGGAGCCGCAGTTGGGGCACACCTCGGGGTCGGCGAGCTTGTCGAGCCGGAACCGCTCGTGGCACTTCTTGCAGTCGACCAGCGGGTCGGTGAAGTTGGCCAGGTGCCCGGACGCCTCCCAGATGGCGGGGGGCGAGAGGATGGCGGCGTCGAGGCCGACGACGTCGTGGCGCAGCTGCACCATCGAGCGCCACCAGGCGTCCTTGACGTTGCGCAGGAGCAGCACGCCGACGGGCCCGTAGTCGTAGGTCGAGCGGAAGCCGCCGTAGATCTCGGCGGAGGGGAACACGAAGCCCCGCCGCTTGCACAGGTTGACGACCTTGTCGAACAGCGCGGGGTCGGCCTGGGGCTCGGGCATGGCGACCCAGTGTAGGGAGCGGGCGGCTCGCGGCCGCACGGGGTTTGGGCTGGTGATGCGCACGACCGGGTGACGGGGCGGTGGTAGAACCACGGGGGTGAGCGCCTACCAGTATCCGGCCTCGGCCCCGGCCGCCCCCTACGCCATGGACGCGGCGACCGACCCCACCGCGGTGATGGGCCGCCGGATCGGCGCCTGGATCGTCGACCTGCTCCTCTTCCTGCTGCTGTCGTCGTTCTTCGGGCCGACGCCGCTCAGCCCGCTGGCCCAGTACGTCGAGGTGCCCCCGGGGGTGACCGACGCCTGCGGGACGCTGCGGGACAACGGCGACGCCGCCGGCTGCGTCGAGGTCGGCGACCGGGCGTACTTCACGAGCGACGGCGACGCCGCCATCCAGGCGCTGGTGTCGCTGGCCTGGTTCATCCTGATCTACGGCGTGCTGCAGGGGCTCAAGGGGGTCACGCCGGGCAAGGCGCTGTTCGGCGTGCAGGTGGTCGACCGCCAGGGACAGCCGCCCGGGGTGGGCAGATCGCTGTTGCGGTCGATCCTGTGGATCGTCGACGGCGCCCCGTGGTGCTTCCCGCTGGTCGGGCTGATCACGGCGATGGCGACGAAGGGCCACCGGCGGGTGGGCGACATGGTCGCCAACACGCTGGTGGTCGGGAAGGCCTACGCCGGCCGGCCGCCGGTCGTCCCGGGCCTGACGGCGCCCCAGGGCCCCATGGGCTGGGCCCCCGGCGGCTACGGCGCCCCGCCCCCGGGCTGGGGGCAACCGGGCTACCCGAGCGGCCAGCAGCCCCCGGGCCAGCCGTGGGGCGCTCCCCCGCCCGCCGCCCCGGGCTGGGCCCCGCCCCCGGCCGCGCCGACCGACACCCCGTCCCCGACGGCGTCGCCCTACGCGCCACCGGGCGGCCCCACGCCCGCGCCGTCGCCCTACGCCCCGCCCGGCGCCTCCGCCTCCGCACCCGCACCCGGCGCCTCCGGCGAGACACCCGCCCCGTCGCCCTACGCCCCGCCCGGCGGCCCCGCACCCGCACCCGGCGCCTCCGGCGAGACGCCCCCGTCGCCCTACGCCCCGCCCGGCGGCCCCGCGCCCGCCCCGTCGCCCTACACCCCGCCCGGAGGACCCGGCACGGCCCCCTCCGGCGAGCCCGACGCGACGGCATCGCCCAGCAGCCCGTCGGGCGAGACGCCCGCCCGATCGCCGTTCGCCATGCCCCCCGCCTCCGGCGAGACGCCGGCGGCCACGCCGTCGGGGCCCGACGCCCCCGACGAGCCGGCAGTCGGCGACGTCCGCGGCCCCGGCAGCGCCGGCACCGCGGGCGGGGTCGTCGACTCGCCCGGCAGCGCCGGCACCGCCGAGCCGTCCGGCGCCCAGCCGGTCCCCGAGGCCGACGCCACCGAGGTCCAGCCGAGCATCACCGACCCCACCGAGGTCCAGCGCGGCGAGGGTGACCGCACCGAGGTCCAGCCCACCGCCGACCCCACCGAGGTCCAGCCGGCCGGACAGGGCGGCGGCGGCTACAACCCCCAGTGGGACGCCGCCCGCAACACCTACATCGTCTGGGAGCCCAACCAGGGCCGCTGGCTCGGCTGGGACGACACCGCCAAGGAGTGGAAGCCCCTCTAGCCCGGGGCCCTAGGCCCGGTGCAGGGTGTTGACCGAGCGCAGCCGGCGCTCGAGGTGGTGCTCCATCGCCCGCACCACGAGGTGATCCACCTCCGACACGACCGGCGGGCGGGTCTCGGCCAGCGCCGCCCCCAGCCGGCCGCCCAGCATGTCCTGGAGCACCGCCACCGCCTCGGGGCTGATCGCCGGCCCCAGCCGGTGGGCCGCGCACCGCAGGCCGCCCTCCTCCAGGGCCCACGACACCAGCGGCCCCTCGCTGCCGCAGGCCACGCAGGCGTCGACCTCGGGCCGGAAGCCCTCCAGCGCCAGCGCCTTGAGGAAGAAGCCGGGCACGACCATCGGCGCGTCCGACGCCGCCAGGGTCCGCAGCGCCCCGACCAGCATCTCGTAGAGCCGCGCGTTGGCCTCGCGCTCCTGGCACAACTGGTCGGCCACCTCCAGCATGCTGATCGCCCGGGCCACCCGGTCGAAGTCGTCCCGCAGCGCCCGGAAGTGGTCGACGGTCTCGGCCTGGGACACGATGTCGAGGTCGCCCCGGCCCTCGTAGAGCAGCAGGTCGACGTGGCTGGCCGGCTCCAGCCGGCCGCCGAAGCGGCTCTTGGTCTTGCGCACGCCCTTGGCCACCGCCCGCACCTTCCCGTGGCCCCGGGTCAGCACCACCACGATGCGGTCGGCCTCGCCCAGCCTGTAGGTGCGCAGCACCACGCCGCGGTCGTGGTAGAGCGGCACGGCGGCTCAGGCCCCGGTCATCGGGTGCGCACGCCCCCGAAGCGGCGGTCGCGGCTCTGGAACTCGCGCACGGCGTCGAACAGGTGCTCGCGCCGGAAGTCGGGCCACAGCACGTCGGTGAACACCAGCTCGCTGTAGGCCAGCTCCCACAGCAGGAAGTTGGAGATCCGGTACTCGCCCGAGGTGCGCACGACCAGGTCGGGGTCGGGCATCTCGGGGTCGTAGAGGTGGGCCCGGATCCGCTTCTCCGACACCTTGTCGGCCGGCGTCCCCGCCGCCACCAGGGCCCGCACGGCGTCGACGATCTCGGCCCGGCCGCCGTAGTTGAAGGCCATCGTCAGCGTCATGCGCCGGTTGTGCCGGGTCAGCTCGACGGCGTCGTCGATGCGCCGCAGCACCCGCCGGGGCACCCGCCAGTCCCGCCGGCCGATGAACTTGATGCGCACGCCCTTGGCGTGCAGCTCGTCCTGCCGGCGCAGCAGCAGCTGCTCGTTGAACCCCATGAGGTAGCGGACCTCGTCGGCCGGCCGCCGCCAGTTCTCGGTCGAGAAGGCGTAGACGGTCAGCCACCGCAGGCCCATGTCGAGCGCGCCCTCGACGGTGTCGAACAGCGCCTGCTCGCCCGCGGCGTGCCCGTCGGTGCGGGGCAGCCCCTTGCGCTCGGCCCAGCGCCCGTTGCCGTCCATGACGCAGGCGATGTGGCCGGGGATGCGGTCGGGGTCGATGCCGTCGGGGATCACCTGGGCAAACTACCGCCTGGCGGGTAGACGAAGGGGTAGGCGGGGCCCCATCCCGGGCCCCTTCGAGGCCCCGAGGTGACCCGTGCTCGAACGCCTGTGCCGACGGCTTCCCTGGCTACGCACGGTGCTGGCGGTGAACCAGAGGGTGTCCGACGTGGGGGGCGGCCCGCTGTCGTCGTCGATCACGCTGGCCGGGTTCCTGTCGCTGTTCCCGCTGATGCTGGTCGGCATCTCGCTGCTCGGTTTCATCTCCGCCGGCAACAGCGACTTCCCCCAGAACGTCGTCGACCAGCTCGGCCTCACCGGCGAGGCCGCCAACCAGGTGCTGAACGCGATCGCCACCGCCGAGCAGAGCCGGCGGGCCGCCTCGGTCGTCGGCCTGGTGGGCCTGCTGTGGGCCGGGCTCGGCGTGGTGGGGACGCTGGGGCAGGCCTTCAACGCCACCTGGCAGGTCACGGGACGGGGCTGGAAGGGCAAGGGGTTCGACCTGGCCTGGCTGGTCGGGGCGGGCGTGCTGTTCCTG